>RCMY010002343.1_pt1 | contig 17244 bp, 17 predicted proteins | sample 2041341 | NCBI WGS metagenome assembly RCMY01 (sample SAMN09708234, study PRJNA481090) | Marine sediment metagenome, whole genome shotgun sequencing project. | reverse complement strand
GCTTCCATGTCGACATCTGGCGGTCCTGCTCAATCATATGACATCGGATTCCAGCCTTATCACAAGCTTTCTTTATAATGACATAATCAAATTCCTCAGGATCACAGAACTTTGTCATAACCACTAAAACCGCATCAGCTTTTCTTTCGATGGCCATGGAGACAATGAGATCTGCTCTTTTCTTCTCTTCGTCAAAGAGCACAGAGCAATGCCCCATTCGTGTGAATTTTTCTGAAAGATCAAGTAAAGGTAGGTCCTTTCTTTCCGAATCAACGCGATACTGACGGGATTCGCTGGCCATATCATCGCCAACTACCGCAATACCATATTGGTCCAACAAGGAAAGGAAGGTCTTGTTATCGGATATGATACCTGTCGTTATGATACGCATGGTATTTTTAGGACTTCTGTCTGACTGCTTCATTAAAGTGAGTAATTCTTGGATCCACTGGCTATGAATTTTCTTATCCATAAAGTATGCACTCTTGTATACCGCACTTCTCTCCACTGCAGTCAGTACTGGTCTATCAGAGAGAAATTCATCCAGTTCCCGCATGAGCCTATTGTGCTCATTATAGATTTCCATGGATTTTGCCAAGGACTCTTGAGAGAACGTTTCTCCAGTGATTTTTTCAAGATCCTCTATGACACGGCTATAATTTGAATGAGTATACATCTTCGCCCCACGGCTGCTACGGTTTTGAGGATATACCATCGGTATGAAAGGAATATGGGGTACTGCATATTTCCAGTTTTCCCCCAGACATTTCAATGAATCACAGAGGGATGGAATCAGAATTGCGCTCATCCCCTCATAAGAACCATTCATCCCAAGTTCTAGAATTGACTGAGTAATACTGCATATAAACGCTGGAAAGTAACTCTTTGCTTTTTCAATCTCAATATCGGCCCCCCATAATCCAAAGGGTACGATATTCATGGAATGGAGAATCTCTTCTGGCGTATAAACCGGTGCACATCCAACAACCTTTTTGCCTTGGGAAAGATATGCCTTCATTTGTACTTCAGGGTGTTCAGAAACATCCTGGAACTTTTTTATAAGAATGTCTAACTGTTCCATCTTAGTGAACCTCCTTATTCATTTCCATGATTTCTGTAAGTCCCTGAACTCTTGTTTCATACTGAGCTTCCGAGAAATTTCTAGGATCTGCTTGATCTCCATCAAATGAAGTGACTGGAATATCGCACTCTTCTCCAATCTGTCTGCTCATCTCATACATGAATCCACTCCAGAGTTTACACGAGCGGTTCGTATGAACCAGCATACCTTCAGCCTTTGTTTTCTTCACAATATTTACTCTCACATCTTTTGCGTGCTCCAGGTTCATTGCATTTGGAACGTTACAGTAGGCTCTAATGAGACCATCAAAATCATCATAGATAAAACCAAAAGCATCGGCGTAAATGGTCGCTACCATATTTATTCCTCTTGATTTGAGACCTGTAAAAGTAGTTCTTAGATGAGGCCAGCATGCGATTCCTTCAAACATGATTCTATGCTTTTCCTCCGCTCTAAATGTGCTGTTTCCTGACTCAACTGCTTCCTTATATTCTTCTGTCAAACGCTCAAAAGCTTCTGCTGCTTCAACGGTTCCCCTTGCACAAACTGCTACAGCCATATGATTCAAAAGATCAAATCCGCTCAGTGGAGAGGGTTTGAATTTTGTATAAGAAGTTGCTTCAAGCCAAGCTCTTGAGGTTCTGTTGGATATCGCCATCACCTCTTTAAACCTATCTTCAGACCACTTCTTCCCAGTAATGTCCTCAAGTCTTGTGATTGCTTCCTCAATTTGTGTTTTTACATAAGCTACTTGATCATCACTCACTCCATAGTCTGGATTAAATGGAATATCGACAAGGATCATCGGAATATTTAATTCCTTAGCAATGTTTTCATACCATTTGATCATGCAATTACAGATATTATTGCAGCATAAGACAAAATCTGGTTGAGGCATATTTTGTTCCGGTGCATCTTTGATATCCATATATGCCAAGTTTATTCTTGCATACGCACATATATCATTGCTGTACCCCTGGCCTTCTGCATAGCTGCACATCTTTTCTCCTGCACCTCTGGCCGCTATCGCTGCAGCCTGATTTTCTGGATAGACCACCTTAATCCCTAAGGTCTGAAAAATCTCTTGCGGGAAATTACTTGCACACCAACCTATTTTTTCTCCATTTTTTTTAGCTTCATGCGCTTCCTCATAGTGTTTGACGATGATCTCATTAAGCTTGGACTTGGCTGAATTGGGATCCAATGGCTTTCTTTCTTTTTTAATCTCTGACATTTTTACCTCCTTTTCAAATAGATAACCGCTCATACGCTGATAATGCAGCCCCTATCGCCCCCATGTATTGTGCGTCCTCATGATAGAGCACTGGTTTGTTCAGCGATCTCTCAAGAGCATTTCTAACGCCACCGTTTTTTGCAACACCCCCACTCATATAAACTTGTTCCTCTATGCCAATCCTTTGGGATAAAGCAGCGACTCTTTTGGCTACAGATTCACAGATTCCTCTAGCGATGTCTTCCAGTTTAATCCCTCTTGCCATTTGAGATATCACTTCAGACTCTGCAAATACAGTGCAAGTACTGGAAATAGATGCCGGCTGATGAGACTTTGACGCCAGCACCTCCAAGTCTTCAATGGAAACTTGAAGGATCCCTGCCATAACATCCAAAAACCTTCCTGTTCCTGCTGCGCATTTGTCATTCATCAGAAAACTCTTCATTTTGCCATTGGCGTTCAAAGACATGACTTTTACATCTTGTCCACCAATATCAATGATGGTACGTGCACCGGGTGCGGTAAAATATACACCTTTTGCATGACAGGTCAGCTCGCTTAGATTCGCATCCGATTTCTCGAATGTTGATCGGCCATACCCTGTGGACATGATTAGTCCAATATCCTGTTCCTTGATTCTTGCATTTTCTAGGGCCAGTTCATATGCCATCTCTGGTTTTTGAGTTCCTGCACCACCTTTAATCAGTGCTGAACCAAGAATTCTCTTCCCATCTTGCATTACTACACACTTGGAAGTGGTAGAGCCAATATCTATTCCGACCGTAACCATCTCGCACCTCTTTTTGTTTGTTTATTATCAAACATCTAATAATAAAAAAATATAGAATCAAAATATATCATATTCTTTTTAGCGCTAAATCCTCTTTATGAAAACATTATCTCTCAAAAAAATACTGTAACTTGTTACTTGTAAACTAGTAACAAGTTAATAAATTAACAATAGCACCATTTGTTTTATTTGTAAAGGTTATTCATGAAGCATTCTGAAATTTTTTCCGTTTCTTATTGTCTGCATGATGGGTTGTCTCCAGGGCTCTGAATCTCAGATCATTATGAGGAGTTATTGTAATGCTCTTCATTTGCTGCTTTAGTAATGTTATTGGGGCATACGCAACCATTGGTTGCGAAAGTTCAAGTCCTTCTTTCTGGTTTTGCAACCAAAAGTCCACTATACTGAAGATATCAAAGAAAAAGAGGTGGCGCTATGAAACTGAATGAAAAGATATTTTATCTTAGAAAAAAAGAAGGCTATTCCCAGGAAGCCCTGGCAGAAAAACTAGGGGTTTCCCGCCAGGCTGTGAGCAAATGGGAAAACGGAGATGCGGATCCTGAAATCTCTAAACTGAAACTGATGGCGGATGTCTTTGGTGTCACCACAGACTGGCTTCTTTCTGATAAAGGTATAGAGACGAAGAGCAGCACATCCTCCCATCCTCAGCCCGCTACTTCTTCCTCCATGCCCTCCTGGGTGGAGAACCTGCCGAGCATCATGGGAAAGATGATTAAGAGATACGGATGGATTGTTGGCGTTTATGTTGCCTTTTCCGGAGCGGCCATCGCAGGCTTGGGCTTTCTCGCACGGTTCATGACAAAAAGGATATTTGGACTTTTCGGCTCTCCAGTTGATGATCTATTTGGTCAAGATCCCGTATTTATAGAGTTTGCCACAAGAAATCCTGTGTCTGTCATGGGCTCTGTCTTCATTCTCATTGGCTCTGTTCTCTTTATTTCCGGAATCCTCATCGCAGTAGCCTTAAAAAGATACGCCCAGAGGGAGAATCACGAAAAGCAGTAATTCTTATGAAAGAATTCTCTAGTGCTGAGGATTCATCTATTTTTCATGAAAAAGAGGAACCTTTTACACAATATACTTGTGTGAAGGCTCCTCTTTCTTGTTTTCGGCAAAAATGAGATACAGTCCCAAAAGAAGCGTAACGAACTCCACCAAAGGGATGGTGAGCCAGATTCCATTGATGCCTAAGACCGGCGTAAGCAGAAACAGTGCAAAGGGAATCAGCACAATACCGCGAAGCATGGATATCATAAAGGATATCCTGGCTTTTGCTTTGGAAGAGAAATAGGAGATGATCATGATATTGACGCCAGCGAAAAAGAAGGAGGTGAAATACAGGGCCATTCCATCTTTTGCGATGGTATAAAGCTCCAGATTGTTTTCCGGATTGAAGGCTCTGATGATTTCTTCTGGAAAAGCCATAAAGAACAAATAGAGAACCACTCCCAGAAAGAAGGAGAAGAAAAGCCCCAGTCTTAAGGTATGCCTGATGTTCTCTTTGTTTCCCTGGCCATGATTATAACTCACAATAGGCTGGATCCCTTGCCCTGCTCCTGAAAACACAGCAATAAGAATCAGCGCAAGATTTGCTAGAATTCCATAGGCAGCAACCCCAGTTTCTCCCACATACTCCAGGATTACAAGATTAAAGAGAAGAATCACAAGGCCTGAAGAAAGTTCTGTGATAAAGGAAGGCAAGCCGATGGAGAGCACTTTCTTCAGCTCTCCTGGTCTCCATGGGAACCGGATGAGATGAAAGGTGTTCTCCTTTCTGATAAAGTACGGCAGAAGCATCAGAATGCTGATGATGGGAGCAACGCCTGTGGCCAGGGCCGCTCCTGCCATGCCCATGTTCAGAGGATAGATGAATATATAATCCAGAAGGATATTGGACAGGCTCCCTGCCATCATGGCGCTCATGGCAAGCTTTGGTCTTTTGTCGTTTCTCACCATACTCACCAGCATACTGCTGATCATAAAAATAGCGGAGAAGGGAAAGACCATGGTGGTGTATCCTAAAGAGAGATCCAAAATCTTCCCTTCCGCCCCGAGTAGCATTACGATTTCTTCAGGGAATAGAATCCCCAGCGCAGTATAAAGAAGACCGATACCAATGCCCACAAGGATCATCATGGTATACATCTCACTTCCCCGTTTTTGCCTACCTTCTCCTTTATAAATGGAAAACATGGTGCCCACGCCATTGCCAAGAAGAAGGCTTGTCGCATAGATCAGGGTGTAAGCAGGTATCACAATATTCAGTGCAACCAGGCCATCTTTTCCAATGCCGTTGGCAATGAAAAAAGTGTCTGCCAGGATAAAGGCAGAAAACCCAATCATGCTGAGCACGTTGAGCGATACATATTTAAAAAAGGTTTCATAGAGCTTTTTCTTTTCTCTTTGCTCTTTACCCATAATTCCTCCAAAAAGAAGGCCATCTCAAGAAAGCCCATGCCGTAACAAGAACATTTTTTCCATCCTATCGTACCCAAAGTTCCCCTACTGGTCAAACCCATGAAATTTCAAACTTTTTCAATGGGTCCGTGGCTGATTTGACAATCTGGTGATTTTAGATAAAAGCTTCTATGAGAGTGTGTGATTTTTCTTCCTTTTCACCTGTTTCTCATAGACTTACAGAAAATAAAAATTCTAGGAAAAAGAGAAGAGCTGTGTTACGATTTAGCAATGATAAATAACGTGAACAGGATGGTACAGATATGTTTATAGGCGAAATCGCGGCACTTCTCACGGCGTTCTGCTGGGTGGGGTCTTCCGTCTCTTTTGAATATTCCGGTAAGAAGGTAGGATCTCTTGTGCTGAACCTCATGAGACTGGTCATTTCACTTCTGATCATTACGGTGATTAACTTTTTCATCACAGATGGATTTAGAAATCTCTCCGTCTCTCCCGAGGCATTCCAGGCACTTCTGATTTCAGGTCTTGTGGGCTTCGTCATCGGTGATATGTTCCTATTCCAGGCTTTTGTAGAGATTGGCGCCAGGATCTCCATGCTCATCATGGCTCTGGCTCCCCCCATCACTGCGGTGCTCAGCTATTTTCTTCTGGATGAGACCTTGGGTTTTGTGCAGATCTTAGGTATGATGCTGACTTTTCTTGGCATTGCTATTGTCATCATGGGCAAAGAAAAAGGTTCCCAGAAGATTGTGGTGAAGCATCCCTTAAAAGGCATCACCTTTGCGTTCCTTGGCGCTGTGGGTCAGGCACTAGGTCTTATCCTTTCCAAGGTGGGCGTTGCAGAGCTCAATCCCTTTGTGGCCACGGAGATCCGTATCTTTTCAGGAATTCTTGGTTTTATTCTCATCATCACCGTTACGAAGAAGTGGCCAAACTTCTTCGCCGCCTTTAAGAATAAAACAGCCATGGTGGGCATCACCATCGGATCCCTCTTTGGACCCGTGGTTGGTGTTTCCCTGTCTCTCATGGCCATCAAATACACTTCAACTGCCATTGCATCAACACTCATGGCCATTGTGCCTATTCTCATCATTCCAGTGACTATTTTCCTCTTTAAAGAGAAGGTGAAAACCAATGAGATTGTTGGAGCCATTGTGGGCGTCCTTGGTGTTGCTGTGATCTTTATGGGATAGCATCTGATGAATAAATTAAAGAGGAGATTTCTCACTATGCTGTGGGAATCTCCTCTTTTTACTTACTCTTCTGTTTCTTCTGCTGTATTCATCTTCTCGTCAATTTTGCTTAAATCCGATTCATCGTAACTGCCAAACCAAACCATCAGCCTCTCCCTGGCTTTCTTTTTTGTATCCTCATTGATGTAGAACGCAACCATCACAAGTGCCGCCATGAGTGCAGTTAAGTCATCTGTATACCCCGCTACTGGGATGAAATCCGGAATCAGATCCACCGGGAAGATGAAGTAGCCTAAGGCTCCGATGATAACGGACTTCGCCTTCATTGGGGTTTCGGGTTGCTGCAATGTGTAGTATAGAAGCAGTACCAGATAGATGACTTTGATGCCTGCTTTCTTTGCAAATTTCATAATTTTGTCAAACAGCTTCTCTTCGGAATAGGCTTCCGTATACTTCTTCTCTTCCAGTTCTTTTTCATCAAAATCCATGGGTTCATCTCCTTTTCATCTCTTGTTTTTGATTGATTATCAGAGTATATCATAAGTCAGCATTATGAATGAAGCCCCTTCTTTACTTAATACTCAGAGGCAAACATCATCGTCGAATAATCTCCATCATCAATGACATAGATTTTTTCATCCTGATGAATGGAAGGATGATCTACTTTTACTGTATAAGATACAGAGTAGTCTGGGTTCTCCTGCTGGTGGGTCAGCTTAAGATCTTCTTCTTTCATCTCAAGCCTAAATACCTGAAGATAGTCTTTTTCCACATCCAGACCATCAATGAGATCCCATAATAAAATCTGTAGATCTGGTCTCAAAAACGTCTGAATGCCTTTGGTCATGTAGCGGTTTCCACTGAACATTTTTCTATCCATAATACACCTCTTTGTTTTGATAAGAGTATTATGGAATTTGAAAAAATTCTTAATCGCTTCACAGCTAATCTGCTATCTTTTCTTGCGTGATATAATCATACAAATCATCTCTAACCGGAACATCAAGCTTATATCTTATTTTAACGACATTCACATTCGTACCTGGCATCTTTGCTTGGACCGGACTTCCAACCGCATCAATCTTACCAAGGAAGTAAAACTCCTTCGATGTTTTATCTGTTTTATCCTTACGGACAAACAGTAAAATTTCAACACCTAACTCTTTAGCAGAATATATGGTTTGAACATCATCAGACTGTACTGTACGCCCTGATTTACTAAAGGCTAAGAACTCTGAAGGTGAGAAAAACTCATCATGATACTGTATTGTCTCACTAATATCATCGTCCTTGTGATAATTGATAAACACGGGGAGAGTCTTTGTCTCTTTATCAAACTTATAGCCACCAATATTTAGAGGAACCTCGTTTTTACTCCAATCTAAAAGCCTACATACATCTTCATAAGTATACTTTTCATTGAGCACAAAATTCGTTTCTCGATAATGATTACTGTATCTCTCTTCATACTTTCTAAGTCCAATATTTAGAAGTTCTGTGACCATTTGTTGAAATACAGGGTTCTGTAAACAACGAAGAAACGCACTTGATCTTTTATACCCTTGTCCTTCTTTCTCAATGAAGATTGCTTTAGCAAAGGTGTTTTTTGATGAACCTGTAGCAAAATTTTGCGTCATTTGGTTTACTAAATTGATTCTTGTATTCTTATTTACTTCGATTCTATACTTTTCAAATAACAAATCATCGAGTTTATCAAGAACTGCAGAATCTTCGTTCAGTAGTAGTTTAATGAACTCTAACTCATGTGGTCGCTTTCCATTTGCGTACTTGAGAGAAATAAATTCAATAAATTTCTCTTCTTCAGAAGTAAGTACAATCTGATAGTCTTTCTCGTATTTACGAAGAAAGTTATGATATGAACCCGTCCTTGCAAAGATTCTTTCAATATCAATGACATTATATTTAATAAACTCAGTCAGTAACGGAATTCTACCCAATCTATTCTTTAAATCCTGATAAGATTCTTTAATAATCTTCAGATCATTAAAATCTGCGTGATCAATAGATTTATAGATTCTCTCCCGTGTTATTTTGTCAAAATTTATCGTAGAACAGCCATAGATGATTCTGTTGCTTTCGGCAACATATCTACGAATATTATCTTTATTGTAAGACTGGTCTCCAGACAAGGCGATGGGGATTAAATAGTTGTTATCATAGTTTCCAATAAAATCCAATACAACAACATATTCCTTTCCGAAAACCTTTCTTAGGCCTCTTCCCAGCTGCTGAACAAATATGATAGCAGACTTCGTTGGTCTTAACATCACAACTTGGTTAATTTCTGGTATATCCACACCCTCATTAAAAATATCCACTGTAAAGATATAGTCCAAGGCACCTTCATTCTCATCTTGTCCTAACCTCTGAACGGCTTCAGCTCTTTCCTCTTGTGAACTCGCACCACTTAAAGCAACTGTTCTATATCCAATATCATTAAATTTCTTCGATAGATTTTGCGCCTCTTCGTTTCTACTGCAAAACACAAGCCCCTTAACTCGGCTTCCAGAATATCCATAAAACTCAACCTTTTCTTTTATATATTGAACTCTAGCATCTGAAACCAAATGATTAAACTGTGTCTGATCATCAATGATTTTTCCTTCGACCGTTAATTCTGTAATGCCAAAATAATGAAATGGACATATGAGATCTTCTTTCATGGCATCATTCAGTCGAATCTCATAGGCGATATTATGATCAAATAGTTCAAATATATCGAATCCATCTGATCTTTCAGGAGTCGCGGACATACCGAGTAAAAATTTCGGCTGAAAATAATCAATAATCGTTTTATACGATTTAGCCCCTGCACGATGGACTTCATCAATAACAATATACTCAAAGTCATCAGGCGAGAACTGCCTATATATATGTTCTTTTGAGAGTGTCTGTATTGTTGTAAAAATATAATCCGCTTGAAAACCCTTATGATTTCCACTTAATATCGACATTGTTTTTTCAAAGCCTATAACTTTTCTGAAACTCTTCAATGCTTCTTTAGCGATTTGCTCCCGATGAACTACAAATAAAAATCTCTTTGGATTAAATTTTTTAACATCGAATGCTGACAAATAGGTTTTTCCTGTACCTGTAGCTGAAATGATTAATGTTTTTTCATACTGCCTATTTCTTGTTGCTTCCAGTTCTTGCAATGCATTAACCTGCATTTTATTTGGTTTAATCGCATTGAGGTACAGTAGTTTACCGGATAGATGATCTTCTATGGTTTTTTCTGCAGTACTATTAATATTTCGTTGAAGTTCATATATTTTTGAATACGCATCAATCCAATTGATATCTACAATTGTTGCGTGAGCAAACATACTGTTGAACTCTTCAATTGTATTTGAAACGATGGCTCCTTCTTTTGAGGAAGAAACTTTTAAATTCCACTCTTTGTTCTCACATAGCGCACTTTGTGTCATATTGCTACTACCAACTATAATGGAGTACTCCTCACCTTTTCGAAAAATATAGGCTTTCGTATGCATTTTAGCTGCTTCTTGAGTAACAATTCTTAGCTCAACATTCTTTAATTCTAAGAGTTTTTTTAAAGCTTTAGGAGATGAGAAATTCTGATATTGAGAAGCAATTATTTTCCCCTGTATTCCTTTTTCTTCTAACTCCTTAAGTGTATTTAGTAAGACCGTAACGCCACTTTCTGTAATAAATGCCACGGAAAAATAGAACGCATCACAATGAGAGAGTTCTTGAATGATACTCGTAAGTACCTTTTCTCCTCTCTCAGGATCATTAATGATCAGACGTGGTTTATATGATTCCAGTGCAGTCTCTGTTCTATCCAGAAAACCATGGACTAAGCCCTTACTCAATTCACTATTTGCTATCATTTAAATCTCCTTCATTAGTTTCTCCACTATAGGAACATCTGCTGGTGCCCAATCAAGCAGTAATAGATTCTTTCTCTCCATCCATCGGAATGCCCCATGGTCATTTAACTTAAACTTTAAATCATCAACTTCAATCAAATATCCATGCATGATAATTCTAAAATCAGGATAGGTATGGTCTACGGTCATGAAATATTGATCCTGTGAAACTGAAACAGTTAAGTCCATTTCTTCAAAAAGTTCACGCTGTAAAGCCACTTCTCTCTGTTCTCCTAGTTCGATCTTCCCACCTGGAAACTCGAATTTTCTCGATATATAATCTAGAGGAGATTCATTTCTTTGCATACATAGATATGAATCTCCTCGCTTAAATATTGCAGCTACAACTTCTATTGTTTTCATTTGATTTCCATTCTTTCATCTTTAATTTTTATGAATTTAAAACATGCTGGTTCTTGCAAACTCATCCTTACTTAAGTATATGCCACTTTGAGCCAGTCTTGAAGATCTATCTTCATACAATCTCGACATCATTTCAAATCGATCCTCTACTATTCCATAATGAAGTCTGCGATGACACGTAGGGCAAAGACAAACAATATTAGCGTATATATCTAGACTCACTGAGAATTTTGTCTGATGTCTCAAGGGAATCGCATGATGACCTTCCATATATGGCTTTCTAGTCTTCTCTGCTATAAAACTTTGATGTGAAGAATCGAGTTCGCACTGATAACCCGCCAATTCTAAGGATTGAGTTTTAATGATCTCAGACCTCTGCCACCTGTATACTTCAGATCTTTCTCTGAGATTCATTTCAATCGGAATATCTAGAAGTTTAACCTTATCTTTTAGTTCGGAAAATGAATCACCACAGGCAAACCGATAATAATTATTTAAGCCCGAACTGTACATTTGATTCCCTCTTTTATCTTGAGCTTTGAACTCTTCATCCCTAAATAGAATCTCACGAACTTCAGATAGCCTTTCAATTTCACCAATTTCATAAATATCTTCTTGTACTAAACCCATGCTTTTCAGCTTTCTTGATATGTTGTTCAGGGCATCGAAATAATGATTGACCGTGGATTTTTTTAGTCCCCTAATGTCAATCAAATATCTTGAATAATAATCTTTTAAGATTGATACTTTCGACTCACTTCGAATTTGTTCTTCTTCGCGATTCCTATTCAAATCTTTCATCCTCTCAAAGTTTTATAAAATCATTTTGAGTTAAGGAAATCTATTTATTGTACTTCCATCCTTCATCCCCATGATAGACCATCCTCTTACTCATACCACCATCCACAGTGATATTTTCTGCATTTATGAATGAAAATCTTTCATCACAAAGAAACAGAACTGTTCTAACAATATCTTCCGGCACACCCACTCTTTCAGAAGGATGCTGCTTCCTATCCGCCTCACTGAAATTCTCTTCATCCCCAGTATCAATCCATCCAGGAGCAATGCTGTTCACTCTTGCAAGTCCCTGTAGACTCATGGCCATGGCATGGGTCAGCGCAGTAATCCCGCCTTTCGCAGCGCTATAACTTTCCGTATCCTTCTGGCTCATGAAGGCTCTAGTGGATGTGATGTTCACAATAGAAGCCACAGGATTCAAATGCTCTTTCAAAAGAAGCGTAAGATAATACGGCGCAGATACCCCCACCCGAAGAATCTCATTGAACTCTTCATAGGTGCAGCCACTGAGAAGTCTCTTATGGCTGAAACAGGCATTATGGACGAGAACATCCACTTTCCCATACCTTTTCTTGATTTCTTCCGCAAAATCCATTAACACAGATTCAGAAGCAAGATCTCCCTCAAAAAAGAAATGCTTCTTCTGATCTTGAAATGTGGAAAGAAGATCCTTCCCTGCTTCTCCATCCTTATCAATAAATGCCACCGACGCCCCCTCATTCACAAAGGCTCTCACCAAGGCTTTCCCAATGCCATTAGCTCCTCCGGTGATGACACATACTTTTCCATCCAATTCTCTCACCTCATATTAAACGGTTTACACTAAGCCTAGTATATCAAAATTAACTGTATATTTGAATAATTTACAGAATTATGTATAGAATCTATTCTTATTCGCATACTATTAGATGCATCTAACTGGAAAGTACCACAAAATATATCCCAATGTCAGGACAGTAAGTTTTCATTTTCAGAAGTCAACTCTGATAAGTTCTGTTCTGTGAACAGGCAGCTCTATCAATTTCTACAGCAAAGTAAAAAGACCACATTGCTGCAGTCTTTTCAAAAACTATTCTGTAATCTTCAGTGCATTGGACATGGAGAAGAGAAGAAGAAGCCCCGTGAGAAGTACCGCCACAGCCGCAGATAGAAGAAAATCTCCTGAAGAGAACATCTCCGTCATGAGGTTCACGTTCTCAGAAACCAGCGTCATGGGATTATAGGGCTTAAGATCCGGGAACAGCCCAAGAATCGTTAAAATCATTGCTGCTCCTCCCGCAAGAAGAAGCGCTCCATATACATTCTTAAACAGGAGTCCGCCAAAGATGACCATGCTGAGAAGAAGCACCCCGAAAATCCACATACCTATAATACCCAAGAGTAAGTTCGGCAGCTCCATTTCTTCAAAAAAGTACAATGTGTACCCTAGCGTAATGAGAGTGGACGCAGCGTAAGACAACGTCCATTGAAGCACCGCTGAAGTAAACTTAGAAAGCACCACCACTTTTCTTGAAAGACCCTTGGTCACCATATGGATAAGGGTTCCCTTTGAAATCTCCCCCGCCATGATCCCGCTGAAAATCACTGTCAGGACGATCATTCCTGTCTGGGCTCCATTTTTAAAAAACTGCATCCAGGAATCTATGGCTTTGGGCTCTTCCAGGGTAATGGTCATGCCTTCCGGCAGAACACTTTCAAGAATCTCCGGCAGCACCTTGGCCATGACAGGATTTAGAAATCCGAAGACCACAAAGATCAGAAACAGAATCATAAACTTATAGGTACGAATACTCTCCATGATCTCTTTTTTGGTAAAAGCAATGAAACTTCTCACTTGACCACCTCCAGGAACAGATGCTCCATGGTGGGCTCCAGAAGCTCCACTTTCTGCGGAACAATCTGAAGAGTCAGCAATACCTCATAGACATCCTTCTGTATATTTTCCATGTTTCTTCCTGTTACAAGAACACTTCTTCCATCTCCATCCCGTTCCATCTCATAAGATGACAGCTTCTCAGAAGCCATGAAGGCATGAAGATCTTTTTCCTCTTGAAACAGCACATCCAGGCCTTCTTTTCTGTGCTTCTTCTTGATCTCTTCCAGTGGTCCCTGAAGCACCAGATGTCCTCCATGGAGAACAGCCACCTCATCACAGATTCTTTCCACATCCGAAAGGATGTGGGTGCTGAAAATGACTGTGGTCTTTCCCTTCACGGACTGGAGAATCCTTAGGATCTCCATACGGCCCATGGGATCCAGCGCCGACGTGGGCTCATCGCAAATGAGAAGCTTCGGTTCGTTTAAAAGTGCCTGGGCTATGCCAAGTCTCTGCTTCATCCCCCGGGAAAAGGTACCGATTCTCTTTTTATTTATGGGCAGTCCAACTAGGGACAGAAGCTCCTCACTTCTTTTTTTGATCTTTTCCTTTTCCATCCCTGTGATCTCACCGCAAAGGCTGAGATATTCCATGGGGGTCATATAGCCGTAAAACTCCGGCACATCCGGCAGATACCCAATATAGCGGTTGGTTCTGGTCTCTCCGTATTTTACCGGTTCTCCACAAACATAGATCTCTCCCTGGTCCTTCTCCAGAAGTCCAAGAATCATCTTCATGGTGGTGGTTTTTCCTGCACCATTCTGGCCGATGAACCCAAAGATCTTCCCTTCCGTCACAGAAAGATCAATTCCCTTAATTACTTCAGAAGACCCGAAAGCTTTTTTCAGACCTTCAATCTTTAACACTTCCATCTATTCCTCGCCTCTTCCAAAGATAAAATACACCACTGGCCCGATGAACTGCACAAAGCTCAGAACCACCCATAAAGGTCTGTTTCCAAATTTGTAGTTTCTGTGGGTCAGCACATGCCACAGCGATGCTGCAGTCAAAGCAAATTGCACTACAATGAGGGGGATCAGCACCGGCAGATATTCTCGTAATCCTTCTAGATTCATTATAATTCCACTCCCTTCATTTAAACGATTATTCCTTATTTTCTACAGGTTTTCCAGCTCCAGAAGCATAGACCGGAAAGCCGGCTCCTCCTGAAGAGGCTGAAAGAGAGGATACTCTTTCACTGCGCTCAGCATACCTTCCTTGATCAGTTTATCTCCTCTGGGAGCACTGTTGCCAAGATCCAGCTCCTCCAGCCAAGGAAGAACCTCCGTAAAGAACTCATCTCCCTGCAGCTGAAAAGGGAACTTGAAATTTTTACAGGCCTCTGTATAAAGGCGAAGCATCTTCAGCGCTTCCTCCTTCTGTCCATGGACCATATAACCATGGGCACCGGAAAAAGCAATCTGTCCCATGACATTGGGATGAAGGGTCATGACTCCCATGGTATCCGCCACTGGAAGGATTCTTTTCAATGCTTTCTTGAAAACCTCCAGATCCCCGGACACATGCATGAGATACGATGCGCCCACGGAAAGGTAGTTCATCATATGCTGATAAAGACTCACCTGAAGCACCGATGCAGCCTTCTTCGCCTCTCCCCGCATGGCATAGGCACTGGCAAGCACCACCTCATCTCCGGAAATGGGCAGGAAATTAGGCTCCAGAAGCTCCAGCACTTCCAGAGAATCTCCCAGGATCATCTGGACCGTGGCCTCTAATGAAGTTGCCTGTTTCATGAGCCAAAGATCTCCACTTTCCTCCCTGACCCGCCGCAGCAGCTGAAGGGCCTTTTCCAGCACTTCCCGCTGCTCCTCTTTCTCCTCCAGCATATGATGGTTGAGTAGAAGGATGGACATCTGCAAAAGACAGGGAAAACAGCTGTAATACTTCTCTGTGATGTCAAGAACATCGCTGTACACCGTCCGGAACGTTTCCTTCCCAAACCTCTCACTGAGATCTTTATAGACTCTTCGGATCTCAGCTTTATCCATCTGAGGCAGATAGCCGATGAGCTCATCAATAGTGATGTTAAAAAAGGAGGCCAGGCGCGGCAGAAAGGTGATATCCGGAAAGCTCTGCCCCGTTTCCCATTTGGATACAGAAGCCTTGGTGACCCCCATATACTCTGCCAGGGCATCCTGGGTAAGGCCTTTCTCTTTTCTTTTCTGCAGTATGATTTTACTGATCTGGATTTCCTTCACAGCCATCCCTCCTTGAATATGTCTTTACCATGATTATCCATTTTTATTGAGAAAAAAACAATGGATACAAAAGATACTTTGGTAAATAAAATCAACCAATAGGATACTTTTTCTAAATCTAACTGACACCAAATGTCTTAGAAATGTCACGAAATCAAGATAGAATCTGATAAGATGAAGATAGAATAACAAAGTATGAAAGTGAAAGGCCGGTGCAAACCATGTCAAAGAAACATAGCCTTTTCGGCATTCTCCTGATGACAGTTCTTCTCCTAGCAAGCGGCTGTTCCCCCAAAAAAACGGTGCTTACAACGGACAACGAGAAAGACCTGGCAGACATGATCACTTATCTGGAAGACCAGAACTATGAAAGCAGTGTGGAAGAGGCAGATTACGATATCTTTCCAGGCATCCGCATGCGTATCAAAACGGGAACCGACATACTGGATGTCTATTTCTATGAGAATCCCACCGCTTTGGAAGAAGTGGCATCTGGAATAGGAAAGGATGGCTCCTCTTACCAAAACAAGTCCAAGACCAAAGTAATTGAAATTTCCTGGATCTCTGAACCCCATTTCTTCAAGAAAAACACCATGATGGTGCAGTACATCGGAGAAGATAAGAACATAATAAAGCTCCTCACCACTTATTTAGGACCTCAGTTTGCAGGAATGTAATACATAACGACTCTATCAGAAAGGAAATCTTATGGAGAACATCAGACGTGCCACAGAAAATGAAGCGCCTCTTCTTGCCGGTCTTCGGGAACAGGTGTGGAAGGAGACCTATGAGGGCATTTATCCAGAGGAAATGCTTCGTTCCTTTGACAGAACCCTGCATGAGAAAAAGTTTCATAGCCAAATCACTGCTCCAGACACCCTTGTGTATATCGTGGAGTTTCATGGTGCTCCCATTGGCTATTTCTCCTTTGGAAGACCCCCAAAAAAAGAAGAAAGGCCCAAGGATCTCGTGCTTCACTCCTTGTATCTTCTGTCCAGCCATCAGGGCAGAGGCATCGGAAAAGGAATCTTCCGTTTCATCCGAAAATACGGAGAAGACCATCAGCTGACAAAGCTCTACTGTTCCTGCAATGCCCATAACCACAGTGCCTTGGCATTTTACCAGAAGATGGGCGGAAAAATCCTTTTTTCGGATGTGGGTCATGAGAATCTTGCTGAAGACTCAGTCAATCTGGAGTACAACATAGATTTAGACCTATAGTTCTAGTGCAAAAAGGCACCCATTCTGATATGCTCCCCTTATAGTAGACAGTGAAATAACTAAACTGTTTATGATAAGGGGAGTATTTCTATGGGAAGAAAAGCTAAGTTCAG
>RCMY010002342.1_pt1 | contig 17246 bp, 18 predicted proteins | sample 2041341 | NCBI WGS metagenome assembly RCMY01 (sample SAMN09708234, study PRJNA481090) | Marine sediment metagenome, whole genome shotgun sequencing project. | reverse complement strand
CAGAGACACCCGCACCAGCAGAGACACCCGCACCAGCAGAGACACCCGCGACCGAAGCACCCGCGACCGAAGCACCGGTAGCCGAGGAAACACCCGCGACCGAAGCACCGGTAGTTGCAGCGGAGACACCTGCTGCCGAAGAGACTCCCGTCGCTGAGTAGAACTGGGGTCAGGTCCCCTCAACATCAGCTGAAGGCAACGGGGATCAGGTTTGGTTCCTCAGCCTCAGCTGGAGGTTGAGGGACCTGACCCGCTCTACAGCGTTTTGTGAACGACGAGCATGCGGGCCTTGAGCCCGAAGCTCTCGAAGAAGTTCTTGGTATGGCGGTCGCCTGGCAGAGCTCGGCTGTCGATACCGAAGCAGCCTCGCGCTCGAGCCGTGTCGAGCACGAGGTTCATCATTGCCTCGCCTATACCGGAGGCACGAATTTCGGCGTCGACGGCAAGATCATCAACTCTCGCCAGAATTCCGCCATCGCCGAGCGTCTCGATCTGCACGACGGCATACCCGAACACCACGTCGTCATAGGTGCCGACCACGGCGAAGCCGTCCGTCCCCTCGAGTTGCGCCTTCGCCCGAGATCGTGCATCGCCGCCGCTCTCGCGACGCAGGAACAACGACCCGCCTCGCTTGTCGGGAAGGTCATCAGCGATCCGCGAGGAAACGCCTGCGATCGCATCCAGGTCGTCGAGCGTGGCGAGCCTTGCCTGTTCCACGGATCAGCCTTGCTCAGCCAGCGAGCGCAGCTTGGCAAGCACGGTCTTGCGCTCTTTGTGGCTTGCTTCGTATGACTCGACCCGGGTGCGCTGGTCAGCGTCAAGATCGGCGACGAGCGCCAATATCTGCTTTGCGGTGAGGTTGTCGTAGCCGGCAATCGGAAGCGGTCGATCGTCAGCGGCGCTCACCGTCACACGACGAGCTGCGGTGTCTGGGGCGAGCCCCACGCGGGCGCCAACGTCGGTGATGCCTTGCGCCACACTCGACGAAGCGACGTCGAACGCGCCGTCGATGCGCCCCTCAACCGTCTTCTGGCCCTGTTTCGCTGCCATCGTGCCGAGTAGCTTGGCGATCTGGACCTGGCTCTTCCCTCGCTTGATCAGCTTGGGCAAGACATCTTGATACTCGTAGACCAGACCCACGGGTGCATAGACGAACAGATCCACCAGCTGGTCGATCGGTCGGCGCTCCCCTTTGTCAGTCATCGGTTGGTCACCGACGACTCAGCCCAGCGGCCGGCACGGCTCGATACCGTCGCCCATGGAGCACGGCGGAAGATTCTTTGCCTTCGATGAATCTCGGTTGACGACGAGGAAACACAACTCGCAGACGAACTCGTCCATTTTCTTGCTCGGGACGTTCGCAGGCGCGTCTTCGTCTTCCTCTTCATCATCATCGTCTTCGGCAGCCAGACGGTTCTTCAGGATGGCATCGAGATCGGCCTCGACGTCCTCAGGGTCGACCTCTTCATCGTCGTCGTCGTCTTCATCGACCTTCCGGGCCTTCGGCCGGCTGGCGTCGTCGTCGTCTTCTTCTTCGTCTTCTTCTTCGTCAGAAGTGCCAGCCGCAGCGTCTTCACCGACGAATTCATCACCCTCGGCGGAGTCGTCAAGATCCTCTTCGTCAAGATCCTCTTCGAGCTCCTCGTCGAGGTCTTCAGCTGTCTCTTCGGCTTCTTCGAGATCGTCACTCATGAAAGCTCTCTTCGTGGACCCGGGCGAACGTGGCGGACTCTACACAGTCCCTCGGGTTCTGCGCGGTACCCGAAGGGACTTCTCTGTGCCACGCGCCACGTGTCACGAAGCGGCGAAGAACTTGCGTTGCGCTTGGACGTTCGCCACGTACTGGACCGTGTCCTGGTACATGATCCCCGCACGGACCGCCCCTGGGCCTTGGTAATAGCCAGCGAGAGCGAGTTCTTCGCTCCCGAGGTAGTCGACCAACCAGCGGAGGTAGCGAGCGCTGATTCGAATGTTGTCCTCAGCAATGGTGGTGTCGAGATCCGGACGGCCGATGAGGTCGGCGGCGACCCAGCGGCCCGTGGCCGGCATGATCTGTCCAACGCCGACGGCGCCCTTGGATGAGACCGCAGCGGTGTTCCACCCTGATTCTTGCCAGGCCACAGACATCACCAGGTCAACCGGCAGGCCATTTGCTTCGGCCCATCGTTCGAAAACCGGGATGAGTGCTCGACGCTCGGGCATCTGTGTCAGTCGCTCAGGCAACGCCGCATACGACGACGCGACTGCCTGACCTCCTGGAGCAGCACCGCCGGGCACCGTGAGCTCCTGACCGACTCGAATTCGATTCGGGTTCGACAGTTGATTCGCTCTGGCGAAGTCAGCGGTCGAGACTCCTAGCCGCCGCGCTATTTGACCAAGCGTGTCCCCTGCCGCAACGACGTACGTGGACGTCCTCGTGGGAGCTGCGGCTGGGGTGGCAGAAACCGGCGTGGAGATCGAACCGTCCCGATGCGGAATCCTCAGATTCTGCCCGATGCGGATGCGGTCAGGACTCGTCAGCTCGTTCTCGGCCATGAGGCCAACCACCGAGGTGCCGGTGTCCTGCGCAATCTCAGACAAGGTGTCGCCGCGCTCGACGATGTGGGTCTCATGGGCCGCCGCTGGGGTAGTGCTCATGAGCAACGAGCCGAACACGATGGCGACTGCCAACGGGTGGAAAATTCGGCGCTGCGCACCAAGGAAGATCATGCAATGCCATCGGCCGAAGACACGCCCATATGAGGAATTCGGATCATTTTCGCCCGTCTTCGTCACCGAAACCTCACCGGCTCGGTGGAGGACACAACTCGGGCGAGAGCTGGCTCCAACGAAGGGTCACGGCGCGAGGCGCCGATCACCGCTTCCCACTACGCCCGTTTGGCTTCCGCTCGCCGCTCGGCTTCGAGCCGTTCGAGGTCAGTTTCTGTCGAGTGATTGACGAACGTCATCATCTCCGCGATCGCGTGATGGCCGGCCGTCTCAGCAATGTGGCGGTGCATGTCCTGCACCACGGTGCGGTACGCAGGGTGCCCCTGGGGCGTGCTCCGCAACTCGAGCATGTGCATGGCGGCGCGAGCGTTGAGATTGAAGTTGAACCGGACGTTGTAAGCCAGCGAGACGGCGTACGAGGCCTGCGGTCCGAACGGAGGCTCGAGCACCTCGTAGAGCGCCGCAGAGCGCTCCATGGCCTCGTTGAACTCAGAGGTGAGGCCGGCCTCATCAACGAGCCCAGGGCGGGCGAAGCCGTGATGCGGCGACAGTTGCTGCCACTCGATCGTGAGCAGACGGTGACGTTGAAGATCTCGGAATGCTCCGTAGTCGGCGAGCACGTCGAATCGATAGAAGGGTCGCTCGATGGCGCGACCGGGCCGATGGCGGCGGTTTCTGCGATCGCCGGTGTATGCCCGAACGACGCGAAGTCGATCTTCGACCGACATCTGACGAACCTGCTCTTCGATGTCACGCTCAGGAAGGCTCGACGCTGAATAGAGCATCGAGGCAACGACTTTGATCTCGGCGTCGGGATCGAAATCGACCAGGTCGACCCTTGCGGTGGTGTCAGGCGATGCGGAGTTGTCGAGCAGGTCTTCGGCCAGGTCCTCGACGGACATGCGGGTCTCAGCGAGATACGCGCTCCAGTCCCCTCCCCGATCAGGCAGGTCGACTCGCTTCACGAACGACGGAATCACCTTGCGAAGCTCGGTGAGCATGAGGTCGGCGTAGTGGCGGGCTTCTGGCAGCGGATGACTGCGCATGCGGATCAGCAGCTGCTCGTAGGCCTGACCCGTGCCGTACATACCAACGTTCGACTGGGCTGCAGAGGGGAGAATGCCTCGAACCGAGTCGAGGGCCTTCGCCTTGACCGCGGTTCGGTAGATGAAGTCGCTGTCGCCTTCGGCCTTGGGAGTGCTGGCCTTCACATGGTCGATCACCTTCGGGAGCAAACTCGAGTACGTGTCGAAGATGCGATCGAGATCACCGATGTAGCGGGTACCGAGCTCGGACGACAGGATCTCGGGGTCTCGGTGGTAGCGGTACCGCCCCTCGGCCCGGCTGTCGTAGGCGATGTAGCGAGTCGACTGTTCGAGGTAGGACGCCATGCGGCCCCACTCGAGGACCTTCGTCAGCATGTTCGACGCCTGCTCACAGGCAAGGTGCACACCGCCGAGCTGGGCGACAGAATCATCGCCGTATTCGAAGAAAACCTTGTCGTAGAGCTCTTCAGCCCGGTCGAGCCCGATGGTTGCGTCGATCGTGGCATCACCCTCGACATCGAGCTCGTGGACGAACTCGTCGACGAACAAACGACGCAAACTCTTCGCCGAACGCGAATAGCGGGCGAAGAGCGCGCCTTTCACGACCTCGGGGAGGTTGACGAGCGCGAAGACGGGCTGATCAAGGTTCGTGAAGTACCGACGAAGAATGTCGGCTTCAGCGGGGGTGAATTCTTCTACGACGTAGGCGCCCACGACGTCAGAGGGTAGTCATACCACCACCCCTGGGGGCGGACCATCCGACAACTAAGCGACGAGAGTGAACCAGTCGCTCTCGATGCGGCACGCAAGGTGCCTCGCTCGCCCCATTCGGCGCCCATCAACCCAGAGCACGCGGGGTCGGTCGAACGTGTGCTGCCATGCATCGGTTCGCTTCACCGCAAGACCAGGGTGCGGCAGGTGCACACCCGTCCTCGACCGCTTGGCCGCGGCCAACAACTGCCTCGGAGGGAGTGAACCAACGGTGATGTCGAGCAACGCGTCGTTCGGGTGCGACCGCGGGCCGAGATAGCGATCGCCGAGCCACGCAGCGTTCATGACTGCAGCGCCATGGCCAAGCCAAAGCGGTCCTCTGGCGATGACGTGGGCAGCGAAAGGGCGTTCGACACCACCATCGAGAGAGACAAAACCGAGATCCATTGGAAACCAGAGCGGCTCAGCGCGTGGACCATCGGTCAACCCGAGCGTCCGCACGAGGTCGCCAGACAGAGCGGACACGGTCGCTCCAGGGTGTGCGGCAACATGCTCGGCCAGTGCTGCATCGTCGGCGAGCGTCGCCTCGACAGGGTCCCCAATCGGCTCGCCCCACGCCTCACCCTTCTCGATCGTCACCGGCCTCGTCCTGGTCGCTGAGAGGATGGCTGTGACCGTCGTCGCCGTCGATGTCGTCCTCATCGTCGTCCGAGGCGCCGTCGATCATGGAGGATGCGGCAACGAGATCACGCATGATCGCCTCGGCAGCTGCTGCGGCCGTCCTGCCGGTCTCGACCGCCGGCGCCAACTGGCTGATCTGCCGGAGAACATCGATGAGTAGTTTCGCCGTTCGAACGAAATCGCCGGCAGTGACCTCTTCTGGCCCGAGCACGTCACCGAGGTCACCTCCACTCTCCCAGCCGTGAGCGATCGCCATGAACCCTGGGTCGGGGACTCGGGTGAGAGGGAGCCTCGCGTTGCGCTCCTGGCGTGAGAGCCCCTTGTGGAGCTTCAGAAGGTGACCGAACCGACGACGTAGCTCAGGCGTTGGATACCAGATCTGTGCGTCGAGGGCGCCCCGACGGTCCTCGAAAGTGAACGTCGATGCCAGCGCTGCGACTTCAGACGACGACAAGCCGTCGAAGAGACCCTGGTCGAGAGCCTCGATCAGCAGCAGATCGCACTCGTGGTAGAAGCGGGCCAGGCGCGTGCCGGAGTCGGTCAATTGCCAGCCATCCAGATGGCCACGCTCTTCGAGCAACCCAATGACACGGTCGAAGGTCAACGCCAGCGATTCCGTGCTTTTGGCCATGGCTCGCCGGAGGTCAGCGATGTCGCCGTCGACACGCTCGATTCGGCGCAGCGCTTTCCTGGCTTGCGGAGGGACGTCCTGGACAGAGTGGAGCTCGCCGGATGGGCCAAGCCTTTTGCGACGCTTCGCCGCGAGCAGGGGCGCTCGCTTGAGCAGGTCGCTCGCCTCGTGGATGAACGACACGCTCGAAGGTAGATAGGGCTGCGGGAGTTCGACGTTGCCAATGACTGTCGGCACCGCGTCGAGTCGCTCGACGTTCACCTCGTAGCTGTCGCCGTCAGTGTCGGCGACCGCAACCTTGATCCGGCGTCCCTTGCGGTACGCGACCGACAGGGTGACGACCGGCGATGGCAAATCAGGCCCGCTGATCTCGAGGATGTCGCCTGGTTGGATTCTGCTCAGTGCGAACGCAATGTCCTGGGTGTCAGCGTGTTCTTGCAGAGGCGTGGCGATGGCGGCCTCGAGCTCCTCGATCGGCCCGAAGTCCCGCTCGACTCGTCCGACGAGTTGGCGTCGGCGATCGGCGAGCCGCTCGAGCCGCTGCTCGCCCTTGACCACATCGGCGTCGGCTCGAAATTGAGCGAAGGAGAGGTTGAGCAATTGCCGCGCTCGATCTTGGTCGTAGCGCCGAACCAGGTTGGCCGCCATGTTGTAAGTCGGCCGGAATGCAGAGGTCAGAACGAAGTCTTTGCTCGATGCCAGGCCCGCCACCTGTTCGAACGGCACGAACGGCGACCAGAGCACGACGGCTTGGCCGTGCGTGTCGATGCCTCGACGCCCGGCGCGCCCGGTGAGCTGGGTGAATTGGGCCGGGGTCAACGACTCGTGCCCGTCACCTGTCCACTTCGTCAGCTTGTCGAGAACCACAGTGCGAGCCGGCATGTTGATTCCGAGGGCCAAGGTTTCAGTGGCGAACACGACTTTCGTGAGCCCCCGAACGAAACAGGCCTCGACGGTCTCCTTCATGGGCGGAACCATGCCGGCGTGGTGGGGTGCGACGCCGGCTTCGAGCCCACGCATGAAGTGATCGAATTCGAGGACCTTGCGATCGGCTGAGGTCAAGCCACCGAGTCGTTCGCGTGCGATCTTGCGGATCTCGTCCCGTTCAGCAGAGCTGGTGAGCACCATGCCAGCATCAACGACGGCTCTCGCCGCTTCAGTACATGCGGCTCGACTGAAGATGAAGTGGATGGCAGGGAGCAGATCGTGCTTGCGGAGCGTCTCGACCACGTCGATGCGGGTGGGCGTCCGCCACGGTCGAGGAGCGCGTCCCTTGCTGCGATTCCCGCCACCCCGACCCTTGCCAGGCCGCATGTCAGCATCGAAGCGAAAGCCCTTCTGGTTGGCCTTGCCGCTGACGAGCGTCTTCATGAGGTGGAGCTTGGCGCTCTTGCGCTCACCGATGAGGTAGAGGTTCTCGAGTTCCACGGGACGCTGGTGCTCGACAACGAGATCGGTGTCGCCTCGTACAGTGGTCATCCACTCGGCCAGTTCGTCCGCATTCGACACCGTGGCCGACAGAGCGACGAGCTGAATGTGCCGAGGAAGGTGGATGATGACCTCTTCCCATACCGGACCTCGGTAGCTGTCCTGGAGGTAGTGGACCTCGTCGAGCACGACCGCCTCGAGTCGGTCGAGCGTCCGGCCGGCATAGAGCATGTTCCGCAGGACTTCGGTGGTCATCACCACAACCGAGGCGTCCCCGTTGATGACATTGTCACCAGTCAGTAGGCCAACCCGGTCACGACCGTAGGCGGCCACCAAGTCGTGGTACTTCTGGTTCGAGAGAGCCTTGATCGGCGTTGTGTAGAACACGCGGCGATCAGCGTCGATCGCCCGGTCGACGGCGTAGTTCGCCACCAGAGTCTTTCCTGCGCCAGTCGGGGCGGCGACGATGACATTCCGGCCACCGTCGAGCGCGTCAAATGCCTCGGTCTGAAATCGGTCTGGCTCGAAACCGAGGCGAGCCGAGAACGCTGCTCGGGAGTTCACTTCGACCAGCCGCTCGCCTGCAGCATCAGATGTGGGGTCACGAGACGTCGAGCCGGTTCTTGGTCATCCGACCGCCGATGATCATCGATATCTCGTAGAAAAGGTACATCGGCGCCGACAGCACCAGCAGCGTGAACGGATCGCCGGTCGGCGTGATGATGGCACCAAGAATCACGACGACGACCACGGCAATGCGGCGGTTCTTCCGGAGGGTCTGCGTTTGCACCACACCAACGAGCTGCAGAAACACGAGAACCAGGGGCAATTCGAACGCGAGACCGAAGGCCAGCAGCATCTTGGTGAAGAACCCGAGGTATTCCGGCCCGCTGAAGAACGATTCGAATCGCTCGCCGCCAGCGAACTCGCCGAGCACCTCGAGCGCTCGCGGCAGGAACAGGTAGGCGACGGTCATCCCGGCGAAGAGCAGCACGATCGAGATGACGAAGAACGGGATCATCATCTTCTTCTCGCTGGGATACAGACCAGGAAGGACGAATCGACCGATCTGATACATGATGACCGGGAGGGCAAGAATCAACCCGCCGTACCCGGCAAGCGTGAGCTGCACCGAGAATTGATCGAGCGGCCCGGTCGCGATGAAGACGCAGTCATCGGCAGGGCGGATGTTGCAATACGGATCGGACAAGAAGTCGAAGATGGGCCCTGTGAAAGCGAACACCGCGATCGCACCGATGACCACCGCGATGATCGACCTGATCAGCCGCGTCCGAAGCTCGGCCAGATGGCCGACCATGCTGAGGTCTTGCGCTGACGCTTCTTCGGGTTCGCCCTTCCTACCCAACCGGAACTTCATCACTCGGCAGGCTCGCTGGCTTCGACATCAGCTGCCGAGTCGGGGCCCGACCGGGCGTCGTCGGCGTTGACCTGCTTGCCATCTTCGGCAGGGGTATCGGCGCCTGCGACATCAGCTGATGCTTTGGCGGCCGCGTGTGTTTCACTCGCTTCTTCGGCCGCAGCGTTCTTCTCGCGGGCTTCGGTTCGCATCTTGCGGGCCTTCTCCATTGCCCGCCTGGCTTCTGCTTCTGCCTTCTCCGCAGCGGCGACCGCCTCAGCTGCAGCCTCGTCCGGGGTCGCGTCGGCCATCTGCTGCGTGACCGGCTTGGCCTTGAAGGGATTGCCGTCTTCACCAGCAGCAACCCGCTCGGCGTAGCCCTTCGGCACGATTGGCTTGTCAGGCTCGCCGGTCCCTCGCTCGCCGTCCCACTTGGTCGGGTCGAGCTCGTCGACACCGGCCATGAACTCCTGGCGCAGGCCGGTGGACATCTGACGTATCTGAGCTGCGTACTGGCCGGCTTTGCGGAGGACTGCAGGCAGCTGCTCTGGCCCCACCACCACGAGGGCGATCAGCGCAATGATCAACACCTCTGGCCCACCGACGTTGAACATGCCGGTCAGGCTAGCCCGGCAGAAATGCGTCGAACCGCCACCACCGCAACGCACCAGCGTTGGATGAAGCGGTTCGTCACAGACCCGTCAGCCAACGGATCGAGAAATCGTGTGGAAGCTGGGTTCAACCAGTGAACTCAGCCAATGCCTGTTCCAAGGCCCGGTCGTCGCTGAGGAGATCGTGGAAGTCGAGCAGGTCATCATGATCGATGGGCTCACCTTCCTTGACCTCGTGCAGCTCCGCCGGCATCTGCCACGTGGTGAAGGCAACACCGCTTGCCACCAGGAGATCAATGGTTCGCGGCTCAGCCGACTTCACCACCGTCATCTCACAGGTAGGACAACGGAACGAATACGTCCCGTGGTTGTTGTCATCACAAATCCGCACAGATACGTCAGCGGTGGTGAGTTCCACATCACCGCAATCTGAACAACTTGCCCGAATGGTCGCCATAAGCGCTCCTTGAACCCCGCCGTACTTCGTCTTTGGATGAATCGGCAGGGATTCGGGGTCTCTTGAGCGTTTCGGAAACGCAGGAGCAAAAGACCCAGTGGTCCCTGCCCCATGGAGACATCATGCCCCAATGGTCACCGCTTGTGGTGGATCTGGCGCAATTCGTGAGATCGACCGCTTGGTGCTGTTGCTCGGTGACTCTCCGAGGTCGCTCGTTGAGGTCGCAGACCACGCCGCCGAACGGCAGGATGTTCAGATGGCTCCGCGGCTCTCGCCTCTCCTCCCCCGACCAATCGGATTCGCCCACCGAGGAGCTCGAGCGCATGCGCCCGAGAACACCCTGGAGGCATTTGATCTGGCTCTCCGGCTGGGAGCCACGGGGCTGGAGAGCGACGTGTGGGTGACGTCAGATGGTGTTGCCGTCCTCGACCACGATGGTGAGTTCGGCCGATGGCCCAAGAAGCAGATGATCGCCGATGCAACGAGGAGTGAACTCCCCGACCACATTCCATCGCTGGCCGAGTTCTATGACCATGTGGGCACCGACCATGAGGTTTCGCTGGATGTGAAAGACGTAGCGTCGTTCCAAGCGGTGTTGGACGCCGCCAGAAATGCCGGGGGGACCGCAGAAGAACACCTGTGGTTGTGTCACCCCGACTACGAGCAACTGCGAGATTGGCGAGAGCACACCTCGGCTCGGCTCGTCGATTCGACTCGGCTGTCCAAGATCAAGGGAGGCGCTGAGCGGCGAGCAAACGAGCTACGCAATCTTGGCATCGATGCGGTCAACCTCCGGATCACCGATTGGAGCGGTGGCCTCGTCGCCGTGTTCCACCGATTCGACCGGATTGCGTTCGGCTGGGATGCCCAACATCACAGAGAGATTGCCACGCTGATCGACGCAGGGATCGACGGCGTCTTCAGCGACCACGTCGACCGTCTCGTCGAAACGATCCGCCAGTTCTTTCCCGAGGAATCATGAGCACCACGAGCACATCGACACGAGTCAATCTCTGGGCTGGCGCCGCAGCGCTGATCGTCATGGCGCTCGCATTCCTCATGTTCAGCGGCACATCCGACGGTGTCGATGTCTCCGCCAGCGACACAAACGTCGCCTCGACGAGCACCGTCGTAGCGGTGGACGACACCGCAGTTGAAGACACCGCAGTTGCTGGCACCGCAGTTGCTGGCACAGCGCAGGCAGAGACCACAGTCGTCGAATCGGTCGACACACTTGCGCAGTTCTCCAATCTGCCCACCATCTCGAGCGATGAGTTGCCGATCGAGGCCATCGAGACACTGCTGCTGATCGTCGACGGCGGCCCGTACCCATACCGTCAAGACGACGGCACCTTCCAGAACCGTGAAGGCATCCTTCCAGATCGAGCTCGAGAGCACTACCGCGAATACACCGTCGACACCCCTGGATCTCCAGATCGCGGCGCCAGGCGGGTCGTGACCGGGGCGGACGGCGAGCGTTACTACACCGACGACCACTACGACTCGTTCCGCGAGATCGTCGGATGAGCGCGCTCGCCCTCGTCACCGGGCGGCTTGCTCCTGGCGTTTGGCGTGGCGGCTCAATGCCCAGTTCTGACCTTGCCGCCCTCGCTGATGGCCTCGGCTGGCCCGTTCGGCGCGGCGAGATCAGTACGACCGACGACAAGGCCACCTACCTCGAGCAGCTGGGAACGATCGCTGGCGTTCCTGCTTATGTGAGACACAATTGGGATTCGCTCGCTGACGGCCTGACCGATACCGGCATCAGTTCTCGCTGCCTTCTCGTGATCGAGACGAGCAGCCCGATGCCATTCGACGCCATCGCGATCGAGGTCCTGGAAGACGCGATCAGGTTCTGGGCCAAACAGGGGGCGACGATGCAGGTGGCCTGGTTCGGTCCGGTGACGGCGCCTGCGCTCGACGATGTCGACCCGGTCCGGTTGAGCAGACGCTCTCCGGGCTAACGCTCCGGCGTCGAGGTCAGCGTCAGCGTCAGAGCGAACCAATTCGATCGAGGGGCCAGAACAGGAAGAACGCTCGCCCGATGAACCGGTCCTCGTCAACGGTCCCGAAGACTCGGCTGTCACCGCTGTTGTCTCGGTTGTCGCCCATCACGAAGTATTCGCCTTCAGGAATCACGACAGGGCCGAAGTCGCCAATCACCTCGCCAGGCGTCAGGTAGGGCTCGATCAGGACCCGGCCGTCGATGAAAATGGTGTTGTCAGTCGCTTCGATGCTCTCGCCGGGCAGACCGATCACCCGCTTGATGAGATCGCGGAACTCTCCTGGCTGATCATCCGGCCGGCGGAACACCACCACCTCGCCCCTCTGGACGTCACCGATGCGATAGCTCAGCTTGTTGACAAGGACCCGGTCGTCGACTCGCAGGGTTGCCTCCATCGACTCTGACGGGATGAAGAACGCTTGGAAGAGGAACGCTCGGAGCAGCAGCGCAACCACGACAGCGCTCCCGAGCACGATGAGCCACTCGACCGCGCTGCGAAGCCTGGTGCGGTCATCGCTGTGATCGGGCTCGATCGGTTCAGAATGCTCGGCATCCAACATCTCGTCGACGCCAGGATCGTTGGTCGCATCGAAGTTCGGTCGTTCGAAGAGGCGGCTCGTGGACGCTGGCTCCGGTTGCTCCGCTGGGTGCGGTTCCGCGTCAACCCGTCCAGACGGTGCCGGCGTTGGTTCGACGACGGGCTCAGCCTCGACGCGATCATCTGAGAGCGGCTCGGCCTGAACAACGGGCTCGGCCTCGACGCGATCATCCGAGAGCGGCTCGGCTTCGACAACGGGCTCGTCGAGCACGACCTTGAACCGAACCACCGACTCCATGGTGGGTGCAGGCACGACTTCGCCGACTGGTTCACCAATCGGCTCCTCCGGATCAACCGCTGCGATGGGTTCAGCGGCCGGCGCCATTGCTGGGCGGCCGAGCATCGCCTCGGCCAGCATCTGCTTCACCCAGTCGTCCTCGCCTCCAACCGGCTTATCCGCCATCCGCCGACCCTAGCTCTGGTATCGGGCGAGAACGCTCGCCGCGGCCGCTGGGCCGAGCGTTCGAGCACCGACGAACGACTCGTCTTCGACCACCGCAGCGTCAACACCAAGACGGAGCATCAATCGCTGGACCCAACGCTCTGCGGTGACGGCGAGCGTCACGCTGACAGAGCCGTCGTCATGCGCAACGATGTCTTCGCACGGGTAGGCATCGACCACCCAACGAGCCGGTGGCTGGAGGTGGAGACGAATACGATCGAGGCTCGCGTCGGCAGTGAACAATCGCTCATCGTCACCAAGGGAGACCTCTCGACCGCTGGCGACGTCGGTGACTTCGAGCGACGCTATGCGATCGAGACGGAACAGTCGGTCACCCTCAGCGAGCAAGCACCACGCTTCGACATACCAGGCGCCGCCGTTTGCCGTGATGCGGTCCGGCACGACACGCCGCTGTGTCACCTCATCACGGCCGTACGAGTAGTACTCGATGTCGACACACATCCGATGCTCTGCAGCGCGCCGCAGCGGCTCGAGGTGTTCGGAACCGGCAGCGCCGAGGTCGATGTCAAGCGAGCCGTCGACGTCGATGTCCAGCGCAGTGGCAAGCTTTTCCAGAGCCCGGGCAAGCGGGCCCGTGGGGTCTGTTCCCGGCATTGACAGCAAGGCATCGGACGACGCCAACATTGCCAAACCCTGCGCCGGTGTCAACCGGAGCGGACGTGCGAAGAAGTCCGCGTAGTGAATCCACACCCGCCCGTCTTCCATCGTGACTTCGACCAACGCGTCGGGGGTGTAAGGCGGCAACCCCACCATCCACACGACCTCGAGGTCTGCCACGAGCTCGGCTTCCGAGATCCCGAAACGTTCGGCGACCTCGGCCACAGCGACGCCGGGCCTGGCCACGATCCACGGCACCATGGCCAGGACTCGACGAAGCCGTTCTCCCGCTGTGGCGCTCACGAGCCCGCTCCAGCAGTAGCGACGACGGCTTCGAGGTGGCGGATGACATCAGCCCTGAGTTCGGGAGGGTCGAGTACTTCGGCATGATCCAAGAACTCGAAAACGAGCGATCGGAACGCATTCCACATCACAACCGGGACAGCGAAGATCGCTGCACCGTCCGGCTGTTCCTCCGTGGCAACGTCAGCGCCGAAGTGTTGACGGGCCCAGGCAACCCGAGCCTGATCGACTCGAAGCCGCACCATGGTCGGCTCGCTCTCACCGATCTCCCACGGTTGCAGGACGCGGCGCGAGGTCGACTTGGTCGGGTGTGAAGCCTCTCCTGGCTCGCCCCGTGGCTCGACGGATCCCTGAATGCGGTCGAGACGGAAGTTGCGCTCGGCCTGGCGATCGCGATCGAAGGCGGTCAGGTACCAGCGTCCGCGTTGAAACTCGAGCCGCCAAGGGTCAACGGTGCGGGCGTCGTCGTTGTACCCGAACCCCACCGGCTGGCGTCGCGTGATCGCCTCGAACAGCGGAACGAGAGCCGGGTTGGTTGGCATCGACACCACCGCATTGGCCACTCCACCAGAATCGCCGTCAACCAGGCCGCCCAGCTTCCAGAGCGCCTCGCGCTCCCCCAGCCCCTCGACCCGCACTGCCATCGATGCGAGGTGCAACGCCGCGAGCTCATCGGCATCGAGATCGGGATCGGGCAAGTAGTAGTCGTCAGGCGATATGCGGTAGCCATCAACCGGCGGTTCGAGGCCTGGCACTCGCTCAATTGTCAGCGGAATGCCAAGCGAACGCAGATCCTCTTTGTCGCGCTCGAACGAACGACGAAAGCTCGCCAAGGCCTCGGGGTACCCCTCGACGCGGCTACGAATGGAATCAGCCGACAACGGCCGATCGGTGTCGAGAAGGACGGCCGTCAGGTTCAGCAAACGTTCGAGCTTGGACATCAGGGGCCATGTCTAGCGTGCTGGAACGCCGTTCAGCGGGAGCGTGAGAGAACCGTCGATTGGCGCTTTGCCTCGCAGTGCTTCCTTGGATCCAGCAGGCATATTGCGCTTCACACTCTGCGTGTTCGCTGAAGTCCTCAGAGGCTCTCGATCAACTTCGCAACTCGCTCGTCCTCGTGCTTGAAAGGGTCCTTGCAAAGCACGGTTCGCTGCGCTTGATCGTTGAGCTTGAGGTGGACCCAGTCGACCGTGTAGTCACGCTTGCGTTCCTTCGCCCGGCGAATGAAGTCGCCTCGGAGCTTGGCCCTGGTTGTCTGTGGCGGCGTGTCGATCGCGTCGATCATCTGATCGTCGGTGAGCGTACGGTCGACCATGTCGCGGTCCTGAAGCTTGTAATACAAGCCGTGGCTGCGACGAACATCGTGGTATTGCAGGTCGACCAGTTGCACTCGAGCATCGCTCAGCTCCAGGCCATGCTTGGCACGATAGGCCTCGATCAGGTTGTGCTTGATGACCCAGTCGAGCTCACGATCGAGCTTGAACGGATCGTTTTCGAGATGGCTCATGACGTGCTCCCACATGCGGAGCGCCTTCATCTCGTCCTCGGGAAGGCCCTGCTGCTCGGAATAGCGAAGCGCCCGGTTCAGATACTCGGCCTGGATCTCGATGGCACTCGCTTCTCGGCCGTTGGCAAGACGCACGCGACGTTTGAACGTCAGGTCGTGGCTGATTTCGCGAATCGAGCGAATCGGGTTCTCGAGCGTCATGTCTCGCAGCACGCATGACGGGTCCTCAACCATGCGAAGGATGATCGCCATGGCCCCAACCTTCAGGTAAGTCGTGTACTCGCTCATGTTCGAGTCGCCAACGATCACGTGGAGACGGCGGAAGTGTTCGGCGTCTGCGTGTGGCTCATCTCTGGTGTTGATGATCGGGCGGCTGCGAGTGGTGGCCGAACTGACGCCTTCCCAGATGTGCTCAGCACGCTGCGACACCGCAAAGGTGGAACCCCGAGCAGTCTGCAACACCTTGCCGGCGCCCGCATAGATCTGCCGGCTGACGAGGAACGGAATGAGCACCTCGTTGTAGTGAGCGAGATCGTCGCTGCGAGCCGTCAGGTAGTTCTCGTGGCAGCCATAGGAGTTGCCGGCCGAGTCGGTGTTGTTCTTGAAGAGGTGAATCGTGCCCTGGATGCCCTCGTCCCTGAGCCGCTCCTCGGCCGAGTCGAGCAGCTGCTCGAGTACTCGCTCCCCCGCCTTGTCATGGATGACGACGTCGCCGATCGAATCACACTCCGCGGTGGCGTATTCAGGGTGGGAGCCGACGTCGAGATAGAGCCGGGCGCCGTTGACCAAGAACACGTTCGAGCTGCGTCCCCACGACACGACCCTGCGAAACAAGTAGCGAGCGACCTCGTCTGGGCTGAGCCGCCGCTGGCCCCGAAGAGTGCAGGTGACGCCGTACTCGGTCTCGATTCCGTAGATTCGACGCTTGTGAGTCATCGCGAGCAAACCTAGCCGAGCTGGCTCACGGCCGAACATCCGCTCCTTCAGGAACGCCAAAGCGATGCCGATGCTATGGACGTGACACGACTGCGTTCGAAACTCACCGGGAACACGCGCGTCAGGCGGGCCGCTGCATCGATGGCGCTACTCGCAGCTCTCGTCGTCGGAAGCGCACTCACCGTTGAAGCGATATCTGTCGATCGGGTCGAGGCTGTGTGGGGCGTGAGCGGCGAGGTCGGGCCGTCGAGCCAGGTGATCCCGATTCGTGCAGCTCACCCGCTTTGCCCCTCGTGGTCAACTCTCGGCGGATTGGTCGTCGACAGCGTTGAAACCGATGAGTCAGTCACGATCACGGCCTCGTTCCCCTCGCAAGGTGCCGAGGTGCGGTGCGAGTGGATGGGGAACGCAATGAGAGCGACAGTGAAACTGGACCGCCCACTCGGCGACCGCACCGTCATCGATGGCACAACCGGGCGAGATCCGGCGACACCCTTCTCGATTGCGTTCCACACCGGGCAGTCTCCGGCAGGCCCGAGCTGAAAAGAAGACCCGTTTGGGTGTTCGCTCCGGTCAGACCAGGAGCGCGGTGATCTCGTCGTTATCGAGGCGGCGGAAGCATCGCCCCTCAGCGAGGCTGTCGAGCACGGCAACCTCGAGCTGATCATCCTCGATGGTGCGGTCCGGACCGGAGAGCGCAGAGGAAGCAAGCTTCAGCGCAGCCCCCAGTTCCATGTCGACCGAGTGGCCCTCGGCGAGTCGCTCTCGAATTGCATCGGCTTCGCCCCCGAGTGCGGCAAAGCCGTCCTCGTCGGTGACCGAACCGTCGTAGCGGATGTGGAAGAGCCGGTTGCCGTCGGCGACGAAGCCAACAGAAGCCACCAGGATCTCGACCTCGAGCGGCTTCATCTCATGAGTGAAGATCTGACCGAGCATCTGGGCGTACTGGTTGGCCAACGCCTGGCTGTCGACGTCATCGCGGCTGTAGGTGTAGCCCTTCATGTCCGCGTGACGAATACCGGCAATTCTCAACTGGTCGTATTCGTTGTATTTGCCGACGCCAGCGAAGGCGATGCGGTCATAGATCTCGGAGACCTTGCGAAGGTTGCGAGAAGGATTCTCAGCGACGAGGACGATGCCGGACGAGCACTCGATCGCGACCAGACTCCGGCCCCTCGCGATGCCCTTCTGGGCATAGTCGGCCCG
>RCMY010002341.1_pt1 | contig 17247 bp, 8 predicted proteins | sample 2041341 | NCBI WGS metagenome assembly RCMY01 (sample SAMN09708234, study PRJNA481090) | Marine sediment metagenome, whole genome shotgun sequencing project. | reverse complement strand
TTTCTACCTCAATTTATCTGCTAATTCAGTAAGAGAGGACATGTACACGCAAGAAGGACGTTGAAGGGCTTAGTTGCGGATTTGAGGTTTATATAATTGTAGTTTCATATTACAAAGATAAGAGCATTAATTCAAAGTTACTGTATTTACAAAATATATTTTATATTTAATTTCTAACCTTTAGCTTTGCTTAACCACAAAAATTCAATTGTATATAACGCATAAATGGCTCTATCATTATTTAATATAAAGCCAAAGGAATACTCTAAATTAAGTTATTACCTATGCAAGACATTAACTATACATATAACTTTCTATGTAGTTTTGATTTCCATAGCACGTAGTATACTTAAGAATACCGTTTTAAATAAAAAGCTGAGAATGAACAAGTCACTCTCAGCCTTCATATTTTTAAATGCGCAAAACGCTTATTTTATTCATTCACTAATGCGAAGTCAAGCTGTTTTCTTTCAAGATTAGCTTTTGCAACTTTAATTCTGATAGGATCACCAAGCTGATAGGTATGGTGATGGCGACGACCACGCAGACAGAAGTTACGCTCATCAAAGTCATAGTAATCATCATCAAGATCACGCATAGGTATCATACCCTCGCAATGGTTTTCATCTATTTCTGCATAAACACCATAACTTGTGATACCACTGATATGAGCCTCGAAGACTTCTCCAACTTTATCGCTCATGAACTCAACCATCTTGTATTTGATTGAATCACGTTCAGCACTTTGAGCAACAAGTTCCATGTCAGAACAATGCTCGCAAAGCTCTTCGTAATGCTTCTCGTTTGCACTTCGTCCACCTTCGGCATATCTTGTAAGAAGACGATGTACCATGGTGTCTGGATATCGACGGATTGGACTTGTGAAATGAGTGTAATAGTCAAATGCTAATCCGAAGTGACCAATGTTATGAACACTATATCTAGCCTTCATCATTGCACGCAAAGCTACAGACTGAATCATCTTCTGTTCTGGCTTTCCATTGCAGTCATCCATCAGTTTATTAAGACTACGTGCAGTTGCACCCTTAGTTCCTTCAGTCTTTACTCGGTATCCGAATTTCACAATAAACTGTCTCAGAGTTTCCAACTTTTGAGGATCAGGATTGTCATGAATACGATAAGGAAGTGTCTTTGCTTTTCTGCCACCCTTAACCTTGCCTACACTTTCAGCAACAGTACGGTTTGCAAGAAGCATAAATTCCTCTACAAGTTTGTTTGCATCTTTAGAACGCTTGAAATAACAACGTGTAGGTTTGCCTTTTTCGTCAATATCGAAATGCAATTCCTCACGATCAAACTTCACAGCACCACCGCTAAAACGTTTAGCTCGCAGTTTCTTTGCAATGCGGTCTAGCATGATCAACATATCTGCATTCTCACCCTGATACCCACCAGCAGGAGCAATAGGAGCAGGTTCACCTGTTCCGTCAACAACTCCATTATCTTCAAGCAGTTGCTGTACCTCTTCGTAAGCATATCTTCTGTTGCTTCGAATAATTGTATGAACTATTCTCCAGCTTTTTATATTAGCCTCATCATCAAGATTGAAGATTACGCTATATGCAAGTTTATCCTCATCTGGTCTCAAAGAACAGATGAAATTACACAAGCGCTCAGGCAGCATCGGTATCGTGCGATCTACAAGATAAATACTTGTGGCACGTTTCACAGCCTCTTTATCAATTATTGAGCCTTCTGTTACATAATGGCTGACATCAGCAATGTGCACACCAATCTGCCACAAACCTTTGTCAAGTAACTTAATAGAAAGAGCATCATCGAAATCCTTCGCGTCTTTAGGGTCAATCGTACAAGTGAAAACATCACGGAAATCTTCACGCTCAGCCTCATCCTGTTTTGTGATTTCACCAGTAATACTGTTAGCAGCATCCTCAACAGCTTTTGGGTATTTATATGGTAGACCATATTGTGCCAAAATAGTGTTCATTTCAACATCATTATCACCAGTTTGTCCCAATATATCAACCACATCACCAACAAGATTCTTATGCTCAGCATCAGGCCATTGAGTAATCTTTACAATAGCCTTATCATCACTCTTTCCACCTTTAAGTCTATTCTTAGGAATAATGATATCATGCACAAAAGTGTTTTCTGGAGTTACAAGATAAGCAAAATTCTTGTCAACACGAAGTCTACCAACAAATTGATCTTTCTTTCGTTCAAGAATTTCTATTACTTGTGCTTCCTTAATATGTCTCTGACGACGTGCCATAAAGCTTACTTTCACGCGATCACCATTAAGTGCCCACATCGAGTTACGCTCAGAAACAAATATAGGAGAGCCTCCATTATCTGGCAAGAAAGAATTCTTACCATTTGACTTTCTAAGGAAAGTGCCTTCCTGCAACTGTCCCTTTGTATTCAAACTATATGAACTGTCTGTAACCTTCGTAATAAAATCATCCCACGTCATTTCTTCCATTATATCAATGGCAAGCATCTTTAGTGGATGAGTGTCTAATCTTAGGGCACGGAATATTTCCTTAAAACTCAGCGTCTTACCAGGCTGAGAAGAGAAGAAACTTTGCAATGCTTCGCTCAGTTGCTTCTTCGTCATGCGTTTACCGCCTTTCTTTCCTTTTCCCATATTTATCTATTCTTAATTATTTTTCTTTCCACAAAGTAACAAAAAAGAAATGACAAAAACAATATTTATTAGATTTTATTTTATTATTCTAAGCAATGTTACACCGCAAAAAGTATTTGAAACATGATGTTTAGATGAAATCAAAAATAATATCGTATATTTGCACATAATTAATAAGTATTGAATTAATATTATTTTCAGTATATGTCATGAAATATAGAAAACTATTCCTGATATGGTTTATCGGCATTGCGATAACCACAACAGCAAAAAACGAAGTGGAATTTACCACTAAGGCATGTAACATCAAGGTGGAATTCTACACCCCATCTATTGTGAGGATTGTAAAAGTCCCCACAGGTCACAGCTTCAACAAGAAAAGTCTTGTTGTTATTGCCAATCCACAAGATGTAGCTATCACAAGAAGTGGAAACAAAGTTACCAGTGATTCCTTAAGTCTTGCCGTTGACGGCTTAGGAAGAATTACTTTCAAAGATAAAAAAGGGAAACTACTTCTAAAAGAAAAAGGTTGCAAATTCGATCTACGCACTGATGGCGCAGACAAAGGAGCATATAAAGTTAGCCAGACTTTTACATTGAGAAAAGATGAACCTGTTTATGGTCTTGGCACAATACAAAACGGCATTCTCAACAGACGCAACACCCATAAATTGATGGAGCAATCTAATCTGGAAGACTTTCAGAATGTTGTGCAATCTATAAAAGGTTGGGGATTATATTGGGATAACTATTCACCTACTAACTATGACGATGATGCAAACGGAATGTCATTATCATCAGAAGTAGGAGACGGAATGGATTACTACTTTATGTATGGCAAAAATGCGGATGGAGTAATATCTCAGATGAGACATCTTTCTGGTAAAGTTCCAATGTTCCCATTATGGACTTTCGGATATTGGCAAAGCAAGGAGAGATACAAGAGCAGCAAAGAAGTTGTTGACGTTGTTGATAAATACAGAGAACTGCATGTCCCTCTTGACGGAATAATCCAAGATTGGCAATACTGGGGAAGCAACTATAACTGGAATGCTATGGAATTCCTTGCCGACGATTATCTTGACGGAGCAAAGATGATAGAAAAGGTTCACAACAAGAATGCACATTTTATGATTTCTATATGGGCCAGTTTCGGACCTATGACGAAAGCATATAAACAACTAAACGAAAAGGGATTGTTGTTTGATTTCCAAACATGGCCACAAAGTGGACTCACCCCATGGCCTCCACGTATGGACTACCCATCAGGAGTTCGTGTATACGATGCATTCAGCCAAGATGCACGTGACATCTATTGGCAAAACCTAAAGCGTCTTTTCAATCTAGGTGTTGATGCTTGGTGGATGGACTCTACAGATCCAGACTTCTTTAATCCAACAGAACATGACTATGAGCATAAAGCTGGCAACGGAACATGGCGTAGCATGAGAAATGCATTCCCACTATGCACTGTTGGTGGAGTTTATGACAGTCAGCGTAAGGAGAGTAGCGATAAACGTGTATTTATCATGACTCGTTCAGCCTTTGCTGGTCAACAAAGATATGGTTCTAACATGTGGAGTGGTGATGTAGCCTCATCATGGGATATGCTGAGAAAGCAGATTCCTGCAGGACTGAACTTCTCACTTACTGGCGATCCTAACTTCAACACTGACATAGGAGGTTTCTTCTGTGGTTCATATAATAACAACGGCAGCGGTTCTGCCACACATAACCCACAATACCAAGAACTTTATGTACGTTGGTTGCAGTATGGTTTATTCTGTCCTGTATTCAGAAGTCATGGAACAGACGCACCACGTGAAATTTACCAGTTTGGCAAGAAGGGCGAACCTATATATGATGCGATAGAAAAGATGATTAATCTTCGCTACCGACTACTACCTTATATATATTCAACAGCATGGCAGGTAACAAGCAAAGACTTTAGCTATTTGCGTCCACTATTCTCTGATTTTGCATCAGACCGCAAAGTATGGAATATGCCAGATGAATTCATGTTCGGCAGTTCTATTCTTGCAGCTCCAATTGTTGAGGCAAAATATACTCAAGAAAAGATCATCAAAGAGAATGCGATGACTGGTTGGGATAGCAAGAAAGTTAATGCTAGTACAGAAAATACAGCTACAAACTTTAATGAAAACAAGACATCACGTAAGTATCTTCCTTCTGGCACAAAATGGTATGACTTCTGGACTGGCAAAGAATACAAAGGTGGTCAATATGTCAACCTCAACACACCATTAGCCGAAGTACCAATGTTTATGCGTGCTGGAAGTATAATTCCACTTGCTCCAGAAATGGAATACACTGGCGAAAAGAAATGGGATAATCTAGAAATCAGAATATATCCAGGTGCTGACGGTGACTTTACATTGTATGAAGACGAAGGTGATAACTACAATTATGAAAAGGGAATGTATGCCACAATACATTTCCACTGGGATAATGCCAACAACACACTCACAATAAGTAGACAGAAAGGTAACTATCCGGGAATCATTAAAGATAGGCAATTCAATATTGTAACTCCTAACGGTAAAATTCATCACATGAATTACAATGGAAACGAAATAAAAGCACATATTCAATAAAATTAACTGCCATGTTACATAACAAAAAGTTTATGAAACATGGCAGCTTTTTTTGCTTTACAAAATATTGTAATTTTGCGGAAACAAATAAATTATCTAATATGATCCGCAATCGTTTTTTACTGTTTTTATTTTTTGCTTTGGTCACATCCACTTGCTTTGGAAAAGACCAGAAGGAAAATCGTAGTATCACTAGTCGTCAATTCACTAATCCTGTTATATGGGCTGATGCTCCAGACCCAGATGTGATAAGGGTTGGTGATTATTTTTATATGGTGACAACAACCATGCATCTTATGCCTGGTGCACCAATAATGCGATCTAAAGACTTAGTAAACTGGGAAACAGTGAACTATATATTTGACAAACTTACTGATTCTCCCAAATACGACATGAAACAAGGAACCGTTTATGGTCGTGGTCAATGGGCAACATCACTAAAATACCATAACGGCAGATTCTATGCTCTCTTTGCACCAAATGATAATCCTGGAGGTGACACTTATATTTGTACTGCCAAGAATCCTACAGACAAATGGACTATCGTTTCACGATTAAGACATTTTCATGATGCCACATTGTTTTTTGATGATGACGACCGCGTGTATGTGGTATATGGAACAGGACAAATGTGCGAACTTACTCATGACTTGAAAGGCGTGAAAGAAGGTAGCGATGTAAGACTTTTCAACAGAGAGCCAGACGAAACAGGACTACTTGAGGGTAGCCGAATGGTAAAGCATAATGGAAAATATTATCTATTGATGATTTCATGGCCTGCAGGTAAAGCTCGCCATCAAGTATGCTACCGCTCAAGCAATATTCATGGTCCATTTGAAAAGAAGACGATACTAGAAACTCCTTTCGGAGGATTTCCATACGTAGGTCAAGGTACCATCGTTGATGCAAAAGACGGCAAATGGTATGGCATTATATTTCAAGATCGTGGCGGAGTTGGTCGTGTGTTAACTCTTGAACCATGTACTTGGATAAATGAATGGCCAATTCTAGGTGACGAAAAGGGACATGTACCTGAGATTATGGACAAACCTGTACAGGGATGTAAGACTACAGATATTGTAGGAAGTGATGATTTCAATGGTAAGAAGTTAAAAATGTATTGGCAATGGAACCACAATCCTATTGACAATGCATGGTCGTTATCAGAACGAAACGGATATCTTAGACTTAAAACAAGCAGAATATCTAAGAGTATCTTTGATGCACCAAACACCATTTCACAACGCATGAAAGGACCTAAGAGTAGTGCTGTTGTAAGTCTTGACATCAGTAAGATGAAAGATGGAGACAAGACTGGACTTGCAGCTTTCAATGGAGATTCAGGTATACTAACGATAAGCAAGACTGGCAAAAAGCATTTGTTGACAATGAGCGAAGAGTCTGTTAGTTTAAGTGATCGTGAGAAAGCAGTTACCGGTGTAAGGAAAAATGTAAAAGACAGTGTAGAGATAAATTCAACAAAGATTTATCTTCGTATTGATGTAGATTTCAATCCGGGTAAAGACATTGCAAAATTCTATTATAGCCTTGACAATAAAAAATGGAACAAAATAGGAAGTGATTACAGAATGATCTTCGACTATAGACGTTTCTTCATGGGTACAAGATATGCAATCTTTAATTATGCAACAAAGCAAGCAGGGGGCTATGTTGATATAGACTTCTTCAAGTTAAGCTATTTGAAGTAATAGTCAGCCTACACAATAAATATCAAGAAGAAAACTATATCAACATAATATCAAACTTGTTACTTTTCTGGAATCACTTCCAACATATAGATTGCGTCAAGACTCCAAAGAGCAGCATCATTTGTTGAGAAGTTATCAATATCCTTAAGCAGGCTATTCCAAGCAGCATTTCGCATAACCTTATCGTTAAGCGAATAAGCTGCGAAAGCCTGTAGTCGCCTAACAGGGAAATGATTATGATTTTTCGCAGCCATGATTTGATATCGATGGGCAAAATCAAGCCATGTATATTCAAACTCAGGAACTCTTATCATTTGGCGTAATTCATTCATAATTTCAAAGCCGCCCATGATAGTCATCAAGTGATTTGTTTCCTTCATATTCACATCACCCTCATAACTTATTATGCCTGTTGCTGGATCGTATCCTTTAGCAAGATTTCCTGTAAAAATTCCATCAGGAAGCGAAGAAATACTCTTCAGACCAGCAATAATCTTATCACGATATTTTATATTACCAGTTCTCTCCCACTCTGTCATCCAGTTTCCTGCATAAGCAAGCCAGTCTGGTCCAAAGCGTAAACGAGCAGGAGCTGTACATGGATACTCAGAACGTGGTTCGGCAAGTCGCATCGGATCAATATGATATAACATCATATCAGCATCAGTTTCATCGTGCATGATATCCCCTAGTCGTTCATCAGAAGTAAGGTAATAAAGGAATCTATCAAAGGCTGACTGCGAAATTCGAGCTTCCTTTGCTCCACATCCCCAATGACTTACATTATGTCGGCTACCAAGTCCTTTCATGTCTCCCAAATGATATACATCCACTTCTGAATTATGCCTTGTCATAGCCTCGGCCATTTTCCATATATCAGCACGTCCGGTACGTAAGAAACTATACCATAGCCAATCAGGACTTGCCAATTCTGTATTGTCCCATGCATATCCACCAACATCATAACGCCATACAGAACGTTCAGGAGAATAAGCGTGCATAACATCTCCATAATTCCAGAAACCATACCAATGACTATCTGCTATAGCTTTCTTATATGTTTCTATCCACCAATTAAGTTTATTCTCGACAACAGATGTCAATGAATCTTTACTTTGACTCGGCAACGACCAAATTCCAAATGCTTTTTTATCATGCAGATATTCAGGCACTGGCAGTAGTTGAGCATCATCTGCCGAAACAACAGCATATTGTTTTAAGCATTGCTTTCCTGGATAAGAAGAATATGGACGAAGCGTGATTGTGCTAGTACGTCCTATTCCATAAGGTTCACTCATACCTTTTTGCACATCCTCATAGCTAGACTCAAGTCCATGCGCCCTATCATCATAATGACGCAAATCCATTGGTTCGGCTTCTGGACTCCACAACCACACTGTCATACGAGCAACATTGGTTCGTGCACTGTCTATCTGAAGAGTTGATGGGTAACTTTGCCAAAAATCTTTTAATGTTGCTGATAATCCACCACTTACATCCCCAACATAAGCAAGACCATAAGACTTTGTGCCAGTAAAAGTTCCTATCCAAGGAGATTTTCCTGTGGCGCGTTTACGAATTGTAAATGAGCCATCATTAAGTTGTGAAAGTCGGAATCCATCCCAAGCTGCCCAATCATCCAAAAGTTGTTTCTGTTCAGCATCAAAAGTTGCATATTCAGGAATACGCAATCCATTCATCTGATCAGAAAGATAATTGTGTTCTCTGCTTAATTCACGACGACCGTCAAGGGGTTGAACTGGTTCTGCCCATACACTATCCTTATCAAAAGAAAAAGCAATATGACGATTATAAACAGTTTCACGGAAAGGTACATCAAACTGAAGTCCAAGGCTCTTTATGAAATCACGATTTTGATTGCCGTCATAAACAAAGCTATGCTGGATTTTTATTTGTTCACTTCCATAATAAAGATAAAAGCGAAGTGTAAACGGTAATGTCATGCTTGACTCTTTATCACCTACCATATGACCATTAACACGTATAACAGCCCTTACATCACCATTATTCTCTATATAGGATGTATCAATTACAGACTTATATGAAGACAAAGATGTAGATGCAACAACACGCCCCATATCTGCAACTTTTATTCCTTTGTATCTAATATAATCCATGAAGCTATTTCCATGTCTAGGAAACAAGACTTCCATATCACCTGTATTCACAACAATTCCTTTTCTAGAAATGTTAACAAGTTTATGCTTTACATGCTTTCCGTAGCCAGCCCTCAAAGTGGTCACATTAACTCCTTTAGGAATTAATGCAGAGAATCCCGCCCATTTTACACTTCCGTCTTGCCAACGTGCATTTATCCAACTATCAACCGGTATATTGCATATTCCATAATTATGTAGAGATTTCGCTGTAACTTCTCCCTTTGCAAAAGGCACGCCAAATGTAACAGGCATGGCAACATCAGGAACATTTCCAACCCAGTGAAGTGACACATCAGACAAACTACTCTTATATGTATGGAAGTTTGCTATACGCGTATGTGATAGCGTCGTACGAAAACCAAACCATCCTTGCTTAAGAGGTTTTGCATCAACATAATCAACAATGCACTCACCATCAAAGAAATATCTTAATCTATTTCCTACTTTCTCAATCTTCACATGATACCAATGATTTGGCTGAAGAAGATGAGAAGAGTCTTTATATTCTTTTATAATAGGAGGTTGTTGACCGTTTCCTGCATATCGACGGAAACGAGTCGTAGTATTATAGTTACCACCATAACCAAGATAATACATTTGCAAAGATGTCTGTTGGCTGAATGCACCATTTCTGACAGACATATTAGTCCAAACATTCTTCGCTTTTGGATCTGAAGCCATGAAGAATGTATTGAGGTCACTAAGTCTATCATCTGAACAAGCTACAACAACTTGCGCATCAAATTCTACAGTGACATCACCACGAAGAGGGCTTACATTCCATAATGTAAGCCCTCTTGGGGAAACTATTTCCAAAGTATCACCACCATTCTGTATAACCTTATATTGTGATGACTCAGATTCTACACGCCATTGTTTTTGCCATGACTGCGCATTCGAGACTAGACACCCGGTTAACAATAATAATGAAAACAGTCTCTTCATAAATATTTATTTTAAATAACTAGCAAGTTTACTATGTATGGCTTTCAAGCCAATAGCAATATTGTGAGCATTTGTTTTTGCACCCAACAGAGACGAATGTGTATGATCATGGTTGTAATATTTATCAGCCTTTGCCTTGCATCCACATTTCTTATCAAGGTAATCTGCCATTATATTATGCAAATCAACAAATTCAACTCCGGTCTGACTGACAACATCACGATACCATTTGCCGTATGTATCGTTACGGCGTTCAATTTTTCCATTACTCCATTCGTTACGAGGAGTTAGAGAAACAAGAATTGGGGTTGCACCCTTCTCGCGAACATCATCAATAAACTTCTTGAGATACCAACCGAAACTGTAAACCAGCTCATAAGTTCCATCCTTAGCAGACTTATATACATGACATGTGTCACTAGCTCCAGGAATTACACCACGCTCCTTGTCTGTATTTATACCACCTATATCATTATGACCAAATTGTATAAACACATAATCGCCAGGCTGCAATGCATTATACACTTTATCCCAACGACCTTCATTAAGATATGTACGTGTAGATCGACCCGCTTGGGCAGCATTATAGCATGTTATTTTGTTTTTATCAAATACGGTATAAGCCTGAGAACCTAATCCCCACATACCATTTTTGTCTTTATCAGTATTCTTTACAGTACTGTCTCCTGTAAACCAAACAACTGGTTTTCCTTTTTCACGCTGAACTTTATATGAAGGAAGTTCAACCGTAAGCATCATGTTCTGAAGCGGTTTTAATGCAGGATTATCACTCATAGCAATACCTTCTGCAGCACTTCTGGCATTCATCATCGCACCAAAACGGCTACCATGAATATGATCTTGATAGAAGAAGTACTTTTCTTTCCATTTGCTGTAACTATCAAGTTTTTCTCCTGATATTTCATTGAGATCTATAAAAGGAACGCCTTCTTCTGCAGCAACCTGCATCAACCATTGTGTATGTATTTTCCTAACAATCTTTCCGGTTTTCTCATCATAAGCATCACGTGGGGTAAGGCTCATAAGAATAGGATGTGCACCAACAGCGCGGCAATCATGAATAAAACGGCGCATATACTCACCATAAGTATAAACAGTTTCTTTCACACCAGTCTCCTTTATCGTTACATTCAATGAATCATGGCCCACACCAGGAATACTGGCACGAGCACGTCCACTGTCATAAGGGCCATTATCATTATGTCCAATAGAGATTATAACCCAATCGCCAGGTTTAAGAGCTTTCCTTACATCAGGCCAAAGCTTATTATAGAAGGTTCTACTGCTTGTTCCGCCCAAAGCCTGATTTTCAACAGTTATCTTGCTTTCGTCGAAAAAAGTATGAGCAAAAAATCCCCAGCCCCATTGTCCATTATTACCGTTACCTAAAGTTCCATTACGCATTGTGGAATTACCAACAAGAAACAATACAGGATTTTTTCCATTGCGACTGCTTCCTGCTGGGATACGGGCAGTCTGAGCTTTATTAAGACTGTCGAGAGTAAGATCAACTACATTATTGACATCTGCCAAAGGTTTTGGCACATTGTGTTGAGCCATCAAAGGCAATGCCAACATACAAAATGCAGTGAAAAGTAAATTTTTCTTGATTATCATCGTTCTATTATCAAATATTTTAATTTCCATCGGGTTTTCAAGTATCACTTACAGGAGCAGGATACCATACAAATTTATTATAATCATCAGGAGAAGAAGGATTATAATCTTTCCAATCACTACGAAGATACTTTATCATTGGAAGATTAAGTTGCTTCATTCCCATCACAACCATCTTTGCGACTTCGTAAGCACCATAAGGATTAAAATGTGTATTGTCTGCTAACGCTTTATCTTGTCCCTTGAAAGTTCCGGCAGGATAATGCACTAGGGCTTTCTTACTATTTTCATATCCCAAAGTTTCAAAAAAAGTACGAGTCATATTATGAAGTTCTATAACTGGTACATTCTCACGACGAGCTACAGCACGCATTGCATCTGGATAATCTCCATGAGTTTCTTGTATGTGAAGTTTCTCTGCATCAAAACTACGTCTTTGCGTTGGAGTTACAAATACGATATTTCCACCTTTGGCACGAACCTCATCAATAAACTTTTTCAAATTATATGAGAAATTATACCAAGCTCCAGCACCAGGTCCTCTTTCTTTCTGATCATTATGTCCAAACTCACACATGACATAATCTCCTTTCTTCATCATACATAAGATCTTATCAAGACGGTTCCCAGCCAAGAAACTACCAGCTGTTAATCCGCTTTCTGCATGATTACTTATTGAAATATTTGGTCCAAACCAGCGAGTTATCATTTGTCCCCAACTAGCCCAAGGTTCCTTACTCTGATCAACGACTGTTGAATTTCCACATAAGAATACTGTAAGAGCAGTTGTGTCAGGTTGAATTTTGATAGTCTTCACACATGGATTGACACCATTAAACTCAAGGGTTAAACTATCATCCCAATCAAGATAATCCTTTTCTCTTTCTTTTAGAAGTACATTTTTTGTACTACTGATTTTTGGAGAACGCTTATTTACAATGAATTCAAAAGTTTTAAACTGTCCCTTTGAAGTGGCACAATTTTCAACCATTAGTCTTCTTGACTCTGCACGAACGGTTGTGATTGCTTTTTTCTTGTGTGATCCTATTGTAACTGTTATCTTATAATTGCCGTCAGGCACCTTCACTGAAAAGTAAAATGGCGTAACTGACTGCTTCGAAGTCTTAAAATTCATTTCTTGTGCTGTGGCAGATACCATCATTGCAAAGATAATGAATAATGAGAATAAACGCTTTGATACTTTCATATTTCTAGAATTTAGATTCTGCACCAAAATAAAAGCCTGTCTCTGGTGGTTGATTATAACCAGAGTTTTCAGCAGCTACACCAAGTCTATACGGAACATCTTCCTCAAGACATGTTATACGATGTGTAGTAGGTATCGTTGAAACATAAAGTCTTAGTTCACTACTAGCTTCGTCACGTGTGAGTATTTCTTCACGCCAATCTCCAAGTATATCTGCACTTAGACATGGATTTGACTTTGTGCCGTTATTGAACTTACAGTTTTTTAGCTGCATTAATGTATATGTACGGCCAGCCTTCCAATCATATTTCAACACACGCTCATGATCAAGGAGTTCACGTAAGAGGTCTCCATCCCACCAAATACCAAAATTTGTAGAACGAACTCTGCCTTTAAGAATTTCACCCTTTACATTGCGCAAGCCTTTGCTGTCTGCGCTCCACATCTCCAATCCAGGATTTGTTGGATCAATATCAGCAGCCATACAACGACCGACATCTTCATTACTAGGTATTTGGAATTTAACCTTTCCAGTTGCCGCATCGCGGAAATCACTTCCATCACGACGATTTTCATGACAATCCCATACTTGTAGTTTATCTGATCCTGGATAAAATGCTGTAAGGTGTATGGCATCACCATGCCCCATATGGGTATTATATAAGCCAGTACCATCATTATCAATAGCAACAGAACCCAATGTTATTTCGTCACAACCATCACCGTCAACATCAGCGACTCTTATGTTATGATTACCATTTCCTCCATAATCTTTCCACTTAGGATTATTTGTGTCAAAAACCCAATGCTGTTTAAGTTGTTTTCCATCCCAATCCCATGCTGCAACTACGGTACGGGTGTAATATCCTCTAATGAATATCGCACTTGCATGCACGCCGTCAAGATATCCAACTCCTGCTAGGTAACGTTCTGATCGATTAGCATGATCATCCCCCCAGTCTTCAACTTTGCCACGCGAAGGTACATAATTAACAGTAGAAAGAGCCTTTCCTGTTAATCCGTCAAAAACAGTAAGATACTCATGACCATGTTTTATAATTCCTCTCCATTTATTTTCGGCAGTCTCACGCCAATCCGCATTTGGATCACCGATAACATTCCCTAATCCATCAACAGTTCCGTCGCATGTTCTCATCATAACTTCAGCCTTGCCGTCACCGTCAAAGTCGTAAACCATAAATGGAGTATAATGAGCACCAGAACGAATATTCTTACCCAAATCAATACGCCACAATTGTTTTCCTTCCAATGTATAACAATCAAGGTATGTATTGCCCGTATATCCACTCTGAGAGTTATCATGCGAATTTGTTGGATCCCATTTCAAAATAATCTCATATTGTCCGTCTCCATTGACATCGCCAATACTTGCATCATTTGCAGTATATTCATATCTCTGTCCGTCAGGAGTTATACCACCTTGAGGTTTATTGATTTTAATTGAGATATAATCATTGGGAGCATCCGCTTTCAATAAATATGTTCCGTCTACGCTTCCTCCTTTTACACTATACTCAACATTTCCATTAATATGGAATGTATCAGTATAGAATGTTGCTCCTGTTATCTTCTTTTTATTTATTTTAATACCATTGCGATACAAATCAAAGCCACATTTATTGTTATCAGCACGCAGCGATCGCCACGACACAGCAACATCACCATTACTTTGACGAATTGCTACCAATCCACGATTTAGGGTTTCATGTTTCATCTTCCCCCAAATATATCGTGGCTGAGCATAAGCGCCAGCCACGATAAGTAGAGATAGTAAAAATAATAATATTTTATTATTAATATTATTCATTATAAATCAATTTTATTTCCAACCAGGATTCTGTGTAAGGTTTTTATTCTTTTGTATCTCTGTCTGTGGAATTGGGAAAAGATACATCTTGTCGTCCCATTGACGAGTCACAGTATTCGGAGTATAAGTAATTGAACCATCAGTATTCTTTGAAAGCTTCATTTCCTTAATTGTGGTAAAGTACTTATCTGCTTCCTTCCAACGACGTACATCCCAAAAACGATGTCCTTCAAAAGCTAACTCTACGAAACGCTCATTGGTATATTTTGCCCAGAAAGCATCATTGCCCATACCAATAGGGAATTGTGGCATTCCTGCACGCACACGAGTTTTACTAGCAGCTTCACGTGCTGACATTGGGAATTCTGCAGATGTAGCATCAGCACTACCAAGATACTTGAATACAGCCTCAGCATAGTTTAGATAAAATTCACCCAGACGGAATGTAACCCAAGTATGGTTATCAACTTTATATTTACTACTTGCAGTAAGATTAATAGCGCCATGACATAGCTTCTTCACATAGTAACCTGTCAATGTTCCACCAGAAATAGGCTGTCCATTAGCACCACCATAGAAAGTTTCAAGCTTCGCCTTTTGATATGTTGGCCAAACATCACCGTTCTTAGCAACTGTAGCCTCAAAACGAGGATCACGACCAGCATAAGGATTTGAACTAACATAACCACTTCCTGATTCTCCGATTCCAAGTCCAGTAGCCTTCATTTCATAAGCATCAACTAGATTCTGTGTAGGACAGTTACCACCATTTCCACCTTCTATGCCAATAGGATAGTTACGACTTTCAAAAGTATTTGAAGCACCATTTGATCCAGAACCGTAGATACGTCTGCCAAAAATGATTTCCTTTGTGATGTTCGCATCTTTCCAGTTATTCACAGACCATAGATCAGCATAATTAGCAGTCAAATCCATACCTCTCAACTTACATTCATCAAGAAGTTGTTTTGTGTATAGTGCTGCTGTATGATAACGTTCTTTATCACCTTGTGGATTAAACAAAGGACTAGCCCAATACAATGCAGCACGAGCCTTCAATGCTAAAACTGTAATGCGGCAGGCACGGCCATTATCATTCTCTGATGGCAAGTTAAAATCAGAAGGGGTTTTAACAATGCTATCCTGTACAAGATTGCATTCATCAATAATGAATTTGAATGTTTCATCAGATGTTGCTCTTGGAGCCTTATTTGTAATATCTGGTGATTGCACTTTGGTTATCAATGGCACACCACCATATTGCTTAGCTAGATTAAAATAGAAATAAGCACGCCAAAAACGAGCTTCCCATTTATAATTATTATAGCGAGCCATTTGCTTATCGTAGTCAGAGTTCATTTCATAATCTGGGAATGTAAGTCCAACAAACTTATCCATTACCTGATTACAAATATTGATACCTGTATACATACTACTCCAAACAGAACTTTTTGCATTGGTTGCACTCCATGCTCCATTAAAGAAGTCGTCAATAGATTCTCCCGTAATTTCAAATCCATCAAAAGAGTAATTATTGAAGTCATAAACTAAGTACTTAGTAAACAGTTTTATACAATTGCCAGGTGCAAAATCAACTCTCTCAACAAAAGCTGTACACTTTAAACCTGTATCCCCACAATATTCGATTATAAAATTCTGATCATCAAAATGTTTATATAAGTCTTGAATATGATCTTTATCTTTTGGAATAATGATAATGCCAGGTTCGTTAGACAACAAAAATTCGATTGCTTCTATTCGTTCCGCCTGTACTTCCTGGTGTTCCAGTGGCGAAGCATCGCTCCTTCTGTCCGACGCAAGAGTAGCCCGGCGAAGTACTGAACGCACACGAGCAAGGACTTCGCGCAGCTCAAAGGGCTTGGCTATATAGTCGTCGGCGCCAAGTTCCAGTCCCACAACTCGATCAATCAATTCGCTCTTGCCGCTAACCATGATGATAGGAGTCGTAAAGCGGCTACGTATTTCGCGCGCGAGCTGCAGCCCGTCCTCTCCACCGAGCTTGAGATCCAGCGTGATCAGGTCAATGCCGCCGGCATTCAGTGCGGCCATCATTTCCGCACCGCAATCCGCTTCAATGACCTCGAATGCCTCCATTTCGAAGCACCGACGCAACAGGGTGCGTACCGAAGTCTCGTCATCCACGACCAGAATTTTTTTTGGAATATCCGTCATCTGATTACTGAGTGTCAGTGGCGCTATCGATCAAGATGGTACTTGGCGACAAAACGTCACACTCCATTACACCAAGTCGACGCGAAAACGGTGAAAATGAAGGCTTGTTGCCAATGATTTTGCCGTTTGGCAATGCTCAGCGATTGTGCTGGAGGAAGTGATACGATGGGAGTGTAACAGCCCTTGTCGGATCTTGGCGTACGTAGATCACAAGGGGGAAGTCCTTGAGAATCATGTTGGGTATCCTACCCGGTGTTCCTGAGGCACTGGCACTGACGGAATCCCTGATTTCTGGCGGAT
>RCMY010002340.1_pt1 | contig 17249 bp, 18 predicted proteins | sample 2041341 | NCBI WGS metagenome assembly RCMY01 (sample SAMN09708234, study PRJNA481090) | Marine sediment metagenome, whole genome shotgun sequencing project. | reverse complement strand
GATCACGATCGACGAACTGATCGAAATCATCCCCGGCCCCGATTTTCCGACAGCGCCCCTGATTTTGGGACATGCAGGCGCACGGTCTGCCTATACGGAAGGCCGCGGATCTATCATGATGCGCGCACGCCATGTGATCGAAGAGGGACGCGGCGACAAACGCTCGATCGTCCTGACCTCCATTCCGTTTCAGGTGGGCAAGTCCGGTCTGGTCGAAAAGATCGCCGAAGCCGCCAAGGACAAGCGCATCGAGGGCGTCTCCGACATTCGCGACGAATCAAGCCGTGCAGGCGTCCGCGTGGTGATCGAGCTGAAGCGCGATGCTACAGCCGATGTCGTGCTCAACCAGATCTGGCGCTTCACCCCTGCCCAGTCGAGCTTTCCAGCCAATATGCTCGCCATTCGCGGCGGACGGCCCGAAGTGCTCAACCTGCGCGACATTATCGAATCATTCGTCACCTTCCGCGAGGAGGTCATCACCCGGCGGACCAAGTTCGAGCTCAACAAGGCGCGTGAACGGGCGCATATCTTGCTCGGCCTGGTGGTTGCGGTCACCAATATGGACGAGGTCGTGCGGATCATCCGTGGTTCCTCGACCCCGGCAGAAGCCCGCGGAGCCCTGTTGCAGCGCGAATGGCCGATTGCCGAAATCGCTGCCTACATCAAATTGGTCGAGGCGATCGAGACCGAAGTAGAAGGCGACACCTACAAACTTTCACAGGTTCAGGTCAAAGCGATCCTCGATCTGCGTCTGCAAAAACTGACCGCACTCGGCCGCGAAGAAATTGGCGACGAGCTCAAAGAGCTGGCTATCGCGATTGAGGAATATCTGGCGATATTGGCTGACCGGGCGAAACTCTATGCCGTGATGCGCGAAGAACTCGAACAAGTCCGCGATGAATTCGCCACGCCGCGCCTTTCGGAAATCACCGCCGCATGGGATGGCCTCGAAGACGAAGATTTGATGGAACGCTCCGAGATGGTCGTGACCGTCACCCACGGCGGCTATATCAAACGCACGCCGCTTGACACATTCCGCGCCCAGCGCCGTGGCGGCAAAGGCCGCGCCGGCATGGCGACCAAGGATGAAGATGCGATCGTCGAGCTGTTCGTGACTTCAACCCATACGCCGGTCTTGTTCTTCTCGACCCACGGTAAAGTCTACCGGCTCAAGGTCTGGAAATTGCCGGAAGGCGGCCCCCAGACCAAGGGGCGGCCGATGATCAATCTGCTGCCGTTGGCGGATGGCGAGACAATATCCACCGTATTGCCTTTACCCGAAGACGAAGCCGAGTGGGCCAGTCTGCACGTTATGTTTGCCACCGCCAAAGGCGGCGTCCGCCGCAACAGCATGGACAGCTTTACCAACGTGCCGTCGAACGGCAAATTCGCGATGAAATTCGACGAAGAAAGCGAAGATCGCCTGATCGGTGTGGAATTGCTCAGCGACAATGACGATGTTCTGCTTGCGACCAAAAACGGCAAGGCAATCCGCTTCGCCGGTGACGCTGTACGCTCGTTCCAGAGCCGGACATCGACCGGTGTTCGCGGCATTGCGCTGAAGGGCGATGACGAGGTCATCTCGCTTTCCGTGTTACGCGGTTTTGAAGCCTCGACCGAGGAGCGCGATCAATATCTGAAAGCCGCTCCATGGAAAGACAACGAGAACGCACCCGAGCTTTCCGCCGAACGCATGGCTGAATTTAGCGAAATGGAGGACTTCATCCTCACCGTCTGCACCAATGGCTATGGCAAGCGCTCGAGCGCATACGAATATCGCCAGTCTGGTCGCGGCGGTCAGGGGATTCTCAACATCGACAATATCAAGCGCAACGGCACGGTCGTTGCCAGCTTCCGCGCAACCGATGACGAGCAAGTCATGCTGGTCACCGACCAGGCCAAGCTCATCCGCATGAAAGTCGCGGATATGCGAGTGATCGGACGCAATAGTTCGGGCGTCAAATTGTTCGATGTCGCCAAAGGCGAACATGTCGTTGGTGCTGCCAAGATTGACGAGGAAGAAGAATCGGAAAACGAAGCGGAAGACGCCGTCGTCGAAGAAATGGTTGAACAAGGTGTTTCCGACGGCGATGTCGCGGCACCGGAAGAGCCTGAAGACAGCGCCGAATAATCCGAAAGCATTCATACTAAGCCTGTCGATGGACATCTTGCCAAAAAGGATGCCGCGACAGGATTAGCGCTAACGGAATAAATCCTGGGAGAGAGCCAATGAAGATCACACCATCCGGGCAAGCCAGCGGAGCCGAAGTGACGGGCGTAGACCTGACCCAGCCGCTTGCCCCTGACGCGATCGCCGCCATCAGAAAAGCCTGGCTGGAACATCATGTTCTGTCCTTCCCCGATCAGAAAATGACCGATGATGATCTCGAGCGATTCACACAATATTTCGGCGGCTTCGGCCATGACCCGTTTTTCGATCCGATAGAGGGCCGCAAGCATATCGCGGCAATCCGCCGCGATGCCGACGAAAAAAGCCCGCTATTCGCTGAAAACTGGCACAGCGACTGGAGCTTTCAGGCCCAACCCCCCGCCGGCACTTGTCTGTTGGGAATCACTATTCCTCCCGTCGGCGGCGATACATTATTCGCCAACCAGCATGCTGCGCTCGACGCAATGCCGTCCGAAATGCGCGCCCAATATGACGGCCTGACCGCGATTCACAGCGCTGGACTCGCCTACGCCCCCGACGGCGCTTATGGCGAAAAGGACGAGGGCCGCAGCATGGCGATCCGCCCCGACGAATCGGCCCGCGCTGTGCAGACCCACCCGCTGGTCCGTGAACATCCGGAGACCGGACGCCTGGGACTGTTCAGCTGCATGGGCTATATCATGGGCTTTGAAGGCATGACGCAAGAAGAGGCCGTGCCCCTGCTCCAGCAGTTATACGTCTGGCAAAGCCGCGACGAATTTGTCTATCGCCACCAATGGCAGCCCGATATGCTGATCATGTGGGACAATAGGTCGGTGCTGCACTGCGCGACCGGTGGCTATGACGGCCACGACCGCCTGCTCCACCGGACCACAATTGCTGCTTATCAGGCGTGAACCGGGTCGGCGCTATCTGCCGCCATCTCGTGCCGCAGTGTCGCTACGATGCCGGTAGCGATCATGAACTGGCCGAAATAATATAAAGGCCAGACCAGAAGCTCCGGAATGATGCTGGATTCCAGAGGTCCCATCCGGGCAAATATCAGCAGGTCCGAAACCAGAAACAGCACTGCACCGATCCCGACCTGATAGCGCGAAAAGCGGCTGGTCCAAGCCATTGCTGCCATGGCTGCTACCGACAGGCAATAGACCGCGACACCGGCTGCGTCGGCCCGGACCGAAGGCAATGTCCACGCAATCAGTACCGAAAGCGGCACAAGAATGATCGCGAATATTTTTTGACTGAACCCCAGTTGATGGCGGCGGAAGCGAGAGTAAAAAGCAATCGCCAGCAGATGACCGGCCATGAACGCACCGGCACCAAGAATCAGATCATATTCCAGCACCATGTCGCCGATCGCTCCAAGCGCCATGATCGCGCCAACAATCTTTCCATCCAGCCGATGCAGCCGGACCAGCGCATAAATCGCGAGAAATCCGACACCAGCGCCTTTCCACGCGATCAGGTAGAGACCGGGAATATTGCTATCTTTAACAAAGAAATAGCTGATCCCGAACAGCAAGCTGAGCAGCAAAAATGGTCGGGATTCTGCAAATGCGCTTTTCATTGGAATGTCTTGGCCCCTCTTCTCAATCATCTCTATCACGCAACAAGCGTGACTGCCAGATTGACATTAGAGTCTTACCACAACACTAAGGCGCCCATGACAGATGTACATATTATTGGTGGCGGACTCGCCGGGTCGGAAGCAGCATGGCAACTTGCAGAACAGGGCGTAAAAGTCCGCCTTTCCGAGATGCGGGGGAGCGGCGAAATGACGCCCGCCCATCAGACCGAGGGCCTTGCCGAACTGGTTTGCTCGAACAGTTTCCGTTCGGATGATGCAGAAAAAAATGCCGTCGGGCTTTTGCATCAGGAAATGCGCGACCTCAATTCGATCATCATTGGCGAAGGCGACAAGCACCGCCTGCCCGCCGGTTCAGCGCTCGCCGTCGACCGCGATCATTTTTCCGAAGGCGTGACCAAGCGACTGAGCGAGCATCCCAATATCGAGATTGTCCGCGAACGGATCGATCAGCTGCCAGAAAGCGGATTGACGATTGTTGCCACCGGCCCCCTCACCGCGATGACGCTCGCCGAAAGCATCGGTGCCGCTACCGGTGAAGACTCGCTTGCCTTCTTTGATGCGATTGCGCCGATCGTCTATAAAGAGAGCATCAATATGGACATCGCATGGATGCAGTCGCGCTGGGACAAGGTCGGGCCGGAAGGCGACGGCAAGGACTATATCAACTGCCCGATGGATAAGGAGCAATATGGAGCCTTCATCCAGGGCCTGCTCGACGGTGAGAAAACCGATTTCAAACAATGGGAAAAGGACACGCCCTATTTCGAAGGCTGCATGCCGATCGAAGTGATGGCCTCGCGCGGTCCGGAAACCCTGCGCTTCGGTCCGATGAAGCCGGTTGGCCTGACCAACAGCCACACCGGCGGCAAAGCGTATGCGGTTGTCCAGCTTCGGCAGGACAATGCGCTTGGTACATTGTGGAATATGGTCGGTTTCCAGACCAAGCTGAAATATGGAGCTCAGGCCGATCTGCTCAAAACCATTCCCGGTCTTGAAAATGCCGAGTTTGCGCGGATGGGCGGACTTCACCGCAACACATTTATCAACGCACCCAAATTACTCGACACGGAACTGCGGCTCAAAAAAGCGCCGCATATCCGCTTCGCCGGCCAGATCACCGGCTGCGAAGGCTATGTCGAAAGTTCAGCCGTCGGCTTGATGGTTGGCCGGATGGTCGCTGCCGAAATTCGCGGCGAACCCTTCACACTGCCACCGCAGACCACCGCTTTCGGCGCATTGCTGTCGCACATTACCGGTGGCGCCGACGCTCGCGACTATCAGCCGATGAACGTCAACTTCGGTCTTTTCCCACCGTTCGAAGAGCGGGTGAAGAAAAAGGAACGCAAGGAAGCCTACACCACACGTGCCCGCGAAGATTTCGCCTTGTGGTTGCAGCCGCTGTCATCAAAAGGCCTGCAACTCGCCTAGCATTTGCAGCGCGGAGCAGACCTTTTGGGCCTTGTCCGGCGGAATTCGGTGCGGGTAAGCTGACCATTGCCGTTGGCGTCGGCGCCGACAAAACGATCGCTGGTGGCGATCGCCCATTCCTCGAACGACAGGTAATTATTGCCGTCTTTATCGAGTTTCCGGAAAGAATCCGTACGACTGCTCATCATTTCCAGCCGGGTGACGATTTCATCCCGGTTGCGGTCATAGCGATTGAACCGCATTTCCTCACGCGACGCCTTATAAGCTTTGGGGGGTGTCGGCGGCGCGGGTCCGATCATTTCTGCATCGAGTTCCGCCACCGGCAGAGTTTCGGCCTCGACCGGTTCAGGAGGCGGCGGTGGTGCAGCCGCTATCGGAATGTCCTGACCTTCCGCGCCGATCCAGATGAACAGGCCCGCCGTCAGCATCAACATCATGCCGGCAGCACCGGCTGCAAATCTCTTCATAAGCGCTATCCGCAGATTAGCGGCTGTCGTTCTAACGACCAGCGATACCGTGCCAGATGATCCGCGCGGCGCTGGCCGGAGTATATAGATCGGCAGCCAGTTGCCCGTTCCTAACATCGCGGACCATCAGCCTGCAAAGGATTGAGAGCGGTCGTCCGCTTCTGTCAAAATCCATGCGCTTCTGCGCCTTGACTATCTCCGAGCAGCGATCGAACGCCGACGACCGCATATTTGAATCTGAGCAATGCCGGGCAAAGTCCCATAACGCCCAAGCCCGGGCTTGGTCTGCCTGATCTTCGGTCAGTGGTTTCGCACCTGCCAGCCCAAAATCGAAAAATCCGCGACCACGGGCTGTTGCATAGGTTTGAAACTGACGATCATCCCACGGAAAATCATCGAGCATCACTTCCCATCCATCAAGCAAAGCCAATAGCGGTTTGAGCTCTTCCCCTCCGGTTTCGAACAGATTGATATATTCGACGAGCGGTTCGCCGACCGGCCTCTCGGCCGCAGGCTTGGTTAAAATATCCCGCCACCAGGTTAACCGCATCTGTCCAATCAATATTTCCGACGTTGAACGAACTATTTCAGCGAATCGGGCGTCGAGGGCAAATAACAACGCGTAACGAGCACGATCGGTTGATTTTGCATAGGCGACAATCAGTCTTTGGAGCGGTTCCAGTTCTTTCAGCACATCATTCATGTTGCAGCGGTCGCCAGTTTTCCTAGTAAAATCAAGGTAAAGATCGCTTTAACCAAAGCCATTGGCCAGCCGCTAACCCTTTTCTCGCTATCTAACACCCTGAAATGAAATCCACATGCGTGATCCGTTTGCGCATTGATCGGGGGCCCGGGGTACATGATTGACAAGAACGAGATGAAATCGCGAAAATCATTTATGCAAAAATTGCTGTCGGATACCGCTGGTAATACGATCGCAATGATGGGTGCTGCCTTGCTGCCGCTCACGGCGATGATCGGCGGCGGCGTCGACGCAAGCCGTACCTATATGGTCAAGGCGCGTTTGCAGCAAGCCTGTGATGCTGGCGTTCTTGCCGGCCGTAAAGCGGTCGGTGAGGGCACTTTTGACCAACAAGCCAATGATCGTGCGGGGGCTCTGTTCAACGCCAACTTCCCGCAAAACTATCAAAATAGCAAGAATACAAGCTTCGTAGCCTCATCACCCAATGCCGGGGGTTTGGTCAAAGGCGTCGCCACAACCGAGTTGCCAACCGTTGTCATGAAGGTCTTCGGTTTCGAGAGCATCTCGCTATCGGCTGAATGTAATGCGCTGCTGACCATCAGCAACGCCGATGTGACGATGGTTCTGGATACCACTGGATCGATGGACTATAATGTTTCCACCGGCAGCGGTGGCACGACAACCAGAATACGTGCTCTGCGCACTGCAATGGTCGATTTTTACGACATATTGGCAGCGGCATCAGCGAGTTCACAGGCCCGCATCAGATATGGAATGGTACCCTATTCCGGTACGGTGAATGTCGGTCGTCTTTTGCTGGCCAACGACCCCGGTAATGACATGATTGTCGGCCAGGCCGCTGGCGAGACGGCTACTTATCAATCACGGCGGGCGGTTTATAAAGTCGACGGCCCGGTATCCTCTTCCACGGCCACGGAAGTTTTTGCGGAATATGATAATGACCCGGCGCTACTGACCAGTTCCAATTGCAACAAATATAGCAACAATGAAAATTTCCGCTATTATCGCGTAGATCGGAACAACACCAACAACATAACGACACCCGACCGGAGTAGCACTGACGGCCAAGCACAAAACTATACTGCGGGTTCAAATCCCAAGGTAAGTGGCAGCGTCACCACTACCTATTCGCTGAAAAGCTGGTCAGGCTCGACAGCCACCAGGGATGGACAGACGATCAAGACTTGTGCGCGTACGGTAACTACCACTGAGCCCACGAGAATTGATTCCTATGATGGCACTAAATCGGGTGCGACATTTGACCGCTGGGAATATGCCAACCTCACCTGGCCCGTCCAGGGTTATGTTTCATCGATAGACAATGGTACGAAAGTTGCCATTCCGTCCAACACGGTTAGCGACAGTACGCGAACCAGATGGGAAGGTTGTATCGAAGAACGCCAAACCGTCGCTGATGCAACTTTCACCTACAACGGTCCGCTGGGCAGAATCGTATCAACAAATGCATCCGATCTAAATATCGATGCGGCGCCGAACAGCTACGGCACGCGTTGGCGGCCGTATTGGCCCGAAGTGAGCTATGCCCGATGGGCTTACTCCAGCGGAGCGTGGCGCTACACCAATGATGTGGCCTCTAACGGCGGCAGCGTGCAAGCTGCCTGCCCGCAGCCAGCGCGCCTATTGGGAGAAATGACTCGAAGTGCGTTCGTAACCTATTCAAATGCGCTCAATGCAAATGGTGGTACGTATCACGACATTGGCGCGATGTGGGGTGCTCGCTTGAGTTCTCCGGACGGAATTTTTGCATCCAATGTGAACCAGGCAGCTCCCAACAACGGTTTTGTAAGTCGTCATATTATCTTTATGACCGATGGCGATTTGGACCCGGGCCCTGTCTATTACAGCGCCTATGGCGTGGATATTCACGATCGCCGCGTCAGTAATGACGGGAGCGATTCGCAGCTGGTCTCACGTCATACTTCGCGCTTCAAGGCGATCTGTTCTGCCATTAGGGCCAAGGGCATTCGTCTCTGGGTAGTGGCGTTCGCAACCAATCTCAATGATGATCTGAAAGACTGCGCAAGCCCGAACAGCGCTTTCGTTTCGACAAATGCGGCGCAGCTAAACCAGAATTTCGCTGAGATTGCGGCATCGATTGCAGATTTGAGGCTGACCGAATGATACATCAACTTTCAAAACGCCTGACGCGTGACGAAGAGGGTGCAACCTTGGTCGAGTTTGCGATCATTGCACCCGTGTTCTTCATGCTGCTGATGGGGATATTTGATTTCGGGCATATCACATATGTCAAATCGATCCTGAACGGCGCAGTGCAAGAGGCATCGCGAAATTCGGCCCTGGAAAATGCTGCGCTTGCCGGGAATACTGACATCATCGACGATAAAGTCCGTACGTCGATCCAAAATCTGTCTAACAGCATCGAACGCGACGATATTGAAATCGAGCGCGCAAGCTATTTCAGCTTCGATGACGTCAATCGTCCCGAGGCCTTCACCGACAGTAACGGCGACTCAGACTGCAACAATAATGAAGTGTTCGAGGACGAAAACGCCAATGGCCAATGGGATGCGGATATTGGTGAAGAAGGACTTGGCGGCGCGCGCGATGTCGTGGTCTACAATGTTGCGGTAACCTATGATCGGCTGTTTCCGTTATATCGGCTGATCGGCATGTCCCAGTCTATCAAACTGACAGCATCTACTGTGCTTCAAAACCAGCCTTATGCTCAACAAACCGATCAGTCCCCTGTGACGCCCGGCAACTGCATCTAAGGATATATGGTAATGGAAAATATCAAAATGCCGGTACGGAAAAAGGGCGCGTTGTCAGGCATGCTGAAGCGCCTGATGAAGGATCGGACCGGACTCGCGCTAACCGAATTCGCATTCAGCCTGCCAATATTCATGGGACTTGGTTTCTTTGGACTGGAAATTTCCAATTTGGCGATCATCAATATGCAATTGAGCCAAACCGCGCTGAACCTGGCCGATAACGCTTCGCGTCTGGGGCAGACCAACAATGGTATCGTGGCACCGACCATCACTGAATCAGATATTATGCGGTCATTTCGAGGCACCGCATTACAGAGTGATAATATCAAGCTTCTGTCGCGCGGTCGGGTGATATTGTCCAGCCTGGAACTGGATGGCAACAACAATCAGCTGATCCGGTGGCAGCGTTGCAAGGGAATACTTGCTGCCACGCCAGCATATGGCGGACAGGGCACCAATGGAACCAGCGACGTCGACTTTACCGGTATGGGCCAGGATGGCTCAGAGGTTGCAGCGGTCTTCGGAACCGCGATCATGTTCGTTGAACTCGAATATGAATTTGAAGGGATGTTTGGCGATCTGTTTGTAAAACCGCGGGTCATCCGTCAGGAAGCAGCCTTCAACATTCGCGATGATCGCGATCTAGCGGCTGGTCTAGCCAATGACGGCGGCCCGAGGGCGCTTTGCACCACCTTTAACGATACCTTCTAGTTACCGCCAACTACCGATAGCATACCTTCTTCACCGCCGTGATGATCCGCGCGCTGTCGAGCAGCGCCGCTTTCTCCAGATTGGCTGCGTAAGGCAGTGGCACATCTTCGTTGGTCACCCGCATCACCGGAGCGTCGAGATCGTCGAAGCCCTGTTCCATGCAGACAGCTATGATTTCACTGGCGATCGAACAGGTTGGCCATCCTTCCTCTGCAACCACCAGACGATTGGTTTTTGCGAGGCTTTTCAGCACAGTCTCGGTGTCGAGCGGACGCAAGGTACGGAGATCGATAACCTCGGCTTCAATCCCCTCGCCTGCCAGCGTGTCAGCCGCTTCGAGCGCCAGGCCGACACCGATCGAATAGCTTACGATCGTCACATCACTGCCTTCGCGCATGATCCGCGCCTTGCCGATCGGAAGCGTATAATCCTCGATTTCTGGTATTTCGAATGAGCGTCCGTAGAGCAGCTCGTTTTCCAGGAACACCACCGGATCTGGAGACTGGATCGCCGCTTTCAACAAGCCTTTGGCATCGGCCGCATCATAAGGCGCGATCACGATCAGACCGGGAACCGCTGCGTACCACGGACCGTAATTCTGGCTATGCTGCGCCCCGACGCGCGAAGCCGCGCCGTTGGGACCGCGGAACACGATCGGGCAGCGCATCTGGCCGCCGGACATATAATTGGTCTTGGCCGCCGAGTTGATGATCTGGTCGATCGCCTGCATCGCGAAATTGAAGGTCATGAATTCCACGATCGGCTTCAACCCGCCCATTGCAGCGCCGGCGCCAATGCCGGCAAAACCATGTTCGGTAATCGGCGTGTCGATCACCCGTTTTGGACCAAATTCTTCGAGCAGGCCCTGGGTGACCTTATAGGCACCCTGATATTCGGCGACTTCTTCGCCCATCACAAAGACCGTTTCGTCCTTGCGCATTTCTTCTGCCATCGCGTCGCGCAAGGCTTCCCGAACCGTCAGCGAAACCATTTCGGTACCGGCAGGTACCGACGGATCTTCGGCTCGCGAAATCGGAGCCGGCGGGGCAGCCTTTGTGATTTCGGGCGCCTCAGTCTCGTCCGATTCGGGCTCGGCTTCGGCCTTCGCAGCGCTAGTCGGTTCCTCGGTCGCCGCCGGGGTTGCTTCTTCGTCTTCGCCAGCCATCTCGGCAATCACCGTTCCGACCGCAACAGCATCGGTTCCTGCTGCGACCATTATTTTGGTGATCACACCTTCGTCAATCGCTTCGAATTCCATCGTCGCCTTGTCGGTTTCAATCTCCGCAAGAATATCGCCGGAACTGACTTCGTCGCCTTCCTTGACGAACCATTTGGCCAATGTGCCTTCTTCCATGGTCGGCGACAGGGCTGGCATTTTGAGTTGGATGGCCATCAATATTGCTCCACCAGAACGTTGGTATAAAGTTCGGACATTTCCGGTTCGGGTGAACTTTCGGCAAAGTCTGCGGCTTCTATCACTGTTTTCCGGACCTTCTTGTCCAGCGCTTTCAGATCCTCTTCGGTCACGCCCTGTTTCAGCAAGGTCGCTTTCAAACGTTCGATCGGATCGGACTTCTCGCGCACATCCTGGACCTCATCACGGCTGCGATATTTGGCCGGATCGGACATCGAGTGGCCGCGATAACGATAGGTTTTGAGCTCCATCAACACCGGACCCCCGCCGCTGCGCACGTCCTTCAAAACTTCCTCGACCGCGCCGCGAACCGCCAGAACATCCATGCCGTCGACTTGGACGCCGGGGATGCGAAAGCTTTCGCCGCGGCGGTAGAGTTGATCTTCAGCCGAAGAGCGGTTGACGCTCGTGCCCATGGCATATTGGTTATTCTCGATCACGAAGATCACCGGCAATTGCCAGAGCTCCGCCATATTGAAGCTTTCGTAGACCTGCCCCTGATTGGAAGCTCCGTCACCGAAATAGGCCAGGCAGACGCCGCCATCTTCCTTATATTTGTGGGCAAAGGCGAGACCGGTACCGAGCGAGACCTGCGCCCCGACAATGCCGTGTCCGCCGTAAAAGCCATGATCGACAGAGAACATGTGCATCGAGCCGCCCTTGCCTTTCGAAATGCCGGAGGCGCGGCCGGTAAGCTCTGCCATCACGATATTCGGGTCGATGCCGCAAGCCAGCATATGGCCATGATCACGATAGCCGGTGATGACGCTATCCTTACCGGGATTGATCGCTGATTGCAGGCCGGTCACGACCGCTTCCTGGCCAATATAAAGATGGCAGAAACCACCGATAAGACCGAGGCCGTATAGTTGGCCGGCTTTCTCCTCAAAGCGCCGGATAAGCAGCATCTGTTCGTAGAAATCGAGCATCTCTGCTTTGGTCGCGCTGTAAATCGGCGCCTTCAATCCACCCGTAGAAAGCACGGCGGGCCTGGTTTCGGTTTTCGCGCTCTTTGGCGCTGCGGATTTTTTAACTGAAGTGGTTTTCCGGGGAGATTTTGCCACGCGAGCGGGATCCTTTTTCTGACGAGCCAATAGCATAGCCAAAACTGCAGCGTTACCCAAGTACTTAGACTCACTGACTGGTTAAATAAATTGGTATGACAGAATTGAAGCAGCCACCCGCTATTTCAAAGGGACAATGATCTCGTCGGGATGGACCACATTTAATTTCTTGCGCATCAGTTCACTGATCAGGTCGGGATCAGCACCGCGCGGATCAAGCAGTCGTACCCGATTGCCCAAAGCATCGCGTTCCGCTTCCAGCTTCGCCAGTTCGATTCCGCGCGTTTCAAGCTTCGCCTGATATTCGCCCCATGCCAAAACCCCGGTCGGTCCGATCACAGCATAGCCGGCGATGGCAAGCAGAGTCATCAACGCAAACCCCGGCCCGAGGGCCGCTCTTATCAAACCGGTAATTTTTTCGCGTTGCGCCATAGAACAGTCTTGAATCAGAAAAGTGATTCGCTGGCAAGAGGGTTAATATTTAATTCGGACAAAGAACGCCCAGCCGCCTCATAAAAACGAGGAAACAACGTTTAACTGAAAATGGAACGCCCGGCGTAACGGGCGACGCTTCCCAATTCTTCCTCGATCCGGATCAGCTGGTTATATTTTGCCAACCGGTCCGAACGCGCCAGACTTCCGGTCTTGATCTGACCGCAATTTGTCGCGACCGCGAGATCGGCAATGGTGCTATCTTCGGTTTCGCCGGAACGATGCGACATGACAGCTGTATAAGAAGCATTTTGCGCCATCCGTACCGCAGCCAGTGTTTCCGAAAGCGTTCCGATCTGGTTGACCTTCACCAGCAGCGAATTGGCGAGGCCGTCGGCGATGCCCATCGACAGACGCTCGGGATTGGTGACGAACAGATCGTCGCCGACCAATTGAACCGTGTCTCCAACCGCGTCGGTGATCAGCTTCCAGCCTTCAAAATCGTCTTCCGACATGCCGTCTTCGATCGACTTGATCGGATAGTCCCGGCAAAGCGCGGCGAGATAGTCGGACATTTCTGCCGGGCTGAGCACCTTGTCCTCACCGGAAATATGATATTTGCCATCCCGGAAAAACTCGGTTGCCGCACAATCCAGCGCAAGCACGACTTCGTCGCCAATCTTGAAACCGGCTTTCTCAACCGAAGCCATGATGAAGTCGAGCGCTTCACGGGTAGAGCCGAGATTTGGCGCGAAGCCACCTTCGTCACCAACTGCGGTGGCGAGTCCTTTTTCGGACAGGCCTTTTTTCAGGGTATGGAAAATTTCCGACCCCCAGCGAACCGCTTCCGAGAGGCTGTCAGCCCCGACCGGCATCACCATGAATTCCTGGAAATCGATCGGATTGTCGGCATGTTCGCCGCCATTGATGATATTCATCATCGGCACCGGCAGGACATGGGCCGAAACCCCGCCGACGTAACGATAGAGCGGCAAGCCGCGAGCATCCGCTGCGGCCTTTGCAACAGCCAGACTGACGCCCAGGATCGCATTGGCACCCAGTCTCGCTTTATTGGGCGTGCCATCGAGAGCGATCATTACCGCATCCAGTTCTTCCTGGTCTTCTGCATCCAGATCGGTCAGCGCATCCTTGATCTCGCCATTGACCGCATCAATAGCCTTGAGGACGCCCTTACCGAGATATTTGCTCTTGTCACCATCGCGCAATTCAACCGCTTCATATGCACCGGTAGAAGCACCGGACGGAACGGCGGCGCGGCCAAAACTACCATCCTCAAGCAGGATATCGACCTCTACAGTCGGGTTGCCACGACTATCGAGAATTTGGCGGGCATGAAGGTCGATTATTGCGGTCATGGAAATGCTCCGAGTGAAGTAAAACAATTGCCATGCCCTTAGAGCGACGGCGGGCTTCTTGCAATCCATTGCACCAGATTTATACGTGCTTTGCCCCTTGATTCCAAAGCAAATCATCCCATTTCTTTTATGAGGGGACCACAAATGGAACGATTTCTATTTGCGGTGCGTTGGCAAGGGACAAACGAAGAAGGATTATTGATCATGGCAGAAGCCAAGAAACCAGCCGGAAAGACAAACACCAAGACTGCGGCGAAGAAAATTACAGCGAAAAAAGACACATCTGAAAAGCGCACAACAAAGGCGCAAAAAGCAGCTCCATTGAAAGCCGGCGCAACCAAGGCAGCGGCATCAAAAGCGAGTTCGACCGGTGATTTCAAGGAACGTGCGATGACCAAAGCCAAATCGGCAGCCACCGCGGGCAAGGAACACACCGGCAATGCGATCGAAAATCTGAGCAAGATGATCGAGGATAGTGCGAAAACCATCGACGACAATGTCGGCGAGAAATACGGCAACTATGCCCGTTCGGCAGCAGACTCGGTTTCCGCCTTTGCTGAGAAGCTCAATGGCAAGGAAGTTGACGAAATGGTCGAAGACGCACGCGATTTTGTCCGGAAAAGCCCAGCAGTGGCCATCGGCGCAGCGGCCGTGGTCGGATTTTTGATCTCCCGTCTGGTCAAATCAGGGATGGATGATCGCGACGCATGAGTGTAACCTGTCACCACCAATTTAGCAGGTGACGGATGTTGCGGGACAAGGATATTCCAGTTTTGGATGACGAGCGGCTTTCCGAAGAAACAGCAGGCAACCCCGGGGACGAAGCGCAAGCCAAGTCCGACGCTAAGACTCTGACGTCGCAGGTCAACGCGTTGATCGAAGACGTAAGGGTTCTGGCCCGCGCGGAAGTTGAATATTATCGCACCAAATTGTCGGTCAATCTGGCCGCGACAAAACGTGTCCTGCTGTTGTTCGGGGTTGCGGTGGTAGTCGGGATCATGGCAATCATCGCCCTTATTCTTGGGCTTTTGCTTGTCCTGTCAGAATATTTTGGCCCGCTGGCGGCGACTGGTATCGTCGCCGGGTCAGCGCTTCTCGTGGCTTCGGTGACGATGAGCATGGCGATAATAAGGGCAAAAAAACTGCCGCTGGATGAAAATAATTCGTGAGAATGATGATGCCGAGAACCAATGACGAGATATTCAGCCTGCGCAGCCTGGCGATGAACCGGGCCGAAGCGCGCGAAAATCTGAAACTCGACTCAGCAGCAACGCGAGAGCGGCTGAAACCGTCCAACCTGGTGGCAGAAGCCAAAAGCAAAGCTGCAAACCAGGTCGGCAAAGCCGGGCGCAACGCCGCCAAAGGCCTCAAGGCTCATCCGGTGATCACCGCGACGGTCGCGGCCACCGCCGCATTGATCGCGATGCGCAGACCGATCGCCAAACTTATCGCCAACCAAAAGAAATCCCAGCCGGATCAAATCGAGGAATAGAATATGAGCAAGTTAACCGACAATATCGACAAAGCCCGCGCAGCATCCCGTGAACGTTTCGAAACCGCCAGGGAAATTGCCAGCGAAAGCTCCATTGTTGCCCGCGAGAAAATGTCCGAGAGCAAAGCCCGTGCAGCAGCCCTGCTCGGCGAAGGACGCGAAATAGCGGCCGAACGCGTTGCCGCCACCAAAGACGTTGCAAAGAAAGCGGCGGCCAAGTCCGAAGAGACCATCACCAACAGCCCGCTGACGATCGTCGCCGCTGGCGCCGCACTGGGCGTTCTGATCGGTGCCTTGCTGCCGAAAAGCAAAACCGAAGGCAAATATGTCAGCGGCGCGGGTCGCAAGATCAATGAGACCGCCAAGACGGCCTATCTCGCTGCCAAGGACGCAAGCCGCGACCAGATCAGCGAATTGGGTCTGAGCAATGACAATATGCGCGACCAGTTTAAAGATATGTTTGGCAAAGCAATCGAGGCTGCTAAGACCGCGATGGCCGCAGCACAAAACGCGGTAAAAGAAGATAATCAGGGCAAGAAATGAGCGAACAACGCAGCAAAATGCATTTGGTCATGGGCGGACGGGTCAAGGATCCGCGCGGCGTGGAATTTGTCAATCTCGACAAGATGGATCTGGTCGGGGTCTATCCCGACTATGACGAGGCCGAGGACGCATGGCGTTCCAAGGCTCAGCAGACCGTCGACGATGCCGAGATGAAATATGTTGTCGTCCATTTGCACAAGCTGCTCGAGCCGGACGTACCGCTCGAAGAAGCCTGAACTTTTTGAAAACTAGGCGCTGCGAAAGCGCCATTCCAGTAGCGGTCTGGTGAGCACCAGACCTGCTACAAATCCGCCGATATGCGCGAAAATCGCGATCCCTTGCAGATTACCGCTGGTGGCCAGACCGACCATCAACTGGATGCCGATCCACGCCAGCGTCAGCCAGATGATGCGGACGATATGGCCCGGGATCGGGCCAACCGGATCAACCTTGTTGCGCGCGAAGAGCAATGCATAAGCCCCCAATATCGCAGAAATAGCGCCGCTCGCGCCGACCATCGGAATCATCGATCCGGTATCGACGGCAAATTGTGCGACCGCCGCAGCATAGGCGCCGGCGACATAGAGAACCGCCATCAATTGAGGGCCCAGCGCCTGTTCGACGAAGCGGCCGCAGAATAGAAGCATCAACATGTTGAAGCTGATGTGCAGCAGTCCGCTGTGCAGAAAGGCCGAAGACAGCGGCGTCAGCCAGGCCGGAACCAGCCAGCCATAAGCGGATGTATCAATAAATTCTCCGCTCAACCGGATCGGGAACATCCCGCCGCGCAGCAATGCATCCTGCTCCCAACCAAAAATCCAGATCACCAGAAAGGTCAAGACATTGGCAATGATCAGTCCGTTGGTGAGTTTTCCGGCCGGCATGTTCATCTTGTTTAGATGAACTCGATTTTTTCGAGCAGGAAATATTTGTCGCCGGACGGCACCGTCACTTCGATATCGTCGCCGACGCTGCGGCCGATCAAGGCCCGGCCAATCGGCGAATTATAGCTGATCTTGCCAGCCTTGGCATCAGCTTCCGCCTGTCCGACCAGTTGGTATTTCACCGCTTTATCATTTTCATCACG
>RCMY010005215.1_pt1 | contig 17250 bp, 20 predicted proteins | sample 2041341 | NCBI WGS metagenome assembly RCMY01 (sample SAMN09708234, study PRJNA481090) | Marine sediment metagenome, whole genome shotgun sequencing project. | reverse complement strand
GAGGGGTTTGTAGGCGCCGCCGTCGGCGTGGATGGCAACACAGCCATCGGCTTTCACCATGAGGAGTCGCACGGCAGGAGGCAAGTAAGCCGTCAGGCGCCCCTCATAGTCCACGCTACATTTCGCAATCACCAGTCGCACGATGGGCAAGAGTAATCGACTTGTGAGAGCCGCACGGATCGGCCAGTCTGACCACCGATGCGCGACCTAACCGCCCAAGTGCTCTCGACCATCCACACCACGGTTTACCGGGCCACTCGCGGCCGGATCGGCCGACATCTGGTTGACAACGACATGCTGTTGCTCACGACTACCGGACGAAAGACCGGGACAGCACACACGGTGCCGCTTCTGTACCTTCGCTCGGATGGTCGACTGGTGATCATCGCGTCGTGGGGTGGCCGGGACTATCCGCCCCACTGGTACCTGAACCTCATGGCCGAACCACAGGTGACCGTTCAGATCCTCGGCGATAGGTTCGAAGCCACGGCCATCGAAGCCGACCCTGCTCAGCATGAGATATGGTGGCCCCGAATCGTCGAAGCGTATTCCGGTTATGCCGAGTATCAGTCACGGACCGATCGACAAATCCCGGTCATCTTTCTTGATCGAGTGGGACCGGCTGAATCTGGCCGGTCCTGAACAATCCACTGGGTATCGATAGCTCTAGGCGTTCGTACACAAACGGTGGAACAGAGATGTCGGCAACAAAGAGTTCACCAACGAAGTTGCTCCCAAGCAGGCCGACCTTCGGGAGGGCCAGCGTGACTGTGGCATCGGCGTATACGCCTGCCCCCGGAGCCAGTCCCGTATCAACATCGACCCCGGACGGAGTATCCAGAGCCAGGACTGGGATCGACTCGTCGTTGGCCCAGTAGATGAATTCTTCCGCCCTCCCCCTGGCTGGACCGGCCAGGCTGTATCCGAGGACGGCATCCAAGATCAGATCAGCCTCCACCGGATCGCCAATCGGGATTCCCATCGCCCGGACGATGGAAAGCTGAGCAGCTGGAACGCCTGTCAGTTCTGCTCGAGTGAGGGTAACGCTGACCTCGATGCCCCATCCGGCCAGCCGACGAGCAGCCACCAGACCCCCGCCTCCATTTCCGCCGGAGCCGACCAGTATCAGGACGGACTTCGGCTCGTATCGTTCAACCGCCAGCCGCGCCAGCTGCAGCCCGGCGTTCTCCATCATCTGCGCCAGTGAAATCCCAAGTTCGTCGATCATGATCCGATCAACTTCGATCATCTGCTGGCGGGTGACAGACGGAACCATGACTCAACAGTACCCGCCCGCCCAGGCCGACCATCCCGATTGCGGCGCGCAAACACTCTCGGCGGTCGCCGCCTTCCTGGAATGCGTATCATCTGCCCCGTGAGTCTTTTGGAGCGACTTCGCAAACTCATCCAGCACCATCCGGTCACCGCCGACGCGGTGTTTGCCGTGACTCTGCTCGCCATCGGGATTGTGGAGCAAGACTTCATCCCTCTTGAGGATTTCGCCCGCTTCATGGCGCTGGTCGGGGGGACCCTTCCACTCATTCTCCGTCACCGAACGCCCTTCCTAACGAGCGTGACTCTCTACGCGGCGGCGTCCATCCTCGTTCTCCAAGGCGGAGTACCGGCCGCTGTCCAGGTAAGTTCGCTACTCGGGCTCTATCACCTCGGAACGACACACGACACTCGCAAAGCCGTCACGCTCCAGCTCCTGGCCGTTCTTCCGTTCCTCGCGACCGTCCTGACAACGATGATCCTCGATCCGCAAAGTCAGTTCACGCTCATCATCGTCCTTGCCCTTTTCACTTCTATCACGATTACGGCTTCCGAGTTGAGCAAGGCACGTCTGGCGACCCAAACCGCGCTCGAAGAACGAGCTGATCAGCTCGAGGCAGCCCAACGAGACCTGCTCAGGCTTGCCCGCGAGGACGAGCGAGCGGCGATCGCCAGAGAACTGCACGATATTGTCGCCCACAACGTGAGCGTCATGGTGCTCCAGGCCGGGGCGGCCAAACGGGTGATTGAGACCCAGCCCGAGCTAGCGGTCGAGGCTCTCGAAGCCATCGCAGCTTCTGGCCGCCAGGCACTCGGCGAGATGCGCCTGGTAGTCGGGGTCCTGCGCCCCGATAAGTCTCAGGGACTCGAGCCCCAGCCCGCTCTCAACCGGCTCGGGGCACTCATCGCCCGAGTCGAGGAGGCAGGCGTTCCGGTCAAACTGTCGATCGACGGTGAGGTATCCGAGCTACCGTTGGCGCTGGAGCTTTCGGCATATCGAATTATTCAGGAGTGCCTCACGAACACGATGCAGCATGGTGGCCCGTGGGTCTCGGCCGAGGTCGAGCTGACCTATGAGCGCCAGAACCTGAGCATCATTGTCACCGACAATGGTCGAAGTACCTCGTCGGCCAACGGCAGCGGGCACGGTTTGTACGGAATCGCCGAGCGAGTTGCCATGTTCGCCGGGTCATTCGAGTCGGGTCTGAAGTCCGACGGCGGATACCGGGTTGCCGTCACTCTGCCGGTGGGCGGTGCCCGTTGATCTCCGTCCTGCTCGCAGACGATCAGCAATTGATCCGGACCGGCCTCCGGCTCATTTTGAGCGCAGAAGTCGATCTGGAGGTCGTCGGCGAAGCGAGCACCGGCGTCGAGGCCATAGAACTGGCGCGCCTGCACCAACCGAATGTCGTGCTCATGGACATTCGTATGCCGGAGATGGACGGCATCACTGCCACCGCCGAAATTGTCAGCCTCGGGACCCAGACGAAGATCATCATGGTCACCACCTTCGACCCCGACGAATACGTTTACGACGCACTCCTGGCCGGCGCCAGCGGCTTCCTACTGAAGGACACGCCGGCCGACGACCTCGTAGCTGGGGTGCGGATCGTGGCGGGCGGGGACGCGGTTCTCTCCCCTCAGGTCACCCGTCGACTCATCGAACAGGTCAATGCGCGTCAATCATCACCTCGCCCACCGACCCGTTCCATTGCACATCTGACCGAACGCGAGCGCGAAGTCTTGTTATCGATGGGCAAGGGGATGGCAAACAGCGAAATAGCCGAAGCCCTATTTGTGTCCGAAACGACCGTAAAGACCCATGTTTCGCACGTTCTTGCCAAACTCAGCCTGCGCGATCGAGTCCAGGCTGTCGTCTTTGCGTATGAGAATGGACTGGTCACTCCTGGCGCCAGGTAAGGGATCTCATCCTTGAGGATGAGATGAATTCATTCCCACGACCGAGGCACGCGGTTCTACAGTCACGTACAGTGAACTAACTGCCAGGTCAGGGTACGCCCAAGGGGACCAGGTTGATGCCTCACCGTGGGGGAAAGAGGCGTCAGAACGACCCGAGCATCTGCTCGGGTCGTTCTACTTTGTCGTTCTATATCGCTGAATCCGATAGCATCACCTACCGCCGTACATTTCGCCAAGGACCGTGTCATCACCCGCAGCCCGCGCCGTAGGCGCTACCAAGATCTACGGCGAGGGCGACACTTCAGTCACGGCACTCGACGACGTATCGGTCGAGTTCGCCCAAGGGCAATTCACCGCCATCATGGGACCCTCTGGGTCCGGCAAGTCAACGCTGATGCACTGTTTGGCCGCCCTCGACGACCTCACGGACGGCAGTGTCTACCTGGGGGATATCAAGCTCACAGGCATGGGTGATCGCGAGTTAACCGAACTTCGTCGAGACAAGATCGGGTTCATTTTCCAGTCCTTTAATCTGATCCCAACACTCACAGCTCGCGAAAACATCAACCTTCCATCGGCCATCGCCGGACGCAAGACCGACCAGGCGTGGTTCGATCAGGTCATTGATATCCTCGGTATCGGTGATCGACTGAGCCACCGACCCTCCGAGATGTCAGGTGGCCAGCAGCAGCGGGTCGCCGCCGCCCGGGCATTGGCGGCTCGCCCAGAGATCATCTTTGGCGACGAACCTTCGGGCAATCTCGACTCGAAGTCCGGCGCCGAGCTGCTCGGGTTTATGCGCCAAGCGGTCGACGACCATGGCCAGACCATCGTGATGGTGACTCACGACGCTACGTCGGCCAGCTACGCCGATCGGATTGTGTTCCTGGCCGACGGCAAGATCGTCGACGAAATGCTCGAGCCGACTGCCGAGAAGGTGCTTGACCGGATCAAAACGCTGGAGACCTGAGAATGATCCGAGCCGCCATCCGGGGCATATGGGAGCACAAACTCCGAACCATGCTCCTGGTCTTGTCCATCGTCGCCGGAGTCTCCTTTGTTGCCGGGTCGCTGATCTTTACCGACACCATTGGTGGGTCATTCGAAGCGATCTTCGAAGGAGCATTCGAAGGTATCGACATTCAGGTCTCGCCAGATGTCGAACAAGGGTTCTCATCTGTCCAACCGGCGTTCGACGCCTCGGTCTTGGACATCGTCGAATCAACTCCGGGAGTCGGGCAGGTGTGGCCAGCAGTGGCCGGACTTGTCAACCTCACGATCGACGGCGAGGCAGTTGTCACCCAGGGTCCGCCCAACATCGGAATCTCATGGGAGGGCGATCCGACCTTCCAGGTGCTCGAGGGGAGGCCCGCGTCCGGACCGTCAGAAGTGGCCGTCGACACGGTCGCCCGCGAACGCTACGAGCTCGAAATTGGAGATCAGGTAGGTCTCGCTGCCACCGGAGCGATCAGCGACTACACAGTCGTGGGCGTCGTAGAGGGACTAGGAGCGGGACCCGGGTTCTTCACCTTCGATCTTGCCACCGCAACTTCGATACTCAACATGGACGGACTCCTAACCGGCATCAACATCGCCGTCGAGGATCCGAACAACTTGGACCAGGTCCTCAACGACCTCACAAGCCGACTGCCCGAAGGGGTCGCTGCGCTTGACGCGCAAGCGGCCGCCGAGGAACAGGCAGCAGTCCTGAAGGAGGCCCTTGGGTTCTTTCAAACAGTTCTCCTGGTATTCGCCGGTATTTCGGTGGTCGTTGGCGTGTTCGTGGTCTACAACGCATTCCGAACCGTTCTAGGACAACGAACCCGCGAGCTAGCTCTGTTCCGTGTCCTGGGATCAACCAAACGACAAGTGATCGTGTCTGTGCTGATCGAAGCCGCCTTGATCGGTGTTCTATCCGGGCTGGTGGGACTCCTGGGCGGGGTGGCACTCGCGTCGGCTGCCAAGTTCGGGTTCTCGCTCTTTGGGGGCTCAGGGCTAGCCGAGGGAGGACTGGTCTTTCAGCCGAGCACGTTCGTCACGGCTCTAGGCGTCGGGCTGGTTGTGACCCTGGTATCGGCCTTACTACCGGCAATTCGGGCATCTCGAGTCAGCCCGATGGCCGCCCTCGCTACGATCGACAAACCGCCCCGCAAACTCACCAAACAGCTCGTGGTCGGGACCCTGTTCGGGCTTCCTGGGATCGTCCTCCTGATTTTTACCGGGCTCGACCGGATGCCACTTTGGGCTGGGGCGGTCGGGGCCTTGGCGTTGTTGTTGAGTACCTACGTGTTCGGAGCCGTAATCGGACGTCCATTCGTAAGACTGGTGGCACGAGCGCTCGGCAACGCGCCAGTCCGTAAGATCGCCACGGACAACGCCGCTCGCTCCCCGCGACGCACCGGAGCAACAGCCGGAGCTTTGATGTTTGGGGTGGCGCTCGTCGTCGCAGTCTCGGTCATTGTCGTGGTCACCCAAGACACTGCCACCGCGGTACTCGAAGATGCCATCGCCTCGGAGCTCATAGTTCAATCCTCCGGACCCGACCCGACCGCTGGGTTTAGCTCGGAGATCGTCTCGATCGTCCGCGAGCTGGACGAGGTCGAAGCCGTCCAAGCCACCCGTTTCGCTCAGGGCACCTTGGACGGTGATTCCCAATTCTTCGGGTCTTTTGAACCCGAGACGGTTGAACAGGCGTTCCGCTTCGCTGAAGTCGAAGGCAACTGGGCTGACCTCGTCGGCCAAACCGTGGCGGTACAGCGGGCTCAGGCGGACGAACTGGGATTGGCGATTGGCGACACCGTCACAATCGACCTCGGGTCCGGACCGGAGGACTGGATGGTGGTAGTCGTCTGGGACTACGCCGCAGCAGTCAACGACAACCAGGGTTTTTACCTCCCCACCAGCACCCTTGCCGAACGGTTCCCACAGGCAAATGTGGTGGCTGCCTACATCACGCTCGCCGACGGGGTCAGCCCCGACGAAGCCAAAGCCACCATCGCCGGACTCATCGCCGACGATTACCCCTTCGCCGAAGTAACTACCCAAGAGGAGCTGTTGGCCGAGCTTCAATCCCAGCTACTGGGATTGCTCAGCGTCGTTTTTGTCCTTCTGGCTATGTCGATCTTCATCGCCCTTCTCGGAATCGTGCTCATCTTGCTGCTGTCCGTATTTGAACGGACACGGGAACTAGGCCTGCTGCGCGCCATCGGCGCAACCCGAAGGCAGGTCAGGGCCATGATCCGATGGGAGGCAGTGTTCGTTTCGATTCTTGGAGCGCTCATGGGTGCCGTGGTCGGCACCTTCACCGGTTGGAGTCTGGCCGGGTCGATCTTCGGAGAAGGTTTCGCGTTCGCCGTTCCATGGGTGTGGATCGGCACCGGGCTTATCGCCGCGATCATCGCCGGAGTACTCGCCGCCATCCTCCCAGCCAGGCGGGCCGCCAACCTCAACATTCTCGAGGCGATCGCCTACGAGTAGCGCTCAGCTATCGAGCACTTTTCCCAGAATACGACCCAGGTCGCCGGCCTCGTCTTCGGTGAGTTTGGATGCAAAATGTTCCTTGATCCCTCGGACGTGGGTCGGAGCCGCGGTTCGCAGTACCGCTCTGCCATGCGAGGTAAGGATGACGAGCATTCCGCGACGATCCCCGTCGAAAACCTTCCGTTCGATGAGACCATCTCGCTCCAACCGGTCTACAAATCTGGTGGTGGCACTGCGACTGATGAGCAGGTGTGCGGCGAGGTCTCCCACCCGCAGGGTCCCGCCGGCTTCGTGGAGTTGAATGAGCGCGTCGTACCAGGTCAGCGGCAGGTCACATTCATCCGCAAGTTCCCTCTCAAGGGTGCGAACCGTGCGCGAATACGCCTCGAGAAGGCGGCGCCAGGCAAGGTCATGCGAATCGGTCACGTCGGCACGATAAACCCGAAATCCCTTGCGCGAGCAGAATTGTATGGCATATGATTGGTGGGTAAGGGGGGCGAGTCGGGGATAGCTCGAACCGAGAGGCCGAAAATGAACGCCATACGCTCCCTGAAGTGTCAGGTTAGAGGGCACGATCACCAGCGCCGTCAGGCCTCAAGGTATCTCACCCAGATCACCTGTTCGGGCTGCCACGAAGTTCACGTCACTCTCTCGCCGCGCCCGCGCACGTACCGCATCTACGGTGGGGTTCCGCCCGACACGCGTCGGCCCCCCGCCCGCATATACGGCCTACAGGCTCGGCTCACGCAACTGGCGTAAGAGCCTGCGCTAGGGCTCGACGACCAGCCGCGCAGCTTTGGTCGGCTGCTTCAGAATGAACCAGGCGGCATAGGCCCAGATCGCCGTCATGACGTAGGCAACCATCGCCGGAGCTCCATTGGTGACTGCGTAAATCGTGGACAGCAGAATCGAAGTACTCATGGCGGTAACGGCGATGGTCTTGCCGCGCACGGTAAACCCCACACCAGAGCGATAGTTGGTGATGATCGGTCCGAACACCTTGTGACTCGTCAGCCAGGCATCGAAACGCTCCGAGCCCATCGCAAAGAAGAACCCGGCCACGATCACGTTGATCGTCACCGGCACCAGCGGAAGTATCGCGCCGGCGATCGCAAGCCCGGCGAACAGCAGACCGAGTCCGGTGTAAAGACCTTTTTTGAATCGCGACTGGTCCTTTGCCTCTTTCACATTTGGTACGGTAGGTCGAGACAATTCAGACAGCACGTCGAAAACCAGGAGAAGGACGCTCATGCCCATCGCAACTCCCGAAAAGTACCGGGCCATGCTCGACAGTGCCAGGCAAAATCGCTATGCCCTGCCGGCTATCAATGTGACGTCATCCGAGAGTCTCAATGCGGCTCTGCGAGGATTCGCCGAGGCCGAATCCGATGGCATCGTTCAGGTTTCGACGGGCGGAGGCGAATTTCTTTCCGGCCTCACGCTCAAGAGTATGCCAGTCGGAGCCGAAGCCCTGAGCGAATTCGCTCACGTAGTCGCAGCCCACTATCCGATCAACGTGGCGCTTCACACTGATCATTGCCAACCAGACAAGGTTGATACGTACATCCGACCATTGTTGGAGGTATCCCGCCAGCGCAAAGCTGCCGGCTTGGGTCCAATCTTTCAATCACACATGCTCGACGCTTCGAATCTTCCGCTTGCCGAGAACCTTGAGCTGGCCAATGCCCTCCTCGACGAATGCGCTGAGGTCGACGTCATCCTTGAAATGGAGATCGGCATCGTGGGCGGCGTGGAGGACGCCATGGACCATGAGGACATCGACCGCAAAAAGCTCTACACGAGTCCCGAAGACATGGTGGCGGTGGCCGAGAAACTCGGGACCGGCGAGCGCGGCCGTTATCTTCTCGCCGCTGTGTTCGGCAACGTGCACGGCGTATACAAGCCAGGATCCGTGAAGCTCGACCCAACCATTCTTCGTGACGGCCAGGCCGCCATGGAAGAAAAGTACGGAGTCGCGGGACGCCACGACCTTGTCTTCCACGGCGGTTCCGGCTCGTCACTAGACGAAATCCACGAAACCCTCGGCTACGGGGTGATCAAAATGAACGTCGACACGGACACTCAGTACGCGCTGACCCGTCCGATCGTCGATCACATGATGACCAATTACGCAGGCGTTCTGAAAGTTGACGGAGACGTCGGTGACAAGAAGACCTACGACCCGCGCTCATACATGAAGAAGGCCGAGCAATCCATGGCCGACCGGGTAGTCCGGGCGTGCCAGGACCTCAAGTCTGTCGGGCAATCAATCGGTTAGGCCGGACAGGCGCCACCAGATTCGCCGAACTCTTCGGGAACCCGGGTAGCGTGAAACAGGTCTGCAGGGAAGACCAAAGGAACAGATATGTCTAAAACCACAAAGATTGTCTTATCGGTCGTCGGCGCATTCATCCTTTTAGGGGCAGTGACCGTGTTTGCCATTGTCAGGTTCTCAGGCCGGTTCATCGCCGGCCCTGAACAGGCAGCCGAAATAGGGCAAGAGATCACCCTGCATACATTGCCGCCCGGCTTCGAGCCGGTCTTCGGAATGGACATACTCGGCTTGACGGTGATGATGGCGGCCGACCCCAACGACGACGCCAAAGTGTTGATGTTGGTGGAGACACCCGACGCTGATTTCGCAGGCGCCGAAGCAGAAGCTCAGGACGCCTTCCAGCAGCAATCCGGGATCGGAAACAACTACGAATACGCGGGATCGAGACAAGTTACGATCGCCGGTGAAGAACGGACCGTCGAGACCCTGATCGGTAGCGACCGGGGAACCAACATGCGTCAAGACATCGTCGTTTTTCCAGCGTCGAGCGGTAATGCGGCGGTTGCGATCATGGTGGCTCCCGAGGACGACTTCGATGAGGCAGCGTTTGAGGCTTTCCTAGGTTCGATGAAGTAGGCCCCCATGACTTGGGCAACGCCACAGAATTGGTAGCCTGTAGCCAACTATGGCCCATGACCCCTCCCCGACCACGTGGGTCGACTCAGATCGTTTTATCCCCCGTCGATTTGTCCGACCCGCCCTTGCGTTCACCGATACTGAGGCTGCCTCTGGCATCGTCTTGATGGCCGCCGCCGTCATCGCCCTCATCTGGGCCAATCTCCCGATGGGCGAGAGTTATGCGGCTTTCTGGGACATCCACTTGAGCTTCTCTCTCGGGCCGGTCCACCTCAACGAATCATTGGTGGACATTGTCAACGACGGCTTCATGGCCATCTTTTTCTTCGTCGTTGGACTGGAGATCAAGCGAGAGCTCGTTAGCGGTGAGCTCAAAGATCCCAAAGCCGCGGCTTTGCCAGCCATTGCCGCGTTGGGGGGGATGATCGTCCCCGCTCTTGTGTACCTTGCGTTTGTTTCGGGTGACGCTTCCCGGGGCTGGGGAATTCCCATGGCCACCGACATCGCATTCTCGATCGGAGTGGTTGCGCTCCTGGGATCGAGAGTTCCCGTCGGGGCAAAACTCTTCCTGCTGGCCCTGGCCATCGCCGATGACATCGGAGCGATCTTGGTGATTGCGACGTTCTATACCGACGACCTGTCCATGCCCTATCTGGCAGCCGGTCTCGTTGGGCTTGCCGTGATCTACGGAGCGAATCGGGCCGGCGTACGGGCATTGGCGTTCTACGTTGGCGTGGCGTTCGTAACCTGGTATTTCTTCTTAGAATCTGGCGTCCACGCCACCCTTGCGGGAGTGGCGATTGGCCTGCTCACTCCCGCTAGTCCGCTCATCGGCTCGCAGCAGTTCGACCAACTATCCCGACGAATCATCGACACCTATCCCGTCGACGATGGCACAGAGTTTTCGCGGGACAAAGTCGATGAAGAAGCCCTGGCTTTGGCCCGGCTCGCAACCGAGTCGGTTTCGCCACTCAACCGCCTCGAAGAGTCACTCCACCTATGGAGTTCGTTCCTTATCGTCCCCGTCTTTGCATTGGCGAATGCCGGAATCCGGTTCGAAGGAGTCTCGATCGGCGAGGCGCTGACCCACCCGATCGCTCTCGGAGTTGCCTTCGGTCTCGTATTCGGGAAGACGATCGGCATCACGCTGTTTACCTGGGCGGCCGTGCGGTTGGGAATCGGCAAACTTCCTTCACAAACTCAATGGTCCCACGTCGTTGGGGTGTCGATGCTGGCCGGTATCGGTTTCACCGTCGCACTGTTTGTTGCCGGGCTGGCGTTCCCCACCCACCCGGAGTTCGCGGACCGCGCCAAGGTCGGCATCTTCCTTGGGTCGGCTGTGGCAGGCGTACTTGGGTATCTCGTTCTGCGGCGGGTAAAGCCTCCTGAGCCGCCGAGCGGCGAAGCGGCGAGCAAAGCGGAGACGGCGGCAGCTTGAATACCCCTCCCGCGACGATCGATTGTGTCGAGTGCGGCGGCATCTGTTCTTTGCTCACACAAAGGCCCGACGATGACCCGTTTGAGCCTGGTGACATCATCGCCTACCGGTGCGCCGATTGCTGGGATAGGTTCGATCTGGTTTTCTGGGATGATTCTGAGACCGAAACGGGTTGAAAAGAGATATGTTCAAACGTACCAAGAAGACCAAACCCACTCAGATCACCACGATGGACGAAATGAACGACTTGGCCGCCGACGGTCCAGTCCTCGTTGACTTCTTCCAAAACGGCTGCTCGCCCTGCCAAGCGATGGACGGCATCGTCAAGGAAATCGCCGACGAATTCTCGGGCGGCTTGTCCGTCGCCAAGGTGAATGTCGCCCATGCCCCGGAGCTCGTGCAACGATTCAAAGTGATGTCGACACCGACCTTCGTGGTCCTAGCCTCTGCCCAGAACGCTAAGTCAGTCAGGCTGCATCAGCGCTGGAAGGGCACCGGCCTCATCAAGAAGGACGCGCTCATCAAGGTCGTCACCGACGCCGGCGCCACTCCCGTCGCGTAAGGGGCGGGTCGCCACTCAGTCTTGCCAAAGATGCGGGCGAGTCTTGAGTTCGTCGAATCCAAACTCGTCGCATAGGGCCAAGAACTCCGAGCGGTGTGCCCCGCGCCACTCAAGCTCGGCGAACGATTCGGTCAACGGCACATCTCGCCGCAACGTAGTCAGCTCCCGAAACAAGAGGGCCTCTTCCATATTGTCACGCAGCGAGGCAGCCAACCGTGCCGCTCCACGCACGGTGATCGACCAGTCTTTTTCGCTGGCAGGAATCTGGTCCAGCCGGGTGTACTCGGCAAGTAACGCACCAGCGGACTTGGCGCCCCAGGCGGGAACGCCGGGGATGCCGTCCGCCGCGTCACCGACTAGAGCGAGGTAATCCGGAATCGAAATCGGACCGACTCCAAATTTCTCCCATACGCCAGCCTCGTTCATCACGATCTGGCGCCGCCGATCCAACATGACGACAAAGTCGTCGATCACACACTGGGCGCAGTCCTTGTCGGGGGTGGCGATGACGATTTGGTCCACATCATCGGCATATTTGAGCGCTCCAGCTGCCAATGCATCGTCCGCTTCGAATTCGACCATGTCCCAAACGACAACGCCCATCGCTCTCAGGCCACGTTCCATGATCGGGAACTGGGCGAGCAACTCGGGTTCCACGCCCTCTCCGGTCTTGTAGCCGTCATACATGTCATTTCTGAACGACACGACCACCTTGTCCGTCGCCGCGGCCAGATGGGTCGTTTCTGGTTCGCGCAGCAACCCCAACACCGTCTCGAACACGCCGTGGGCGGCCGAGATGGATGATCCGTCTGGTGCGTTCCGGGGCGGTCGACCGAAGTGGGCCCGGAACAACTCGTACGTGGCATCGAGGAGATGAAGTTTCATTAGGCCATCGTAGGCGGTTTGCTAAACCCGCCGCTGGGGTACATTGCAAGGCAGCGGTATATTTCAAGGCAAGCAAAACTGCAGCCAAAGACGAAAGGGGACACCGTGAGCGAACGATGGAAGACAGTCGGAGACGACTTTGCCTCACTGAAGGACACGTTCAAGAAACGTTACGACCAGAAGGAAGCCGACCCCGGCACGGACGCAGAGATCGATGACGAAGCGCCCGATTCCGAAGACGTGAAGAATGCGCTCAATACCATCGGAGAGGGTCTCGAACGGCTATTCAGTTCGATCGGTGGAGTCGTCAGAGACGACGAGTTCAAGAGCCAGGCCAAAGCGACAATGAAAAATCTCGGCGACGCCATTTCCGAGTCGGTGCAGGAGATCGGCGTGAAAACAACCGGCCGCAAATCGGAAACGACTGACGACGCGGGGGTTTCCACCGAAGCCGCATCGGACAACTCGGGCACGGCGGAAACCGCTGGCATCGCTGACGACAACGTCACGACGTTGCGAGAGGACCTCGAAGACGAACAATAGGAAGACGAGCCATCGACGAAGGTTTCCAACGGTGGATGGGTGCCTGATTTGAGTGCTGCGCCGTCATGGTCCACGGCAATGCCATAATCGCCTGATGATTGTCAGTGCTACCCGGCTGAAAGCCCGTCTTTCCGACCCGACGCTCCGCGTCGTCGACGTCCGTTCGTATCACGGGGAGCCGGGTCGGGGGCGCCAGGAATATGAAACGGCCCACGTTCCCGGCGCCAGCTACTTCGACTTAGAGACCGATCTCGCCGGTCCGGGCGGTGGGCGCCACCCCCTGCCGCCTATCGACACGTTCATTGAGAAACTCGAATCGACAGGCATCAGCCGCGCCGACAGCGTTGTCATCTACGACCAGGACCACGGAGCGACTGCGGCGCGACTGTGGTGGATGCTGCGTCATGTCGGACACGAAGATGTGGCGGTCGTCGACGGAGGTTGGCCGGCATGGATCGACTCGGACGGCCCACAAACCACCGCTATCTCTGAACCTGAACCGACCACTTACCGCGCCGATATTCGGACCGACGACATCGTCACCAGAGAAGCTGTCGCCGCTCGCCCGCCGCACGTAACTCTTATCGACGCGCGAGCTCCGGCCCGATTCCGCGGCGAGGTCGAACCGATCGATCCGGTGGCCGGCCGGATCCCCGGAGCAATCAACATCCCCCATGACAGCCTTGCCAAAGGTGGAAAGATGCTCGGCCCCGACCTCCTGGTCGATCATCTCCCCGACGATCCTGAGGCGATTGCTTATTGCGGAAGCGGTGTTACCGCGTGTTATGTCATTCTGGCCGCTTCGGTAGCCGGATTGCCAACCCCGCGCCTGTACGTCGGATCCTGGTCGGACTGGATAGAGGCAGATCTGCCGGTGGCTCGTGACTGATACGGAAGAGCCCTCTCTTGACCACCTGTCGATTCCCGAGCTCATCGAGCTCGGTCAACCAGATCCTCTGATACGTCGAGTCGACGCCCTGGTAGGCCGCAGGGATTGGGCTGGCATGATTGACCTTCGGGACCGCTGCCACGAAGCCGTCGAGCGAGGCAAACAGTTGTGGGGCGTTGCACACCATGTCGATTATCGAATCGCTCTTGATGCTGATCCGGATCTCGCCGCGTCGGTAGTGGATTCTGCGGCCAGTCGATTCACACTTGGACCGCTGACCGAGGTAGCCGCGGCCAACCACACCTGGGCGGAACTCGAGCCCGATCTTCCTGTCGGGCCCTCCCGCGACATTGTCGGGTACGAGCGAGCGCTGCGAGGCGACCCACCGACCGGCGCCAACCCGGTGCTTGAGATTCCCATCGAATTAGCTGAGTGGGAACCTGCCTACGCCCTACCCAACTATAAGTCAGACCGCGTTCAGGACGATCCTCCTGGAGTCGATACCGGACCAGTCGTAGCCTTGGCGAACCCGGATTGGCGATTACCGACCTTGAGACAACCGAGGCATTGGCCCACCTGGCATCGACGTGGACCGAGCACTCCAACGGCACCGCTGAAGCACTGGCCGTGGAAGGAAGTGCTGAGTCAGCGATCGCCGCACTCGGACTCAAAGAAGCCCAAGTGGTCGAAATCAGCTTGAAGCAGGCGATGGCGCTCATGGCATGGACCGCCGCCGGAGGCGGCGCCCACGGCCAGCGAACGGGCGGGGCATCCGGTCGGTTTGCCGCCTGGTGGGCGTTGGCTTGTCTCACCGAATTCACCGACGAATGGCCGCCCGACCCGGCCGAACTAGGGGAAGCGGGCAACGAGTTGCGCTGGTTCTGGTGGTCAGACCTCTATCCATCGACCGGATGGGCTTGCCGCATCGCCGTCGAGGACCCTGAAACCGGCTACGCCTGGGTCCTCAACGCCGCCGACGCCTCCTAACCCCATTGCCAAACCCTGGGTCCCTGTGCGAACCCAGGGTTATTCTCCGGGCTCCAGCTATCGATTTCCGCGTGCTGGAACCCTGGGTTCAACCCAGGGTTGTCGTGGGAACCCAGGGTTCGTAGGATTTCAGGGGATTTGGAGGGCGTCTTCGGCGGCCGTGAGATCTTGGTCGCCAGACAGAACGCCAGCGAACAGGTCGCCATGGGTGGCGAGCCGGTCCCATACGTTCGCCAAAGTGACATCGCCGTTCTTCAGATCGTCGAGTTCGTCCCAGCGGATCGGGATCGAGATCGGAGCGCCCGGCCGGGGCCGCAGCGAATAGACCGATGCGATCGTCTGACCGGTGGCGTTGCGGAACGCATCGACGAAGACGCGGTTGCCGCGCTTGGGTTTGTCCCATTCCATCGTTATGTCAGCCGGGTTGGCTGCCGCCATCAGCGTCCCTACGGCGAAAACAAAGTTGCGGACGCGCTCCTGCGTATGCCCTGGAGCAAGGGGCACATATATATGGATGCCCCGCGATCCTGACAGCTTCGGATACCCGACCAACCCCAGTTGAACGAGCAATGTTTCCAACAGCCGGGCCGTGTCCACAACCTGCTGCCAGGTCACATCACCGGCTGGGTCGAGGTCAAAAACGGCCCAGTCCGGCGTCTCGGGCGTCGTCGAGCGGGAGTGAAACGGATGCAGTTCGATGCAACCCATGTTCGCAAACCACATCAGCGACTCCTGATTCGACGCCAATAGGAAGTCTATGTCGCCGCCCATCGACTCGGATGAGACCAACCCCGTATCCATCCAGTCGGGCTGGTGTCCGGGAGCTCGCTTCTCATAGAACGATTTACCGTTGATGCCATTCGGATAACGACTCATCGAAATCGGGCGATCTGCGAGGTGGGGCAACAGAAGTGGCGCCACCGAGGCGTAGTACTGAATCATGTCCCCTTTGGTGAATTCGCCGGGGAACATCTCCTTGTCAATGTTGGAGACCGACAGCGGTCGCCGAACCCGCAGCACCCTCCATCGATCGGCCTCCTTTACGACGTGGATCTGTCTCGGGGCGCCAGTAGTATGGACTCCGACCGGCCGGCCGAGCTCTGCCGCGGCCAGGCCTTGGTAGGCAGACATCGCCTCCTGGTAGATCTCGTCGTGGCTCTCTCGATCCCGCGATTCAGAAATAACCACCATTTCAACGCCCCGGTTCCAGGCGGCCTCGACGAGCGGTTCAATCCGCAAGGTCCCAGCGCCGTATCGCACATGTCTGATCTCGCCCCGATCGCCGATCTCGTTGTCCGAGAACTGGCATTGCAGCGGGTCGGTTTTCCACTCCGGAAATGAGTCGATTACGAATCCGAGCACCTGATCGAACGCTTCGACCGACGTGAGGGCTCCGCGGGTCGTGGCGTGCACGTGCGCCCAGTCAATGAGCGGATACACAAAGGGGAACTCCTCGGCGAGCAGGGCAATGTCGCCAATCGAACCAAAGTTGGTGTCGTTACCGGACGTCTCGAACCCGAGTGCCACACCGAGGTGAGCAATCTTGGGCGACAAATAGTCAAGGCGACGCCGAACGAGGTCCATGGTCTCGGAGGGTTCCCGATCCCCGTGGACACCAATGTGTGAACAGATGATCCGTGCTCCGAGGGCCTTGCCGAGTTTCATCGAATGCTCGAGCGCAGCCACGGGCTGCTTGGCCTTCTCGTCGTCGTCGCCGGTGAGGATGGCGAAATACGGTGCGTGAAGCGACAGGTCGATTCCCCGGGCCGCTGCCAGCTTTCCAAAAGCTGTGCACCGCTTCTCCTTCCAGGGAAAGCCCTTGGTAAACCCGAGCTCGAAAGCCGAATGGCTCGATCAAGTCGTCGAGGAACGTCTCGTCATCTCCGTCCTCGGGCGGTAGCCCGGACATACCGAATCGCAACATGGTCCCATTGTGGCCGCTCACCCGACCGCTCGCAGGCATGCATCAGGGCGGAGGTTCACGACGCTTGAAAAACCACAAAACGGGGAACTGAGCGCCATGTCCACTACGTACATGACACATGCCTAGATACATCGCTGCGGTCATTGTCGGATCACTCTGGCTTGTCGCTTGCTCGCAAGCCGGTCCGGTCACAGGATCGACGCCGCCCAGCACCACACCCATACCAACGACGAGCACCACTGAGCAACCTCAATCGACAACGACAGCCCTGCCAACACCATCGACCACGGCGGTGGAAGCGGTTGACCCGGACATTGACGCATCGATCCCTCAAAAGCATCTCGAGAACTATCTCGCTGCGCTTGCCGCCGGTGCCTATGACCAAGCAGGCTTTTCTATGACAGATGCCGGGATGGGATTCGGATACAACGAAGACGTC
>RCMY010002339.1_pt1 | contig 17251 bp, 12 predicted proteins | sample 2041341 | NCBI WGS metagenome assembly RCMY01 (sample SAMN09708234, study PRJNA481090) | Marine sediment metagenome, whole genome shotgun sequencing project. | reverse complement strand
AGGCCGCAGCCAAGAAGGCGGCGCCGGCCAAGAAAGCTGCGACCCGCAAAGCTCCGGCAACCAAGGCGGCAGCGAAGAAGGCCCCAGCCCGCTCGGCCGCAGCAACCAATGCGGCACCGGCGAAGAAGGCCGCAGCCAAGTCAGCATCAGCCCGCAAGGCTCCCGCGGCCAAGAAGGTGGTTCCGGCGAAGAAGGCCGCACCGGCCAAGAAGGCGGCGGCCTCGAAGAACACTTCACCCACCAAGCGAGCAGCAGCCAAGAAGGCTCCCGCCCGTAAGGCTGCCGCGAAACGCAAGTAGGCAACCGCTTCGACCGCCACTGCGTCGAACTTGACGAACGAAGGCCCCGGGTGTACGCCCGGGGCCTTTCGCATGACACCGGCGGTCACCCTTCACACGGGTACGGGTACGGGTACGGGTACGGGTACGGGTACGGGCGTGACCCTTCGCACGGCGCCGGCGGTGACCCTTGGTACGGCACGGGCGTGACCTTCCGCACGCCACCGGGCGGGTCATGCTGCCGGTACCCTCGCCTCCATGTCGGCGCAATTCGTTTACACCATGCACAAGGTCGGCCGGTACTACCCGCCCGATCGCCAGATTCTCGAGAACATCACGCTGGCGTTCTACCCTGGCGCCAAGATCGGCGTGCTCGGCAGCAACGGATCTGGCAAGTCGTCGCTCCTCAAGATCATGGCAGGCATCGACGACGGCCATACCGGCGACGCCCGACTCACTCCCGGGTTCTCCGTCGGCTACCTCGAACAGGAACCGCAGCTCGATCAGTCGAAGACGGTTCGCGGCAACGTGATGGATGGGGCGGGCGAAACGGTGTCGTTGCTGGCCCGCTACGAAGAGGTCCTCGCCGGTTGGGCCGACCCCGACGCCGACTACGACAAGCTCGGCACCGATCAAGCTCGACTCGAGTCGGAGATCGAAGCCGTGCAGGGTTGGGACCTCCAGCGCATGATCGAGATCGCGATGGACGCGCTTCGTCTTCCTCCAGCCGAGGCATCGGTCGAGAACCTGTCGGGCGGTGAGGCCCGCCGCGTTGCGCTCTGTCGCCTCCTACTGTCGAAGCCCGACCTCCTCTTGCTCGATGAGCCAACCAACCACCTCGACGCCGAATCGGTTGCCTGGCTCGAACGCCACCTCTCCGACTATCGCGGCGCCGTCATCGCCATCACCCACGACCGGTACTTTCTCGACAACGTCGCTCAGTGGATTCTCGAGCTCGACCGGGGCAAGGGGATTCCCTTCGAGGGCAACTACTCCAGTTGGCTCGAGCAGAAGCAAGACCGACTCGACTCCGAGGTGCGAGCGCAGGCTGCCCGTAAGCGCACGCTCCAACGTGAACTCGAATGGGTCCGCATGGGCTCCAAGGCTCGCCAGGCCAAGGGCCAGGCCCGCCTCACCGCCTACGAGACCCTGCAAGCCGAAGCCGAGGCGTATGACCCGCGCGACGAGAAGGTACAAATCCACATTCCGCCCGGCAAGCGCCTCGGCGACAAGGTCTTCGAGATCGAGCACCTGAGCAAGGGATTCGACGACCGGCTCCTCATCGAGGATCTTTCGTTCTCGCTCCCGAAGGCCGGCATCGTCGGAGTGATCGGCGGCAACGGCGCCGGCAAGACCACGCTGTTCAAGATGCTGATCGGTGCAGCAACCAACGACCCAACTGCGGAACAACCAGACTCCGGCAATATCGAGGTTGGCGACACCGTAGAACTCGCCTACGTCGACCAGTCACGTGATCTTCTCGACTCCGACGACACCGTGTACGACGCCATCACCGAAAAGCATGATGTGCTCGAAGTCGGCGGCCGGGAGATCAACGGCCGGGCCTACGTCGCGTCGTTCAACTTCAAGGGGTCCGACCAACAGAAGAAGGTTGGCGTTCTCTCCGGTGGTGAACGCAACCGTGTGCACCTCGCCAGGGTCCTCAAGGAGGGCGGCAATGTGCTGTTCCTCGATGAGCCGACCAACGACCTCGATGTCGACACACTGCGAGCGCTCGAAGACGCACTCGATCGCTATCCCGGTTGCGCGGTGGTCATCAGCCACGACCGTTGGTTCCTCGACCGTATTGCCACCCACATCCTCGCGTTCGAAGGCAACTCGCAGGTGCGGTGGTTCGAAGGCAACTTCTCCGAGTACGAGGAGTTCCGTCAGCGTGAATTCGGCGACGACGCCCAACCCCACAAGCTGACCTACAAGAAACTCGCCTGACCGAACACCGGCCAGAGCCGGAGCATTTGGAGTCGAAGTTCTTCTCAAGCCAGTCCCCAAGACGCCGAGAATCCATACATGGCATCAATGGTGGCAACGAAGGTCAGGCCGATCACCCGGGCGGTTACTCGCCTGATCGAGGCTGGATCGATGGTCGACTGCACGCACTGCGACAAGCAGGTCAAGTTTCGTGCCCGTCAACGCGATCTGCAGGTGATCTGCAACGTGTACGAGGACGGTCGCTGGGATCGAGTCGAGCACTTCCATGAGGCGTGCTACGCCGAAGCGAGTGAGCCTCACGGTTCGGCCAGCGACTGACCTCACCGGCGCCGAACGGGGGTGGCCCCCACTCGCACCCTGTCCGGTCGATAGGGTCTCTGGGTGCCCCTGATCAAATCACCTCTCGTCACGCCCGATGATCACCGGTTGGCGGCCGAGCTGGCGACACAGACCGGCGAGCTCCTCACCGGGCTGAGGCGCCGGTTGGTCGAAGGTGGGATCACGCACTACGAGCTGAAAGACGCCGGCGACGCCGCCGCACACGATCTCATCGTTGCCGTACTCGCCGAACAACGTCCCGAGGACGCCGTGCTCTCCGAGGAAGGTGCCGATGAGCGTGCTCGGCTCTCCGCTGCTCGCACGTGGATCGTCGATCCGCTCGACGGAACGCGAGAGTTTGCCGAACCACCGCGCGACGACTGGGCCGTACACATTGCGTTGGTCGTCAACGGCGACCCCGTCGCAGGAGCGGTGTCACTACCGGCGCAGCACATCACCCTGTCGACCTATCAGCCGTCGACCCTTCCTCCGCCCAGCCCGCAGGCTCCCCGTGTGATCGTCAGCCGAACCCGCAAACCACCGGCCGTCCAGATGCTCGCACGCGAGCTCGACGCCACGTATCTCGAAATGGGATCGGCTGGAGCGAAGGCAATGGCGGTCGTCCAGGGGCACGCCGACATCTACGCCCATTCCGGCGGCCAATACGAATGGGACAACTGCGCCCCGGTCGCGGTGGCACTCGCCGCCGGCCTGCACTGCTCGCGGCTCGACGGCTCACCGATGGTCTACAACAACCCGGATCCGTATCTTCCCGATCTCCTCATCTGCCGCCCGGAGTGGGCCGAGCAGTGCCTGTCGATCCTGAACTCCTGAAGACGTCGAGGTTCATATGACACAGCCCGAGTCAACACAGCCCGAGTTCCGAGCCGTGCGGTATGAGGTCGACGATCGAGTTGCGCTGATCACGCTCGACCGCCCCCATCGCAACAACGCGTGGACCGGCACGATGGATCGCGAATACCGGTTCTGTCTCGATCGGGCCGAGTCGGACCCGATCGTGCGGGTCATCGTGGTCACGGGGTCGGGCAAACGATTCTGCGTTGGTGGCGACTCGCAAGCACTTGAAGGGCATGCGGAACGCGGCAGCTACGACACCGGTCTCAGCGGCGACGAGCCAACGCCCGGCTACGGCGTCGACCCCGCGTTCGATCATCCCTTCGCCTGCCACTTCGGCTTGTCCAAGCCAGTCATCGCTGCCGTGAACGGGGCCGCGGCCGGCATCGGCATGGCGCTCGCCATGTTCGCCGATCTGCGCTTCACGACACCGGGTGCAAAGTTCACCACCGCTCACGGCAAGCTCGGGCTTCCTCCCGAGTACGGCCTCTCCTGGCTGCTACCTCGCATGGTCGGGCTGCCTCGGGCCCTCGACATCCTCCTGAGTTCGAGAGTACTTCTGGCCGAAGAGGCACTCGAGTGGGGCCTGATCAACGCCATCCATCCCGAGGACCAACTCCTCGACACCACACTCGACTACGCCCGAACGCTTGCGTCGGGCGTCGCCGCCGGTTCGCTGCGAACCAGCAGACAGCAGGTCTACCGAGATCTCCACGGGGACATCGGCCGGTCGGTCTCGGACTCGATGCTCCTCCTCGACCAGATGATGGGCAGCGACGAGTACCGAGAAGGCGTTGCCGCCCTCGTCGAGAAGCGGCCCCCCCGGTTTTGAACCGGATGCGAGCGACCTCATTCCCGAACTGGCTCGAATCTGAGCGGGTGACAGCGGTCGCCCGACCTCGCACATGCTCGCAGCGCACGGCAGACTCGTTCTCGATCCCCGCACCAGTGGTGCCCCGCACCACGCTTCAACCCCTGCGACCCCACACATGACTCTCGACAATTCCATGGCCAATGATGCTGCCCCGCCCAACGACGTTGATCCGTCGCTCGCTGATGATCTCGACCTTGGATCCTTCAGCGAGATCCAGCCATGGAGCCTGAAGAAACGTCCACCAACATGGCTGCAGCGAGTGCCCGCGCTGCGGGCCGCCCAGCGTCGGTCGCTCCCCAATCTCACTCGTTCCCCCAAGATCCCACCGGTCCGTCGGGCCATCACGGTGGTGCGCGTCCTCGGAACCGAGGTCGCCATTTGGGCGGTACTCGAGCGCGGGAAGCCGACCTCACGCGCCGGCATCTCCCTGCGCATACGCAAGGCGGCCGAGAAGCTCGGACCCACCTACATCAAGCTGGCGCAGATCATCTCGTCGGGCGAGGGGGTTTTTCCTGCCGAACTCGTTGCCGAATGCAAGAAGTGTCGCGACCAGGTGCCCGGCGTTTCCTACGAGCGCGTCGTCGCCGTCGTCGAGGCGCAGCTCGGCCGGCCGATGCACGAGATCTTCACGTCGTTCGAGCCGACGCCCCTGGCAGCGGCCTCCATTGCCCAGGTCCATGCAGCGGTACTGAAGACCGGCGAAGAAGTGGTGGTGAAGGTCCAACGCCCCGGAATCGGCGACCTCGTCATGAAGGATCTCAAGGTGCTGTCGTGGCTCGCGCCTCTTCTCGTTGGGCGTATCCCCGTGGCGGCGCTGACCAACCCACCAGCACTGGTCGAGCTCTTTGCCGAAACCATCATCGAAGAACTCGACTTTCGAATCGAGGCGGCGAACATGCTCGATGTCGCCCGGGTGTTCGTCGAACTCGATCAGCGAGGCTTCGTCGTACCACGACCCCATCCCGACTTCGTCACCGAACGCATTCTCGTGATGCAGCGGCTCGACGGCTTCCGCTTCGACGATGTCGTTGGCATGAAAGACGCAGGCGTCGACACCCACGCAGTGATTCGCACCGGGATGCTCGGCTTCCTCGAGGGCGCGTTCCTCCATGGCATCTTCCACGGCGATCTTCACGGGGGCAATCTGTTCGTGCAGCCCGATGGTCGCACGGCACTGCTCGACTTCGGGATCACCGGCAGGCTCACCCAGCAGGAGCGCTTGGCGTTCTTGCGGATGATGATGATGGCAACCACGAACGACGTGGAGGGCCAGGTTGCTGCACTGCGAGACCTCGGCGCATTGCCGCCCGACACCGATGTCGCCGCGGTGGTGAAGGACCTCGGTCTCGATGGCCCCCCGCTCGATCCCACCAAGCTCGAACCGGAGGAACTCGTCGCCGAGCTGCAACGCGTCATCAAGGCATTGCTCGGCTACGGCGCTCGAATGCCGAAGTCGCTGATGCTGTACGTGAAGAACCTGATCTTCATCGACGCTGCCATCTCGTCGCTGGCCCCCGAGCTCGACATGTTCGCCGTTGTCACCGACATCGCCACCCACTTCGCCACCACCCACGGTGCCGCGATTGCCGCCCAGCTCGGTATGCCCGAGCAGACGTGGGACCTCGACCTCGATGGTTTGAAGGCAGGCTTTGGTGTCGACCCCAGCGAGACGCAGCAACTCACCTACGCCGAACTCCAGCAGCGTCGAGCATTGATCCAAAAGCGCCTCACCGGCCGCAACCTCGACTGATCGTCTCGATCTACGGCCATCGGCACAAGACCAACTCGGGCTGGGGTGGCTGCAAAGACCGATCCGAGCCGATACAACGATCGGTATGCGACTCGTCATTGCCGACTGCACCGTCGACTACCAGGGTCGGCTGACGGCTCATCTCCCTCGGGCGCCTCGCCTCATCATGGTCAAGGCCGACGGCTGCGTTGCCATCCATGCCGACGGCGGCGCCTACAAGCCGCTCAATTGGATGAATGCTCCCAACACGCTGCGAGACGATGACGGTGTCTGGACGGTCACCTCGCCGAAGGGTGAGCAGCTGATCATCACCATCCACGAGGTGATCAGCGACTCGGCGCATGATCTCGGTGTCGACCCCGGGCTCCGCAAGGACGGCGTCGAAGCGCACCTCCAGGAGCTTCTCGCTCTGGATCCCGACCGGATCGAACCGGGACTCAAACTGATTCGCCGCGAGTACCCCACCGACATCGGCCCGGTCGATCTGCTCTGCCGTTCGGCCTCCGGCGATGTGGTTGCCATCGAAGTCAAGCGCCGAGGGGAAATCGACGGTGTCGAGCAACTCACCCGTTACCTCAGCTTCTTGAATCGTGCCGGTCTCGGCGAGGTGCGCGGCACCTTCGTTGCCCAGGAGATCAAACCGCAGGCGAAGGTTCTGTGCGGCGACCGTTCGATCCACGCCGTCGAAGTCGACTACGACGAACTCCGTGGCATCGAACGGCCCCAGCAGCAATTGTTCTGACTCTGCTGCTTGGCAGCGCTCCGCACTGCGGGCTTCGCCCATCCAACGCAAGCCAACACAGCGGCCTCCTCCGTCGGCCCGCGAAACTGGCGGCTCTGCCGCTGTGCAGCGCTCCGCGCTGCGGGCTCCGCCCATCCGACGCAAGCCAACACAGCGGCCTCCTCCGTCGGCCCGCGAAACTGGCGGCTGAACTGTGCGCGGTCACAGTAATGGCAGGTTGAACGGCGCGACAGCGCACGACTGAGCCGCCAGAACTCGGGCCGCGCTTCGATCAGCCGCCAGAACGTCTCCTCAGTCGGGGGTCAGTAGGGGGTGGGTCGTCCCGGTCCGGTGGCCGGGGCACCCGACATGTCGGAGTTCGGCTGGGCCTTGCCCATGAGATCCTTGACGATGGCGCCGAGTTGGGTCGGGTCGTCGACCGGCGTTGCGGTCGGCCCACGGTGCCATGTTTCGGCGATGCCGAACACCTGGCCGCTTGCCTCGAAGACCCGCCCCGTCACCGGCGCCGACTCTGTGCTGCACAACCAGGTGGCAATGGGTGCGATCCACCGAGGCGACATCGCTTCTCGTGCCTCGCCGTCGAGTTCGCCCATCCCGAGGTTTTCGGTCATCCGCGTGAGCGCCGCCGGTGCGATGGCGTTGACGGTGACGCCGTACCGCGCCAGTTCTTGAGCGGCGATGATCGTGAACGAGGCGATCCCCGCCTTGGCTGCCCCGTAGTTGGTTTGACCGGGGTTGCCGTAGATGCCCGAGACCGACGAGGTGTTGATGATTCGGGCGTCATTGGTCTCGCCGGCCTTGGCGCGCTCACGCCAGTAGGCAGCAGCCCAACGAGCCGGAGCGAAGGTGCCCTTCAGGTGCACCTTGATGACGGCGTCCCACTCGGCCTCGGTCATGTTGGTGAGCATGCGATCTCGCAGAATGCCCGCATTGTTGATCACGGCATCGAGCCCGCCAAAGTTCTCGACTGCGGTGTTGACCAGACGCTGAGCGCCCTCCCAGTCGGAGACGTCGTCGCCGTTCACCACCGCTTCTCCGCCCATGCCCTTGATCTCTTCGACCACCTCATGAGCCGGCGACTGATCACCTCCGGACCCATCGACGGAAGCACCCAGGTCGTTGACGACCACTTTGGCGCCATGCTCGGCCAGCATCAGGGCGTACTCGCGGCCAATGCCTCGTCCGGCTCCGGTGATGATGACGACTCGGTCGTCGCACAGTCGATTCATGAGGTGATCCTTCACTCTTGGTGGTTGAAATCCCACGACACGATAGATTCGCGCCGCAGCGTTGTGGATCATGTCACAGCACCTGGACAGGATGAAAAGCCGACGCCATTCGCCGCCCCACTAGTGGCACACTGTCTCCTCGTGTCTCAACGCAAGCGGCTCCTCCTCATTGCCGGCGGCATCCCGCTCGGAATCGCGCTCTTCGTCGTCGCTGCCTGGGGCATCGACACCGCCGTCACCGGCGACCGCGTCGTGCGCAACGTCAACGTCGGCGAGCAATCCGTCGGCGGTCTCGACGCCGCCGATCTCGAAGCCGTCGGCCTCGAGTTCAACTCGGCTCTGTCATCGAAACCGGTCGATCTCGTTGTCGGCGATGAACCGATCGCCACCGACGCCTTCGCGCTGGGTGTCCGCGTCGATACCGCCGCCCTGACCAAAGAGGCGCTCGACGCCCGACGCGGCGGGTTCTTCGCGGCACGTCCGTTCAAGTGGGTCGCCACCTTCTTCTCGGAAGAAACCATCGAGATTCCCTACGTCATCGATGAGGGCGCCACCGAGCAATCGGTCAACCAACTGATTTCAACGGCTCTCGATGATCCCGTTGAGCCCTATCTCACGCTCGAGAACAACGAGTTGGTGGTCGTGCCCGGGGCCGTCGGTGCCACTCTCGATCCTCAGGTGCTGGTGGATGCCCTCCCGGCGATGCTGGCCAAGGGTGAGCCTTACGAACTCGACCTCGATGCTGATCCGTTGCCGCCCGAACTCGACACCGGTGCACTCGACGCCGTCGCCGACGAAGCGAACAAGGCCACCACCGATCCCGTCACGATCCGGGTGTTGGCCAGTTCGACCGAGGTCAGCTCCAACCAGTTGCGCACGTGGTTGGAGCTCAATCTCGATGGCGACGAACCAACGTGGGACATCGACGAAGCGACGGCCATTGCCGAGCTTCAGGGAATGCTCCCCCGTCTCGGCTCTGAGGACCAGCTCGCACGCTTCGACATCGTCGATGGCCTTCCGATCATCGTTCCACCGTCGGAGTCGGTGGTGTGTTGCGCCGACGACACGGCAGAGACCCTGAAGGCTGCTCTACTGGCCGGCGGCAACGTCGATGAATCAGCCGACAATGAGAAGTCCGACGAGGCGGATGAAGATGTATCTGACGCTGCACCCTCGATCATCATCGAACTCCAAGCGAAGACTGCCGGAGCCGATGAGGGAATCGCTGCGCTCGAAGCCCTCGGCATCATCGAAGAAGTCTCCACCTTCACCACCAATCATGCTTGCTGTGCCGGTCGGGTGACCAACATCCACCTCATGGCCGACATTGTTCGTGGTGCGGTGATCGAACCTGGCGCCGACTTCAGCCTCAACAACTACGTCGGCAAGCGCACCCGCGAGCGTGGCTTCGTCCCGGCCGGAGCAATCGCCAGTGGCATCGTCGAAGATCAGGTCGGGGGCGGCGTCAGCCAGTTCGCCACCACCGCGTTCAACGCTGCGTTCTTCGCCGGCCTGGAGATTCCGGAATACCAGAGCCACTCGCTGTACTTCAGTCGCTACCCGAGAGGGCGCGAAGCAACGGTCTCGTGGCCAAAACCCGACCTCGTGATCCACAATCAGACGCCGTACGGCGTCCTCATCTGGACCAGCTACACCGATACCTCGATCACCGTCACCATGTACTCGACCAAGCACATGACCGTCGAAGACATCGGCCGCACCGAAACCGCACAACGGTCATGCACCCGAGTGACCACCACTCGCCAACGAACCTACGACGACGGCACCCAAGATCTCGATACCTTCTTCGGCTTGTACCGGCCAGGCGAAGGCTTCGACTGCAACGGGAACTCCACGGCGCCAACGACCGCGCCGCCCCCGACGACCGAGCCGGAGACACCGGAATCGAGCGAGACCACCGTCGAGCCAACCCCAACGACTCCCCCACCACCAACCACCCCGGTCACCACGGCACCACCGGCCGAAACCACGACAACCGCCACCCCGTAGCGACCATCTGTCGTGCCCCGTACCGACCTACCCTGCACCGAGTGAGCACGCTTCCCGACAACGCCCCGGCGGAGACCGCCGGCCCACAGGATCCGGGTCGTCTCCCGAGTCGTGTCGACATGTTGATCATCGGTGGTGGTCCAGCAGGGAGCGCCGCTGCGATCGAGGCGACTCGAGCGGGCCTCGACACCGTCGTGATCGACAAGGCGGTCTTTCCTCGGGAGAAATGTTGCGGCGATGGTTTGACCGCCAGCGCCTTGCGACACCTCGAAGCGCTTGGTCTCGACCCTTCCGACATTCCCAGCTGGCAGCCGATCGATGACGTTCGTGTCGTTTCCCCAACCGGGCGGCAGATGGTCCTCCCGCTGCCACAGGGGTTTGGCACCTTCGCCGTCGTTGCTCGCCGTTCCGAGCTCGACCATGCGTTGCTCCGATTGGCCGACCGATCCGGAGCTCGGGTCCACGAAGGCGTCGAGCTGACCGGCCTGCGTCAAGATGACGCCGGCGTCACCGCCAGCACCACCCACGGCGAGATCAGGGCAACAAGCGTGATCGCGGCCGACGGCATGTGGTCCCCCACTCGCAAACTCCTCGGGCTCGGACCAAACAGCTACCGCGGTGAGTGGCATGCGTTCCGACAGTACGTGCGCAATGTCGCACCGAGCGCCAGGCGCGAGCTCATCGTGTGGTTCGATGCGGATCTGCTCCCGGGATACATCTGGTCGTTCCCCCTCGCCGACGGCTCGGCGAACATCGGGTTCGGCATCCAACGGGGCCGCAACCATCGCATCCAGGAAATGAAGAAACTCTGGGTCGACATTCTCGAGCGGCCGCACATCGCTGCGGTCCTCGGCCCCGATGCCGAGCCCGAGGGGCCGCACAAGGCCTGGCCCATCCCCGCTCGGCTCGGCGACCTGCCGATGACCGCCGGCCGAGTCTTCTTCGTTGGCGACGCGGTCGCAGCAACCGACCCGATGACCGGCGAAGGGATCGGCCAGGCGATCGAGACCGGCCGCCAGGCGGCGCAGCGCATCGCCGCGTTCGGGCCTGCCGACATCGCCGGCGCGGCCGGCGACTACGAGCACGTCCTTCGCACCGGCATGGTCAAAGATCATCGTCTGGCCGCCACGCTGTCGAACCTCCTCGCCAACGAACGGTGGGCGTCGTGGAGCGTGGCCATCGCCGACACCAACGGCTGGACGAGGCGCAACTTCGCCCGATGGCTGTTCGAGGACTACCCGCGTGCGGTACTGGGCACGCCCAAGCGGTGGGAGCGCGGTATCTTCGACCAGCCGGGGGCATACCCCGAACCTCAGCGCCTGCCAAGCCGTTGAGGCGGCCGTTGCCTCCGCCGATCACGTGCGTTCGGTCCGCACTCGATAGAGGACCTACACTCACGGTGTGACCACAACCACGCCGAACGACGCCACCTCGAAGGACTCCACCTCGAACGACGCCACCTCGCCGAATGCATCTGGCGGGTGGACCTACGCCGACATCTGGGAGACGGTGGCCACCTGCATTCCCGACGCGCCCGCGCTGTTGCACGGCGACCGTGTGGTGAGCTGGGCCGAGTTCGACGCCCGCGCCGATGGTTTGGCACGCTTCCTCCTCGATGCCGGCTGTCAGCACCAAGACAAGGTGGCGTTCTACCTTCACAACCGGCCCGAGTACTGCGAGACCTTTGCCGCATGCTCGAAGGCGGCGTTGGTGCATGTCAACACCAACTACCGTTACGCCGACGACGAACTGGTCTACATCTGGGACAACGCCGACGCCGTCGCCGCCGTCTTCGAAGATACGTTCACCGAGACGGTGGAGCGCATCCGCCCTCGGGTACCCGCCATCACCACCTGGCTGTGGGTCGGCGACGACCCTTCGGCTTGTCCCGACTGGGCCACGCCGTATGAAACGGCTGCCGCCACGCCAAACGACGGTCGGGTCCACGGCCCGTGGGGTCGCAGCGGTGATCAACTGGTCTTGCTCTACACCGGCGGCACGACCGGCATGCCCAAGGGCGTGATGTGGCGCGAAGACGATCTCTTCGGCGTCAACGACACGCCCAACGGCAAGCCGCTGCCGACGGTGCCCGATCTCGATGACGACGGCTTCTCGGCTGCGGTTCGAGCACGTACCACCAAGCCGGGGCCGATCAGCTTGCCTGCCTGCCCGTTGATGCACGGCACCGGCCTGTTCAACGCCCTCAACACCCTGGGTCTCGGCGGGGCGATCGTGACGCTCGAGGGTTTCAAGTTCTCCGTCGAGGAAATGCTCGACGTGATCCAACGCCACGGGGTCAAGAGCATCTTCATCGTCGGCGATGCGTTCGCCAAACCGATCCTGGCCGCGCTGCGAGCCGAGCCCGACCGTTGGGACATCTCGAGTCTGCGGGTCATCATCTCCTCCGGCGTCATGTTCTCTCAGGAGTCCAAGACCGGGCTCTCGGCCTTCAACCAGCGCATGGTGCTCGTCGATGCCTTCGGCTCCTCCGAAGCGATCGGTATGGCGAAGTCGGTGTCGTCGGGAACCACGGCGTCGACCACCGCCACGTTCGAACTGAGCCCCGATTCGGTGGTCATCACCGACGACGGCCGCATCCTCGAGGCAGGCTCCGAGGAGATCGGCAAGGTGGCACTCAGCGCACGGACACCCATCGGCTATTACAAGGATCCCGAGAAATCCCAAGCAACGTTCCCAACGATCAACGGTCGTCGCTATTCGATCCCCGGCGACTTCGCAACCGTGGCCGCCGATGGCTCCATCACGCTGCTCGGGCGGGGATCGGTGTGCATCAACACCGGTGGCGAGAAGGTCTTCCCCGAAGAGGTCGAGGAGGCGCTCAAGCAACACCGCCACATCCACGACGCCATTGCGGTCGGCGTTCCCGATGATCGTTTCGGCCAAGCAGTCAACGCGGTTGTCGAACTCGAGCCGGGGTCGGAGTCTCATGCAGCCGACTTCGACGAGTCCGAGGTCATCGATCACGTGAAATCGCACCTCGCCCACTACAAGGCACCCAAGCGTGTGTTCGTCGTCGACTCGCTCGATCGAGCGGCCAACGGCAAGGTCGATTACAAGCGCTGGACCACGCACGCCGAAGCGCAAGACTGATTCGACTCGATCGGTCAACTGGTGTCGACCAGGACCGATCGGCTAAGCAATCCCTTTCAAGCAACGTCTCTGGGGGACACATGAGCAAGTGGAATTTCGCCGATCTCTGGGAGTACTGCGCCGAGATCCGAGGTGATCAGCGGGCACAGGTCTTCGGTGATCAGACGACCAGTTGGCGAACCTTCAACCAGCGGGCCAACGGCATCGCCCAGACGATGATCGACGCCGGCGTCAGTCATCAAGACAAGTCGGCCCAGTATCTGTACAACTCGCCGCCCTACCTCGAGAGCGTTTTCGCCTCGTTCAAGGCGTCGCTGGTTCCGGTGAACACCAACTACCGCTACGCCGACAACGAGTTGCTGTATCTGTGGGACAACTCCGATGCCGCCGTGGTGACCTTCCACGGTGTGTTCGTCGACACGATCGAACGGATCCGTGATCAGCTTCCCAAGGTCAAGTTGTGGCTCTGGGTCGACGACGGCTCGGGTCCTCGTCCCGACTGGGCGGTGGACCTCGAAGATGCGGCTGCTGCCGGCACCGACGAGAACGTGTCGGCATCGTGGGGTCGATCCGGCGACGATCGCTGGTTCCTCTACACCGGCGGCACCACCGGCATGCCCAAGGGCGTCATGTGGGATCAGAACACCCTGATCGAGGCGACCACCCGGGCCCAGCCGTTCCCGCTGGGTCCCGATTCCGATATCGAGGGCTGGAAGGAAGCGACCCGCCAGATCGGCGAAATGGCCCCGGTCGTGCTGCCCGGCGCGCCCCTCATGCACGGCACCGGCCATATCAGCGCCATGAACGGACTCACCGCCGGTGGTTGCATCGTGACCATGCCGAACCGTCACCTCGACACCGCCGTCATGCTCGACACCGTCGAGCGCGAGAAGGTCACCGCCCTCATCATCGTCGGCGATGCCTTCGCCCGACCGATTGTCGAGGCGCTCGACAACGAACCCGACCGCTGGGACCTGTCGAGTATTGCCGGCATGGTGTCGAGCGGGGTGATGTGGAGTCAGCCGATCAAGGAACGACTCCTCGAGTACATCCCCGGCATGATCATTTTCGATTCGCTCGGCTCATCCGAAGCGCTCGGCATGGGTGCCAGCTACTCCAGCAAGGACTCGATCAAAAACACCGCCAAGTTCGATCTCGGTGAGAACGGCGTCGTGATTCGAGACGACGGCGAACTGGTCCAGCCAGGTTCGGGCGACATCGGGCGGCTCGGCGTTCTTGGCTGGATGCCCGTCGGCTACTACAAAGACGAGGTCAAGACCCAGGCCACGTTCCCAACGATCAACGGCGTTCGCTACTCCCTACCCGGCGACTTCGCGACGATTGAAGAGGACGGATCGATCACGTTGCTCGGGCGCGGCTCGGTGTGCATCAACACCGGCGGCGAGAAGGTCTTCCCCGAAGAAGTCGAGGAAGTCCTGAAGATGCATCCGCGCATCGTCGATGCCATTGCCGTTGGTGTTCCCGACGAACGCTTCGGATCGATCATCACCGCCGTGGTCGAGCCGACCGTTGGTGCTCCGATCGACGAGGCCGAGATCATTGCGCATGTGAAGAGCCAGTTGGCGGCCTACAAGGCCCCACGAAAGGTCTTCGCGGTCGAATCGCTCACCCGCGCCGCCAACGGCAAGATCGACTACAAGAAGTGGACCGGCTTCGCCGCCGAGCAGGCAGGCATCAGCTAGCGGGTCGATCGGCGGCACAGGTTGCGACGGCGTTGGCGCACCTCACTGTTCTAGATTCGCTCCGTGGACATCGAGGCCGAATACGACGATCGGGACATCAACAGCTGGTCCGATGTCGAGCTGATCCGAGCAGTCGCCGCCGTTGTGTCCGTACCCCGTGTGGATCCGGCGGACTCCTTCGTACTTCACGCCCCGCTCGAGCTGGCGGCGCGGGCCGCGATCCTGCCCTGGGTTCGCCACGCCGACCGCAGACTGGCCCGGCTACACATTTTCGCCATCGCTTCGCAGTACGAGGCGTTTGGCCCAGCGATCGAGCCCGGCTTGGATGCAAACACGACCGGCTCGGAGAAGCCGATGGCACATCCCGTGGCATCGCTGGTCAGCGCGATCCAAGCTGGCGACCTCGAGGCGGTCGACCGGGCCGCGAGCGAAGTTGCTCGGCAGGCCACACCGCAATCGCTCACCAACGATCTGGCTGATTTCCTTTTACCACTGACCGGCGCGGCGGCGCACAGCCCGACCTTCCTTTACCACCTGGCGAGGGTCAGTCATCGTGGCGAGCTTTCGACCGAGCTGTTGCGTCCACTCGCTCGAGACCTTGCGCGGCAGCCCGAGTGGCGGATTCGCTGGCTCGACGAGTGGCAGCCGTCGGGCGAAACCAACCCATCAGCGGTCGGCGAGGTACTCGTCAACGCCCCAACGCTCGGCATTCCCGGCAGCAGTTTCATCCATCCGATGCTGATGCAAGTGGACGAGTCCGGTCTGGCCGCCAACACCCTCGGGCCGATCCTCGGCCACCACAGCGACGCGGCCGCCTGGTCGATTCTGCGTACCGCCGCAACCACACTTCTTGCCGACAACCAGGAGCATGTTCCCTACGGGTGGACGCATTGCTTGACCCTTCCGCAGGCCGTACTCGGCCTCGCTGGTCGAGGCGCCGATCCTGACCGGGCAATGGCCATCGCGGCGACCGAGGTGCTGGCGATGCGCTCGGCCCTCGGCTCCGGCCCGCTGGCCCCGATCGACGTCGCCGACCTGCCACCGGTCGATCCTGTTGCGCTCGCCTCGGCCGCAGCGATACGACACGACGCCCATGTGGTGAAGTATACGCTAACGAGCCTCGATCTGGCCGCCGCTGACCCTGCCCACGCACGGCTCTACCTCGGCGCCGCCACCAAGCTCATGCAGTGGTGGGACGACGCCGGCGGCGACCCCGACGACCCGCTTACCCCGGCATCATGAAGCAGCGCCGCTGATTCGGGTTGCCACTACGGATTCGAGCCGTCGTTGTCGACGGCGCCGTAGCCGACCTCTTGCGAGGTGAACACCAGGCTCCCTGTGAGGCCGGTGATCCCTTCGATCTCGGTCTCGGTGCCGTTGTCGAGATCGAGGACGAACAACTTCCCTCCGAGCGTCCACGCCAACCACCGTCCGTCTGGCGAAATGGTCGGTCCGGAGTCCAGGAATCTCGTGACCATCGTGCGTTCGAGTTCGATCTCGGTGCCGAGCTCCACATCATGGAGGCGAACTCGGAAGTCGTCGGCTTCGTTCCCGACGACAACGAGCCAGTTGGTGCGGTTCACGAACGAGGCGTCAATGAACGACCCCTCGGGAGCCGAGATCCCGATGAGGAGCCACGACTCGCGATCGAACCATTGGGTTCGACACTCGAGGGAGTCGTTGCAGACCAACACCAATGCCCGGAATTCATCGGCAACGATCAGTGAACCGTCGGCAACCTTGGTGAACTCGTCACCGCGGCGTTCATAGACACCACCGGCCGCCGAGGTCACAAGGTCGGGCTCTCCGAACGCATACGACATCGAGCGGTGGAGCGCCGAGAAGCGCTCATCTTCGACAGTCGTCTCGACCACTGAACCATCGGCCGGGTCGACCAACACCGCCGATCCTGTCCCATCACTGAAGTTGCTCAACCACACCAGATCGTCGGTTCGAGGACTTGCCAGATCGATGGCTCGGTACGACGCATTACCCGACAACGCAACCGGTTCAGCGTCGATGTCGTCGAGCGGGAGCGAGACCATCTGGCCGAAGCGGCGGCCAATCAGGCGATCACCGACAACCGCGACTGGTTCGAGCGACGTGCCAACCCCCGGGGCCGAACGGAGCTCGCCGGTATCGAGGTCGAGCACGTGCGGGCCCTGGTTTTGCGAGTTCATGATCAGGCGAAACCCGGTCGATTCGCCAAGCAGCGGCTTGCCGGCTCCAACAACTCTGATCGCCGGTTCGCCAACCGACTCCTCGACGGTCGACGACGGTGAAGTTCCTGATGGGGCATCCGGCGAGGACGTTGAGGAAGGAGTAGCGGACGGCACCGTGGTCGTTCCGGCCTCAGACGCATTGTCGGCGATCGGCTCGTTGGACGAGCCTGACCACACCGACCAACCGATCACCGCTGCCAGCAGCACAC
>RCMY010002338.1_pt1 | contig 17254 bp, 15 predicted proteins | sample 2041341 | NCBI WGS metagenome assembly RCMY01 (sample SAMN09708234, study PRJNA481090) | Marine sediment metagenome, whole genome shotgun sequencing project. | reverse complement strand
CAGTCTCGCTGGAGGATGCGGTCAACGCGAGCTGCGCCGTGCCCTTGGTCTACCCGCCGATCCCGATCGATGGCGGCATCTACGTCGACGGCGGAGCGCGGTCTGGCTCCAACGCCGACTTGATGGTGGGCATGGATGTCGTCATCGCCATCACGCCGATGGACCGCGCCATCGGTCCGCTGCGCAGCGCCGCCCAGCAACTCGAGGATCTCGGGCTGCCGTACCTCGTGGTCTCCCCCGACGCCGCGGCCAAGGCCGCGATCGGCAAGAACGTCCTGGACCCCGCTGCTCGGCCCCCGTCAGCGCGCGCCGGCTACGCGCAGGCAGCCGCCGAGATCGACCGCATCCGGTCCCTCTGGGCCTGATGGGTCGCTAACGCACCACGCCTTGAACGGGCTCGTCGGTGAAGGCGACCTTCGGGGCCACCAGCAGGGCCACGGCAGCGAGGAAGGCTGCACCCGAGCACACCGCCCAGACGATGAGATAGCCGGACAACGGCGCCTCGGGAGCGGTTTCGCCGAGCTTGTCGATCGAGCCGGTCGACGCCAGCGCGATCGCGAAGATCGACGAGGCGATCGCGCCGCCGATCACCTTGGTGCCATTTGTCATGCCCGTGGCGATGCCGGTGCGTTCGCCTTGTTGCACATCGAAGGTATAGGTCAGCGTGCCGCCGTCTTCGGACAATTCCAGCGGCAAACCCGCAAGCGCCGCGGGGATCTCCGCCAGCGGCTCCTGCAGCGTCAACGCCAGCTGCTTCTTGCCCAGCTTGCGCATCAGCACGTCCTTGTCCTCGACCAGGATCAGCTTGCCCTTGTGGATCACGCCGATGCGGTCGGCCATCTCCTCGGCCTCCTCGATGTAGTGCGTGGTCAGGATGATGGTGACGCCGCGCTCGCGCAGCGCACGCACCATCTGCCACATGTCGTGGCGCAGTTCGACATCGACGCCGGCAGTCGGCTCGTCCAGGAACAGGATCGTCGGCTCGTGCGCCAGCGCCTTGGCGATCAGCACGCGCCGCTTCATGCCGCCGGACAGCGTCATGATCTTGCTGTCCTTCCTGTCCCACAACGACAGGTCGCGCAGCACTTTTTCAAGGTGCGCGGGATTGGGCGGCTTACCGTACAGGCCGCGACTGAAGCGCACCGTCGCCCACACGCTTTCAAACGCATCGGTCGACAACTCCTGCGGCACCAGGCCGATCTTGCCGCGTGCGGCGCGGAACTCGCGGACGATATCGTGTCCGTCGGCGGTGACTTCGCCGGAGCTGGCGTTGGTAATGCCGCAAACAATGCTGATCAGCGTGGTTTTGCCTGCGCCGTTGGGACCCAGCAACGCGAAGATCTCGCCACGCCGGATCTCCAGGTCGACATCATCGAGCGCCTTGAAGCCGGTCGCGTAGGTCTTGGTCAGGTTGCGGATGGAAATGATCGGCTGCATGCGATGCCTTGGGCGTGTGCAGGATGCCGAAGATAGCAGTGATTCGGGTCGATGCATTACGGCCAGGTGCCTGCTCGTCATTTCCGCGCCGATTTGGGTTCGCGGCACTGGGCGAGTAGCCTGTCAGGCTTGTTTCTCGTAGCAAGGGGCAATGCATGGGCTTGTTCGCCAAGCTGACCCGTCACAAGACGGTCGAGCAATTGCAGGCCGAGGCCAGCAGCAACAAGGACTTCCGCCGGGTCATGGGCATCTGGCAGCTGACCGCCATTGGTGTCGGCGCGATCGTCGGTGTGGGCATCTTCGTGCTGGCCGGGCAGCAGGCGGCAGCCAATGCCGGACCGGCCGTGGTCCTGAGCTTCCTCATTGCCGGCATGGGCAGCGCCTGCGCGGCCATGGCTTATGCCGAATTTGCCGGGATGATCCCGGTCACCGGCAGCGCTTATACCTACAGTTATGCGGTGCTGGGCGAGTTGTTCGCCTGGATCATCGGCTGGGACCTGTTGGTCGAATACGCGTTGATCGTCGGCGTGGTCGCCATCGGCTGGTCCGGATACGTGCAAGCGCTGCTCACCCAGGTCACTGGTCTGCAGTTGCCGATGTGGGCGCAGGCCGCCTACAACCCGGCTGCTCCCGACGCGGGCGGCGTATTCAACGTCATCGCCGCTGCGGTCACCCTGCTGATCGCGTGGATGCTGACCGTCAAGACCGAATGGGGTGCCCGCGCCAATACCACCATCGTGGTCATCAAGGTCATCGGCGTTGCGCTGGTGATCGGCGTGGGTGCGTTCTACGTGGACACCGCCAACTGGACGCCGTTCATCCCGGAGATGACCTTCGATGCGCAGGGCATGAGCCACTTCGGCTGGGGCGGCGTGCTGGCGGCATCGAGCATCGTGTTTTTCGCGGTGTTCGGCTACGACACCTTGACCACGGCGGCCGAGGAATCCAAGGATCCGCAGCACGACCTGCCCCGCGCGGTATTGCTGTCGCTGGCGATCTCGATGACGCTATACGTGGCGGTGTCGCTGGTGCTCACCGGCATGGTGCCGTACCAGCAACTGGCGGGTGCAGCACCGGTGGATTCTGCGTTTGCGGCACTCGGCCTGGACTGGGTGCGCGGCATCATCAACGTCGCCGCCGTCGCCGGCATCACCAGCGTGATGTTCGCCTTCATGCTGGGCGCGGCGCGCATCTGGTTTGCGCTCGCGCGTGATGGCTTGCTGCCCAAGTGGTTTGCCCGCGTGCATCCCAAGTACGGCACGCCGTCGCGCCCGACCATCATCCTGGGCATCTTCACCGCGCTGGTCGCGGGCCTGCTGCCGATCGGCGAAGTCGCCGAACTGGTCAATATCGGCACCCTGTCGGCCTTCATCGTGATCTGCGCCGCAGTACTGATCCTGCGCGTGCGACGGCCCGACGTCCAACGCCGCTTCCGCATGCCAGCCGCCTGGTTTTTCGCACCGGTCGGGATCGTGTTCTCGCTGTTCCTGATCATCGGCTGGCCGTGGTGGCATGACGGGCACATCACCCTGCTCGGCGGCTTGCCATGGATCACGATCGAGCGCTTCATCGTGTGGATGGCGCTGGGACTGATCATCTACTTCCTGTACGGCATCAAGCACAGCAAGCTGGCGCAGGCGTCCTGACCTCAACTGTAGCAGCGGTTTCAGCCGCGAGCGTTTGTTTTTGCCCTGGCACTTTGTAGGAGCGACGTAAGTCGCGATCAGGTGTCGGGCAAAGCATCGCGACTTACGTCGCTCCTACAAAAGCAAAAGCAGGATCAAGAGCTCGTGGCGAAAGCCGCTCTTGCAAAGGGCGAGCCTTGCTGATTCAAAGCCCGGCATGCCATGGCCATGCCGTGCATGATGTCGACATGATCAGCTTCATCATCCCGGCCCATGACGAAGCGCAGCTGATTGCGGCAACGCTCGCGTCGATTCACGATGCGGCACGTGCCTGCAGCGCGCCTTACGAAATCGTGGTGGTCGACGATGACTCCAGCGACGAAACGGCTGCCATCGCCGAGCGCAACGGGGCTTGCGTGGTCCCGGTGCAATACCGGCATATCGCCGCCACGCGCAATGCGGGCGCGCAGGCTTCCGTCGGCGAGACCTTGGTTTTCGTCGACGCGGATACGACGATCGATGCGGACTTGCTCGAAGCGGCGCTGGCTGAGTTGCGGGATGGCGCGATCGGTGGCGGTGCTGCAGTCCGGCTCCGGGGAAACGCCAACTGGCGCGAACGCTTACTGGTCAACCTGCTGGTCCGCGTGTTCCGACTGACCCGGATCGCACCGGGCTGTTTCGTTTTTTGCACGCGCGCTGCGTTCGATGCCTGCGGCGGTTTCGATGAAAGCTGGTTTGCCGGTGAGGACGTCGCCATCAGCCGCGCATTGGCCCAGCAAGGTCGCTTCGTCATCCTGCACGAGCCGGTATGGACATCGGATCGCAAGCTGCGGACGTTTTCGTTGCGCGATCATCTGCGCCTGGCCTGGACGTTCCTGCTGCATGGCCGTCGCATCCTGCGATCGCGTGAGCATCTGAAGCTCTGGTACGACCGGCGCCGCCACGGGCCGAAGTAAAACCATGTAACCCTGGCACGCGATGCTTATTGGTGCATGCTTATTGGTGCATGCTTATTGGTGCCTGCTTATTGGTAGCCGCGCGCCTGCAGTGAAAACAGGTGCGCGTAGTGCCCATCCTGGGCCATGAGTTGCTCATGGCTGCCATGCTCGATGATGCGGCCGTCCTGGATGACGATGATCTGGTCGGCCATGCGCACGGTCGAGAAACGGTGCGAGATCAGGATCGCGATGCGGTGCTTGGTCAGCGTGCGGAAATGCTCGAAGATCGTCGCCTCGGCAGCCGCATCCATCGCCGCGGTGGGCTCATCCAGCACCAGGATGTCCGCCTTTGAACGCATGAACGCGCGTGCCAGCGCGATCTTCTGCCACTGCCCGCCGGACAGTTCGCGCCCGTCCTTGAACCATTTGCCAAGTTGCGTCTTGAAACCGGCCGGCAGGCCCTCGATGAATTCGGTGGCCATGCCCTTGTCGCTAGCCTCGCGCCAGCGCGCCTCGTCCTCGAAGTAATCGACATCACCGGCGCCGATGTTTTCCCCGACCTGCATCTGGTAACGCGCGAAATCCTGGAAGATCACCGCGATACGTTTGCGCAGCGTTGTCTCGTCCCAGTCACGCAGGTCGCGACCGTCGAGCAGGACCCGGCCGCTGTCGGGGGTGTACAGGCGCGTGAGCAGCTTGATCAGTGTGGTCTTGCCCGAGCCGTTTTGCCCGACCAGCGCCAACGACTCGCCCGGGCGGATGTGCAGGTCGATGTCGTGCAGTGCTGGTACTTCCGTGCCCGGATAGGTAAAGGTGACGTGCTCGAAACGGATGCCGTCGCCCGGATCCGGGCCATGGTCCTGCGTACCTGCCGGCGCGAGCACCGGGGTTTCCAGATACTCGTACAACGTCGACAGGTACAGGTTGTCCTCGTACATGCCGCCGATCGACGACAGGATCGCCGATACCGCCGACTGCCCTTGCCGGAACAGCATCAGGTACATCGTCATCTGCCCCAGCGTGATCCGCCCCAGGGCGGTGGTGAACGCGATCCAGGCATAGGCGCCGTAAAGCATCAGCGTGGCGATCAGCCCCAGGCCGAAGCCCCAGCTGTCGCGACGGACCGCAAGCGCGCGATCGGCGCTATACAACGTACCGAAGATGTTGCGGTAGCGGTCGAGCAACATCGGCCCCAGGCCAAACAGCTTGACCTCCTTGGCGTGGTCTTCGCGCGCGATGACCGTTTCCAGGTAGTTCTGCATCCGCGTCTCGGGCGAGCGCCAGCGGAACAACCGGAACGCATCGCCGGAAAACTTGGTCTCGGCGATAAACGCAGGTAGCCCGGCCGCCAGCAGCACCAACATCGCCCACGGCGAGAACTGCACCAGCAGCACGCCGTAGCTGACCAGCGAAATCAGGTTCTGCCCCAGCCCGAACGTGCGCGTCACCAGCGACAGTGGGCGACTGGATGCCTCGCGCCGTGCACGCGTCAGCTTGTCGTAGAACTCCGAGTCCTCGAAATGCGTCAGGTCCAGTGTCAGCGCCTTCTCCAGGATCATCACGTTGACGCGCTGGCCCAGCTGCGCGCGCAGCAAGGACTGGCATAACGAGATACCGCGTTGGGCGCCGGCCATGGCGATGATCAAGCCACCTTCCAACGCCACCCATTCGAATACGCGCATCAATAGCGGATCGGTCAACGACACCGGCCCGGCACCCGGCAACGCACGGCTGGCCGCGACCACCGCATCGACGATCTGCGCACCGACGTAAGCCACGCCTGCGGGCAACAATCCGGCCGCCAGCGTCAGCAACGCCAGCGCCACGGTCATCAGGCGGCTGGTGCTCCAGACCAGCTCCAGCGCACGCCGGCTGAAGCGGAACGCGCCGAAGAAACTCTGCGCGAAGTCGGCGTCGGCGCCTTGCTGCGGAAGGGGATGCGGAGGCGGCAGGTTGGTTTCTCCGTGGTGCAGTCAGTGGTGTGGTCACGCCGAGATTGGGGCACTGGCAGGCGCGTGCAAGGGATGGCTTGTGGCCGGATAGCCCATGTGCCGTGCCAACCTGGCCAGCAGAAGGACGGCATTCCACCGCAACAACCGTCATTCCTGCAAAAGCAGGAATGACGTGAAGGACTATCGATGCGGGGGGCTTTTAGTTGTCGCCCTTGACGATCCCGCCCTGCTTCATCACCAGCAGCGGTCGCTCGGTCGCACGGATGTCCTGTAGCACGTCGCCAGGCACTGCCACGATATCGGCGTACTTGCCTGCCTCCAGTGTCCCGGTCTCGCCATCCACGCCGAGCAGTTTTGCCGATCCCTGGCTGCTGGTCATCAACGACTGCGCAGGCGTCATCCCCAGCTCAACGTAGTCACCAAACTCTCGCGCATTGAGGCCGTGCGGATACACCGCGGCATCGGTGCCCATCGCGATCGGCACGCCGATCCGGAAGGCATTCTTCAACGTATCGGCATCGGCGGCCCCTGCAGCACGCGCCTTGTCCGCGATCTTTCGTGGATAGCTGTCGGCATGTGCCACCACCCACTTCACCGTGGTCCGTGTCGGCACCAGGTACACGCCTTTCTGCTTCATCAGCTGCAACGTGCCGGTCTTGAGGAAGCTGCCGTGCTCGATGGAATCGACGCCGGCATCAATCGCCTGGCGGGCCGCGGTGTCGCCATGCGAATGGGCTGCGACCTTGCGCCCCCAGGTATGGGCTTCTCCAATAATCGCGCGCAGCTCTTCCGGCGTGAGCTGCGGTACGTCGACCGGATCGGACTCCGACAGCACGCCACCCGAGGCACAGATCTTGATGACATCCGCGCCGTACTTCATCTGCAGGCGGGTCGCTTCGCGGCATTGCGCGGGACCGTTGCAGACGCCTTCCAGCGGACCGGACGGTTTAACCCGGCCAGGCGGAAACGGCGAGCTGTCGCAATGCCCACCGGTGCTGCCAATGGCGTGTCCTGCCACCAGCATGCGCGGGCCTTCGGCGATGCCGTCGTTGATGGCATTGCGCAAGGCGACATCGACAAAGTCGCCGGCACCGACCTCGCGCACCGTAGTCACGCCCGCTTCGACCGTGGCCTTGGCGTTGCGCGCGGCATGGAAGGACTGCTCCACCGGGAACCGCAGCATGCCTTCGTAGAAGCCTTGGGCCCAGTTGTCATCGTGGTCCGAGGCGATATGCGTATGGGCGTCGATGTAGCCCGGCACCAAGGTCGCATCACCGAGCTCGATGACGCGGGCATCGGCGGGAATCGTTGCGTTGGCGCCAACCGCCACGATCCGCTGCCCACGCACGACGATCATCCCGGGCGACTGCAACCGGCCACTGCTGCCATCAAACAGGTGCGCGGCCTTGAGGACGATTGCAGGTGTGGCGGCTGCAGGTGCGACGGCTGTCGGTGCAACGGCTGCCTGCACGACAGCGGCCTGCGCGACAGCCGGCTTTTGATCGCTTGCCTGCACGCGGGCCATACCAACCAATAACAGGAGCACCGACAGGCCGGCAACCATCGAAACGATACGAAACTTCATATGCTCCCTCCCCAGGGCATGACGATCAGCGGAGTGTAAGGGATTGCTGCCATGCCGTTACCACCAGGCCCTGTCAGCAGGCCTTGTCAGCGATCCCCTACGCTCTGTTGCGTCCTGTCCCCACGACGATGCCGTGGATCACCCGGCATTACTGACGGCAAGCTCCTGCCATCTTGTCCGTGCAGTGCGGCGGCTTGTCGGATCAAAGCGCGGCACGCACACGCCCCCTGCGCAACCAAGGACGACGCGACATGCCCTTCAAGGCCACCTGCTTTCTTCTCATCTTGTGTGTCCTCTCTACGCTGCCGCCGCAAGCCATGGCCGCATCACCGCCGCGAGTGATGTTGCCGACCGTCTACAAGGCTGGTGTCGCCGTAGACCAGTACTGGGTCAGTGAAAAGCTCGATGGCGTCCGTGGCCGCTGGGATGGGCATCATCTGTGGACACGCAGCGGACAGACGATCGATCCGCCGGCGTGGTTCATCGCGGGCTGGCCCGAGGTGCCGATGGATGGCGAGCTGTGGGTTGCACGCGGACGCTTCGAGCAGGCCAGCACCACCGTGCGGGCGCTGCATGCCGACGACAAGGCGTGGCGGGCAATGCATTTCATGGTGTTCGACTTGCCGGCCGATCCGGGACGCTTTGAGACGCGCGTGGTCCACATGCGCAGCTTGCTGGCCAGCACCGGCATTGACTGGCTACGTCCAATCCCGCAGTTCCGCGTACACGATGCGACTACGCTGGACGCGACACTGGACATGATCGCCGCTGCCGGCGGTGAAGGCCTGGTCCTGCACCACCGCGACGCCCAATACCATTCCGGGCGTAGCGAAGACCTGCTCAAGTACAAACCCTACGACGATGCCGAAGCGCGGGTCGTGGCGCATACCGCAGGGCGCGGCAAATACACCGGCATGCTTGGTGCGCTGATCGTGCAGCGCACTGACGGCCTGCGGTTCCGGATCGGTAGCGGCTTCAGCGATGCACAACGTGCCAATCCGCCGCCGATCGGCAGCCAGGTCACCTATCGCTACAACGGGTTGACCGTAAACGGCGTGCCGCGCTTCGCACGTTTCCTGCACGTCCGGCACCTGATGCCGCCACCGGATCACTAATGAATATGTGCCGGAAATAAGCGCCGGCCCCGCTGGCAACAGGAAGAGGTTGCGCTAAGGGACCGGCATCCAGCTTGTCGAACATCACCTTGGCCCCAGCGTCAAGCTCGGATGCCGAGAGCGCACCATCGCCATCGGTATCGAATTTGGCGATCTTGTCGGCAGAGGACATTGCATGGTGCATTGCCTTGTCGCTTTCGGCCTTGCCCTATCCGCCCTTGGCTTCATGCGCGCCATGGCCGCGCTTCATCTTGTCGCTGGTCATGCGCCGCATCCATCTCGGCAACGGTGACTGTGCCGTCGCTGTTGGCGTCCATCTTCTTGAACATCGCGGTCGCGGCGGTGGCATGCTCCCGTGCGGAGACCACGCCGTCGCCGTTGCTGCCCATCATGTCCATCATGCTGTGATCCTGTGCCCAGGCACCCGCCGAGAGAGCGAGCGTGCCCAGCATCGAGACCATCAATGTGTTCGGGACATGGTGTTCTTTCGTGACTCCCTGTTCGCTTTTGCAGACCAGCAACGATGCGCTCGCGGTGATGAGCCAGCCGTCAAATGAGGGGTGTCGAGGGATGGACCGTTGAGCAACCCCGGCTGCCGCGACAACCGTGGCAATCGCTAGTGCGACGCTTGCAGCCCGCCAAGGAACGTCATCACGGCTTGCCAGTTCTCGTCCGCCCCTTCCGGGTCGCGGTCTGCACGCAGCGTCGAGGAGCCATGGACGCCGGCTGTCTTCGGCACGAATTGCGTCTTCGATTTCGAGACAGCCGCGGAAAGGATATCCTTCGCTGCGGCGATCTCTTCGCCATTCTTTGCCGAGGTGACATACACGGACACCGTCACCTTGGCTGCGGCATCGCGCACGAGGTGCGGTTTGCCGAGGTACTCGCCCGGCGAGAACGCCATCACCGCGGCGATGTCATGTGGATGCCTTGCAGCAAGCAGGAACACCAATGCAGCCGAGTAACTGCTGCCCCAAACGATGACCGGCGCATTGCGTCCGTCGGCATGCGCCCAGGCCAATGCCGCTTCCAGATCCTGCAGCGCATCCAGGTAATCGGCGCTGTGGCCGAGTTTGTCGACGGTGGCGTTGTGGGCTCCAAACATGTCGCCGCCCGAGCGCTGGTCGATCACCAGCGTGCTGTAGCCGGCCTTGGCCAGGCGCGGTGCGATGGTCGCGTATTCGCTGCGGTTGGAGCCGGCCTGGTGGAACAGCAGGATCAGCGCCTTGGGGTTCTGCACGGCACGGGTGTCGCCGAAGACTTCCACGCCATCGGCTGCCTTCAGCTCCACCGCCGTGGCTTGCACTTCGCCAGTACTGGCTTTTGCTTGCGCCTTGGCCTGATCCGACGATGTGTTAAGCGACGATTCGGCGGCACATGCACCCAGCAAACCCAGCCCTGCAAGCAAGGCCATCACGATCATTTGTTTCTTCAACATGTCAGGTTCCCGGCTGTCGAGTGGGCTGGTGTGGAGTGCGCATGGTCAATGCAGGTTAAGGCTCAACCGCAGTCGCTGCCGTGAATAGCTTCCGCAGATCCTCCGATTGGCGGTTGCGCGGAGCCATCCTGCTCCCGCATGCCTGCTTCAGGGCTGTCCTTCCGCGGCACGCGCTGCGGATGGAAAGCGTAATGCCATGGCTCCCGCGGCGAGCGCAATGGTCCGTCGAAAGCCGGGCCGGCTTGCTTGATTGCCTGCGCAAGTCGTTCTGCCCAACCATCAGCCTTCCACACGGTATCGATGGTGCGCGAATCCGTGCCAGCAACGATCCGGTCGCCCTGCCGTACCTGGAAGTCGAATGCCCTGGCCTGTCCATGCGCGGAAAGCCCCGGCGCAGCCAGGTGGGCCGGCACCGGTGGCCGCCATCTTTTCAACCATCGTGCGAATCTCGATGCATCAAGCGTGCAGGCCACTCCGGCTGCTTGCGCCAGCGTGTCGGCGGAGACACCTACCGAGGCGTTGGTGTTCCAGCGCGCCAATTGCGTATCGAGGCTGCGGACCTTGGTATTGACGTACAGCGTGTACCCGGGGTTGAGCTCGCTGAAGCGCGCTTGCACGCGCGCCAATGCGTCCTGTGCCTGCAACTGTTCTGGCGATCCCTGGTACGCGCTGATCCGTGCATCCGTCCAACTCCAGCGACGCTCCGGATTGCGAACGCGTAGGTACCAACCCAGCGCCAGCAGCTTGCGCGGCGTTCCATCAATGCGATCCAGCGCCGTCGTGACCTGTTCGGGAAGGCTTGCCTGGGCTTGCTGCAGGCAAGTGTCCAGTGCGACGGTTTGCGTCGCTTGATCCTGCGCATGGCCATTGCCAGGAAACAGCAAGGCGCTGGCCGCAAGCATGATGCTTGCGACGGCAAGTGCGGAGAAAAACGAAGGATGGACGTTACGCATCGACATCGGTTTCGTCGCCGGCCGGCAAAAGGGCAGTGGCTCAGGGTAACCGACGCCTACCTATTCCGATTCCACACCTGCCATGTCCAGCACCCACTGCGGCACGACCGGTTCGCCGGCGTAGAACGCCTTGGGCTTGTCCTGCGCCATCGCCCAGCGGTGCAGCCAGCTGGGGCCGTAACGGCCGGTGTATCCGTCTCGACGCTTGTATGCCGGATCGGCGAGCGCCTCGTCCAGGGTGATGGTGCGATATCCACCACGACGCACACCAGCGACCAGGTCCGCATACGCCATGGCGTTGAGGGCGTTGGCATGCATCAGCCACACTTGCGGGATTGCACGACCAGTGAGCTGCTGCGACTGTCGTTCGAAATAATCAACCTTTGCCAGCATGTACGGCACGTAGCCGTCGTGCAGGCGCTGCAAGGTAGCGGCACGTGCAGGCGTGTCGGGCTGCCCATCGAGCACGCGCTCGTAGGCGGCTGCCCAGACCCACTCGCCATTGTCGACGGTGACCGGTGCAACGCGATAACCGTGGTCGGCCAGGAAGTCCACGATGGCAGTTTTGTCGGCCTGGGTGCGACCCGCGCGCAGGTAGGGATGTCGAAACCATCGCGGCTGCATACCGTATCGCGCCAGCAAGGGACGCAGCTGGCGCTCGCCACGCAGGATGTCGGCCTCGTAGGCCTGCACGCCCACGGCGTGCAGGTCGACATGGCCGTACGTGTGGTTGCCCAATTCGTAACCGGCATCGAGCCAATCGCGCAACATGGCCAGTCGCGCGGATTGCACCTTGCCATCGACTTCGAGCTTGCCTTCGTTGACGAAACCGACCACGGGAGCGTTGGCCTGCTTCAACTGCGCAATCAATCGCGCATGCCGCAAAGGTAGCGCAGCGTCAGGCGTGCCGGCAATGCGCTGCCACGGTAGATCGTCGATGGTGATGGCGATACGGCGATCGGGGGTTGTAGCAGCGCCATCTGCTGGCACGGCCATGGCGGTGATGGGGAAAAACCAGCAAAGCAGGAGCAGTAACGCCCAAGACCACATCCGCATCGATATTACTCCCGACTAAAATCGCTGAAACCAGCGTGCAGCATAGTCGTCATCGTGGCCAGGGCCGGACCATCCCAATCACCACGGAAGCGTGCTGCCATTGGCATGCCGGAAACAGCCTGTCCGTGCCAGGTCCAGTTCGTCGATACGCTCGACCAGTTGCGCGGCTGACTGCTCGGGAGTGACATCACCGCTGCCGCCAACCATGTCGGTAGCGACATAGCCCGGATGCAGCAGGGCCAGTGCGATGCCGCGGGGCTTCAACTCCAGGGCCAGTGATGTGCCGATCGCGTTGACCGCGGCCTTGGAGGCACGATAACCGTAGTAACCACCCGAGCCGTTGTCAGCCATCGAGCCCATGCGACTGGTGATGATGGCGACCTTGCCACCGTCGACCAGCTGCCCACGCAACGCCTGTGCAACGCGCAGTGGCCCCAGCGCATTGACCTCGAACTGCCGGCGCATGCCATCGAAACCGGCGGCATCGATGTCGCCAAAGGTTTCTTTTTCCATGACGCCGGCATTGAGCACCAGGCTGTCGATGCGCGTATCGCCCAGGCGCTTTGCCAGCGCAGCCAGCGCAGCGTCGTCGGTGACATCGATGCCGGGTTCGACCTGTGCACCGGTCGCGTCGAGCGGATCGCTACTGTTGCGGCATACCGCAATGACACGATCGCCGCGACCGATGAATTGCCGGGTCAACGCCAGGCCGATGCCGCGATTGGCGCCGGTGATCAGGATGGTCTGCATGTCGGGCTCCTGTCTGTAAATCCATTAGGAAGAACCACCGACATGGCGGCACCTGGCGCGCAATCAAGTTGCAGCGCCGGAATGCACCGTCCCGACCAGCATCTGACCAGCTCAATATTTGACCAGCTCAATATCTGACCAGCTCAGCATCGGACCATCGCAACAGGCTCAGCGCTTCACCAGTTCCACCCGCCGGTTATCCGCGCGCCCAGCCGCGGTGCCATTGTCGGCAACCGGCTTGTCCTGCCCGAAGCCCTTCGACGACAACCGCGACGGATCGACTCCCAACCCGACCAGTGCGCCCAATACACTGCGTGCACGCGCCGTGGACAACACCTGGTTGTGTTCGCGATTGCCGGTGTTGTCGGTATGCCCCTGGATCGACAATGACAGCGACGGGTCGGCATCCAGTAGTTTGCCGATCTCGGCGACCACTGGTTGCGCATCCGGCCGCAGCGTGGCCTTGTCGATATCGAAATTGATATGCAGCGCGACGCGCCCGTCCGCATCGATGGCCTTTTTCATCGCAGCGGCATCAAGCAATCCAACGGATTGGTCCATCGCCTTGCGCTCCAGCACCACCAGGAAGCCATGCAGCGGGATCACGCCGGTGCTGACCTCGATCCAGTATTCCTTGTCCGGGGTGCGGATCAGGTAGCTGTCGTGCGGATATTCCGGCACGACCGGAGCGCCATAGGCGTTCTTCTCGATCTTGTCACGGCCGCCGGCGGCTGCGATCGATGCATCGGTGTATTGCGCGGTGTTGATCTTGCTGCCACCCAATGCGGTGATGGCGTTCTCGTAGTTGCGCAGGAACTCGCGTTCGGAATAGGTGCGATCGCCATTTTGCAGGTTGAATTTGTCGTGGAAGATCCTGCCTTCGACCAGGATCGGCGTATCGCCAGCAATGAAATACTGGCCGTCGAAAGACACGTTCTTGTCCTTGTCGTCCAAGCCGCTCTGCAGTTCGTCGGGCGCCTTGAAGAAGGGGAACGGCGGCAGGCTGGCATCGGTGACCGGCACGCTGGCCGGGGAGAAGCTTGCCTTGGCCGCGGGCATGGCCGCCGGCGCGTCCCCGGTCACGGACATGGTGTCGGTCGCCAGTGCATCCATCGTTCCGGATGCCGCCACCTGCTCCGCCCTGGCCTGGGCCACCTCACCCGGCGGGTCGATACCGGTCTGCGTGGGCTGCGCCTGCCCTTGGCGCTGCAGCGTCCCTGCATCCGCGCCCTGCGCATCAGGAGCAGCCCCTGATTCGCCCCGTGAACAGCCACTTGCCGTCAACAGGACGGCGACCAGGATCGACAGGCTGAGATTGCGGACCATGACGTGCCTCCTTGGGCGGGTGCTAGCGCAGCTTCGAAGCGGAAGGGCCTCGAAACCGGATCTGGAACCATGGGAAACGTCGATTCGATCCAAATAGGGACAAGCCAGACAGGACCCATGCGATGGCACCCCCGACAAACCCTGCGGTAGGCTTGCCGCAGGGGAAGGGCAGGAAGCTCACATGCATCGTTTCGCAATGTCGTGCCTGCAGGCCGTGGTGCCAGCGGTCTTGTCGGTGGTTTTGACGGTGGCTCCAGCCACGGCGCACGCGCAGTCACCCCACAAATGCAGCGCGCAAGGACGGACCTGGTATCAGGACGACGCCTGCATCACCCCCCAGCCGCATGACCGCACGCTGCGTAAATGCGTCTCGCCCAAGGGCGCGGTCAGCATCCAGAACGCCCCCTGCCCGGCGGGCTCGCGGACGGCATGGGTGCGCCCGACGGCACCTGAGCAGCTCAGCGAGGCCAGGCGTCACAGCCTCCAGCAACAAGCCCGCAAGCGTGATGCCGATTCACGTTACCTGTCGCGGCTCGCAGGGACCGATGGGCTCGACCGACAATACATTTACCGTACGCACTCGTACCCCAGGCCCTCGTACCCCAGGCCATCGCGAACAAGCGCCAAGCACGCCGCCTGCGATGCCGCCAGGCGCCATCGCGAAACCACCCTGGAACGGGTTGGCCTGGCACGCACGGTCGACTTGTTGCGCGCGCTCAATGATCGTGTCTACGAAGCCTGCCAGTAAGGCCATCGGCACCTGGTGCGCGTGCCGTGTCCACGCGGCATCAACCACTGGCACCCACACCCGTATCACCGCTACGCCCGGCATGGCATGGCATGGTGCGTTCCAGGAAGTGACGCCAGCACAAAGGCCAGCGCGCCCAGATCCATTGCGCATGACCGTGTTTCCTCACCTCGCATCAATGCCAGTCATGGTATCGATACGACCATCGCGGCCTCGCCCGCAACCCGCCGGAGACTTCCATGGCAACTACACGTGCACGCAAATCAACAAGCGCCAAGACTGTCGCAAAAAAAGCGGCGCGGAAAAAGATTGCAACGAAAGTCACAAAAAAGTCCGTGAAGAAGGTCGCAAAGAAAGCTGCAAAGGAACCCGTGAAGAAAGCAGCGAAGAAAACCGTAAATAAGGCTGCAAAGAAAACGACACCCAAGACTGCCAAGCGCCCAGTGCGCAAAGCAGAAAAAAATGCGGCAAAGCCGTCAGCGGGTAAAGCGATAAAACGCGTGACAACCAAGGCTTCCACCAAGCCTGTAAGCAAGGTTGCAAAGAAGACCGCGAAAAAAACCACGAAAAAGGCGACAAAGAAAACCGCTGCAAGAAAACCAGCCCCAAAGCCCGTAAACAAGGCCGCTGCGAAAAAATCCACTGCCAAGAAAATCACTGCAAACAAAGCCCAGAAGCCAACAACTACGACACAGCAGCGCCCATCGACAAAGCGCCTTCCCGTGAAGGAAAACAAGGCAACAACCAAGCGCAGTACCCCGAAAGCCGCACCCAAACCGCACAAGATCACCCCAAAGCAGGCACTCGCCAACACCCGCAAACTGCTCAAGGCCAAGCAGGCGCACGATCGGCAGACACCGACTTGGCAGGCACTGGAGGCCGGACACGGTCATGGCGGCGAACCCGGTTACCAGTCCGGCGCCGCGTCTGACAAAGCCGAAGACCTGCATGCGGGCGAGTCGCGCATGCAAGCCATCCAGGGATCCATCAGCACCCACGGCCGCCAGAACCAGGCCAAGCGCGACAAAAACTGAGGGCACGGCAAACGTACCCACCCCGCCAGGCTCGCCTGGCGGGCAGGTTGCCGACATCACCCGTCAGTGCACGCTGCCCAACCGCACTTCGATCCCGAGTGCTTCGGCAAGCGCCAGCATGGCTTCCTCGTCCCGGCGTAATGCGATCCAGCCCAAATACGCCTCTTCGCTGGCCCCGCCCCGCGGATTCCAGGTCCATAGGGTGTAGCCGTGCTCGCGCAGTTGCGCATGGGCCCGGGCAATCAGCGAAGGCACATCCGTGTCGGCCAAAGCGTCATCGTCGATGTCATCAATGCCCCAGTCGATGCGCACATCGAAGCGGGTGGCCAACTCGTCTAGACTTTCGATCAAACAGGTTGGATCGAGCGCGTCGACATGGAATCCAGACTTCCAGTCGATTGCCTGTTGCAGGGATTCCAGGGGATCGGCTTCGTCGTGGCCGTCATCGGCCATGCATTCTTGCCAGGCGCCGAACTGTTGCAGCGCGGCCTCGCCGTCACCCGGGTTGATCATCAGCAGCAACTGCCAGACCAGCGCCTCGGCCGCGGCCTCGTCGTCCACGTCCATGCCGTCGTCACTGCTGTTGGCAAAGTTGTCGTCCGGATCGTAGTCGTCGTCGGGGTGGGTCATGGGGATGGCCAGTGGGAGGCGGGTTGATGGTGGGCTAGCTACGGGCAATTGCATAGTGGTAGTGGGAGACCATCGGCCCCGTAACCGCGAGTTGCTAATTATTATTTGCTAGTGCGAAGGCGTATCAGCAGCCTGCAGTTCCGACGCTTCCAGATACCCGTCGTGGTTGGTATCGACGTTGTCGAATTCAACCCGCGTCGCCGCGGCATGCTCGGACTGGTCCAGGCTGCCATCCTCATTGGTATCGACCCTGCGCAGCGCGCGCTCGGTATCGCCGCGCGCATCCGGCAGCGTGCTGCGGGTGGCTGCCATCTCGTCGACGGTGACTTCGCCGTCGCCGTCGCTGTCCATGGTGGAGAACATGCGGGCCGCCGCAACTGCATGCTCGGCGACGGACACCTGGCCATCACCGTCGTCGTCCATGATCCGCAATGCGACCTGCCAGGGCGGCACATCGATCGAGGCATCCTGCCGTGGCGCAGGTGGCGCATCGGGAACGGTTGGTTTGGTCGTGGTCGAAGCTGGACCCGCAACAATATCCATCCCGGCAGGCTTTGGCGGTGCCTCATGCGAGCCGCAACCCGCAAGCAATGCGGTGGTCGCCAGAACGGCGCCAACCAGTGGCAGGCGCAAACATGCAACGTTGTGCGAGGCAAAACCAATATGC
>RCMY010002336.1_pt1 | contig 17258 bp, 11 predicted proteins | sample 2041341 | NCBI WGS metagenome assembly RCMY01 (sample SAMN09708234, study PRJNA481090) | Marine sediment metagenome, whole genome shotgun sequencing project. | reverse complement strand
GCATGAGTACCAGTAACACACTGCTGGGCGGCACTTAACATATCTTGCGCTGACAATACATCGATACGAGTCGCGCCCAGTGGTGTTGGTAAAGCCACTTTACCGCCAACGATCAATATCACTTCTGCGCCTGCCTCAACACAAGCACGGGCTAACGCAAAGCCCATTTTCCCAGAAGAGTGATTGGATAAATAGCGCACTGGGTCGATAGCTTCTACAGTCGGCCCTGCGGTGATAACTACCCTTTTGTCTACTAATAGTTGCGCAGTAGTTTGCTGTGCACAGAATAGACGCACTTCATCTAGCAGCTGCTCCGGTTCAGGTAAACGCCCTGCACCAACATCACCACACGCCTGCTCACCGCTTGCTGGCTCAATAATATAGTAGTTCATATCACGCAGAGTCTGCACGTTTAGAGTCACTGCTGGATGCGCCCACATTTGCTGATTCATTGCTGGGGCGATAATCACTGGCGCTGTAGTCGCTAGACAAACGGTAGTTAGTAAGTCATCAGCCATACCCATAGCTAGACGCGCCAATGTGTTGGCCGAAGCTGGTGCTATAATGACTAAGTCCGCCCACCTCGCCAGTTCAATATGACCCATACCCGCTTCTGCTTGTTCATCAAGCAGTGAAGTGTGAACCTCATTACCCGTCAGCGCTTGCAAGGTTAGCGGCGTAATAAAAGCCTGCGCACCAGTAGTCATAATAACCCGCACTTCAAACCCCGCTTTAATTAACAGGCGGGCAAAAATAGCGGATTTATAAGCGGCAATACCGCCGGTGATAGCGAGCACAATATTTGTCATAAGCGTGGCATTACTGTAAATAGTAGAAAAAAGATAAAGAGATAAAATTGCGCTTATAGTAACAACTATGAGATAAGTTAGGTAAGGTTTTACACTTTTATATACAACAGCTCTCTAATCAATCCATTTTCAAGGAAGAATAATGGCTATCAAAGACTGGCACGAAGACGATAGACCGCGCGAAAAGCTACTGAAATTTGGCGCAAGTTACCTATCCGATGCTGAAATATTGGCGATATTTTTGCGTACGGGCACGCAAGCGCAGTCCGCTATTGAGTTGGCTCGGCATCTGATTGAGCAGTTTGGTAGTTTAGCTGAGCTATTAGCCGCACCCAAAGAAACCGTCTTGGCCTGTCACGGTATCGGCCCTGCTAAATATGCGCAAATGCTAGCCTCACTGGAGATGGGCACTCGCTATCTCGACAGCAAGCTCAAGACTGGGCAGGCGCTTGGACGCTCACAAGTGGTCAAAGATTATATCAGTACTCAGCTGCGTGGTGAGTCTCGTGAGGTATTTGCGGTGTTATGTCTGGACAACGCGCTGAACCTGCTTAACTTTGAGATACTATTTACTGGTGGCATATCCTCCTGCTCAGTCTGTATCAAGCACGTATTGCGCCATGCGCTCAACCATGCCGCTAGCCAACTGATTATCGCTCACAATCATCCTCATACTGATTCTAAGCCTTCAACAGCTGACAACTTATTGACTTATGAATTAAAAAAAGCTTGTGATTTATTAGATCTTTCACTGATTGATCATATCATCGTCGGGCGCAATGATACACTCTCTTACGCAGAGAGCAGCTTGGCTCCTTTTAGTTAGTTGTTCAATCAATAGAGTATATTTAAATATATTGATACACATTTTTGACGCAGGGTAGCACTTTCACTATTGATAGTTAGCAAAAGTAGTTCCATAGTAGTAGATATGTTTATCTAAATATTGTCACGTGAAGTATTATGGCGGTTACTAATAGATTAATAGCTATTATATTGGTTATCAGACAGCTAAGTTAACGCTTCAACAAATTATTATCGATAAGATTTTTAAATTCTTAAAGCCTACATTTAAATAGGTTTTGCTAAGGAGATCGTCATGGCGATTGGCTTATTTATATTGGCAGTAATCATTCAGTTAGCCGTCGTCTTGGCCATCTTTTTGCTGTCCCTATCACGTGTTATTGGCAGTATCGTAGCCATTATTACGGTAATTGTGACCGCTATTATTAGCCCTTGGTCATTGATATTAGGAGTGCCCATAGCGCTACTATGTCTAGTACTACTTGTCGCTCCCATTCGCCAGTCTGTATTGACTAAACCGGTATATAAGGCTTTGGGCGGTGCGATGCCAAGCATGAGCGATACGGAACGCGAAGCGCTCGATGCCGGTACCAGCTGGTGGGAAAAAGAGCTGTTTATGGGTGCGCCTAATTGGGACACTTTCGCAGACTATCCTTATCCGCAGCTATCAGAGGATGAGCAAAGCTTCCTCGATAATGAAGTTGAAACGCTATGCTCTATGCTTGATGAATGGCAAATTCAGCATGAAGATAAAGAGCTGTCACCACAAGCGTGGCAATTTATAAAAGAAAACGGCTTTTTAGGTTTAATTATTCCTAAAGAGTACGGTGGTCTAGCTTTTACCTCTTATGCTCAAAGCCGAGTCATGAGCAAGATTGCCTCGCGCTCACCTACTGCAGCGGTAACTTGTATGGTTCCTAATTCTTTAGGGCCAGGTGAGCTGCTGATGCACTATGGTACTGAGGCACAGAAAAAGCACTGGTTACCGGGACTGGCAAACGGTGATGAGATACCCTGCTTTGGCCTCACGGGTCCTGAAGCGGGTTCTGATGCAGGTGCTATTCCTGATACTGGGGTGGTCTGCTACGGCACTCATGAAGGCGAGGAGATGCTCGGTCTGCGCATGAATTTCTCTAAGCGCTGGATTACGCTTGCGCCTATCGCTACGGTCGTCGGACTGGCTTTTAAGATGTATGACCCTGAAGGTTTATTGGGTGATACCAGCAAAACCGATTACGGCATTACTTGTGCTTTAGTACCCGCTGATCATGAAGGGGTAATCACAGGGCCGCGTCATTATCCAATCGGCTCGCCATTTATGAATGGTACTGTTGACGGTACTGATGTCTTTATTCCCCTAGATTATATCATCGGTGGGGTTGAGAACGCAGGTCGCGGTTGGCGGATGCTGATGGAGTGTCTCGGCGTTGGTCGTGGTATCTCCTTGCCTGCTCTCTCCACCTCAGCTAGCGAGATGACTTATCTATCGGTTGGTGCCTTTGCCAAGGTACGAGAGCAGTTCAAAATCTCAGTGGGCAAGTTTGAAGGGGTGCAAGACGCTACTAGTCGTATGGCGAGCCAAACTTATATGTTAGAGGCATTTCGTCACTTGGTCACTTGTGGTTTGAACCAAGGCGGTACGCCATCGGTGATGACGGCAATGGCAAAATATTATGCCACCGAAACCATGCGCGAAATTATCAACGACGGTATGGATGTGGTCGGCGGTCGTGCCATTCAGATGGGGCCACGTAACTTTTTATCGACGCCTTATCAAGCAATTCCGGTATCAATTACCGTTGAAGGGGCAAATATCTTAACCCGCTCATTAATGATCTTTGGTCAAGGAGCAATGCGCTGTCATCCCTATCTATTTGATGAGCTACAATTATTACAGAGTGAAGATAAGAAAAGCGCTGTTAAGGAATTTGACACTTTATTCTTCAAACATTTAGGCTATACCTTTAATCGCGGTGCCAAAGCTTTTGTTGCTGGTTACCTAGGCGGGAGCAACCATGCGCCCAGCTTTGCCGATGAATTCACTCGTCCGTACTATAAGCACATCAACCGCCTAAGTGCGAGCTTTGCACTAACGGCTGATATGGCCTTAGGTTTACTAGCCGGTGATCTTAAACGTAAAGAGATGCTCTCTGGACGCTTAGCAGATATCCATGGTCATCTATTTATCGCTACGGCTATCCTGCAATTTTATCAATACGGCGGTAAATCTAAAGCTGAGCGCTTGCATGCAGAAGTGGCCTTACAGCACAGTCTATATACCATTCAAGAAGCGTTTTTAGCATTTTTTGCCAACTTCCCTAACCGTATGGCGGCCAGCTTAGTCAGCTTTGTAACTTTCCCTAGTGGTCGTATCTTTACTCCTACCAGTGATGAGCTAAAAACCCAGCTTGGTGATACTTTTATGGATGATTTTGCAGACAATCCATTCCGTGATTATCTCAAAACCATGGTCTATTACAACACTAAGCCTGACGATATTACTGGACGCATGGAGCATGCTTATCAGACGCTGCTTGAGATCGAACCTTTATGGCATAAGTTTAAAAAGGCTGAGCATGATGGTAGCTTTGAGGGTTTAACCTTTGAAGATCATGTGGTACATGCCAGCCAAAGCGGTGAGGTCACTGAAGAGGAGGCTGAGCAGCTGATCAATTATAATGCACTGCGTTATGACTCATTATTGACCGACGTATTCGATGAGCATTTAGGGCAAGTACAAGAGCGGATTAATCCGCATAGTTTAGAGAATGCAGTATATAAACTTACTGACTATGCGCAACTAAAGAGCGAGGCTCAATCAAAGAACCATGCACAAGCGGCTGATAACGAGCAGTTATCAGCGGATAGTGATGAGTCTGATGCAGTTGATGCTGCTGCCAATATTCATGAGAGCACTGGAGATGCCAACCCAGATCATGGCTATGAGACTGATGGCGATGTCAAAATGGCTGATGAGCAGCACAGCACTAAAGAGGTTACAAGACAAGCTAACTTCATTAATGCCTATCCTAAAGCTGAGGCACTCAATCATCGTACTCGTGACGCCGAATCAACGCTTAGCGAACGGATGAGCTACAATCATGGTCAACAGATTGTCTATGATGATGAGCATGGTATTGACGATGAGCCAGTTACTAGAGACTCTGCAGCCAGCACAAAATGGCAAGATGGTTTGCGCCGTGAGGAAGATGATAAAGCATAAAGCATACTTTGTAGTCGGTATAAGATTTTTATAATGTTTACTGACTAAAGACTCACACCCATAAAAAAGCAAGACTGCCCCCTATTGGCAGTCTTGCTTTTTTATTCACACGCGCCTACTACTCTGTCCTTTTATTGTCCATAGACTTTTTGAATGCCATATCTTAAATAACATTAGTTTATTGCTAATAAATTGTTTAGAATGATTTTATTGACTCATTTTTGGATAATTTATTCGTAGAGATATCATAAGATTAAATAGATAAGAAAAAATCTTGCAGTGACCCTCACATCTCTTTTATATTGTCCTACAAAAATTTTGATACCTGGCTTTGGCTGATAGTGGATTTAAAAATAATACTCATTGACTGAATTATAGCCAATTTTGAACATAGTTATTTTTATAGCGCCCATACTGCCAGCATTAGTAAAAGCCTTAGACTCAACCTAAATTTATAATAATTGATACTTTATTTTAAATTTAGGTTAGTTTTTAACTATGAGGATTCACTTATGGAAATGACGCTAAACGGCTATTACACGCTGATACTTGCAACGTTCGTGCTACTACTCGGACGTTTTTTGATTAAGAAAATTAAGGTTTTAGAGGACTTTAATATTCCAGAGCCTGTGGTAGGTGGTCTGGTTGCAGCGATGGTTGTTTATGCGCTGAATTTGATTTGGGGTTATAGCTTCAACTTTCACCAAGGGCTACAAACGGCAACTATGTTGATGTTCTTTGCCTCTATCGGCCTTAGTGCTGACTTTGGTAGGCTTAAAGCAGGTGGTTCGCCGTTGTTAATTTTCACTATTGTAGTATCGGTGTTTATTATCTTGCAGGATGTCGTTGGCGTAGCCATGGCAAGTGCACTTGGACTCGATCCTTTGCTTGGCTTAGTGACAGGCTCTATTGCTCTGACTGGCGGACATGGTACCGCAGGCGCATGGGGTGTGGTGTTAGAAGAAGAGTATGGCGTTGTCGGTGCTACGACACTGGGTATTGCCGTTGCAACTTATGGCTTAGTAGCAGGCGGTCTCGTCGGTGGACCTGTCGCACGTAAGCTGATCAAGAACCTTGGTCTAGAACCTACGCCAGAGAATCCAAACCCGAGCGATGTTGAAAAGCTCGCTGGTCAGCAGTCGTTGTACAGCACTAAACATAGCGAAGATAGTGATCATACATTGGAGGAGATGTTTGAAAAGCCTGATAACATTCGTCTTATTACGGCCTCCTCTACTATTGAGACTTTAGCACTGTTCGCGGCCGCCTTGGCTTTTGCCGACATAATGACCATAGTGGCAGAAGGTACTTGGTTTCAGCTGCCAACGTTCGTTTGGGCACTAGCCGCTGGGGTAGTTATTCGTAATTCACTAACTATAGCCTTTAACTTTGATATGTTTGATCGTGCCATTGATGTTATTGGTAATGCGTCTTTGAGCTTATTCTTAGCAATGGCATTGTTGTCATTGAAACTATGGCAACTAACTGATTTAGCGGGCCCAGTACTGATTATCTTACTGGTACAAACCTTTATTATGATTATATACGTTTACTTTGTAACCTTTAAAATAATGGGCAAGGACTACGATGCCGCCGTGCTGTCAGCCGGACATTGTGGCTTTGGTATGGGCGCAACCCCTACCGCCATTGCTAATATGCAGGCCGTAACCGATCGCTATTTAGCATCGCCAAAGGCGTTCTTGATTGTACCGATGGTTGGTGCTTTCTTTGTCGATATTGTCAACGCGACAGTGTTACAGATATTTACTAAATTGCCATTTATGTAAGCGATAAGCTAACGATGTAATATAAACATAATAAAAAACCTCAGCCGCTATGGTCTGAGGTTTTTTATTATAATAGCTTTTAGTAGCCTCTGTTTTAGACTATCCAAAGACGTATTTTGTCACCATCGCTAGACATACCAATACAATCATCGGTCTAATCAATTTACTACCGCCTTTAACGACCATGTGCGAACCAAAATATGCGCCTATAGTTTGACCAACCATCATCGCTAGCCCCACTTTCCACAGCACATTACCGCCTAAAATAAAAAATATTAGTGAGCCGACGTTAGTAGATAAGTTCAGCACCTTCGCCGCACCGGTCGCTTCAATTATTTGTCGTCCACGCAAAGCCACATTACCAAGCGCAAAGAACATTCCGGTGCCCGGTCCCATATAGCCATCATAAAAGCCAATTATAGGCGCAGCAATTTTTTGCCATTTGCCCTCTGAGATACGCGGGGTAGACTCTACTTCGCCTAACTTTGGTGCAAATAAAGTATAAATTCCGATAGCAGCAATCAAAAACGGTATTAGCTTCTCAAGCAAATCAGGCGGCGATAGCTGTACTGCGATTGAGCCGATGATTGAGCCGATAAAAGCAGCAATAATAGCCACTTTTATATTTTGCGGCTTAACGACTCCTTTTCTAATCATAGTAATAGAAGCGGCTAGCGCCCCAGATGCTGCTTGTAGCTTATTAGTACCTAGCGTTAATACTGGCGGAATATTAGCCAGTAGCATTGCCGGAATGGTCAGCAAACCACCACCACCGGCAATTGCATCAATAAAACCGGCGAGCGCAGCTACCGCCGTCAGCATTAAAATAACTTCTAAAGAGAGCGATAAGTCCATAAAAATGGCCTTGTGAGAAAAGATATGCTAGAAATAGCATATTGGTTATTAATGACTTAGGTATTTGCGAGACAAGATAGGCGACAAAAGCGCTCTATTATAGAGTTAAAACGTTGAAAAAAAACAAAAATGCGGCAAAGTCTGCTAAATTATATTTGCTCTATCACTAGACAATATCGTATCACCGCTTTATATTCTATGAGGTGTATGGTTAGCAATTTTGCATACTCATACATTTGGTCAGTATAATTGGCTGCGCTAGTAATACAAAAATTATGATAAAGTGCTAGCTAGCAACAAAAAACCTTTACGGAAAAAGGTTTAATAGCTTTTATAAATAGGGATATCCCACCGGTCACTCTATCATCACTCTCACTACCATAAGAGCTGCGCGGCATAGTTATTATCTTTGCTATGCGGCTAGCTGATAGATATTGTATGACCTGTTTTATTTTTTATACTAATAAAATTATTAGCGACTAAAATGGACTTAGGCGAACTGAGACGGACTAAATAAAAGTCACGTTATCAGACATCGATCAACAGCCGTTTTGGTTTACTGTATATTTAGCAACTGAGGATACTATGGCAATACGAAGGTTTAAGGCGTTTTTTGAATTTGAAGCAGCGGGCGGGATTGTCCTAGCTCTAGCGGCTGTTGCTGCAATGATTATTGCCAATAGTCCTCTCAACGTTTGGTATGAGGCTTTTATTCATGCGCCAGTTGCCATCAAAATAGGTGCTTTTGAGATTGCCAAAGACGCCCATCACTGGATTAACGATGGCTTGATGGCGATCTTCTTTTTTTTAGTAGGCCTTGAGCTTAAACGTGAAGTGCTCATAGGTGAGCTATCCAACGTCAAACAAATTATATTGCCGGCAGGTGCAGCACTCGGTGGGATGATTTTTCCAGCCATTGTCTATATACTTTTTAACTATAACGAGCCTGAATACTGGAAAGGCTGGGCCATTCCAGCCGCTACCGATATTGCCTTTGCTATCGGCATTCTTAGCTTATTGGGCAATCGTGTTCCTAACTCTTTAAAGGTGTTTTTAGTATCCATTGCTATTTTTGATGATATTGGTGCTATTTTAATTATCGCGTTATTTTATACTAATGACTTGTCGTTAGGGTCGTTAGCCGTAGCCGGATTATGCTTGCCTTTTTTGTATCTGCTTAATCGCCGCAATGTCACTAGCATTACTCCTTATATCCTTATCGGCGTCATCATGTGGATCGCCGTCCTCAAATCTGGTATTCATGCGACTTTAGCAGGGGTAGTGTTAGCGCTGTTTATTCCTATGTTTGATCGTACTGATCCTGAGCATTCCCCATTAGAGGAGCTAGAGCATGACTTGCAAAATACGGTATCCTATGGGATTTTGCCGCTATTCGCCTTTGCTAACTCGGGTATTTCACTAGAAGGTGCAGGATTTGGTGATCTATTCCATTCAGTGCCGTTGGGTATTGCTGCTGGTTTGTTTATCGGTAAGCAAATCGGGGTGATGGTCGCTTGTTGGATAATCTTCAAACTGGGTGTCTCCAAAATGCCTAATGGTATGAACTTTAAACAAATCTACGGTGCAGCCCTTTTATGTGGTGTTGGCTTTACCATGAGCCTATTCATCGGTGGCCTTGCGTTTGCAGGCGATAACTATGTATTTGATCAGCGCTTAGGTATCATCATGGGTTCGATAGTCTCTGGTATCGCCGGTTATATTATGCTGAAAATAACACTAAAAGATGACGTTAATCAAACATCAGTAGACTTGACGCGTCACTAGTCTACGAAGATACTATTGGTATGAAACCAAAAGATATCTTTAATAATATGACTGCTAATAATAGTAATAAAGTTACTACTGACTCTCAGTGTAATAAACCTACTTTACGCCCATCGGCTGCTGATGACTATCAGCGTCATGGGCGTACCACCTCTATTGACGATCACAGCGACCTGCAAGTGCTGCGGCGTATAAAGCGCCATCTGCTCCCTAAAAACTTTACTATCTCACCAGCGCTTTTGGCTGAGATAGTTGACGGTTATGACATTGGCGACCCTATCGCTGACCAATTGGCGGCAGACGGCATCCGCTTTGCTAAACCTCTACAACAAGCTGGCATCAATAGTAATTTTGATAGCAGCTTCGATACTGAGCTCACCGCCAACCCCTCATTTATGGCATTGGCTGAACAATTCAGTAATCATCCCAACTGGTACGATCCTAAGCTGGCCGAAATCGGCGCTATCGCCTATCGACGTTATCCATTAATGCTCATTTGGTTATTGCGTAATGTGGCACTGATGGCAGGCTATAGTATTCCTGCCCTCTCCTTGCCACTTATTCAAACCGGCGCATTGATGCATGATGCGTTGCCACGTTTGATGCGCACGTACGCTTATATTTTGGCAGTATCTGAGCACCCGCAGCTAGAAACTAACTCTAAGCAAGTTCCTATTAGCGAAGTGTTGGCTATTGGCTCTGAGGGCTGGCGACAGTCTATCAAAGTGCGTCAAATCCATACTTTAGTACGGCAAAACCTATTCAAAGGTAAACTGACCTCAGCTGATGGTGTCATCGCCGATGCTGATCAACATCATAACGCTGATGGCAGCTGGAACACGGATTATTGGGGCGTGCCTATCAATCAGAGTGATATGATCGCTACCCATTTGCAGTTTTCGTTATTGATTATGCGTGGACTGCGTATTTTAGGGGCACGTATTAGTCCTGAGGAAGCTGAAGGTATCCTGCACCTGTGGAACCTGGCCAGCTCTTGGATGGGTGTTGATTTGCAGCGCCTGCCAAAAGATGAGGCCGCCTGTTGGGAGTGGCTCTATACTTATTTATCGATTCAGCAGCTTGATTTTAAGATGGGACAGCCGCTAGCCAAAGCGCTTCATGACTTACCACGCCAGCTCATGGGCGAGGACAATCGTCGTGGACGCTTTGTGGAGATGGTCAATGCTAGTGTTACTCGTACTTTAGTTGGGGATGATATCGGCGACGGTCTTGATTTACCTAAGTCGAAGATACGCTTTGGGGTGTTGTCCTCAGTGCCGATACTCTTTGCGCTCGACACTGCGCGTCAACACAATGATAAAATCGCTGATAAGCTAGAGCGGTTTCGAGCAAAACGCCAAGACAATATGAACTGGTGGCTAAAGAAAAACGATGCCTATTATAAGTAGCTGCTCAAAGTAGCGGCTACTAGTGCTCTAAGTCTAAGCCTGAATCTTGCATACGATAATACCAATCAAGCTGTCGATCAAACCCCGTCTCTAATAAGCTGGCAATCACTCGACCCGTGAGCCCCCAGACCGTTTCACCATCAACTTGCCAACTGGGCGTCAATAGCGTAGCAGTCGGTTCTGGCAAATGATCTTGCAAGCGATATTGTACCGTATACTCTACTGTTGGTTGAGTAATTAACTGCTCAAAATCCGCCCAAAAAATACGCGATATCTCACCAAGCTCAGGAACTAAGACTAAGTCCGGCTCGATCAGTGCAACGATAGGACGTACACTCATACCGCTTTTGGAGGTTTGAATCGGTAATTGACCGATTATCTGAACCTTATTAGGCGGCAGCGCCGTCTCTTCACAAGCTTCTCGCAAAGCTGTAACTACGTTATTGCCATCGCTAATCTCATACCTACCGCCAGCGCAGGAGACCTCACCGGCATGACTGTTCATATGTACAGCGCGGCGAGTTAGCAGTAGTTTAGGACGCAGTTCATGAGTAATGGCCACTAATATAGAAGCATCAGCAATCGGCGTCTCATATAATGTATTTAAAATATGTGCACTTTGAGCCATGTCGTCAGCTTGATGAGACATCGATGCGGCAGTTGCCGCTAATAGTTCAATTTGCATACGTTCAGTCAGCTGTCTGAGTATTGGCTGACGAATATATGTCGGCAAAGCCACTGCCAGTTTATTAAAATCTGTAGAATACTGCGATATTGGCATTATAATCACCTTTTATTTTCAATGCTAGACTCTATCAGATTACCCTTTGATAGAGAAAGTTGTTCATATAAAAGCTATTTTGAAACACAATAATTATCGTAAACTTACTTTATAATAATATTGGTCGTGGTAGACACTATCTTCGATATTGTTGATTGCTCTGATCAAACCAAAAGCTTATCTTAGAGTAACGTAATCTTCATAGAGCTTCACTCGGTTTGTGTGACTGCTTATATGACCGTTTAAATGAGCCAAAACTACAGCAGTAAAAATAAAATTAGGCGTTTATCAACACTCAATACTGAGCAAATCTGTGCTATCTTAAGCTAAAGAGCAATGATAAAAACAAACTTTTTACCTCTTCAAACTCGATAATAAAACCTCGTCATCTCATTTCTATCAAAACAAGGCAGTTAATATGCGCTATTGTCTCGAATGCGGCCACGAAGCTGAACGCAAAATCCCTGCTACTGATAATATACCGCGTCTGGTATGTCCCAATTGCAATTATATTCACTACGAAAATCCAAAAATTATTTGTGGCTCATTAGTAGTGCATAAGCATAGAGTACTGTTATGCCGTCGCGCTATTGAACCGCAGTACGGTTTATGGACGGTACCTGCAGGGTTTATGGAAAACGGCGAGACTATCGCTGAAGGGGCGGCACGTGAGAGCTTTGAAGAAGCAGATGCGGTCGTCACTGATCCGCAACTCTACTGTATTTATGACATTCCAGATATCGGGCAAATATACGTTATATACTTAGCTGACCTAAAAGATGGCGCTTATGGCATCGGCTCTGAGAGCTTAGACTGTGCGCTATTTACTGAAGAAGATATTCCATGGGATAAAATCGCCTTTGAAGCCGTACGCCGTACTTTGACTAGCTATTTTGCTGACCGTAAAAAGTTCGATAATCAGGACGAATTTCCAATTCATCAAGACCAAATCGCTAAAGATCAAAGCATCAAACGTTATTAATCAAAGTATCAAGCGTTATCAAAAATATCGATTATTATTGAACACAGAACATAAAAAAGCCAAGCATATATGCTTGGCTTTTTTAATAAGCTAGAATTTAACTACACCTACTAGCTTTTAATTTTACATACTTTAAAGCCAAGCGCTTTTACTACCTCTTCTTTATCATACGGCGCTAATACGGCACGTACGTGCTTTTGACCTTGCAGATATTGCTTAGCCACACGTTGCATATCAGCGATAGTAACCGCCAATATAGCTGCACGCATTTTACGCTGCCATGCCTCACCGCGATGATGTAGATTAGTAAAGCAAGCTTTGACGGCCTCGCCAGCTGGAGAGCCGGGCTTATCCATACCAGAGATAATCCCTAAGATCGCCTCTTCTAATTGCTCAGCAGTCTGTGGCTCATTGAGCAGCCATTCGATACTGGCATCAAAGTGCTCAAAGCTCTCAGCACAGTGCGGATCACGGTAGCTAAAGAATTTAAAAGCGCAAGCATTAGCATCGTAGCCTGCCCCGCCGCCATAAGCACCGCCGCGCTCACGAATAGCACTATGTAAATAACCATTACGTAGATAAGGCGCAAGTACCATTAACGCCGCAGTATCAGGATGGTCAGCGGCAGGTACGGTATAAACGCTAGCGTTATGATAAACGTTGGTTGCGACCAACCAAGCCAAATCCTCAACGATTGGATCACTCTCTAGTGCTCTTACTGCATCTTTTTCACCATTTAAAGCAGGATCTAAAGTTAAACCAGTAAACTCACTAGGAATAGTGCTTGCAGACATATTGTTGTCACTATCTGTGGCTTTTGATGGCGATTGACTGTCTTTCCAACTGTCTACGATTAAGTTGCTCAAGCGCTCGGTTTGATCCGCTTCACAGATGATAACGGCATGCTTAGGTAGGCTTAGCAAACGTTGATGTAAATCCATCAAGCCAGTCGCTAATTGATCCCAAAGCGCAACATCTTGACTGGCATGACCTAAAAAGTCTTTTAGCGCATTCAGTGCTGGCAAACCACTACGCACATACTCTAACTGCGCTTGACGGCTCATGCCACGGCTAGCAGTTTGTAGCGCATAAGCATGTCCGGCACTAGATAAACGCGACTGCCAACTTGCCTGACGTGACTGTAAGATCTCTTTGATACGGTCATGCTCGGTAAAGACACTATGCTCCATGACTTCCTTGAGCAAATCGATAGCCTCAGGCTTACGATTTAATGCTCGTGTCGCCATCACAAAGTAGCTACTAATCGCTTGGCTATCATCAATAGTAGTACGCTGGCTAATCCTAGCAGTTACTCCTGAAGAGTGCGCCGCTTGCTTAGCTTGTAGCTCATAGGCGCTTAATGAATCAGTGCCCAGCTCTGATAATAAGCTTAAATAAATCGGCAATAGCGGATGATTGATGACGTCGTTGGCAGGTAGATCTTTTCTTATCTGACCAATACCATCGGTCAAGGGTACAATTATTTGATAATAATAAAGACCATTAGTACCCGCTTCATATTCAAATAGTGTACTTTCTTGCCCGCTTAATATGACCTGTTTTTGGCTGCCTTGCTTAAAGCTGATATCAGCAGGCACGTCTTCTAAGCCGACTTTTGGTAATAGGCTCAAGTCATCCGGTGCGGCTTGACGCACGGCTAATTCTAGCGCTTGGCTTTTTAGGATGGCTTTATCATCAGCGCTCATATCCATAGCGATAGTGTCTAAGCGTACCTGTTCAGCCGCAGCAAGACGGGCTGTCTTTTCGCTGTCAGGGGTCAAAGTGACTCGTACCCGATGATTGTTATCAAGTAAATGAGTCTTAATTAAGCTTGGTAGCCATTGCTCATCCTTGACTTGCTCACGCAGCCATAATAGATGCTCATCGACTTCCCAAACATCAAGCGGATTGCCATCATGGATAGCGGTACTAAAGCCCTCCAATAATAAGTTAAGACCATAAGGCATGCTATCACCACCGATATGACGCTGATCAATCTCGATTTGATGTAGAATTGTTTCGATGGTTTCATCATCGACAGGCTTGCTTGCAACTTCAGTTAGCAAATCGATAATACCTTGCTCAACCGCTTCAGCATGTTCAGGCTCAGAACCGCGTAGACCGGTATAGAACACCATCTCAAAATGACTGTCATCGAGACCTAATAGCGGACTTGGTGCTTTACCTAAAGGATGGCTATCAAGATAAGAGCGCAGTGGCGATCCGGCATGCTCAATCAACACGCCTTCCAATAGACGCAATGCTAAGCGCTGCTTGGGATCAGTAATCGATGGTAGCAGCCATGCGATCACATGATGAGTCTGATCAGGTCCCGCCTCATCTGCGGTATAAGTATCAGTGGCAATAATAGGCGCAGACAAGCGCTGCTCTGGACGCGAAACATGCTTTTTACCTGTCTCAAAACGGGTCAAAGCATCTTCATGCATTTTCGTTTGAGTTTGTGCGACTGGAATATTACCAAAGCTCATAATCACGCTATTAGAGGGATGATAATGGCTGTGATGAAACTCAACCAGTTCAGCATGAGTTAAGTCTGGAATATCGGCAGGATCGCCGCCCGAATTATAATGATAAGTCGTCGTTGGGAATAAATGATGAGCGACGGTATGATAAAGCTGATCCACTTCATCGCTCATCGCGCCTTTCATCTCATTAAACACGATACCCTTAAACTGCGGTTTATCGTCGCTATCCAGCTCAACTCGGATGCCTTCTTGAGCAAAATCAAGCGGATGGATATTAGGGAAAAACGAGGCATCAAGATAGATGGCTAATAGATTAAAGTAGTCATTCTTGTTTTGTGTCGCATACGGATAAGCCGTCCAATCGGCAGCGGTCATCGCATTCATAAAAGTATTCAGCGAACGCTTAATCATCGAAAAAAACGGATCACGTACCGGAAACTTCTCAGAGCCGCACAGAGCAACATGCTCTAGAACATGAGCCTCACCTTTGGAGTCCATCGGCTGGGTACGAAAGCCTACTAAAAAAGCATTCTCATCACTCGGGTGCGCCAAATGATAATGCATAGCACCAGTTTTGACATGCTGACTGATCAGCACATCCATCGATAGCGCCTCGATATGGCGATGTTCAAGTAGCTCGAATGCTGGGTGCAAAGTTAAATCAGCGCTGAATGCGGTGTCAGTCATAGTTATCCTTTTGGGGTGCCATTAAGTTTAGGCAAATAAATAATAGTTATTTTTTGACAATATTATAGGTAATGTCTGATAAGTGGTTTTTATAGCTACTGCTCGGTTTTACTCTTACGGCTTTTAGTTATCCAAGCAAAAAATGGAAACAGAGACGGCAACAGAAACAGAACTTGTCTAACGGTGATAGATGGGGTTTGCCTACTTAGAAGTCAAGGTAGCCTATAAGGTTAACTATTAGTAAAAATATCGAGGACAGCAAAGCTAAAAATAAAGTGCAGACTACCTTAACAAACCCTATTAGCAATGCTACTATGAAGGTATATTCAATAAGGAGTATGTTATGAGTTACCAACACGTTTTACTAGTTACTGACCTATTGTCCGACGCTGATTTGGTTGCTAAAAAGGCTAAATATATTGTCGCTAATCGTCCTGAAACTAAACTATCAATATTGCATATCGTCGAGGACGATATGGTGCGCTTTGGTTACGAGCTAGTACCGACTTCTAATATTCCCAGTGAAGCCGGTGGTACAAACTGGCAAAAAGCGCGGGCAAAGCTGGCACAATTTATTACTCGTAACGAGCTACAAGTAGCCGATGCAGAGGTGACTGCTGCTATCTCTAACAGTAAAGGTATCGTCGATTATTGCCGTGAAAAAGAGGTCGACTTACTAATCATTGGGCGTCATGAACGTCATGGTATCGCCGCCTGGTTAGTCGGTGCTACAGCAGATTACATCTTGCCAAATGTGCATTGTGACAGCTTAGTCGTCAAGCTTGATACACCAGTAGCAACATAAAACTAGCGGCACTATTAAATTTATCAGTTAGGCTGAAGATAATATTCCGCTATTCAACAATAGTGCTACTACAAAAACAGCCTGATATGAGGAGTATATTATGAGTTACCAACACGTTTTACTGGTTACTGATCTGTTATCCGATGCTGATTTGGTCGCTGAAAAAGCTAAATATGCCCTTGTCAACCATCCTGAAACTAAGCTATCAGTACTACACATCGTCGAAGATGATATGGTGCGCTTTGGCTACGAGCTAGTACCCGCTTCTAGTCTCTCCGGTGAGTTCGATGGTAAACACTGGGTAGAGGCACGAGCAAAGCTGGCGCAGTTTATTACCCGTAATCAGCTACAAGCGGGCCATTCAGATGTGACTGCTGCTATCTCTAATGATAAAGGTATTATTGAGTATTGCCGTGAAAAAGAAGTCGACCTACTTATTATTGGACGCCATGAACGCAGTGGTATCGCTAAGTGGTTAGTCGGTGCTACGGTCGATAACATCTTGCCTAATGTGCCTTGTGATAGTTTAGTTGTTAAGCTTGATACACCCGTAGCAAAGTAAAACCAGCTGCACTATAAAAGTTATAAGTCAGGCTAAAGATAATATGCAGCTACTTAACAGTAGTGCTACTATAAAGGTAACCTAGAACGAGGATTATAATCATGAGTTATCACCATATTTTACTGGTCACCGACTTACTCTCTGACGCTGATATAGTGGCGCAAAAGGCCAAACAGATCGTCATTAATCGTCCAGGCTCTAAGCTATCAGTACTCCATATTGTCAAAGATACTATGGTAGGCTTTGGTTATGAGCTAGTACCTGCCTCTAGCCTATACGATGA
>RCMY010002335.1_pt1 | contig 17259 bp, 17 predicted proteins | sample 2041341 | NCBI WGS metagenome assembly RCMY01 (sample SAMN09708234, study PRJNA481090) | Marine sediment metagenome, whole genome shotgun sequencing project. | reverse complement strand
CTTCACCAGCTAGTTTTTCGACTGCGATAATATCTCCTGCGGCAACCCGATATTGTTTGCCGCCGGTGCGCACAATTGCGAACATGGCTTTTTTCCGTTTCAAATTTGTGGTTCCAGCGCACAAGCCCGTTAACGCGAGTCTTTCGGCCCACGCTGGAAAGAGTGGGCAGCTAACCGATGAAGGTGGCGCTGTCAACCGGCTTAAGGCGATTTTGGCTATTCAACAGACCCGGCAATGCTCCGCTTGTCCCTCGGATATTCGCCGTTGCAGAGGGGATAAGCCTAACCTAAAGACAGAGCAATGAAAAAACTCCCCGCTTTGATGACGATTATCACCGTGACACTGTCCGGTTGCGCGATGAGCGAAGGCGATTTTCCGTCGCTTCTCAAGCGCCCCTATGAAGACGACCCCGTGATGGCTGATTCGGAGGCACTTCCCGCCACCAATCTCGCTCTGCCGGCTGATCTGCAAAGCGATCTTAGCGCTGCAGTGGCGCGAAGCGGGGCCGCACACAGTCAATTTCAAGCCAGACTTCCAACCGTCAAAAGGCGAGTCGATGCCGCGCGCAATGCTGCAGTGTCTAGCGAATCATGGGTCGCTGCCCATATGGAGCTCGCTGCACTTGAAGGCGAGCGAAGCCCATCGGTCGAGGCTTTGGCGGATATTGACGCGCTTTATCGGGCGCAGCTTGAACGGGAAACGGCTGACGGCGAATCGGGCGGGACGACGATCATCGCCCGGCAGCGCGATGCGGTAAAAGCGCAAGTCGACCGCCAGCAGGCCGAAATCGACGCGATGATAAACCGGCTGCGCTGATTCGGGACTGATTCGCAGCCGATTCGCTCTGTAAGCGATGTGCTGCTGGTGTCAGCCGCTTACCTCCAGCACCATATTGGTCGGGGTTTCGGTTGCGCGCCGCACGGTTGCAAAACCGGCTTGATCAAGAACTTCCGTCAAACGTTTCTGCCCTGCCTGCGCACCAAGGCCCAGACCTACTTCCTGGGCCAGCGAAGCCGGGGTGCAGATGGTCGTGGAGAAAGCGTAGAAAATCTGGCCAAGGGGATGGAGGTTTTCCTCCATCCTGTCTCCGGCAAGCGGCTCGACCAGCATGAACGTGCCATCCGGTCTCAGCGCCTTGCGGATATGCGCGGCGGCGCCCACCGGATCGCCCATGTCGTGCAAGGCATCGAACATACAGGCGAAGTCAAAATCATCACCGGTGAAATCCTGCGCCCTGGCAACCTGGAATTCGACATTTGTCACACCCGCCGCTTTGGCTTTAGCTCTTGCCTCGATTATCGACGGTTCATGAAAGTCGATGCCGTGGATCACCGAATCGGGATAGGCCTGCGCCATCAGCACCGTCGATGAACCATGACCGCAAGCGATGTCGGCGACCTTGGCCCCGGCCTTTAATTTGGCCTCTACGCCGTCCAGAGCGGGGATCCACTGATCGATCAGGCAAGCTTCATAGCCGGGCCGGAAAAACCGGTCGGTGCCGCAGAAACAGCATGTCGAATGATCCCCCCAGGGCCTGCCTTCGCCGGACTTGAATGTTTCTACTGCTTTCGCTTGAGTTTCAAACTGGGATACCACGCTCTGGAAAAATCCCTGCATGCAGGCGGGTTGTCCTTCGCGGGAAAGGACCAGCGCCTGTTCGGGGCTCAATGAAAAAAGATCACCGTCAGGATGATGGGTGACATAGCCGGCCGCAGCATTGGCGCCGAGCCACTGGTATAGATATTTTGGGTTCAGGCCGGTTTTTTCGGCCAGCGCATCGACGGACAGGGCGCCAGCGCCATCCATGGCTTTATATACGCCAGCCTGATCGCCGAGATAGGACATGAAAACCGCCATCGCACCTGCGACATCGCCTATGACCTTGCCGGCCAGCTGTCCAACCTTGGCTTCGTCTATTTGCTCCGTCATCTCGCTATCTCCCAAAATAGCGACCCGAGCAGAGGCCTAGCATATCAGGCCAGATATTTACAGGTCGTCGATAGCTGCCTTATGGGCCTTGGCATTTTCAACATAATGGGCGACGCCCATCCGCATGCCAGCAATCGCCGGTTCGGTCAGGTCACGCATGAACTTGGCCGGTGATCCAGCCCATAGCTGTCCTGAGGGAATGCGTTTGTTGGGGGTCAGGGTTGCACCGGCGGCGAGCATCGCGTCGCCCTCGATTACACAGCCGTCCATGACCGTCGTACTCAGGCCGACAAAGGCCCGGTCTTCGAGAGTCGCGCCGTGCAGCATCACCATATGACCGACCAATACGTCATCGCCGATGATCGTCGGATTGCCATTGGGGGTCGCGGGTGTGGCGCTGTCGCAATGGATGATAGTGCCGTCCTGGATATTGCTGCGCGCACCGATCCGGATGAAATTCACGTCGGCGCGAATCACGCAATTATACCAGACGCTTGATTCGGGACCAATTTCGACATCGCCGATGATCATGCAGCCTGGCGCGATAAAGGCGCTGGGGTGGATCTTGGGAGTTTTGCCGTTGAATGGCAGGATGAGGGGATGGGTCATGCTTTGGAATTCCAGACATCAGCTTCGATTTTGTAGACAATGGTCGGATTGAGATCTTCGTCATAATTGGGGTCGTGAAAATCGAGCTCGGGACGATGGCGCATGCCGAGCCGTTTCATCAGGCCCCAGCTTGGTTCATTGCCGGCCACGGTCAGGGCCACGACATAGGGCGCGTTCCAGCGGCTGAAGGCTGCGTCCATGCAGGCCGTTGCGGCTTCCTTGGCATAGCCTTTGCCCCAGGCATCTTCGCGCAGACGCCAACCGATTTCGTGGGCGCCGGTTAATTTGGGTTGCGGGGCGTTGACTCGCTTGAGGCCGCAAAAGCCGAGAATTTCGCCGTCAGACTTGCGCTCGACGATCCAGAATGTGTGGCCGAAGTCGCGGTCGTAGCCTTGCAGTCGTACCATCGCCGCATCGAACTTTTCCCGGTCCTGCACGCCGCCCAGCCACCGCATCACATTGCGGGTATTGAGATGTTCCATAAACGGATCGATATCGCTTTTCCGCCATTTTCGCAGGAGTAGCCGCTCGGTTTCCAGAACAATATCGGTTGCTTTATCAGCCATTGAGCAAGCGCGCGGCGTCGGCCGCAAAATAGGTGAGGATACCGGAGCATCCGGCGCGCTTGAAGGCAATCAATTTTTCCATCATCAACGCGTCATGATCACCGACTCCGGCGGCAGCGCCGACCTTGACCAGCGCATATTCGCCGGACACTTGATAGGCGAAGACTGGTATGTTGAATTCGGATTTGGCGCGATAGATGATGTCGAGATAGGCGAGGCCCGGTTTGACCATCACGCTATCGGCGCCCTCGGCAATATCAAAGGCGATCTCGCGGATCGCTTCGTCGCTATTGCCCGGATCCATCTGGTAGGTTTTCTTGTCGCCTTTCAGCAGCCCGCTGGAACCTACGGCATCGCGGAACGGTCCGTAAAAGGCGCTCGCATATTTCGCGGAATAAGCCATGATCTGGACATTGTGATGGTGGGCGAGCTCCAGCACGTCGCGGATCGCGCCGACCCGACCGTCCATCATATCCGACGGCGCGATGATATCGGCCCCGGCATTGGCCTGATTCAGCGCTTGTTTGGTCAGGATGTCGAGTGTGCGGTCATTCTCGACATAGCCTTTGTCGTCGATCAGCCCATCCTGGCCATGGCTGGTGTAGGGATCGAGCGCAACATCGGTCAAAATGCCGATATCATCGCCAAGCGCGTCTTTTACCGCCTTGGTCGCGCGGCACATCAGATTGTCGGGATTGAGCGCTTCTTTCCCGTCAGCGCTGCGCTTGTCTGCGGGCGTGTTGGGGAACAGGGCGAGGCAGGGAATGCCGAGGTCGCGCGCTTCGCGGGCGCGTTCGACAATTGCGTCGACCGACCAGCGCGAAACGCCGGGGAGGGCGGCAATCGGTTCTTCGACGCCTTTGCCTTCGGTGATGAACAATGGCCAGATCAGATCGGATGGCGACAGATGCGTCTCCCGGACCATAGAGCGGCTCCAGCCATGGGTGCGCGAGCGGCGCAATCGGCTGTGCGGGAAAGAAGCTTGCTGTGACATGGGCGATGCTTAGCTTAGCAGGGAGCGCCGCTCAACTCTTCTGTGAAACTGTTTGGAAGCCCGGGGGCTGACTCTAGCTTGTAAGGGGCTTGTTGAGCCGGTTGATTTCGCGTTCGGGCTCTGCTTGTGCCGAGACATTTTTCAAACTGCCCAATGCTGCGCCCGGCACCACAAGTTTCAATTTCTGCAGCTCGCCCTTGAAGCGGCGCAATTCCTGTCCGCCCAGCTGGGCGCGTTCGACAAATTTGACCGAACTGGGGTTGATCGTCCGTCCGCCGCGATAGAGTTCATAATGGAGATGCGGGCCGGTCGACAGGCCGGTTGATCCGATATAGCCGATAATCTGGCCCTTGCGCACGCGCCGCCCGTTGCTCACCGCAATCCGGCTCATATGGCCGTAGCCGGAGGCTAGCCCACCGCTATGCTGCAATCTGACATAGTTGCCAAAGCCGCCCTTGCGTCCGGCATGAACCACCGTGCCGTCGGTAACCGCATAAATGGGTGAGCCATAGCCGCCACCAAAATCCATTCCGCTGTGCATGCGCTTGTAGCGCAGGATCGGATGGCGCCGCATGCCATAGCTGGATGTGATCCGTCCGTTGGTTGGCCGCGCCAGTTCGCCATTGGATTGACCGACGCCCGATGCCTCAAACCAGTTGGTCCGGCCACCGCTTTGCCATCTCAGCATTTGCGCCGTCGGTTTACCACTACGCTCTACGCCGGCATAGATCAGGTCACCCACTTCGACTTCGCCGGTTTCTGCGCGGCGATAGGAGAGGATGATATCAAATTCGTCGGTCGCGCGAATATCGCGGGACACCGACATTTTCGAGCCGATGACCTGGAGATATTTCTGGACCGCATCGGCGGGTGCACCGGCAGCGCGCGCCGAGCGATAGAGGCTCGATCCGACCGTGCCCTTGATCCGCAGCGGTGTGTCGTCGACCAGGATCGGCTTGCGGTTGAGTTTCAGTCGGGCGTTATCGCGGAGTATTTCGAGATTGAGGTCAAAGCGCGCTCGAAACGCCAGTTGGTCTAGCGGCCGAGCCTGATTTTTCGCGGGACGACGACCAAGAACGATGTCGATCTTGGTGCCGGGTTTGATATCGCCGAGCGAAACAGCACCGCTGACCAGATCATTGACCTGCGCAGCTTCATCGCTCGCTACACCGGCGCGTTGCAGCACCCGGCGCAAGCTGTCGCCTCGGCCCAAAGTCGCGACCAGTTCGATCGATGGCCGTTCGGGGCTTTCCGCCAGCGGTCTCACCGCGTCGGTTGCGGCCATTCTGATGCCGGTGTCGGAACCGTACGCCAGCGGCGCGATCATTTGCGAACGCGCCTGATCGGCGCGAAATCCGCTGAGCGGGTCGGCCCGATGACCGGCTATCGGACCAAAATCGGGAAGGGCGCTGATCGCAAAGCCGCTCAAGGCTACCAAAGTCACCAGACCGCGGAACCAGGCCGGGCTGCCGATATCCACGCCAAGATCGGGGACCCAGTCGATTTCGGCAAAATATTCACGCCCTTCGGCGAGTTTTTCCTTGAAAGACGGAAATTGGGGGAGCGACGACCGAAGGGGATCTGCCGCGATGGTTGCAGATCCCTGAACTTGCATGTCGATATCGTCGATTTTCTTGAACAAACGAACCCCTTGGCGATACAATATAGCCTTGCATCATATATATGAGCAACCTCTGTGCAGGAACTTGGTTAAAGTCAAATTAACCCGCCGTGCAGGCGGTTTACATGCGGCGAAACGTGTAAAATGACGGTTATCCGGTCCCTTGTTCCGAAATTTTATACCATGGCGCTTGCAACTCTACGCCTGATCGTCTGTTGTACGGGCAATGTCCCGGTTATCCCAGTCGTCTCTTGTCGCCGTTCTCGGCCCGACCAACACCGGTAAAACCCATCTTGCCATCGAACGCATGTGTGCCCATTCGAGCGGAATGATCGGATTCCCGCTCCGCTTGCTGGCGCGGGAAGTCTATGACCGTGTGGTCGCGCTCAAGGGGGTCAACCGGGTGGCGCTGGTTACCGGCGAAGAAAAGATCATTCCCAAGCAAGCGCAATGGTATCTGTGCACCGCCGAAGCCATGCCGATGGACCGCGAATTTGCCTTTGTCGCAATCGACGAGGCGCAGATCGGTATCGACCCCGAGCGCGGCCATATATTTACCGACCGGATGCTCCATGCTCGCGGTCGCGAGGAAACCATGATCCTCGGATCGGAAAGCCTGCGCCCGCTGATCGAAGCCTTGCTGCCTGATGCAGAGATCATCACCAGGCCGCGCTTCTCTACCCTGAGCTATGCCGGGCCACGCAAGCTTTCCCGGCTGCCGCGCCGCTCGGTGATCGTCGCTTTCTCGCTCGAGGATGTCTACGCGATCGCCGAAATGCTCCGGCGCCAACACGGCGGAGCGGCGATTGTGATGGGATCGCTGTCGCCTCAAACCCGCAACGCGCAGGTCAAATTATATCAGGATGGCGAGGTTGACTATCTGGTCGCTACCGATGCCATCGGCATGGGGCTCAACCTCGATGTTACCCATGTCGCTTTTGCCGCGCTGCGCAAGTTTGACGGCCGCCGCAGGCGACGGCTGACCCTGGCGGAGATCGGGCAGATTGCCGGGCGCGCGGGACGCCACCAGAAGGACGGTAGCTTTGGCGTATTGTCCGGACTGGCCACGTCCGACGAATTGCAGGCAGAAGATATCGAACGGTTGGAAGAGCATCGCTTCCCCAAGTTGGAGTGGCTCTACTGGCGCAACCCCGAACCTGATTTCGGTTCGCTCGACAGCCTGATCGGCTCGCTTGAAGAAAAACCGCAACGTCAGCGACTGCATCCCGCACCGGAGGCTGTCGACCTGGCGGTGTTGAAAAAGCTCGCCCAAGATCCCGTAGTGTCCCAGTTTGTCAATTCGCCGAACATGGTGCGACTACTCTGGGAAGCCGCCTGTATCCCGGACTTCCGCAAAGTCGGTGCTGACCATCAGGCGCGTTTTGTCGCCTCGCTCTGGCCGCATCTCGCCGGCGGATCGGGCAGGATACCCCACGCTCGCATGGCCCAGGAAATATCGCGGCTGGAAAATGTCCAGGGCGATATCGCCACGCTGGGCGCGCGCATCGCGGCGGCCCGCAGCTGGAGCTATATCGCGCAAAAAACCCGGTGGGTGGAGCAACCCGAAGTGATGATCGAGCGCACCCGGGCGCTGGAATCGCGCTTGAGCGATGCGATGCACAGTCAATTGACCCAGCGCTTTGTCGACAAAAGGACGCGGATTTTGATGCGCAGCCTGCTCAAGGATACGCTGTCACAGGATGTCAGCATCGACGAGGATGGCATGGTGCTGGTCGAGGGACAGGAAATAGGAACACTCAAGGGCTTCCAATTTGTCGTGCCTTCCGATAGCCGGAGCGAAGACCGCAAGATGCTGCTTGCGGCAGCAGAAAGATATTTGGGACGTATTATGACGCAAAACGCAGATGCTCTGGCCAAGGCACCCGACAGTGTATTGACCCTGGAACCCGACGCAGCCGGTACGCCCGCGATCCTCTGGGGTGAATCCCGGCTTGCGATGCTGACAAAGGGCAAGTCTCTCTTGCAACCCGAGATTAAATTCGACCATTCGATCAAGGATATGGCCCCCGAAGACGGTCAGAAAGTCATGGATCGGGTCAAGCTGTGGGTCGACGCGATGAAGGCCAAGCATCTCGAAGGACTGGTCAAAATCGACGCACTGGCCAATCAGCCGGAAACCCCGGCGGCGGTGCGCGCCCTGTTCGCGCAGATCGTCGATGCAGGCGGCATATTGTCGCGGCGAGAGATCGATCAGGCGATCCGCGCGCTCGACAATGATATGCGCGGCCATGCGCGCCGCGCCGGTCTGGTATTCGGTGCGCTCGATATTTTCCATCACGCGCTGATGAAGCCCGGAGCCGTGCTCTGGCGGACGGCACTTTTCGCCGCCTTTGACGCGCAACCGATGATCAAGCGGACACCGGATAATGCGGTGCACCTCAAGCAAGACGCCTTTGCCGAGGCCGACCACGCATCACGACTGGGCTTTCGCAAGATCGCCGGTGAATATATTCGCGTCGACATGGTCGAACGGCTGATCAAACAGGCCCATGAATCCCGGCAGAAGGGCGCGATATTCGCCGTCGATCCTGCGCTGGCAACATCATTGGGTCTGTCGCAAAGCTGCCACGAAGCGTTGCTCGATCTGGCGGGTTTCGTCAAAACCAATGACAAGCCAGCTCCGATTGAACCAGCGGTTACCGAAAATAGCTCGCCGCCGCCGGCCGGTGCTGACAAGGCGGAAAAAGCGGGCGCAGGGGCTGTAGTGCCGGACGCCGTGCCGACTGCGGAATCGCCACCAGCGTCAGAAGCTGCGCCGGCCGAGGTAGGGGAAACGACTGAAGCAACCGCAGGCAGCAGTCCGGTAGCAGAAGAGCCAGTCGCTGCCCTCCAATATTGGCGCTGGAAAGGCATGGCGCGCAAAAACAACCGCGATCAGGGCAAAGCCCGTGGGAAACCGCAAAAACACGCCAAGGGTACGCCAGCCAAGCGTAAAGTCGAACCGGTTCTTGCCACCGCCGGTGGTGCCTTTGCCGAACTGGCAGCGCTTAGGGACAGTATGAAGAAATAGGATGGTGGCCTTGATGGCAACACTATGCTGGTACAATCCTGTTATGAAATATCGCAGACTGACAATCGAAACAGCGGCCAAACCAACTGTTGACGTGTCAGAAATTGCACAATAGCTAGGGTCAGATTGACGACCTCAAATAGCGGACTGGTATAGGGGAGTTCACGACCAGATGACTTATGTTGTTACCGAAGCCTGCATTAAATGCAAATATATGGACTGTGTCGAAGTCTGCCCCGTGGATTGCTTCTACGAAGGCGATAACATGTTGGTCATCAACCCCAGCGAATGCATTGATTGCGGTGTCTGTGAACCCGAATGTCCGGCCGAAGCGATTCTTCCTGATACCGAAGACGGTCTGGAAAAATGGCTCGAGGTTAACACCAAATATTCCGAAGAATGGCCGAATATCACGGTCTGCCGCGAACCACCTGCCAATGCCGACGAGTTTAAGGGCATGGAAGGCAAGTTCGAAGCTTTCTTCTCCGAAAAACCCGGCCAGGGCGACTAGATTCGCATCTGATCGCACGGGCCCGATGGCCTGTCCGGGCCAGTCGATACACCGTGCCGAAGCCATGAAATCTTGAAATCCGGGCGCCATTGATTGGCGGTCCCGGCCAAGATAGGTTGTGCACTGCAACGAAAAATTGCTTTTTCGTTACGAATCTGCTACACAATAGCTGTGATCGACTGAACACCTGAGCGTGCGGGTGGTGTTCGGTCGTTAAATATATGTACGAAAGGGTTATTTCGTCAGGCTATTTCGAAATTCGAACGTGACCAGCGTTCTTTTCCATTGATTCAAGAAAGGCTTTTTATGGCTGCTAATGTGCTGTCCTTTGATGTGGGCGATTATGTCGTTTATCCGAAACATGGTGTTGGCCGGGTTGTTGAACTGCAAAATGAAGAAATTGCAGGCATGCAGCTCGAGCTTTATGTGTTGCGCTTTGAAAAAGAACGGATGACCTTGCGGGTTCCGACCAACAAGGCAGAAGGCGTTGGAATGCGCAAATTGTCTTCGGACAAGACGCTCCGCGAAGCTCTGGAAACTCTCAAAGCCAAGCCCAAGGTCAAGCGGTCGATGTGGTCGCGCCGGGCCCAGGAATATGAAGCGAAGATCAACTCTGGCGATCTGGTATCGATTGCCGAAGTGACCCGCGATCTGTTCCGCGCCGATGACCAGCCGGAACAAAGCTATTCCGAACGGCAGATTTTCGAAGCGGCATCGAGCCGCCTTGCCCGCGAACTGGCGGCCATGGAAGAAACCGACGAGCCAACGGCTCTGACGAAGATTCTCGAGATTCTCAATATCGCTGCACCGCAATATTATGAAGTCAAAGAAGACTGATCGATAGATCAACGCTCTTCGTCGAAACAGGGAAGGGGTTGTCACAGCGATGTGGCAGCCCCTTTTTTATGTCCCGGGGAGGTGAAAATTTTGGTTGATCTCTGTTGGATGTAGGCGTATTAGTCGATTAATACACCAATGGAGGTTCGGATGAAAAATATCATGTTTTTGGCGCCGCTACTGGCTCTTGCGGCCTGTGAAGGGTCGATCGTCGACGCTGTCGGCGAGGCTGCGACCGGAGCCAGCAGTTTTTCGGACGGCACTCCGATTGGCACCAGCGCCAGCAACCCCGGCGCGTTCGAGGGCGTAACCCTTGCCGGTCCGGATAATATTGTCTTCACTACCGGAGCGGAATTTTCGATCCGGGCCGAAGGGGGTGCCGAGGCGATCGAGCAATTGCGGTACAGCATCTCCGGTGACCAGATCAAAATAGGGCGGGAAACCAAAGGCATGTCGTGGAGCGACAGCGGCAAGGCTACGATATTTGTCAGCGCCCCCGCTCTCAAAAGCGCCAAGCTTGCCGGTTCGGGCAATATGGAAATCGACGCGATGACCACCAACTCGACAACGCTCAGTATCGCCGGATCCGGCAATATCCGGGTCGCCAATATCGATACCGAGTCGCTTGATTCCAAAATTGCCGGATCGGGTAATCTGAATCTCGCGGGCACCGCCGAATCGGTCGACATATCGATTGCCGGTTCGGGTGATATCAGCGGCAAGGATCTCAAGGCCGCTAGCGCGAGCATATCGGTAGCGGGCAGCGGCGACGTCGAGCTGTCATCCGACGGATCTGTCGATGCCAAGGTGATGGGTTCCGGTGATGTCCGCATCCATGGCAATGCCAAGTGCAAGTCGCGGGCGATGGGGTCTGGCGACATTACCTGCGGCTGATTGCCAAACCAACTTGCTGAAATCGCTTGGCGAACTGCCCCTGCTGTGGCAGTTTCGCCGGTGATGGCAAATCTCTGGGAAAAATATGCGGTTCCGAAACTGATCCGCACAGCATGTTCACAACCTGCGGTGATGAAAGATCGCAGCAAAATCGTGCCAAAGGCCGATGGCGATGTGCTCGAACTCGGCTGCGGTGGCGGGATCAATCTGCAATTTTACGATCGGTCGAAGGTCACTAAGCTGACTGGACTCGACCCGTCAGCGGAATTGCTCGACTATACCCGCAAGGAAGCAAGCGAACGCGGTTTCGAGATGGAAATCCATGATGGCATCGGCGAAGCCATGCCTTATGCCAATGACAGTTTTGACACTGTGCTGACCACCTTCACGCTTTGCTCGGTGCAGGATGGCAAGCAAGTGCTTTCGGAAATGCGCCGGGTGCTCAAGCCGGGCGGTAAAATTTTGTTTCTCGAACATGGCCGCGCGCCCGACCAAGGGCCGGAGAAGTGGCAACGGCGGATCGAGCCGGTCTGGAAACATATTGCCGGTGGTTGCCACCTTCATCGACCAGTTTCGAAGCTAATTGAAGCAAATGGCTATGAATTGGTCGAAAATGGGGGCCATTATGCACCCAAGACGCCGCGTTGGCTCGGCTGGATGGAATTTGGCGAGGCGCGACCGATATGAGAAACATTTCAGTTTTTCTGATGTCCGGCATCCTGCTGCTTTCATCAGCCGCACAGGCTGCTGAACGCAAATTTTCCTTGTTCGGTTTCGAAGACATTCGGATCGGCAATGGTGTCGATGTGGTGCTGACTTCGGGCAAGGGCCCCTCAGCCTGGGCAGAAGGGGAAACGCGCGAACTATTGGATCGGGTTTCGCTGAGGAAAAATGGCAAGCAGTTGATCGTCTCGGTCGAGCGGAAATCGCAAAGTGGCGATGATTATGATGCGGATCGGCCAGTCACTCTTTACCTTAGCAGCTATGCGATCACCAACATCTCCCACTTGGGCTCCGGTTTGGTGAAGCTGGATAAATTATCCGGCCGCACCCCGCGCGTTCGGCTCGGCGGCTTCGGTACGCTTCGGATAGACGCGGTCGATGCGGACCGGCTTGATGTCGCGATGGCCGGCGGTGGCCAGGTAGTCATGTCCGGAAAGGCGCGCGATGCCCGCATCGAGCTACAAGGAGCGAGTATTTTTGAGAGCCCGGGTCTCACCGTGGATAAACTCACACTGGTCCAGCGTGGCCCGGCGCGCAGCCAGTTGATGGTCAAGCGGGAAGCGGCAATCACCAACTATGGAGCGGGCCAGATCGACATTGCCGGCAAGCCCAATTGTATGGTGCGAACCGATGGCGCCGCCAATATTGTCTGCAATCCAGACCGCTAGTTCAGTGAACCGTTCCGATCGATTGATCGATCGACAGCAATACGCATAGCCGTTCCACCTGCCGCCATTTGCAATAATGGAGATGGTTGCCGAGTGAACGGCTCTTGTCCGCTCGATTGGCAGCTTCCAGGCCGGCTTCTTCGCCATAGTTGGAAATCAGCAACTCGGCGTCATTATAATGGGTGGAGTCTATAAATACGGGTAATTGCATCATAAGGCTCCTGTGTGAGGAAGCGACCCTGCCTCCAATCCCTGTCCTCGCTTCTACGATCGACCGGTGGAAATTTCTTCAAAAGCTTAGGTTAACCGCGAGTTGACCATATGTCGGATGGTAATCTCTGGTCATGCGATGCATCCTCGTTTATGGCTTTTGCGATGAACCCTGAAACACCCGAACATGCTTCCAAGTCTTCCAATGACGGATCCGAAAACCGTCAGGGCGGCGGCGTCTTCATTGCAATTGGCGCGATCGTTGGCGTGTTTGCCGGTGGCTTTATGGGTCAGCCGTCCGCTGGTCTATTGGCCGGACTGGCGCTGGGGGCAGCCGCTGCTCTGATCGTCTGGCTCAAAGGCCGCTAAACCTTTCAGACCGCGCTTGTCAGGACCTTTGACGCCTTCTATTATCGCTTCATGTTGAAACATATCAGAAATGTCGCGATTCTGCTGATCGTCCTTGGCGTCGGTGCAGGATATTATTTTACCCGTGGAGATACCGCTCGCTTGCCGTTGGAGGCAACCACTGGGGTTGAACCGACGCTGACCGATGTCCGCTCGGAAAGTTTTCCGACGATCAATATCGCGAAAGCAGAACCCTGGGGTGAAGGCGAAGGGCCAGTCGCCGCCGAGGGGTTTGTGGTGGAACGCTTTGCCGAGGGGCTGGATCATCCGCGGAGCATGTACCGCTTGCCCAATGGTGATCTGCTGGTCGCCGAAACCAACAGTCCCCCACGGACCAATAAAGGCATCGAAGGCTGGGTCATGCGCAATCTGATGAGCAAGGCCGGCGCGGGCACCGAATCAGCGAACCGCATTGTCCTGCTGCGTGATAGCAACAAAGATGGTCAGGTTGACGAACGGTTTCCGTTTCTCGAAAATCTTAACTCGCCGTTCGGAATAGAGCTGATCGACGGCACACTCTACGTCGCCAATACCGATGCGGTCTATGCCTATCCTTATATCGAGGGCGAAACCAAAATCACCGCTGAAGGCCGCAAGGTCGCCAACCTTAACGCGAAAGCGCCGAACAACCACTGGACGCGCGGCCTGCTCGCCAGCCAGGATGGAAAATTTCTCTACATCTCGGTCGGCTCAAACAGCAATATCGGTGAAAACGGTATGGAGACGGAAAAACAGCGTGCCTCCATTTTGCAGGTTGAGCTCGCGACCAACAAGAAGGCGATTTATGCTGCTGGGATGCGCAATCCGGTCGGCATGGCCTATCTTCCCGGTACCGACAAATTCTACACCGTGGTCAACGAGCGCGATATGCTCGGCAGCGACATGGTCCCTGATTATCTTACCGAAGTCCGCTGGGGCGCACATTATGGCTGGCCTTGGCATTTCTGGGGCGGCTATGTCGATCCCCGGGTCGAGAAAAATCTCGATCACCGCCAATATGAGCGGCGGCCAGACTATGGTCTCGGCGCGCATGTTGCACCGCTTGGTCTCGCTTTTTCCCATGGTCAGGCGCTTGGCGAGCCGTTTGCTTCCGGTGCGGTGATAGCGCGCCATGGCTCCTGGAACCGCCAGCCTTTGTCCGGCTATGATGTGGTGTATGTCAATTTCAACCTGCGCGGCGAGCCAGAGGGCAAGCCGGTCACGATCCTGAGCGGATTTACCGATCAAGAAGAACTGGCACGCGGACGTCCGGCGATGGTCGCGTTTGACCAGACCGGTGCTTTGCTGGTCAGCGATGATGTTGGCGGAATCATTTGGCGGGTGTCTCGCAAGGATGCCGCTAAAGCCGGCGCGACAGTGGCGAAATAGGTTAAGCCAGGGGCTTCCCGGTTCGCCCGGCCAGTTCGACAATATATTGCCACGCTACCCGGCCAGACCGGCTGCCGCGTTGTTTCGCCCATAGCAGCGCATCTTCGCGCTCGAAGCTCAGGCCGTGGGCCGCCGCATATCGAGTGATGATTGCGAGATAATCATCCTGTGAAGCGGCGTGAAATCCGAGCCGCAAGCCGAAACGATCGGATAGCGCCAGCTGATCATCTACCGCGTCGCGCGGGTTGATTGGGTCATCCTGCTCGCTCATCTGACGTGGAACAATGTGGCGGCGGTTTGAGGTAACGTAAAGGCGGACATTGGCGGGCCTCTGGCTCGCGCCGCCTTCCAGCATCGAACGTAGGGTGCGCGGTTCGCTGCTGCCCTCGGAAAATCCAATGTCGTCGATGAACAATATGAAACGGCGTTTTTCGCGCGCTAGAAGGTCAAATAGCGCGGGCAGGTTGGCGAGTTGGTCTGATGCGGTTTCGACCAGAGCAATGTCTTGTCCTTGCTCCTGCAGGGATCGGACCACAGACTTTGACAATGCCGACTTGCCCATGCCCCGCGAACCCCAGAGCAACACATCATGGGCCGCATGGCCGCTGGCGTGGCGACTAGTATTGTCGAGCAGGCGAGCCTTTTGGGTATCGATGCCGGTGAGCAGATCGATGTCGATCGGGTCGAACGGATCAATCGCTTTGATCCCGGCGGTATCCCAGAAAAAGGCATCACCGGACGCCAAATCAACCGGCAGGGCAGGTGGCGGGGCAAGCCGTTCCAGAGCATTGGCGATGCGCGTCAAAACGTCATTCTTGTCCTCGTCCGCCATGATCAGCCGACCAGTTCGGCGCTGCTGAGGCGATATAGAATATCCGCTCCGCCCATCGCAGCGGCTTTGAGACCCATTGCTTCCGGAACAATATGATCGAGATAATAGCGGGTCGCCACCAGCTTGGCTTTGAGAAACGGATCATCGCCTCCGGCGAGTTCGGCCGCTGCGATCCGGTGCTGTTTCGTCATCAGCATTCCGCAAGTCGCGGTCGCCAGCATGGTCATGAATGCATAGCTGCCGGCCAGGCGGTCATCGATCGAGGCCTCGCCGCTCGCCATCCACTGCCGGATATCGTCGCAAGCGTTCGTCAACGCCAACAGGTTCTCGTCTTCCTCGGCCTCGGACCGGATATCGGCAATCAGCGCGGTCATTGCCTCGCCACCGTCGAGACCGAGTTTCCGGCCAACCAGATCGGCGGCCTGAATGCCATTGGTGCCTTCATAAATCGGCGCGATGCGGGCGTCTCGGAAATGCTGGCCAGCGCCGGTTTCCTCGATGAAGCCCATGCCGCCATGAACCTGTACGCCGAGCGAAGCAACTTCGTTGCCGATGTCAGTGCCATAGCCTTTAATCAGCGGCGTGAGGATTTCGGCGCGGGACTTGGCGCCTTCGATGCCTAAAGTCGCGCGGTCGACGCTCGACGTTGCATAATATAGCAAGGCGCGGGCGGCCTGTGTCAGCGCCTTGGACCGCAGCAGCATACGGCGTACATCGGGATGTTCGATAATCGCTACCGGTGCCTTGCTGCCACTACCGGCGCGGGCCGACTGGATGCGCTCGGCGGCAAACTGGCTGGCTTGTTGAGTCGCCCGCTCGGCGATTTGGACGCCCTGGGAACCGACGTTGATGCGGGCATTGTTCATCATCGTGAACATCGCTTTCATCCCGCCATATTCCCCGCCGATCATCTCGCCGATACAGTCATTCTGTTCGCCATAAGCCATGACGCAGGTTGGTGACGCGTGAATGCCGATCTTGTGCTCGATCGAAACGCAGGTCACATCATTGGGTGCGCCGGGATTGCCGTTTGCGTCGAGATGGAATTTTGGCACGATGAAGAGCGAAATACCTCGCGTACCTTCAGGCGCATCGGGTGTCCGAGCGAGCACCAGGTGGATGATATTGTCGGTCAGATCATGTTCGCCAAAGGTGATGAAGATCTTCTGTCCCTTGATCCGGTACTTCCCGGCATGTTCGCCATCGGTAATAGGTTCAGCAGTAGCGCGGAGCGCGCCGACATCGGAACCGGCCTGCGGCTCTGTCAGATTCATTGTGCCGGTCCATGCGCCGGAAATCAGATTGGGCAGATATTGGGCTTTTTGCTCGTCGGTGCCGTGGACGTGGATAGCCTCGATCGCGCCAAAGCTCAGCATCGGGCACAAGGTAAAGGCAAAATTTGCTGCGCCGCAGGTTTCGAGGATCAGCGCCGACAGTGAATAGGGAAGGCCCTGACCGCCGAAGTCTTCCGGTCCGTCAATCGATGCCCAGCCACCTTCGACAAATTTCGCATAAGCCTGTTTGAACCCTTCAGGCGTCGTGACCTTGCCGTCATTCCATTTTGCGTCAGCTTTGATTTTCACTGTGATCTCGGTACGATTGTCGTTCCACACTGGATCTCCGTCTGCAAGCAACGGATACATTTTTGCATCCAATGGATTCCACATATAAAGAGTTTCATAAACAAGTACACGTGAAGCATCGCCCTGTGCTATAACCATTGCATTGTTTGAGTTTGCGGACATTGGGTTGTAATCGTTGACGGTACCCCACTGCTGTCCTGCGAAGTAAAGAGTTTCATTTCTTGGAAGCTCTCCTACCACATCATCTGAACCTGTGGTATCTTCGCTGGAAGCATCTGCTGTGCTGGAAGATGCTGCTGTGGCATCGCTTGATGCATCTGCTGTTCCGCTGGAGGATGCTGTTGCTCCTCCGGATGAACCGGTGCTTGTACTTCCGCTGTCTCCACATCCAGCAAGCATCGTTCCTGCCATTGTCACTGTCATTAACAGTGCAAGGACTTTCATGTTACGCTTTTTCATACTTTTTACCTCCTT
>RCMY010002333.1_pt1 | contig 17261 bp, 13 predicted proteins | sample 2041341 | NCBI WGS metagenome assembly RCMY01 (sample SAMN09708234, study PRJNA481090) | Marine sediment metagenome, whole genome shotgun sequencing project. | reverse complement strand
AAAAGTAATGTCCGCTTTGTGATCCATTATAATCTTCCGAAAAATGTGGAAGGCTATTATCAGGAAATCGGCCGTAGCGGTCGTGACGGCTTACCGGCACATGCGCTTTTGTTCTACAGTTACGGCGACGTTACTTTGTTGCGCCGGTTTATTGCGGAAAGCGAAAATGCCGAGGTTGAATATGCCAAACTTGAACGTATGCAACAGTTTGCGGAAGCCCTAAGCTGTCGCCGGATTGCCCTGCTCAATTATTTTGGCGAGCCGGTCTACGAAAATTGTGGGAACTGCGATATCTGCAAACGACCACCCAAATACTTCGATGGAACGCTGCTGACCCAAAAAATCTGCTCCGCCGTGGCGCGGCTCAAGGAAAACGAGGCCATGGGAATGGTGGTAGATGTACTACGCGGTGCCCAGAATGCCCAGGTTTTCGATAACGGCTATCAAAACGTAAAAACTTACGGTGCGGTAAAGGAAGTGTCATGGCTCGATTTGCAGCAATATGTCATTCAATTATTGAATCAAGGGATTTTGGAAATCAATTTTAGGGAGGGTTCTAGAATAGCTCTTTCGCCCACTGCAAAACAAGTGCTTTTTGAAGGAAAACAGGTTCGCTTAGCCGTTTTGGAAAAGGAAAAATTCAAACTTAAAAAAGAACGTAAGACCGCGGCAAAACCATCTGGACTCTTCGAAAAACTGCGCTTGCTCAGACAGCAAATTGCCATGGAAGCCAATGTGCCTGCCTATGTGGTCTTCAGCGATGCCAGTTTAAGGGATATGGAAGAAAAAATGCCGTATGACGAAGCAGGTTTTCTAGATATTTCTGGTGTTGGGGAAGCTAAGCTTGAAAAATATGCCACTGCTTTTCTTAAGGAAATCAATCGGCATAAAAGAACCTTGGAATCTAAGGATATACCTACGCACGAGCTTTCATTGAATTTGTTCAATGACGGTGTTTCAGTTGCGGAAATTGCCAAAAAAAGGGGTATTGCCGAAAGCACAGTATATAGCCATTTTTTAAAGATATCTGAAGATGGAAATTCAATCGACCTGTACCAATTCATATCCGACCAAGAAATGGAAAATGTCAAAAAAGCAAAATCCAAATTGGAAGAACCTGAGGGCCTACGTCCTTATTTTGACTATTTTGAGGAGCAAATGCCGTATTGGAAGATTAAGATGGGGTTATTTCTAGTGGGGAAATGACATGTCACGCAGGTTCAACGAAGCCTGTGCTGAGCGTAATCGAAGCGCTCAGCATTACTACAATGTAAGTCTAAGGTAGTCGAATGTGTCATTTTGAGGGCAGTCGAATAAGTCAGTCTGAGCGTAGATGAAAACCTTAAGAGCGTTTATCAATAACACTAACAGGTTTCCGCCCCAATTTCGACATCCGCAGTTTTTGCACTTCTTCCTTTTGAACGAATTCTATACCGGGCGTCACCCGTAGCTTCGATCGAAAGTGGTCCTTTATCATTTGCAAAAGTTCTTCGGAAGGTGTTTTTGTTGCAATCTTAATCCGAATTTCATCCGTACCGATACTGTTGTGATAGATTTCGATGACAAAACTGTCCACTTCCGGAAAATCGTTCAATGCATTGTGCATGGCGGGCGGGTAGAGCGTGGTGCCCTTATACTTGACCATTTGTTTCTTTCTGCCTACCACGGGTCCCAAACGCAACGTATTTCTTCCGCATTTGCAGGGCGAGTTATGGGCCACAACCATATCGCCTGTCTTAAAGCGTAGAAGTGGCATAGCCTCGACACCCAAAGTCGTAACGACCAGCTCGCCTTCGGTGCCCTCGGGAACGGGGTTCCCTTCATCATCCATAATTTCAGTAATGATCAATTCTGGATGTTGGTGTCCGCCTTGTTGTTCCGAACACTCGGTGAAAGCAGTGCTCATTTCAGTAGAGGCGTAGGTGGAATATAGTTCAATGTTCCAAGCCGATTTTATCTTATTGCCCAGTACATTCAGCGAGAAATCTTGTTCGCGTAGCGATTCGCCGATACAGATCGCCCCTTTAATTCCCGAAGCGTTCACATCGATATCATGTTGTGCGGCGAACTCAATCAATTTTAATAGAAAGGAAGGTACCACGATCAAATAGGAAGGCTTGAATTTCTGAATGGTATCCCACTGCAGTTCTGGGATGCCTGCGCCGACGCGTATGATTCCGGCACCTAGCTTTCTGGCGCCGAGAAAATAGGCGAGCCCAGCCATAAAACGGCGGTCGATGGTTGTGGTCAATTGTAGGATGTCTTCATCCGTTACCCCGGCACACGCAAACGAAATGGCCTCGTTATAGGCCAGTCGGTCAAGATCGGCATCCGTCAGGCCAACGGTTACGGGCTCGCCTAGCGTTCCCGATGTGGTAACAAAATCGACTATTTTTTTTTGTGGAACACAAAAAAAATCATCGTTGAATTTCTGAAGATCTTCCTTCGAAGTGGTCGGAATGCGCCTCAGATCTTCTAAAGTCTGGATTGCATCTGCGCTTATTTTATGTTTTCGGAACAACCGTCGATAGTAAGGGGAATTCGTGTTTAAATATTCGAAAAGCTCCCTCAGTTTTTCTTCTTGGAAGATCTTGATTTCTGGTAAAGATGCTTTTTCAATTTTTGGAATCATAATAAAAAGATTTACATTTCAATACTTGAACGCAGACCGGTCTGGCCGGCAGGTGACAGATAAGTATGATTCAATAAGGCGTTTTTTCGCCCAATCTTCGTTAGTAGCGTTCTATTGAGTATACCAGTCTATTTTTGGTCGACGCTTCGATTTAATTTGCGAATGTAGTGTTCTATTTTTTCCCTGTCCGGAACGGTGGTGATTTCTTTGGTCTCCGCTTCCAAAAAGGCCTTCAGGGCCAACCGGTCATATCCTTTTTCATAATTGTACTTTCCGACCAAGTAGTATGCTTCCCAAAAATCGGGATTAAGAAGTATGAATTCTTGTAACGTCTTGTCTTCTATATTTCCATCCGAAGAAATCGCCTTGGTGATTTGGTTTCGGAGCTTTCGGTAACGCTGATAGTGTCGATAGGCCAACGTATTTAAAAACGGGTCTTTCGCAATGTTCAATTTTGCCTCGGACATTGATTTCATCCCAACATCAGCATCCGTTTCATTGAAAATTTTGTTGAGGTCATAGGCCACGAACTCCCCCAATTGATACGGATTACTGGATACCCATACTTTTAAATCCTCAGGTTGGAAAACGACTCCGTGGTGTGCCAACAATTGGTTCAGGGCCTTTTCGTTACCATAACCAATACGTCTGTCATCAAGACCTTTTTTATTCCGGAGGATGTCAACGACGATTTTGGGAGTCACCTTGGGGTGTTCATCCAACAATTCTTCCATGCGCTCGTAGCGGTATTGCGAATGGCTTTCCAGAATATGCTTTTGATTTTTTTTGTCATTGGCATAGGCCGCACTCTGAAAATGGTTGGAACAGACCAATTGGTTGGTGTTCTCGACTTCGTAAATCCCGAAATTATTTGGCGAGACTTCGATCACGGCGGCCCGCTTGTCTTTGGCACTTCCTATAAAAATGGATTCTGAAACAAAGACTTCCCTTTTTTTGGCGATGGCGATGGCTTCGTCAATGGTAGAGGCGTATTGCAAAATCTCGCGGGTAACCAGTGAAATGGGAGTTTTGGCAACCCATGGGAAATCCGATTTTCCAGCATTGATGGTTACCGTTAAGCCTTGGTCATTCATTCCAGATAGTACCCCGATAAATCCACCCCATGTGATGGACATAAATTTGTGCCCATCATCGGGTGTGACGAAAGCGATAATCTTGTTCTTTGCGAATTCATCGCCTACATAGAAATCGAAATTGCGGCCAATGATCATTTTTCCGTCCTCGGTATGGTCGCCCCAGGCCGCAAAGCTAGAACAGCCGACCAGGGCCAAATCTTGCAGTGCATGCCCAATATCATGTGCTCCGTGAAAGTACATGACCCTTTGATAGGGGTTGGCAATATAGTCGAAATCTTTTGAGGCGTACTGAGCGATTCCGTAAATTTCGGCTTTGTACTGCTCATCAATATTGCGATACATTTTGCGGTTGAACCAGTCAAGGAATTTTCGGAGAAGCTTTTGTTTGCCTTTGGAGGGCATCAAAGAATCGATTTTATCGACAAAAATCTGTTCTTGCTGGTTAAAAAGTTCTTGGGTCAGGCTGCCTGTCTTCAGCCCAAGTTCGTAAGGATCACCAGCTACTATCAACTCCCACTGGCCTTGTTTGTTTTTGGTCAAAAAGTTATCCTCCAATACAAAAGTGGAATCGTTCAGTTGGGTGCGTTCCGGGATATCGGATTCGTATTGGCCTAGGTTCGGTACATCTTCCAATGATTTTTTGACACCGCAAGAGGTTAGCAACAAAATCAATACCCCCAATAGCTGTATTTTTTTTAGCCAATTGCACGAGCCTAATCCAGACACTATTATTAAAGGGAATGGTAGTATTTTAATAAGGCTAACCTGATTGAATAAACCCATAAACATATAATATGGTTAACCTGCTTCACCGGCAGGCAGACTTTTTTAGGTAAGATGTTTCTTAGTTTTAGATTCCCACTCCGCTCTTTTGGCCACTTGCATCTCCTTCGACTTTATAAATAACGCAAGGCATCCGCTGCTCTATCGACCGTCATTTTCTTCGCCAATTCATCACGTTGTCATCTGCCTATTGTACATGCCCACTTTTCTCACTTCCCGCCACGATTTTCTCCAATAAAAACTCAGCGCCCAAAATCTCCGAACAGGTCACAACCCCGCTAATGGTAACTCCTAAAATACCGTGCATGTTCAAGCTTTGTCCTGTAAAATAAAGGTTTTCTACTTTGGTTCGGGGCGAAATGAACGATTTTAACGGATTTTCGACATCTTTCACGTAACCGTACATTCCCCCGCGATGGCAACCGATATAGTCGCGGTACGACAGGGGCGTCGAGGTGTGAACGGATTGAATACACGCTCGGATATTCGGGAACTTCTTTTCCAATTCATTCAAAAATAATTCCTTTTTTTTCACCTTGAACTCAGCGTAGGTTTCCCCGCGGTCGTTCTTATGGGCGACCGTATTGACCGTTTTTGCCCAAGGAATGACCTCGTCAAAGCGCATATAGCTTATGGCAGTCATCTGTTCGCCCCATTCGTCCTGATTTTTGCGGGCCCCCATGGAGACCATATAGCTCAGGGGCCAATTTTCTTGGGTGTAGGTATGTCCGTTCCATACAGCATCGAGGTCTTTTGAATGGTAATAGTTGTGGTTTAGGTACTTAAAGGATTTTGGTTTTAGTACAATATGGATGCTAAAGGCCGAAATGGTACTTTCCATTTCTTCGATGCGCTGGGTGAACGATTTTCTGAACGCTTCGCCTGCGGTCAGGTTCAGGGTGCTTTTAGGATCGATATTCGATATAAAAAGATCGCCTTTGAATTCTTGTCCCGTTTTGGTGGTCACGGAAATCGCTTTTTTATCCCTCAGGTTGATGCGGGTCACTTCTTGATGTTTAAACGCATCGCCACCGTTTTCCTTCAATCTTCGGATAAGCAGCTTGGTAATCTGGCTTCCGCCATCGGCGCAACGGTAAGCGCTTTCTATGAAGGAGTTCACCGAAAGCGCATGCACATAAAAGGGAGTTTTGTCAGGTTCGCCCGCGTACAAAAGATTGGATCCGGCCAGCACGGCCCGCAACCTTTTATTATCCGTCAATGTATCGATATAGGCCTTTGCCCCAAGAGCGAAAAGATCGGAATCTTGATGGTAAGGTTTTCCGACTTTGAGGTTGTATAGCGGAAACTTTTGGCAGACTTCCTGCAACTTTTCACAATAGGCCTCTATCGCATCGGCTTCTTCCGGAAATTTTAGCGTTAAACGGGATGCAAAATTGGCATAGCCTTGGGCGTGTGGATATTCGGTATCATCGTCATCAAAAGTTATAATATCGAAGCCATCTTCGTCCAGCTTTTTAAAATGTAGCCCATCTAAAATATCTAAATAATCGAAGTATCGGTAGAGGTTTTGGCCTTCCGAAAGTCCGCCTAGATAATGCACTCCGGTATCGAAAATCGTCTTTTCACGTACAAAAGTCTGTAGGTTTCCGCCGAACTGGTTGTTTTTCTCCAGTACGCAAACAGTTTTACCCTCGCGTGCTAAGATGTTGGCCGCTACCAGACCGCCCATTCCGCTGCCTATGATTACGATGTCGTACTGGGATTTCATTTCTTATGACTTTCTCTCCTATAAAGGATAAAGTTATCATTTTCGAGGGAAGTGACGAAACCCTCGGGAATTGGAGTCTGTCGACCTCCTTTCAAAAGAAGGATTTCGGTGAAATAAAATAACTCCATATCGATAGTATTCTTCTCAAAACCTTCCCAATCGATGATTAATATCGAAGCTGGATTTTCTAACGCCTCTTCTATAGAATCTACAACCCTGATTCTACTGTAATTATGCGTTAAATAACTATACTTCAAAATCGCCCTAGCCTCTTGATTTTCTATGTAAGTGATAATTTTCCTGTCAATGGAATCTAGGGCCAATAGTAAATCCAATTGTCCAAAGTCTTGGGAAAGATGAACGATTGTATCCGTATCGCCCACAGATTCAAAAATCGCTTTATAGGTTTCCGAGTTATCTTTTAAATCCTTTATTACACTTTTGTACAGGGCATCCCCTTTATGCCGATAATTCTCCAAAATCAGATTGTGCCAATAGGTGGGCCCCTCGATTTGGTTGCGCAGTCTTCTGAACTCCGATCTAAAATACTGGCCGATCTGTTTGGGGCGTTTGGAATAGGTTGTGGCAAAACGCGAATCATCCGGAGAAATTCTAGGCAATATTTTAACGGTCATACTGCCATCGTTGATGATGAAACTCCCTTTGGGCGAAACTTCAGAGCCGCCGTGAATCATAACGGGCAGAATGTCAAGACCGAGCTGCTCCGCCAAATAGAAGGCGCCTTTATGGAACCGACCTATCTTATTTGTCGCTGATCGGGTGCCTTCGGGAAATGCAATGATTGAAAAACCTTGTGCTAATTTTTGTTTCAGGAAGGCCTCGCCGCCCTCAATGCCTCCGGAAACAGGATAGGCACCATGTAGTCTAGCGGCGTAACCTACGGTTTTCGAATTGTAAACGTGATCTTTGACGAGATAGATACACTTGGGATGCAGCATGCCCATGGACAAAATATCTAAAAATGATGTATGGTTGGCAATCATCATTGCCGGCTTTTCAAAGGTTTCGTTATGATTATTGATTACTTTTTTGGATAAAAAGGGATTGGTATACAAGACCGATTTCATGAACTTCGATGCCGCTTTATGAAGTCCTGATTGTTTTCTTGAACGTGCTTTCGGATTTAGTTTCAAGACCATCCACGAGTAGACGGAAAACAGCACTCCTCCCAAATCAAAATAGGCAAACGACAATAAGGAATGGATCAAAACCCTCGGTCGAATAGGTCGTTTACGGGTATCCCCCAAAAAAAGCTGGAACAACAAGGGCTGCAATGTGAAAGCCACGAACAGCGCACACCCGATACCGATAAGCGAAACGACCGAAACAGTATACAACACTGGATGCTTTGCAAAAACCAAGACCCCGACTCCGGCAATGGTCGTAATTACGGAGAGAATGATAGATGTTTTGTGGGTCGCAAGGGTCTTTTCGCCCGTGCGATATTCGGTAAGTAGGCCATTGGTCATGAAAATACTGTAGTCGACGCCCAGCCCGAAGATAAAACTACAGATGATGATATTGAAAATATTGAACTCGATATGTAAAAGGCCCATGATGCCCACAGTCAGAAACCAGGTAACAAAAATCGGAATGCTGGTAATTAATGTCAGGGTAAGACTCCGGTAAAAAAGAAACAATATCAAGAGGACCACAATAAGCGAATAGCCCAAAAGGCTATTGAAATCGTTCTTCAGGTTGCCCAAAAACGTTTCGTTAACGTTTTGCCGGTCGATGAGCAGTGTATTGGGTACATCTTCAAATCGTTTTCGAATATCGGCTGCGTTGCTATCATCGACCTTGAGCAAGGAGGTGATGGTGGTGCCGTTTTCATCGTTAACCAAATAATCGTCAACGGAAAACGACTGGATCGCCGATAGTTCGGCTAGTTGTAATGGTTCAAAATCAGCATTCAAAAGGGAGTAGAATCGTGAAAAGGTAGTCGGTTTAAAACCTAGTTCAGACCCGCTCGCTATCAGATTTTTTTTAAGCGAGTCAATTTTAGAGGCATCCCAAAACCGCTGCCAGGTCTCGATTTTTTGTTGCTGCGTTGGGTTCGATTTTACTAAGGTGCCTACAGACCCGAAACTTTCGATCTTCCCCGTTTCTTTCAATTGCTCCAGTTGTAAGAAAAGGCTATCGTTTCGTTGTAAAACTTCCTGAAGATTCTCGCCGTAAGTGGACAGATAAAGCGATTTCGAACCGATGTCCGTCAGTTTTTCAAGACGTTCGCGGGCATCCAATAAAGATTGGGTCTCATAGTTGAGCTTGGCAATATCTTGATCGAAGACGACTTTGTTATAGGTGAAAATACTGGTTACAAATAGGACGGCCAATACGGCAATGGCCCATTTACTTTTATGCCACTCAAAATTGGCCCATCGATCTAGTATCGTTTTTTTGGCCATCTGCGCCTTTTTGCCTTTATATACTTGAGGGATAAAAAGCAACGCAAAAACGGAGGCGCCCAACACGCTGATGGCGGCGAATATCCCTAGGTCTTGCAAGGCCTGGGAATCTAAAAACAAAAGACAAAGAAAAGCGCAGGCCGTGGTAAGACTGCTCATCAAAATTGAGGGAGCAACTTCTTTGAACAGGCTTTCCCTGTCTTCTCCGTTGCGGATGTGGGTCAAGATGTGCAATCCGTAATCTAGGGTAATCCCCAATAGTATGGCACCTATACCCAAGGATAAGGCAGAAATTGTATCACGAAACAAAACCAGGAAAGCGATGGCCAGCAAGCCGCCAAAAAGCGTAGGGGCGAACAGGATCAGCGGTAAGATCAATTTGCGGTAGAACAGGATCAAAAGAACAACGAGTAAGGTCAGCGCAATGCCCACTGTAAATTTGATGTCACGTTCAATTTGCTTGGCATTGGAAACTGCACTCAAGGCTGCTCCGAAATACTCACTACTTACTTTTTCGCCATATTTACTGTTCAAGGCATCCTGAATGTTGTAAAGCGCGTCCGAAAAAGGTAAATTTTTGTTCGTTTCGCCAGAACCGAAGGTAGGAGTGATAAAAAGCAGGATGTTTTCTTCCTGTTCCGTGAGAAGAAATCCGTCCTTGAGCGTAAAACCTGCCCCAAGACCCAATTGCCGTAATTTTTTAAGGGCTATATAGGATAATCCCAACGGATCTCGTACGATACTTTTTTTTGCAACGATACCGGTCGGGGAAATCAAGGTTCGATAGTTTTCACCAGTAATCTTTGCAATGCTGTCTTGAGATAATTTGTTTTGGATGTCCTTATAGTCAGAAGCTTCCAAAAAAACAGGAAGGTTTTCATAGATTAGATCAAGGGTCTTGGGTACATCTTCGGAAGCGACCCTGCCCTGAATATTTTTGATGAAGTCTCCTTGGCGGAATTCCACACTATCCAAAAATTCGGTAGCGTATTGGGTCAGATCGTCCACGTTACCATCTTCCCCTTTTCGGATATTTACCACAATTTTATCCGTAAAGGCGATGGATTTCAGGACTTGAAGCGTCCGCTGCGTTTCTTCGTTGGCCGGAATTAGGGAAGAAATATCGGCATCGAACCGAATTTGTCGGGTAACGCCGAGAAGTATGCCGATACTACCCAAAAGGCATAAAAGAGCCAACCATCGTCTTTTGGCGATGACACCATAAGCTCGTAAAAAGAAACTACCCATTTTTTACGGCTATTTTTCGTTTGGTCATTTGGGTCAGTACCAAATAGCCGATCAAACCTGAAAGTACAGAAACTAGGGTTGCCAAGGCAAAACTGCCTATCAAATACGTTTTCAATCCTTTTAAGGCCACAAGGTTGTCCATGATGTTTTCCAAGTCGAAGAAATTTTCTTCCCCGGTAATCCAAACACCCATTTGTACGCTGAAATAAAGTATAAACGGAATAAATGGCGGAAGGCTGATGTTAGAAAATGCAAAGGCTATGGCCTTGTTCAACTTGAACAAAAACGCAAGCCCGAATACCAAAAGCGTATGTAGCCCCCAAAACGGACTCAGCCCGATAAAAAGTCCCAATGCAATGGAAAGTGATTTTTTTCTAGGGGAATCCGTACTTCCCAAAACATCCTCCGTCAAGAATTTTGCGACTCCTTTTTTTTTGATTTTCCGAAAAAAGTCACGGGGTTTGATGTAGAAAAGCGTGACAAAGACAAATACCGTATTCAGTACGCTGATACGTGCAAAATCGGGCCCTTTTCTAAAATGGGACACTCTTTCTGCTTCATCGTAAGAGATTTTCACGGGAATATTTTTGACCAAAGTGCCGGACCAAGAGGCCTTGACGATGACCTCGATCTCAAATTCGAATTTTGACGTGTACAAGTTCAATTTTTCAATTTCCACGAGTGGATACAGCCGGTAGCCGCATTGGGTATCGGTTAACCAAGTACCCGTTTCGAACCAAAACCAGAAATTCGAAAATTTATTACCGAAACTACTGGATCCGGGCACATCGTGTTGCCTCATATTGCGAGATCCGATGTAGAGTACGTTCTTGGTTTCCTCCTTTTGTAAAGCTTCCAAAAAAACAGGAATATCCTCCGGAAAATGCTGCCCGTCGGAATCTATGGTAATCGCAAAATCATAGCCCAGTTTTAGCGCCTCTTGAAATCCTAGTTTTAACGCGTTGCCCTTTCCCTTGTTTTTAGGAAGATGGACTTGATGTATTTCAGAATACGTTTTTAAGATGCTCTCTGTGCTATCCGTAGCGCCATCATTGACAACAACGATATTTTTTGTAATAACTAGAACACCATCCAGTACTCGCGACAAGGTAGCCGAATTGTTGTAGGTAGGGATAAGCACACAGCATTTCAGCTGTTGCATGGTTTTTTGTATATGTGGGATAAGGATCGGCACTCAAATTCTTTGTTTATCTGGTAATTATATTATGGTGTTTTTCGTTCAAAAAGCGTTTTCTCAGAATTGGGCCAATTGTCCAATACGTCAGGACGGTGTACATTTTAGGAAAATAATCTTTGACGATACTGTAGAAATTAAATAGGCGATGAAGTTGAATGACCCTACTCAAAGCACCGATGGGCAACATCTCATCACATAAACCGCAAAGGTAACGATTGCTGCACCCTAAAACAATTGCCTTTCCGTATCGGTAAAGCTTTCCGATTGAGAGGCAAAGCCTTTTACGAATTCCTTTGCACCTTTATCTTCCATGGAGGAATAATTGTCGAGAATAAACTGCCTGTCCTCGTCCCTGTCCTTACGATAGCCGGTAATCTTGGGTACGTTTTCCTGAACGCTTAGACGTATACATCGAATTTCAACGTTCTTGGGCTCGGTCTCGATGGCATATTCCAGCAACTCCCGACCCTCTTTGAAGAAAACCTTTTTGTCCTTGATACTTTCAGTGTATTCTGCCATCATAGTGGCTACGGCGCCCTTGTAGGCGACCAAAACAGGGTCGTCGTTTTTCCCGACAGCGGTTAAGTCGTCATAAAGTGCTATGGTAGCGTCCTCACTTTCGGAGGCTTCGCGATAGTCTTGCCGCACGGTCTCCAAATCTGGAGAAACGTATCCGGCAGTCATGCATCCCATAAAAAATAATAGAAGTTTTAGTTTCATGGATCAAGACATTACTTTGAAAGTTGCGTTGAGTTTTAATGCCAATGTATCATTATAGGAAACGGTATTTTTCACTTTGACCGCACCCTCTTCCTCCGAAATATTCAGCACGACCTGTATCGTTTCGTTCTTTTCGGGATTAATGATGGCCATAAACTTTACGTTGGATACGACGGATAAGAACAACGCCTTGCCCAAAGCCTTTTCCGTGAGTTCCTTAACGAGTTGAATGGTGCAAACACCTGGCATTATAGGATTTCCGGGAAAATGGCCTTGAAATACCTCGTGATTTTTGTTCAGTTTTACTACCGCTTCTACCGCTCCATCGGTTTCGGTAAAGGATTGTATGCTATATAATTCTTTTATCAACATGGTGTTTGGGCTAAATTCCGTTTAGGGTTATAGTCAATGGAAATGTTTTGTGCAAAATTTGGATTTTCCCTGCCAAGTCCGCTTCTATTTGTGAAAAGAGAAGGACCATCTTTTCTTTGCCGCTTCCGACACGGGCAATCTTATTCAATTGACCTTCTTTCTGGTAAAAATAATGTTTTTTAGAAAGGATTTTAGCTGCGTAAATAATATCCTCCTTATCCTTGAAGGTTTGTAAGACCTTTGGATGCTCTTCCAAAAGCGCTTTAAAATCCCTTTTTAGGATACGGATTAGTAGTTTTCTATCCATTTCTTTTAAAATACGGTTCACCTTAAATTCATCCCCTTGAAATGTGAAATCGAAAAGTGTATTTCCTAGTTCTGTGGTGAATACGATGCGGTGGTGGGTCGGTCCCAATTTTTTGGCGATAAAAAGTCCGCCAAAGGTATTATCAAAGGCTTCGATTTTTGCCTTGTATACATAATCTTTTGAGACGTCCGAAAAATAGGGGTTCAGGGTTTCTTTTTGGATGATTTCTACGGGTTCAAATCCATTTTTCTTGGGATAGGAGGCGCATCCGAAGAAGACAAAGGCGAAAAGGCTACTGAGTAAAAACCGCATCGGCTAGGGATTGGTTGGTTTTTCGACCGCTGAAGACTATTTGGGTATAATCGTTGGAGGGTTCGATCATCTTTACCTCGATAACCTCTCCGCTCGGGTTGAAGGTCATGTGAAAAGCCTTGATCAATTCTGCGAATTGGGCATCCTTGGGCATGAAATGTACCAGACTGTTGTCGTCTTGGTTGAAATAGGAAATTTCGAATTGATCATCGTCGAACAAATCCCCTCGAATGCTGGCCGTTATCAATTGATTGAGTTGCGTGAAAATCTTATTTCCTCCGACATCCATGTTGCTTTTGTTGCCGTCATCATTGATATAGAGGGTATTGTCTTTGAAGATTATGGCGTAGGAGAAAGGCTCTACATATTCCCATTTGACCATATCGGGCGATTTAAAGGCCAGTTGCCCCTTGGATTCGATATCGTCGGACAAAAAATCTAGGTGTTTGTACTGTGTGAAATCGCTGGTTATCGTGGTTGATGCTTCGGCCTGCCGCTTGACCGACGTTTTTAATGCATTGGCCTCGGCCGGGGTCATTGGGGTTTGGGCGGATAGGGTTGCAGAAAAAAGAAATATAATAAGGATGACGAAACTGTTACGCCAAATAGCAGTTTTAAGTTTGGTTCGGGCCAACCCGTCCAACCAAGAAGTGTTCATATAAAGAAAACTTGTTTGCCAATTACCCATAAGCTTCTATTTCTAACAGCCGTTCAACCGGAACGGATTCCAGATTTGCCTTCCTCAAAAATACCAATAACCGTTCCAAAACTGCTATTGTTTTTGCGCTGGTGTCGTGCAACAAGACGATGTCGCCTTTTGAAATCTTCGCGGTGATTCGTTTTAAGATCATCTTTTCAGATCGGGAAGTGGTATCTAATGACCGTACCCTCCATCCAATGGATTGCAACCCAAGACTCTTGACCGATTTTTCGATTTGAGGATTGGTGACGCCGAAAGCCGGGCGATAAAGGTTCATTTCGAGTCCGGTAAACTTTTTTACTATGGAATTTGTTTTGCGGAGTTCGTCCTTTACTTTTTCTGAGCTAAAAAATCCGAAAGATTTGGAATGTGAATAGGTATGGTTGCCAATGGAATGGCCTTCGGCAAGAATTTCCTTTAGGATATCCGGATGGTTTTCAATGTGTTGCCCGATGCAGAAAAAGGTCGCCTTGGCATCGTATTTCTTCAATAATTTCAAGACTATAGGCGTAAATTTAGGGTTCGGCCCGTCGTCAAAAGTTATCGAAACCCAATTGCTGCTGCTCTTTTTGTTGCTGTGTAGCGATTTGAGATGGTAGTTCCATCCAACGAAAAACGAACCGAAGGCCGTAATCACCAACCAAACAAGAATTACAAAGGAAAACGTCCACCAAAGAACGGGAAAAAGAAAGGTCGAAAGCGCCAAGATCAGAAGCAACACTAGGGCAACGGGATTGACTACCCTCCGCCTCAACATTTTCGAAGCAGGGTAAGACTATGGTTTTCCCCGCGGTACTGATTATAAATCAATACGCTTTTAGGCGCGGTCACAGCGACGGAATTCAGCCGCACCACATCTGGAATCCGCTGTTCTTTTAATATTTTGTTCGCCAGCCAAAATGCAAAACCGGATGCGGTATCGAACTCCCCCGAAAGGTGTTTGAAGTACACTTGGGCGGTGTCTTTGAAACCGCTAGCGACTGTATCGTAGTAGCTGTCAAATTCAACATCGCCGTTGTTGCCAAGTATGATAACATCTATAGCATCAGGTTCTATTCCGTTTTCAGATAAAAAGGCATGCGTTTTCGCCGTAAGTTGATTTTCTGCTAGCGTATTGTAGGTCTTGATGCCTAGGAGTTCGGCATAACAAGAAGGCCTTTTTTCGCTGGAAAGGGTGAAAAAATTAGCCCCTTCCGAGAAAATGGTACCTTTTGTAGCGGATTTTAAAATGGATAGGGTCTCTACGGGCTCTTGTTTAATGTGTCCGATCAGACGATGGGTATTTACGTGGTGGTCGACCAATTCATCAACGCCACCGACCAGAATATGGTTTGCTTCCCCGTTTTCGAGTTGCATTTTTGCGTCCAAGACCGCCGATTCGAAGGAGATAGCGGAATGCACATAGGTAAAATTATGGCCCTTGCAGCCTATCCCCAAGGCAATTTGTCCCGCTACCGTGTTGTGCGAGGATTGAATGAACCGCGTAGGTGTCAAAAACTGCTCATCATTATCAATGATATCGCTGACAAATTTTTCGGAATCGCCGATACAACCTAAACCGGTACCCACAATAATGGCATCGATTTCGTTTTCTTCTATCGCGGCCTCGGTCATGGCGGTCTTGGCACTGACGGTACTCATTTTGATGCCTTTGGCCATTCTTCGTGCTGCCGCCGGAGGAATATAATCCTTATAATTGGGGGCGATGACTTCCAAAACCGTGTTGTTATAGCGTACGATTTCTTCCAAAAAAATCGCGTTGTCGAACGTCTTTTGAGCTGAAACGGAACCTATGCTGTTTACGTAGACGGGCATTTTTGAGTGTTTAATAGAGTTTTCAGTAATTGCGAGCTTTAAAGCCGCAGGCGAAAAAGCGTGGCAATCTGCTGAGTTTTGAATGAAGTTCAACAGTATGCCGTGCCATTTTTAGCATTCTTTTTAATAAAACATTGCTTCCAGCTCTTTGCAAAGACGTCTTTATTTTTACCCTTCTTTAGAAAATATCAGCGTCGAACAATTTCCCCCGAACCCGAACGAATTGGACAGCACGTTGCGTAGCGGTTTTTCGGTAACCTCGATAACTGGGTCGAGATTAAATTCTTTCATCGGGGTCTTGTAATTTAGATTCGGAAAAATTATGTCATTTTGAAGCGCTAATAATGAATACACCGCTTCGACACCTCCTGCAGCCGCTAAAGTATGGCCGGTAAAGGCTTTGGTGGAGCTGAAATCAGGCACCTTATCACCGAACAATCGAATCAGGGCCCGCCCTTCTGATAGGTCGTTATTGGGGGTTGCCGTACCGTGTGCGTTGACGTAGTCAATATCGGATGGTTGCATACCGGCCGTTTTTAGGGCTTTTTCCATAGCCAAAACTGCTCCATCGCCATGTTCGGAAGAGGCCGTTTGATGATAGGCATCGTTGGCGTTGCCGTAGCCGGTAACATAGCCCAACACTTTTTTGTTGTCTTTTTGAACGAGTGCGTCCGATTCCAAGACGAGGTAGGCGGCGGCCTCCCCTAAATTGAGACCTTTGCGTTCTTCATCGAAAGGGGCGCTGTAGGTGTCGGTTAAAATCAACAGGGTCTTAAAACCGTTAATCGTAAATTTTGAAAGGCAGTCGGTGCCCCCGACAATGGCGCGATCTAGCTGTCCGGATTTTATCATCCGTGCGCCCAACATGATGGCGTTCGCCGCTGAGGAACAAGCGGTACTGATGGTGGTCACAAAACTTTCTTCAAGCCCTAAATATGCCGCGATTTTTTTTGTGGAATCTCCGGCATGCAGCCCGGTAATATGCTGTCTAACCTCGGGCCGGTCGTTATAGTCGTAGAAGTACTGTTCGGATTTGTCCATTCCGCCGACGGTGGTGCCGGAAATTAACCCGGTTCTGGCGGTGTTGATATCTTCATCCGTGATTCCGGCATTCGAGACAGCCTCGTCGGCCGCGATACACCCTATCAGCACGGTACGTGAAACCTCGTTCTCGGCAAATCCAAGCTGTTTTTCAAGTACGGAGTTGGTGGCGGCGATTTCGCCGACCATGATATCCTCCTTATGAATAGTATCGATTTGTGAAATCCTGGAAATTCCCCTTTTACCTGCAATAAGCGATGCATAATTCTCCGCTACATTGTTGCCAATGGCAGAAATGATGCCCATACCCGTTATTGCTACGCCTTTTGTCATTGATATATTAGGTAATTTCTCTTCGTTTTTTTTGCAAACCACCTAAAAGTTTCCAAAAGCAAATTTAAGACCTATCGACTGCGATGCTCCTGGATATAACCGGCCATGGTATCGATAGATTCGAAAATCGATTTGCCCTGTTTTGGATCTGCCAGCTTGATGCCGTAGTCTCTATCGAGCATTACGATCAGTTCCAAAGCGTCGATGGAATCTAAGCCTAGACCTTCGCCGAAAAGCGGATCGGTGTCCTTGATTTCTTCGATGGCAACGTCTTCAAGGTTCAATTGCTCTATGATTTTTTCCTTCAATTCTAGTTTTAATTCACTCATGGGGCACTGTATAATTTGGTTAATTGTTGTTCGGTATGCAGACGGTTTCCGGTTGGGGATACGAGGTATAGAAACGCTTCGTAGCTATCTTCATCGACATCGACCCATCCGCAGAGTACCTCGTCCGCTTTATCCATTTGCACCAAACTTTCGGAATAATCCTTTAAAAACCCCGGATTAAACGCGTCAAAGATAAAAAAACTATTCTCGGAACGC
>RCMY010002332.1_pt1 | contig 17263 bp, 16 predicted proteins | sample 2041341 | NCBI WGS metagenome assembly RCMY01 (sample SAMN09708234, study PRJNA481090) | Marine sediment metagenome, whole genome shotgun sequencing project. | reverse complement strand
CTGGTGCTGCTCGGCGAGTCCGCCGGCACTGGCTCCGATGTGGGCGAGCGGGTTCGGGCGGCTTCGCGCCGTGTCGAAGACCTGCGCTTCGCGTCCAAGCGTCCCCTGGGTGACGCATGAGTGGGCTGGTTGAGGGCGCTCGGCGCCTCCTGACTCGTGAGGGCACAGACGTGGGTCAGCAGATCGAGGGGTTACAGACCGCAGCAGCCCAAGCGCGTGGTCGTCTCGACGACGAACTGGTGGACCGCTGCGAGACGGTCGCGAACCGTGCCGCCGAACGCCTGCGGCTCTCGGCCGATCACACGGTGGTCGCGATCGCCGGCGCCACCGGTTCGGGCAAGTCCTCCACCTTCAACGCCCTGACCGGATTCGAGTTGTCCTCCGTCGGAGTACGCCGCCCCACGACATCGTGGGCCACGGCCTGTGTCTGGGGTCGTGAAGGCGCCGAGGGTCTCTTGGATTGGCTGGGGATCCCGCCGCGCCACCAAACGATGCGCGACTCCATGCTGGACACGCGACGCCAGGAGAAGGCGCTCGACGGTGTGGTGCTGCTCGACCTTCCCGACCACGACTCCACCGAGGTCTCCCACCACCTCGAGGTTGACAGGTTGGTGCAGTTGGCCGATCTGCTCATCTGGGTGCTGGACCCGCAAAAGTACGCCGACGCCGCGATCCACGACCGCTACCTGGCTCCGCTGAAGAGTCACGCCGGAGTGATGGTGGTGGTGCTCAACCACATTGACTCGGTGGCCGAGAACCGGCGCGAAGCGATGTTGGCCGACGTACGCCGCCTGCTCGACTCCGACGGTCTCACCGAGGTCCCGCTGCTCGCAGTGAGTGCTCGCCACGACATCGGCATCGACGACCTTCGCCACGAGATCATCTCTCGGGTCGACGCCAAGAAGGCGACCCGCGCTCGCATGCAGGCCGACCTCATCGCTGCGGCGGAGGACCTCGTTGCCGAGGGCGGGCGTGACGAAGCGCGTGGGCTGACCGAGCGTCAACTCCGGGACCTTGATCAGGCGTTGGCCGAATCAGCCGGGGTGCCCACCGTCGTCGACGCTGTCGAGCGCTCCACCCGACTGCGGGCAGGTCGAGCCACCGGATGGCCCGTGGTCTCCTGGGTCTCGAAGCTGAAGCCCGACCCCCTGAAGCGACTGCATCTCAACCTGGGCGCGGCGGGTCGCGAACTGACCGGTGCTTCGCGGACCTCAATGCCGGAGACCGGCCCGGTCCAGCGTGCCCGCGTGGACACCGAGGTGCGCTCGTTGGCCGACGAGGCCTCCGCTGGGCTGGCCCGACCCTGGGCCGACAGTGTCCGACGCGCCTCGACCTCCCGCGTCGACGACTTGAGCGACAGCCTGGACCGAGTTCTGAGCGGCACTGATCTCGGTGCGGCGAAGATTCCCGCCTGGGCGGGTTTCGTCCGGACCTTGCAGTGGGTGTTGATCACTACGGCCATCGCCGGGCTTCTCTGGCTGGCCGGCATTGCGGCGTTCGGCTACCTCGGGCTGCCAGCGATCGACTCTCCGAAGGTAGGAGTGGTTCCGGTGCCAACGCTGATGCTGATGGGCGGAGTGCTGCTAGGAATCCTGCTGGCGCTCGTGTGTCGCGTGCTGGTGGGCTTCACCGCACGCCGCAGAGCGGCAGCGGCGGACAAGCGCCTACGGGCAGCGGTCCATGAGGTGGCAACAGAATTGGTGGCGGCCCCGATCGAGGCCGAGCTGGCGGCGTACGCCGCCTATCGCGGCGGTCTCTCCGCAGCCCTGCACTAGCGCAGGGCCCAGGGGCGCCCGTGACGAGGTGCCCCCCGGAATGGTCAGTGGTGCACCCCAACTAGTCTCACGCCATGGCCGAATATGTCTTCACCCTGCGCAATGTGCGTAAAGCCCATGGCGACAAAGTCGTTCTCGACAACGTCACGCTGTCCTTCCTCCACGGAGCGAAGATCGGCGTCGTTGGCCCCAACGGCACCGGAAAGTCCACTCTGTTGAAGATCATGGCGGGGCTCGAGCACGCCAACAACGGGGACGCCATCCTCGATCCAGGCGCGACGGTGGGGATGCTCCAGCAGGAGCCCCCGCTCACCGAGGGCAAGACGGTTCTGGAGAACGTCGAGGAAGCAGTCGGCGATATTAAAGCCAAGATGGCGCGCCTTGAGGCCGCCTACATGGAGATGGGCGAGCCGGACGCCGATCAGGACGCGCTGATGGCCGAGACCGGCGACCTGCAGACCGAGCTGGACGACGCCAACGCGTGGGACATCGACAGCCGGCTCGACCAGGCGATGGACGCGCTGCGCTGCCCTCCGCCGGACGCCATCGTTGACTCGCTCTCTGGGGGTGAGCGTCGCCGCGTTGCCCTGTGCAAGCTGCTGCTTCTCCAGCCTTCGCTGCTGTTGCTCGATGAGCCCACCAACCACCTCGACGCCGAGTCGGTGCAGTGGTTGGAAGGCCACCTCGCGTCGTACCCCGGCGCGGTGCTGGCCATCACCCACGACCGGTACTTCCTCGACAACGTCGCCGAGTGGATCCTCGAACTCGACCGGGGCAAGACCCACCCCTACGAGGGCAACTACACGACCTACCTGGAGACCAAGAAGGACCGCCTCAAGATCGAGGGGCAGAAGGACGTCAAGCGCGCCAAGATGCTCGAGCGTGAGTTGGAGTGGGTCCGCTCCAACGCCAAGGCGCGGCAGACCAAAAGTAAGTCACGTCTGGCTCGCTACGAGGAAATGGCCGCCGAGGCGGACCGGATGCGCAAGATCGACACCTCTGACATCAACATCCCGGCGGGACCGCGCCTGGGCGATGTCGTCCTTGAGGTCAAGAACCTCACCAAGGGATTCGAGGGGCGGACCCTCATCGATGACCTCAGCTTCTCGCTTCCGCGCGCCGGCATCGTCGGTGTCATCGGACCCAACGGCGTTGGCAAGACCACGTTGTTCAAGATGATCACCGGCGAGGAGAAGCCCGACAGCGGCGAGTTGAACGTCGGCCAGACCGTCAAGATCTCCTACGTCGACCAGAGCCGTGGCGGTCTGGACCCCACGAAGAACGTCTGGGAGGTCGTCTCCGACGGGCTCGACCACATCAAGGTCGCCAACTTCGAGATGAACTCCCGGGCCTACGTCGCCTCGTTCGGCTTTAAGGGGCCCGACCAGCAGAAGCAGGCCTCCGTGCTCTCCGGTGGTGAGCGCAACCGCCTCAACCTCGCGCTCACCTTGAAGATGGGCGGCAACATGTTGATGCTCGATGAGCCCACCAACGACCTGGACGTTGAGACGCTCTCCGCCCTCGAAGACGCGCTGCTCGACTTCCCGGGCTGCGCCGTGGTCACCTCGCACGACCGGTGGTTCCTGGACCGGATTGCCACCCACATCCTGGCTTGGGAGGGCACTGAGGAGAACCCGGGCAAGTGGTACTGGTTCGAGGGGAACTTCGCGTCCTATGAGGAGAACAAGATCGAGCGTCTTGGTGCCGAGGCGGCACGTCCGCATCGGGTCACCCACCGCCGCCTGACGCGCGACTGACCGGCTGCTAATCCGGGGCCAAGCCTATTGGCCCCGGATCTCCATGGCCGGCCGATCCTTGATGAGATGGTCGGCAACCGCATTCATCACCCGTCCCAGGGTCTCGAGATCGTCGGGATCCACGAGATCCACGAGATGAGTACGCACGCCCTCGACGTGCATGGGTGCGAGATTGCTCAGCATCAGCCATCCCGTCTCGGTCAACCCGGCGGTGATGCCGCGTCCGTCCTCGGGGGAGGTGCCGCGGCCCACCAACCCAGCCTTCTCCATGCGCTTGACGGTGTGGGTGACGCGGCTGCGGCTGTGGGCCAAGGAGTCGGCGAGCTGAGCCATCCGCATCTGGCCGCCCTCCCGCTCCGAGAGGCGGACGAGGATCTCGTACTCGGTCAGCGAGATGTTCGAGTGCTGTCGCAACTCGTCATCAAGCTGGTCGAAGAGCAGTTGGGTACCCAGCACCAGTGCGCGCCACGCCTGCTGTTGGGACTGGTCGAGCCACCGAGGCTCTTCACCGATGTCGGGCATTCGACGAGTTTAGGGCCTGGTCGGTAAAGGCGAATCGTCCGGCCGGGAACCCCGGCCGGACGACTCTCTGAAACGGTGAGCGATCAGATGCGCTCGAGGATCATGGCCATGCCCTGGCCGCCACCCACGCACATGGTGATCAGGCCGGTGGACTTGTCGTGCCAGTCCAGCGAGTTGATCATCGTGTTCTGCAGGCGGGCGCCCGTCATCCCGAAGGGGTGACCAACGGCGATGGCGCCACCGTTGACGTTCAGGCGGTCCAGGTCGATGCCGAGGTCCTGGTAGGACGGCACGACCTGAGCAGCGAAGGCTTCGTTGATCTCGACGAGGTCGATGTCCCCGATGCTCATCCCGGCGTACTTCAGGGCGTTGCGAGTCGCCTCAACCGGGCCGAGGCCCATGATCTCGGGCGAGAGTCCGCTGACGCCGGTGGAGACGATGCGGGCCAACGGCTTGAGGCCAAGCTCAGCAGCCTTCGTGTCGGACATGACGATGACGGCGGCGGCGCCGTCGTTCAGGGCGCAGCAGTTGCCGGCCGTGACGACTCCGTCGGGACGGAAGACCGGCTTGAGGTCCTTGATGGCGTCGTAGGTGACTCCGGCGCGGGGGCCCTCGTCGGCGCTGACCACGACGCCGTCGGGGTTGGTGATCGGGGTGATCTCGCGGGCCCAAAAGCCGTCGGCGATGGCCTTCTCAGCCAGGTTCTGCGACCGGACGCCGAACTCGTCGAGTTCCTTCTTGTCCAAGCCACGCAGACGAGCGACGTTCTCGGCGGTCTGACCCATGGCGATGTAGGCGTCGGGGAGGAGGTTGTCCTCGCGCGGGTCGTGCCAGTCCTGGCCACCCTCGGCGTACTTCTCCGTGCGGGCCTTGGCGTCGTCGAACGTGTGGTTGTGAGTGTCGGGCCAGTGGTCCGAGGTGCCCTTCGCGAACCGCGAGACGGTCTCGACTCCGGCGGAGATGAAGACGTCGCCCTCGCCGGCCTTGATGGCGTGGAAGGCCATCCGCGAGGTCTGCACCGAAGAGGAGCAGTAACGGGTGATCGTGGCGCCAGGAACAGCGTCGAGACCCATCAGGACATTGACGATCCGCGCCATGTTGTTGCCGGACTCGCCACCGGGGAGGCCGCAACCGAGGTAGTGGTCATCGATCGTGTTGGCGTCGAGCTCGGGAATCTTGGCAAGGGCGGCCTGGACGATGGTCGCCGTCAGGTCGTCGGGGCGAATGTCCTTCATCGCCCCCTTGTTGGCGCGACCGATGGGCGAACGCGCGGCAGAAACAATGACGGCCTCAGGCATGGATGAATCTCCGATCTCGGGATGAATGTGCGCTCTCACACTAGCGCGCGTCCCTTCGGCGACTAGGAGCGGCGCAGAGGTCGGATGATCTCGGCGACGGCCAGGTCCAGGAACGGCCCTCGGTCGGGTGGCGCCTTGAGCAGCGCGGCCAGCAGGACCCCGTCGTACGCCGCCACCATGACTTCGGCACGACGCACTGGGTCCGTGGGGTCTGCAGCGTGGGCCACCAGCATCTGAGCGACCAACCAGACGATCCTTTCGCGCCCCTCTCGCAGGGTTGCGGCCAACGCCGGGTCGCGGGTGGCTTCGAGGACCAACTCGATCCGGGCCTGGATCAGGCTGCCGTCATGGAGCCAGCGCGCGAACCGAGAGGCGATCAGCTCGACCGCCTTGGGATCGCCAAGATCGTAGGACTCCAACTCTGCGGCCAGGACGGTCACATCCTCGCCAAGACGATCAGTCACGAGGCCCGCTAACGCAGACTGAAGCGCCGACCGGCTGCGGTAATAGGCGGAAGTCGTGCCTTGGGGGAGTTGAGCCTGCCGATCCACGGCGCGGTGGGTGAGGCCGCGCAGGCCTTGGGTGGTGATCACCTCCAGGGCTGCGCGACGCAGCGTGTGTTGTCGTTCGGTGACTGTCATGCAGAACACAGTGCCACGGGGAAGAACTGGGTGGCGAAGGACCTTCTACAGATGTAATCTTCTACATACGTAGAAACAACGAAAGGGATCATCATGAGCTTTGAACTTCTTCCCGGTCTCGCCCCCTGGCTCTACGGCTTCATCGCCGTCAGCCTCCTACTCTCACTCGCCTCCATCGCGACGTTGAGCATTGCGTTGCTGGACAACCGCCGGATTCGCATCACCCGCCGCGAGCGTGTGAGCACCTACTACGGTCGGATGGTCTTCAGCCACTAACCTGCAGAGGTGCGACACCTCTACGAATGTCCGACTCGCTGGGCCGACCTCGACATGCTGGGTCACGTCAACAACGTGACGTATATCGACTACCTGCAAGAAGCCCGCGTCGACCTGATGCGAAGGATCCTGCCTCCCGCCCACTCGGGACAGGATCTGACCGAGGGCGCGGTCGTTGTTCGGCACGAGGTGTCCTACGCCCACCCCCTCGTCTTCGGATTTGAACCTGTCCAGATCGAGACGTGGGTGACCGACGTGCGGGTCTCCCGCTTCACCCTGGCGCACGAGGTGTTCCATCTGGACCCGACAGCGCCAGGGGGTCGCAGGGTCTACCTGCGCGCCACCAGCGTGATGGCTCCGTTCGTCTTCGCCACCGAGAGCCCGCGACGGCTCGGCGTCGATGAACGCGCTGCGCTCGCGCCGTACCTCGAGGAGTCGCATCTCGAGCCCACTGATCGCTGCGAGCCCGTCGATCCTGCGGCAGCGCAGGTCTTCGAGTTCCCGCTCCACGTTCGCTTCTCCGACGTCGACGTCTACCGCCACGTCAACAACGTCAAGTACTTCGAGTACCTCCAGGAGTCGCGGATCCGGCTGATCTACGACCTGGCAGCGGGCCGGGACCTGCCGGCCATGAGTTTCGTTGTTGCAGCGACCGATGTTGACTACGTGTCCCCGATCGTCCTACGGGCCGAGCCCTACCGCGTCGTCTCCGAGATCGCCCGCGTGGGGCGCCGGTCGATGACCATCGATTCCGAGATCCTCGACGGCGTCCGCACGCTCTCGCGGGCCCGGGTCGTCGTGGTCTTCTTCGACCTCGAGACACAAAAATCAGCCGATCCGCACCCGTTGGTGCGGGAACGGTTGCAGGAGTTGGCACGGCCCTAGTCCAGCGTGTTCACCATGAACTGGGCTGCGTGCTCGACGTAGGCCCAGAACTGCGCGTCCTGCTCTGCGGTGAGGTCGACGGCGTCGAGGCCGGCGCGGAAGTGCACGAGCCAGCGTTCCTTGGCGTGGGGCGTGACCGCGAAGGGTGCGTGTCGCATGCGCAGGCGCGGGTGGCCTCGGGTCTCGGAGTACGTCGTGGGTCCGCCCCAGTACTGCACCAAGAAGAGCAGGAAACGCTCTTCAGCCGGACCGAGATCTGCTTCGGGATACAGGGGGCGTAGGGCCTCGTCCTCGGCAACGCCGGCATAAAAGGTGGACACGATGGTGCGGAAGGTCTCGAACCCGCCGATCTCGTCGTAGAAAGTGGCGGTCATGGACCCATGGTGCCAGCGCTCCGTTAGAGTCCGCGCCATGGGTTCGCAACGGCTACGACCATCGGTGCGTGCCGCGGTGGGTCGCTTGACGCAGAAAAATGGTGCCGTCGAGCAGGACAACCGAGATCGTGAGCTCGCGCGTCTGCGAGCCAAGGTCAAGAAGCAGTCTCGTCGCATGAAGCGCCTCGAGGGGCGTGTAGAACGTCTGAAGGACAGATCCGCACCGACGGCAGTGGCGAGCATCGAGGGTCTCGATCGCCTGGCCGTGCGGCGCCGGGCGATCTTCGCGTCCGCGGCGACGGACGCGCGAATTCTCGAGATTGGCCCTGCCCACAACGCGGTCCTTCCCAAGCGCGAGGGCTTCAACGTCAAGTCGGTCGACTACCTCGACCGCGAAGGCCTGATCAACCGCTACCGGGAGTTCAAGAACTACAGTCCCGAAACCATCGAAGAGGTTGACTTCGTCATGCCTCCGGGAGGGGCGATGGCCGAAGTCATCGGGGAGAAGTTCGATGTCGTGCTCGCCTCCCACGTGATCGAGCACACCACGTCCATGATCGACTTCCTCGACGAATGCACCAAGATGCTCAACCCCGGCGGGGTGCTGGCCTTGGTCGTGCCCGACCATCGCTACTGCTTCGATCGGTTCCGCGAACGGGCTTCGCTGGGTCGAGTCATCGACGCGTCCATCGATCCGCCGAGCGTCCACACCGTCGGCACGGTGATCGAGGAGAAAATCAACTCGGTGAAGCACAGGGGCATCACCGCTTGGGTCCCCGGGCATAAGGGCCACTACCGCTTCAACTGGGACGCGGACTACGCACGCAGTTCCGGCGAGCAGGCTCGAGCTGCGGATCGCTACATCGACACCCACAACTGGATCTGTACGCCGAACCACCTGCGGCTGCTACTTCAGGACCTATACGACCTGGGGTTCACCACGCTGCGGGAGACCTACTTCCACGACACCGTGCGGCATGAGTTCTTTCTCAACCTCTCGGAGGACGGACCCGGCAGCGGCCTGACCCGGGAAGAACTGATCGCCCTGTCGGAGGGCGAGAGGATCGTCCTGGACCACCCGACGTTCGAGAGCTGATCTCTCGCTCAGGCCTGCGGCGTCGCCTCCGTGCCACGATCTGTTGACCCGGTGGGCGGGCTGTCGCGGTGCCAGACGACGCGCTGGGGGAAGGGGATCTCGATGCCTTCGTGGTCGAAACGTGCCTTGATCCGCTCACGCATCTCGCGGGCGACCGCCCACTGAGCGCCGGGGGTCGTCTTGAGGACCACCCGCATGGTGACGGCGTCGGCGGCGAGGTCCTGGACTCCCCACACGGAGGGTTCCTCGATGACATCTCCCTTGAGGTCCTCTTCCTCCCACATGTCGTGCGCGACCTCTTCCAGCACTCGCTTCACGCGCGAGATGTCTTCGTTGTAGGAGACGCCGACGTCCAGAACGGTGCGCGACCAGTTCTGGCTCTGGTTGCCGACCCGGACGATCTCCCCGTTGGGGACGTACCAAACGGTGCCGTTGATGTCACGAAGTCGGGTGACCCGCAGGCTGACCGCCTCCACCGTCCCGGTGGCTTCGCCGATGTCGATGATGTCGCCGACCCCGAACTGATCCTCAAGGATCATGAAGATCCCGGACAGGAAATCCTTCACCAGGGACTGGGCGCCGAAGCCTAGGGCGATGCCGATGATGCCGGCGCTGGCGATGATCGGGGCGATGTCGACCCCGATCTCGCTGAGCATCATGGTGCTGATGACGGCCACGATCAGGCCCGTGACGATGCTGCGGAACAGGCCACCCATCGTCTGGGCCCGTTGGGCTCGTCGCGCTGAGACGTGGGGGTTCGCCCGGTCGGGCATCACTCCTTGTTCGGCCCGCTTGACCGCCCGCCCGATTCCCTTGTGCAGCCCCCAACGCAGTCCCAGTCCGAGTAGGAATAGGCCCACCAGAGCCAGGGGAGTGCCAACGACCACCTCCAGGCCGTTGGCGAGTTTCTGATTGCCGGTGAGGCTGAAGGTCCATTCACAGATCGACTCACCATCGAGGGAGCACTTGCGCGTCGCGATCTCAAACATGGGTCCCAGTAAACAGGCCGACCGATGGCGATACTCTGAGGCATGACCACGATTCGCTCGACTGTTGTTCGACTCACAGCCGGTGTCCTTCTCGCGTGCGGCCTTCTAGCCATCAGCGCCCTTCCCGCAGCCGCTGAACCTGCCAGAGGCTGGCCCGATCATGACCCCGTTGACAGCCTTGAAGTGCTGTTTGTGCTGGTGGGAATGCCGATGCTGTTGGCCATCGGAATTCTGGCCTTCGTGATGCTGCCACCGATCATCCGCGGCGAACCGCTGCGTCCCGAATGGTCGTTGCCCTCCACCGACCAGTGGATCGGTGGTCCTCAGCGCGACAAGGGACAGCTCGCTGCCCCGGACGACGACACATCCAAGGCCGGTGGAGCAAGTGGCCGCTGGTGATGTGCTCTCCAGCGCGGAACGCGGCGCGCTGGACGGAACGATTCGGCGCGCTGAGCAGCTGTCTCGGGTTGAGTTCTCGGTCTTCATCGGAGACGTCCAGGGGAACCCCCGAGACCACGCCACCAGCCTGCACAACTCGCTGGTCGTGCCCACGCGCAGTGTCCTGATCATGGTGGATCCGGAGCAGCGGATTTTGGAGATCGTGACAGGGGGCTACGTACGCCGCACCCTGAGTGACCGCGAGGTGGAGTTGGCCGTGGCCACGATGCAGAGCCTGTTCGCCGAAGGTGACCTTGCCGGCGGGCTGTGTCGCGGAATCACCCACCTCGCCGAGCACGCGGTGCCGGCGGGCGCCCTACCCGGCAAGTAGAACGCCCACCGCAGAGCTAGAACGCTATTCGGCGTCCTTGGCCTGAGCCGCGACGGCGCGTGCCACATCGGCGCGCGCCTCGCGCACGTAGCGCAGAGCTCCCGGGTTCGCCTCCGCTGTCTCCAGCCAGGAGTCCAGGGTCTTCAGTAGCCTTGGTGAAGCGAGCGCGTGGGGGAAGACGTACTGCAGAGCAACCGCGCCCTTGTGCGCACCCAGTCGCTCCCACAAGGTCGGCACGGCGTCGAGGAACGCCGAGACGTAGGGCTCCAGCACCTCGTCCTGACCGGCGCGGGGGAAGGCCGCAGCAACGCTGCGATGCGTCTCGTTGGGGGTGCTGGCATCGACCATCACCTGTTCCCAGGCACGAGCCTTGGCTTCCGCGGTGGGCATCGACGCCCGAGCGGCAGCAGCCTTCTCCTGTCCGGAGATGGTTTTGTCCGTCTCCAACTCGGCGTCGATCCGAGCGCCGTCGCATCGACCCAGCCGAGCCAGGGCCGTGATCAAGGCCCACCGCAGGTCGGTGTCGATGGCCAGGCCCTCGAACAACAGACTGCCGTCCAGCAGTGCCTCGAGATCGGCGACGGCCGCGTCGCTGCTGGCGGCGCCCGCGAAGGAGCGCGCGAAGGTGAGTTGGTGATCGCTGTCGGGCTCGGCGGATTCGAGCAGTTCGCGCAGGCCCTGCTCCCAGGCCAGCTCCAGTGAATCTCGGTTGGCTGGTGCGGAATAGAGCGTGACCGCCTGCCCGGCCAGGGTCGGGATGCGGCTGACACCCCAGGCGTCGGACTCGGCGCCGATGTTGGCCAGGACTAGGGCGAGGTAGTCGGTCGCCGTCATCTCGGCGTCCCGCGTCATGTCCCACGCGGCACCCCACACCAGGGCCCTGGCGAGGGAGTCCTCCATCCGGGACAGTCCCTCGATGGCGGTGGCCAGCGAACGGTCGTCCAGGCGGATCTTGGCGTAGGCCAGATCGCCGTCGTTGAGCAGCAGAAGATCGGGGCGTCGGAGGCCGACTGCCTCGGGGATCTCAGTGGCGGCGCCGTCGACGTCGACCTCGATGTACTCGGTTCGGGCGATGGGGCCATCAGCACCGTCGGCGTCGTAGAAGCCGATTCCCAGGCGGTGGCGACGCAGGGTCGGCCAGCCCGGATGGGCGCTCTGGCGGACGGTCAGACTGGTGAGGACGCCGTCCTCATCGGTCTCCATCTCGGCGCGCAGAGTGTTGACGCCCGCGGTCTGGAGCCATTCCTCGGCCCAGCCGGAGAGTTCGCGCCCCGACGCCTTCTCCAAGGCGTCGAGCAGGTCGGAGAACTCGGAGTTGGCGTACTCGTGATTCTTGAAGTACTGACGCAACCCGGCCAGGAAGGGGTCTAGGCCCACCCAGGCCACCAACTGCTTGAGCACTGAGGCGCCCTTGGCGTAGGTGATCATGTCGAAGTTGACCTCGACGGCTTCGAGGTCGACGTTGTCGGCCGCGATCGGGTGGGTGCTGGGCAACTGGTCGGCGCGGTAGCCGGTCTGCTTGCGGGCGTTGGCGAAACCGGTCCAGGAATCGGTGAACTCGGTTGCCTCGACCTCTGCGTGATAGCAGGCCCACTCGGCGAACGACTCGTTGAGCCACAGGTCGTCCCACCACTTCATGGTCACCAGATCGCCGAACCACATGTGCGCCATCTCATGCAGAATCACCGAGCAGCGGAACTCGTAGAAGGAGCGGGGCTGCCGGCTGCGGGGGAGGTATTCGTCCCGGAGCGTCACGCAGCCGGCGTTCTCCATCGCACCCATGTTGTATTCGGGCACGTAGAGCTGGTCGTACTTCTCGAACGGGTAGGGGTAGTCGAAGGCTTCCTCGAAGAATTCGAAGCCCTGCTTGGTCTGCAGGACGATCTGCTCGCGGTCACGCTCGAGGTACTCCACCAGGGACTGGCGGCAGTAGTGGCCCAAGGGGATCGAGCCGTGCTTGCCTTCGTAGACGTCCTGGACCTCGTAGTACTCCCCGGCGACCACCGCGGTGATGTAGGTCGACATCGGCTTGGTGGTCGGGAAGTGCCACACGGCGGTTCCGTCGCCGACAGGGGAGGGCTCCGGGGTGGGTGCGTTGGAGACCACTTTCCAGTGCTCAGGAGCGGAGACGGTGAAGGTGAAGACGGACTTCAGATCGGGCTGCTCGAACGTGGCGAACACGCGGCGGGCGTCGGGCACCTCGAACTGGGAGTAGAGGTAGACCCGGTCATCGGCCGGGTCGAAGAAGCGGTGCAGGCCTTCTCCGGTGTGGGAGTAGGTGCAGTCGGCGCGGACCACCAGTGTGTTCTCCGCCACCAGATCGTCCAGAGTGATTCGGCTGTCGGCGTAGGCCGAGAGATCGACCGGCGCTCCGTTGAGGATGATTTCGTGCACAGTCGCGTCGACGAGATCGACGAAGGTCGACGCGCCGGGAGTGGTGCAGGTGAAGGCCAATGTGGTGGTCGACCCGAAGGTGGGGGTGTCCCGGTCTGGAGCCTTCGTGAGGTCCAGGTCAATGGCGTAGGAGGTGACGTTGACGAGGGCGGCGCGGGTGGCGGCTTCGTCCCGAGTGAGGTTGGTTCCAGGCATGTCCGCGATCATGTCACTGCGCCCCGCAAGATCAATTCCGGCCCTGGGGCGAATGGGGCTCAAGGGGGTGGACGGAACACTGGGATCAGAGTTACACCGTTGATCTTATGGTGATTTTGTTGCGAAACACCCCCGATGTGCTTGACAGTGCTCCTTGTGTCCCCCACATCCCCCAGTTCCCGCATGTCCGTGCGCGCCCTCGCAGCCTTCGTCACGACGGGCCTCGTCGCGGTGCTGTTGCCTCTGATGACGGCGCCCTCCGCGCAAGCGGGGTCGACGCTCTTGTGCAGCGGCTACTCGTCGTGCGCGCAGCAGCGGATGTTCAACGGGGGTTACAAGGCCAACCAGGGCACCATGTACTGGCGCATGTACTCCGGCACCAACTGCACGAACTACGTGGCTTTCCGCATGGTGAAGAACGGCATGGCGAACGAACGCCCGTGGTCGAGCACCGGCAACGCCTACAACTGGGGTGCTGCGAACGCCAGGATCACCGACTCGGTCCCTGCGGTGGGGTCGGTGGCCTGGTTCAACCGCAGCTCTGGTGGAGCCGGGTCTGTCGGCCACGTGGCCTACGTGGAACAGGTCGTCTCTCCGACCGAGATCGTGGTCTCGGAAAGCAACTGGCGTGGGGAGTTCGACTGGCGGCGCATCGAGAAGGATTCCTCCTCCTGGCCCAGCGGTTTCATCCACTTCAATGACAAAGCCATGACCAACACCGCGCCGCCTGCCATCACGGGCGAGGCCGCGGTCGACGAGCAGCTGACTGTCAGTGCCGGTTCGTGGACGCCCGCGCCTACGAAGATCACCTACGCCTGGCTGGCCGACGGCGTGGCCATCGCAGGTGCGAACTCCTCCACCTTCATCGCCACCGAAGCCGAGCGAGGTAAGCAGCTCAGCGTTCGGGTGGCGGCCGCAGCGACCGGGTACCCGGGTGGTGCGGCGTACTCCGAGCCGACGGATCCAGTGGCCCGGGCCCGCTTCGAGCAGACCGCCCCGCCGCAGGTCAGTGGAACGGCCGAGGTGGACGAGGTGCTCACCACCACGCCGGGTGGTTGGTCGCCCGCTCCAGAGTCAGTCAGCTACTCCTGGTTGGCTGACGGCCAGGCGGTCTCGGGTGCGAACGGACCGAGTCTTGAGGTCGACAGGTCCCTGGCCGGCAAGAGGCTCGTGGCCAAGGTGCAGGTGCGCCGCACCGGGTACGTCAAGGCGCAGGGTGGCTCGGTTGCAGTTGGACCCGTCGTCGCTGGCACGATCGAGACCCCCGACCCCTACGCCGTCGCGGGTCGCCCCCGAGTGGGCAACACGATCTCGCTGCGGGGGACGCACACGCCTCGGGATGCGTCCACGACGTACTCGTGGCTGCGAGACGGTACGCCGATCCCGGGAGCCTTCGACCCCTCCTACCGCTTGGATGTTGCTGACGCCGGCCACGAACTGGTCGGGCAGGTGACGATGTCGAAGCGCAACTACCTGACTCGGGTGGAGCGGGTCTCTCGCGGGCCGGTGACGTCCACCCCGAATGTGAGGGTGAAGGCCGTTGGCAAGTCTCGTAAGGCGCTGGTCGTGGTGCGGGTGCGTGCCCGCGGCTTCGGTCGTCCTCCCGGCGAGGTCAAGATCAAGATCGGCAACCGTCAGACGTTGGTGCCCTTGGTGCGGGGTAAGGCCAAGACCTGGGTTCACCGCGTGCCGTCGGGCGACGCCCGGGTCGTGGTGAAGTACTTGGGGTCGAAGGTGGTGGCGCGGGGTCGCGCTGTCGAGCAGGTCAACATCCGGCGCTGAGACGCCAGAATCCCGACGCACACGGTCGGGAACAAGCGGGACGTCTCGCGACTTGTCCAGACATGACTAAGACCGACTTTTGGTTCGACCCCCTGTGCCCGTTCGCCTGGATCGCGTCCCGCTGGATGCGGGAGGTCGAGCAGGTCCGCGACGTCGACGTGCACTGGCACGTGATGAGCTTGGCCTACCTGAATAAGGACAAGGACATCTCGCAGGACTACCGCGACATGCTCGCGCCCGCATGGGGCCCGGTCCGGGTCCTCATCGCTGCAGCACAGAAGCATGGCGACGAGGTCCTACTCCCGCTCTACGAGGCGATGGGCAGGCGCATCCACCACCAGGGCGAGCAGATCACCCGCGACCTGATCGCGGCGGCGGTCGCCGAGGCTGGTCTGGAGCCCGGACTGGTAGACGCGATGGATGACTCTTCGCTCGACGAGGCGGTGGCCAAGTCGCACCACGAGGGCATGGATCAGGTGGGCGATGACGTCGGTACCCCGACGATCGCGATCAACGGAGCCGCTTTCTTCGGGCCGGTCATGTCGTCCATCCCGCGCGGCGAACTGGCCGGTGAGATGTTCGACGGCGCCGTTGCGCTGGCGAAGTTCCCGGACTTCTACGAACTGAAGCGGACCCGGACCGGGGACCTGGACTTCTCTTAGCTCTCAGTGGACCGGGCAGCCACGGAGGCGGCCTTGTTCCGGATGACCGGCTTGTTGACCTCACTGGCCGCAGCCTCCAGATCGTCCAACATCTCACCGAGACGTTGGGGGATCTGCAGGCTCGTGGCGCCCCAGTGCGCGATCTCGTCCACGGCGAGATCGAGGAACTGCTGGAAGGTCCACTCCGAGGTGATGAGCCGAGGGATGCCCTCGCTGTCGTGGTGAACCCCTGCGGCTGCGGGCTCGCTCACCATCCGGCGAAGAATGTCGTGTAGCTCATCGAGAGCCTGAACGGCGGTCGTCGGGTCGTTGACCCCCGGTGAGAGCGCCCGCTCCGCGATGTCGACCAGACGGCGGAAACCGTAGGTCAGGTCCTGCTCCATCGATCGGTCCTTGGCCAGGGTGAGCCCATTGCTGGTCAGCGTCTGGTAGTCCTGCTGCGAGATTTCCCGAGTGCCGTGCACCAGAGCCAGCGGAGCCCCCTCCGGGAGGAAGCTGCCCAACGGCAGGAGCACCTCGATCCGTACGTCGAGCCGCTGACCCAGGGCACACAGCGAAGCGGCGTCCAAGCGATTGAGATACCCCGTCTGGGGAGCCACCACCACGGTTTGGCCTGTGAGGTGCGGCAGGTCCGGGGCCGTCGGGGGCATGGTGGACCGGCGCCCAGCGCTGCGGACCAGGAGCTCGCGGGTCTGGTCGCCCGCGCGGTGGATCACCGTTGAGACCGCGATGGATTGAGTGATGTGGTGGATGAAAGCGAGAAACATCCCCACCGCTCCCAGGACGAGGAAGAACGAGACCGTGACGGCGATCTGCGGAACCGATTCATCGATGTCGGAGAGCGAGCGGATCACCGTGAGGGCGTAGAGGAAGGACGCCGAGAAGACACCCAGCGTGTGTTGGGTGATCCGATCGGAGAGGAAAGTCTGCAGCACACGCGGCGAGAACTGGCTGCTGGCCAGTTGTAGGACAACGATGGTGATCGAGAAGACCAACCCGGTCACGGAGATCATCGCTCCGGCCGTAGTGGACAGCAGGGTCCGTGCGCTGTCGATGTTGCCGTCGAAGAGCAACGGCAATCCGTTGCCCACGGACTTGTCGAGCCGGGGAAGGCTCAGCCCCGCGAGCACCGCTGCTACGTACCACAGGGCGGGCACGACCCAGAAGGGTTCGAGAAGCAGTCGGACGCGTCGGCGTAGTCGATCGCCGCGCGGGGGAGCCGAGGGCGCCGGGATGGGGGTGGTGACGGGGCGTGGGGAAGGCACGGGGTGTTTCTACCGGGTTCTCGTTCGAAGTGTTGGTTCTGTGACGCATGTGACGCATGATGTTGGACCATGGTTATCCGGGCCGTTCGATCTCTGCTCTCCCTGGGGATGGTGCTGACCCTCCTCGCGGTGTCGGCTCCGGACGATCACGTCCCGGTGCGGGCGGTGCCGATCAGCCATCTCCCGGCTGCCGACGACGGCTTGGACGTCATCGACCTTCGAGTGACCCGAGAACGTCTGAACCACACCATCGAAACCGAAGGTTTCTCCATGGTGGGTCTGACGTGGCACGGAGAATCGCCTCCCATCCGGGTACGCGTGCGGGCCGGAGATCGGTGGCGTGCCTGGCGGACCCCCTCAGTGCTGGCCGACGGTCCCGACCAACGCTCTGGTGAGGGCTCCGGACGCAACGCCACCGCCCTGCTGTGGGTGGGGCCGGCCGATGCGGTGCAGGTGGACGTGCGTGGGCGACGCCCCAGTGGCCTGCGCCTGACCCTGATGCGAGCCGACGACAGCGCCTCGTCACAGCGGGCCGCGGCGGCCGCTGCAGCCCCGGAGCCCGCGGTGCGCTCGCATTCCGCCC
>RCMY010002331.1_pt1 | contig 17263 bp, 17 predicted proteins | sample 2041341 | NCBI WGS metagenome assembly RCMY01 (sample SAMN09708234, study PRJNA481090) | Marine sediment metagenome, whole genome shotgun sequencing project. | reverse complement strand
ATGGCCAAGGCGAAGGACAAAGACGATCCTTTTCGACTGATGGGCTTTGGTCACAGAGTGTATAAGAACTTCGATCCACGAGCCAAGATCATAAAGAAGGCGGCCGATGATGTGCTGGCCAATCTGGGTATCGACGATCCTATTTTAGAGATTGCCAAAGGCCTTGAAAAAGAAGCCTTAGAGGATCCGTACTTTGTGGACAGAAAATTATATCCGAACGTCGACTTTTACTCAGGAATTATCTATCGGGCATTGGGCATACCCACCGAAATGTTCACGGTAATGTTTGCCCTGGGCCGCCTGCCCGGATGGATTGCCAATTGGCGCGAAATGCGATTGCGCGGCGAGCCAATAGGCCGACCGAGACAAGTATATATGGGTGCTACGAAAAGACCTTATGTCGAGGTCGATAAAAGATAGACAGAAGCGATGATAATAAGTAAAACCTGCCGAGTTGAAAAACAGGCAGGTTTCTTATTTTTATTAATTGACGCTTACCCGCTTACCCGCTTACCCGCTTACCCGCTTACCCGCTGCCCGCTGCCCGTTACCCGTTACCTGTTACCTGTTACCCGCTGCCCGTTGCCGCCTACCGCCTACCGCTTGCCAGTTGCCGCCTACCGCCTGCCCATTGTCGGTTTTCGCTTGCCCGTTGCCGCCTACCGCTTGCCCATTGTCGCTAATCGCTTGCCCGTTGTCGCTTGCCTGTTGACGATTGCCAGTTTCCGGTTTGAGCTCTGGCCTTTAAAATTTGATTTTGCAACAGTGTTTTTATTCCCCACACCTTCCTACCTTTACCCAAACTTATATTGATGCTTCGATTAAATGTTAACGATGAGATTTCCACACTGAAAGCAGTCGTCTTGGGTACTGCGGAAAGCCCAGGTCCGGTACCTAGTCCGGAAGAAGCGTATGACCCAAAATCCTTAGAACATATTCTGGCGGGAACTTATCCGAATGAAAGGGATATGATTCTCGAAATGGATGCTTTCGCCAAGGTTTTCGACAAGTACGACGTGAAGGTATATCGTCCGGAAGTTTTAGAGGATTGTAACCAGATCTTCTCTCGTGATATCGCTTTTGTCATTGGGAGCAAGCTGATTATAGCTAATATTCTACCCGAACGGGAAAAGGAAGTAGAAGCGATTTTGCATGTTTTAGACAAAATCGAGGACGAAAATATCCTGCAACCACCAGAAGAAGTACATGTAGAAGGTGGCGATGTAATGCCTTGGCACGACCATATTTTCATGGGAACCTATACGGCAGATGATTATCCCGATTACATAACAGCGCGCACCAATAAAGCGGCGGTAGATTATATGGCGAATCAATTTCCGAATAAAACTATAAAATCTTTCGAGCTGAGAAAATCGAATACCGAGGCCATGGAGAACGCCTTGCATCTCGATTGTTGTTTTCAACCATTAGGGAAGGGAAAGGCCATCTTGCACAAAAACGGATTTTTAGTGGAGAAGGAGTATGAATGGTTGGTAGCGTTCTTTGGAAAAGAAAACATTTTTGAGATTACCAAAGAAGAAATGTACCGTATGTTCAGCAATGTCTTTTCCATTTCCCCCGAAGTCGTGGTTTCCGAACGTAACTTTACCCGTCTTAATGACTGGCTGCGAAAGCAGGGCTTTACCGTAGAGGAAATTCCTTATGCTGAAATCGCTAAACAGGAAGGTTTGTTACGGTGTAGTACTTTGCCTTTGGTAAGGGTATAGTTTCCTATACTTTGGCTCTGTGAGCCGTTTTTTTCAATGAATTCAATTTGCCGGCTGGTTTAAAAAAATAATGGACATATTTCAAAACAGTCTCCTAATCATAAAGGCCTCTAATTCTTCGCCAGTGCTTCCAAAATCCCGACTGCTTTTCCCGCATCCTTTTGAGGTACAAAGATGTGGTCGTGATAGTATGCCGCTACTACATTACAACTGATATTTTCGTCAGCCATTGCCGCGGAGAACGCGGCAGTAAAACCCACTGCTTCCAAAGACGAATGCACGGTCAAGGTAATCCAAGCGGTTACATAGGAATAAGGTAAACCGAGCGAATCGGCTTTTTTACGATCGATGATGAGCGTGATACCTTCGGCTTCCTTGAATTCAAAAAGGGTATCGGCCCTTAAAACGTTATCCAGATCTTTTGCGCTTGTAAAAACGTATTCCCCTGGATTGAGTTTAGGGGTCATTTTTTGTAGTAATACTTTTAAGTTCGTTTCTCCTGACATGGCGGTTCATTCAAAAATTAGGTTAAATCCTTCGTGTTTTGTAAAGATGAATTTTTAAGCGATCCTAACCAAGCTCAGTGATAAAAACCATAATTTTACAATGTAAATTCACCAAACATAATGCAAAGTACCAATAGCATATTAATGATACGTCCGGTCAATTTTCGGATGAACGAACAGACCGCCGTCAACAACTATTTTCAAGAGGATATCGATGTCCAGAATTCTGCTATCAACAAAAGGGCACAGGAAGAATTCGATACCTTTGTTACCGTTCTGCGGGATAGGGGAGTGAACGTTGTCGTAATAGAGGACACTAAAGAACCGGATACGCCTGATTCTATTTTTCCCAATAATTGGATATCTTTTCATCAAGATGGTACCGTCGGTATCTATCCCATGTTCGCTGAAAACCGCCGCAACGAAAGACGTGATGATGTTTTGGATATGTTGGAGGATGATGGTTTCTCCATCAAAAATATTATAGATTATACCGCTGCGGAAGGGGAAGGCTTTTTCTTGGAAGCTACGGGAAGCATGGCCTTGGACCGTGTCAACAAAAAAGCCTATTGTGCCCTTTCCGATAGGGCCGACGAGGAGCTATTTATCGAATTCTGCGAAGATTTTGAATATTCCCCCGTCATTTTTACCGCCTACCAATCTGTTGGTGGGAAACGTTTGCCCATCTACCATACAAACGTGATGATGTGTTTGGCCGATACCTTTGCGGTCATTTGTTTAGATTCCATCGATGATAAAAAGGAAAAAAAGGCCGTCGTTGATCATTTAAAACAAGACAGCAAGGAAATCATCGCCATAACCGAACAACAGATGCACCATTTCGCCGGCAATATGTTACAGGTGCTGGGTTCCGATAACGAACCTCTGCTCGTAATGAGTACGCAGGCCTACAACAGCTTGACCCCGGAACAAATTATATCCATAGAAAAACATTGCGCTATCTTACATAGTTCCTTGGAAACCATTGAAACCTGCGGCGGCGGCAGTGCCCGCTGTATGATGGCAGAGGTATTTTTGCCGAAGCTGTGAACAATCGACCTAAAAGCATAGCGATGTAACTTTTTAGATTATATTTAGAATTGAAAAGACACAGCTTCCTAAATCCATTCATGTAGTTTTATATCGCGAAGTTTAACTTAAACAATCCGATTATGTTACGATGGATGATTATTTTTATTATTATAGCAATTATCGCTGGAATCTTCGGTTTTGGCGGAATTTCCGATGCTGCGGCCGGAATCGCAAAAATCATTTTCTTTATTTTTATAGTCCTAGCGATTATTTCCTTCTTACTCTTTAAAAAGATTTTTTGAAAAAGATATCAGGGCTCTATACCGATCACTATCAATTGTCTATGGCCGAAGGTTATTATTTGGCCGGTCGCAAAGATGATAGGGTCAACTTCGATTATTTTTTCCGGAAAAATCCGTTTGGCTCTGGTTTTACGATTTTTGCCGGATTGCAGGTGCTTTTCGATCTGATCGAAGATTTCAAATATGATTCCGATGCTATAGATTTCCTCAAAAAGAGAGGATTTCAGGACGAATTTCTTGACTTCCTGAAAAGCTTCCGTTTTCAAGGTACTATCTATGCCCCCAAGGAAGGCGAAGTGGTTTTCCCCACGGAACCCGTACTCAGCGTAGAAGGTAGTATCATCGAGGCCCAGTTATTGGAAACACTTCTGCTCAATACGCTCAACTTTCAATCCCTTATCGCAACCAAGGCAAATCGTTTACGCCAGTCAGCCGGAAAGCGCTCGGTGTCGGAATTCGGCATGCGCCGGGCACAAGGCTGGGCAGCGATACACGGTAGCAGGGCCGCAGTAATCGGTGGTGCAGATAGCACATCAAACGTGCAAAGTGCCTATATGTACGATTTGGATTCTTCCGGAACACAGGCGCATTCATGGGTACAAAGCTTTGACGATGAACTTACGGCCTTTAGAACTTTCGCCGAAGTACGGCCTAAAAACTGTGTACTGTTGGTCGATACTTACCACACCTTGAATAGTGGCGTACCAAATGCGATAACCGTTGCCAAGGAAATGCAGCAAAGAGGGCAACATCTTTTTGGTATTCGATTGGATAGCGGTGACCTAGCCTATCTTTCGAAGAGAGCGAGAATCTTATTGGATGAAGCAGGATTACAGGAAGTGAAAATTGTCGCATCCAATCAGTTGGACGAGCACATCATTAAAAGCCTTATCCAGCAGGGTGCCAAAATTGATATTTTTGGGGTAGGAACGAACCTGATTACTGCAAGACCTGACGGGGCTTTAGACGGAGTTTATAAATTAAGCGCCGTAAACGATAGACCGACCATTAAATTATCGGAAGATGCCGCTAAGTTGACTTTGCCGGGAAAAAAGAAAGTCATACGATTTCTGAACGATAATGACGAATTCTATGCGGACGGCGTACTACTTGCGGACGAGGATCCGGATCGGGTAGAGACGATATATCATCCCCAATATGCGGATAAGAAATCGATGATAAAGGAATTGAAAAAGGAAAAGCTTACTTCAAAAGTGTTCGAAACCGGAAAGGTGTTGGCCGAGAAAAGAAGCATCCGAGAAATTTCGGAATATAGAAGTTCAAGAGTTTCCCAGTTGGCCGATGAATATAAACGCTTCGAGTATCCCCATATCTACAAAGTGGGATTAAGCGACAATCTGATTCGTTTAAGAACGTCTTTGTTATCGGAAATCAACAAACAACACTAATCAGTTTTCAATAACTCCTTTTCGCGTACATTTCCCTTAAAAAAATGCCCGCCATCGCAATACTAAAAAATGCAAACGGCAGCGAGGTAATAATCAATAATTTCTGCACTGCGGTCAGCACGTCGATATCGGGTTTGGCATTTCCTAAAAGGATGAGTGCCATCGTTGCGAAAAGAATGAACACCGACCAAATCAGCCGGTGTCTTCTACTGGGTTCTTTCTTGCCATTATCCGTAAACATGCTTAAAACAAAGACGGCTGAATCCAAGGAGGTCACCAAAAATCCGATCAGCAGAAAAATCGTGACAACATTTAAAAGGGTGGCTATGGGATAGTTGCTAAAGAAGACGAACAGCGATGAAAATACGTTCCCGAATTCATTGTTGTACGTTCCCCACGATTCAATCAATTGAAACGCCGAGGTGCCGAATACGGAAAACCAAAAGAATGTGCCCAATGAAGGTAATATCAGAACCCCCAACAATAGCTGCCGCAAGGTTCTGCCTTTCGATATCCGTGCAATAAAGATACCCGTAAAGGGAGCCCAGGCCAACCAAAAGGCCCAATAATAAAACGTCCAGTCAGTGAGAAATTTCATTCCGGGATTGTAGTTTCCGAAGGCAAGGCTCATGGGAATAAAATCGATGAGGTAGTTCCATGTCGCTATTCCGAAAGAACTAATAATGGCACTCATATCACTGGTTACAAATATGAAAAGCAGCAATAGAAAAGTGACCAGAATATTTACTTTGGATATTATTTTAATTCCCTTGTTCACCCCTTGCCAAGCGGAATAGAAAGCGATTGCCGAAATCAGGACCGTTAAAGATAGGGTAGCGGTCAATCCAAAACTACCTTCGAATACATGGTTCAGACCGCCGCTGATCTGCGTAACTCCCAGAGCTACGGCGGCTATGAGTCCGAATACCGTGGTAATAATGGTCGTGATATCGATACCTTTTCTGGCTACTTTGTTTGAGATGGTATCCTCGATGGTAGCGCTGATCCGCACTTTCTTTTTCCTAACATAAAGGGCGTAGCCCATGACCATGGCGAAGAGTCCATAGAAAGCCCATGCGGTAAGTCCCCATTGATAAAAGGTGAATTCCAGAGCAAGGATTTCCGGTTCAAGACCGGAGGCATAAGGCGGATTTTGCTGCATAAAAACCGGTTCCTGCACTGCGCGTAACAGAATACCTGCACCCATGCCCGCGCTGTACAACATGGCCGTCCATGCCCAAAGCGAATGTTCGGGTTTTTCGTTTTTTTTGCCGAGTTTAATTTTTCCCAACGGCGAGAATGCCACCCCAAAAAGTAGTAGAACGCAGCCTAAGCCCAAGTAGAGATAAAAGTATCCGAAGTAATTGCGCACCCAAATCGAGGCAACCTCAATTGCGTTGTAGCTGGCCTCGGTCGCAAAGAATACGATTGCCGAACAAACGAAAATAATCCCGATTGAAATCGCAAGCAGGGGATTTTTAAGGATAGGTTTTGAAGTGATAGCTTATTTATTTAGATTTTGAACTTGCCCGATCGATCGGTTGAAATCTGGCGTAGTAAACTTCCTGCACCGAGCATCAAACACCCAGTTATTTTCACCGCTTGGCAATCCCTCGAATCATTCCTCCAAAAATAAAATAATGGAAGGGAACGATGCTGTACCAGTACAGACGTCCTTTCAAACCCCTCGGTCGAAAGGTTGCAGTCTGGTGCAGTACATTGTTTTCATCAATCTTGAATTCCAGCCAAGCTTCTCCAGGCAATTTCATTTCGGCAAAAAGTAACAGCCTTTTGGCTTTTTTGTCCGCCAATAGCACCCGCCAAAAATCGAGTGCATCGCCGGCATAGATTCTATCGGGATGGGTGCGCCCCCGCCGTAGGCCGACGCCACCGGAGAGTTTATCCATAAAACCCCGTATTTTCCACAACCAATCTCCGTAGTACCAGCCGTTGGTTCCGCCGATTTTCCAGATATTCTTGAGAACCCGTTTTGGGTCGTCGATTTTCATTTTTTTTTCATCTTTCAATATCCCATACTTGGGTACCTGAATGTATTTCTCGAGGTTTTTTATGAAACGGCCGCTGATCATACTGTCCTTCCAACTACTGACCACCAAATTCTGTTCGATTTTTTTGAAAGCCATGTCGATAGCTTCCCGATAGGTATGCGGTTCGATGCCCAAGATGTCCTGTAGTCTTGTGTCTCTTGCTATAACTTCCACCTTCATACTATCGACGAGGTTCAAAGCCAGTTTGTACGAGGTCGAGGTCACAAAATAGAGCCAGTAGCTTGAAAGTTTCGGCGTCATGACCGGAACCGTAATGATATAGTTCTTAAAATCACGCTGTTCGGCGTACTGTTGTAACATTTCTTTATAGGAAAGTACGTCAGGTCCGGCAATATCGAAAGAATCATCGTAGGTTTCTTGGTGCCCTAGTACTCCGGTGAGAAAACTCATGATATCGCGGATGGCGATTGGCTGCGTTTTGGTCAGTACCCATTTCGGGGTAATCATCACGGGCAGTTTTTCGCAGAGGTCACGTATAATTTCGAAGGAAGAGCTTCCGGAACCAACAATAATCCCAGCCCGTAGCACGGTCAGGTGAAAAGGACCTTCCGACAGTATTTTTTCGACGTTTTTTCTTGACCACAGGTGTTTCGAAAGGTTATCATCGTTCACGATACCGCTGAGATAGATAACCTGTTCGACCCGGGTATCTTTCAGGTACAGATTGAAATTTTCGGCCGTTTTTGCTTCCATTTCCACAAAAGACTCTGTCGAAGAACTCATGGAATGGATCAAAAAATATGCGGCATCTATGTCTTTGGGTACTTTTCCTTCAATAACATCACTTAGAAAATCGATTTCGACAATTTCTATCTGCGAGCGCAATTCTTCATCGATTGCGAAGCGTTCTTTATCGCGTACAGTGCAGATTACTTCATGGCCCATTTCTACCAATTGGGGCAGTAAGCGTAGACCGATATAGCCGTTGGCACCTGTGAGAAGTATCTTCATATGTACGAAATTCTGCGATTTATATACTGTTCAGCGTCTAGGCGCTGGTTTCTAAGGTTTTCTTTCAAAGATCCTCGACCGATGTCGGCGCGTTATCCGCCTTATAGTCCAACAACTTCCTAAAAAACTTTTGTATTGCCTTGGTATCCGAACGTACTTTGATAAAATAATGGTCTCGGTAAATGGAATATATGGCGAGGTCGCCTTTGTAAATTGAGAGTTTGTAAAAGGGGATGACCAAAGCAAATGTTTCAAGTAGTGACCGGAATCGTACGACGATTCCTTTTGGGCGAATTTCTACATTACATTGGTCGCGGTTATTGTCAAGTATGAGCAGATTTCTGATTTCGACACTTGTCTCCGTAATATACAAGCGCGGTGACCCAATGCCACCCATGGCCCAGCGTTCTTTCAGGGTAAACGGCTTGCCGACAGCGGCGTCGACCTTTCGGGTGATGGCTTTATTGTTATAGGATACGTTTACGAGCATTTGCAATTTTTTATAAAGTTAACGGTAACTGATCAGTACCGAAAACGGAACAGATAAAAAAAAGGAGCTAATCCGATATTATTTTAGCCGAATGACGAAACATGCTTCAATTGTAATTTCTAAGCGAACTTTGCGCCTCCTTTCCGCACCTTGCGGTTGAAACGTCCGAAAAATGATTAGTTTTGCAGCCTGAAAAAGGCTAATTACGAATGATGAATCTAGAAACCATACTCGCTCAAAAAGTCAAGGAAGCCGTTCTCGAGCAATTTTCTATAGAACTGCCGACGGTCGAATTCCAACCCACCCGCAAGGATTTCGAGGGCGATGTCACCGTAATGGTCTTCCCGATGCTACGCCACGTGAAAGGCAATCCGGTGCAAATCGGCGAGCAAATTGGAGCGTATCTTGAAAAGGAAGTCAATGCCGTTTCGGGTTTTAACGTAATCAAGGGGTTTTTAAACGTGGTTATCGACGATGGGTATTACCTCGATTACTTTAATGGGATAAAAAATGATCACGAATTCGGATTCGTTACCGATTTGGAAAAGGATGCTGTAATGGTAGAGTATTCTTCGCCAAATTCGAACAAACCTTTGCACTTGGGGCATATCCGAAACAACCTTTTGGGCTATTCCGTCGCCGAAATCCTTAAAGCCTCGGGAAAAAAAGTCTACAAAACCCAGATTATCAATGATAGAGGCATCCATATTTGTAAAAGTATGTTGGCCTGGCAGCGTTTTGGAAATGGGGGAACTCCCGAAAGCACTGGTTTGAAAGGGGATAAATTGGTGGGAAACTATTATGTAGCCTTCGATAAAGCCTATAAAAAGCAGATAGCCCAAAAAATCGGGGAAGGAATCGATCCGAAAGTGGCCGAAAAAGAGGCTCCTATTCTCTTGGAAGCCCAAGAAATGCTCCAAAAATGGGAAGCCGGAGATAAAGAAGTAGTTGCCTTGTGGAAAACCATGAACGGCTGGGTGTACAAAGGTTTTGAAGAGACCTATAAAAATCTCGGTGTCGATTTCGATACTTTATACTACGAAAGTGACACCTATTTATTAGGTAAGGACGTGATTGAAGAAGGCCTACAAAAAGGCGTTTTCTATCGCAAGGGCGACGGCAGTGTTTGGATCGATCTCACCGACGAAGGACTTGATGAAAAAATCGTCCTCCGTTCAGACGGTACTGCCGTGTATATGACACAGGATATTGGCACCGCAATCCATCGTGTCAAAGACTACCCCGATGTCGGAGGAATGGTCTACACCGTGGCCAACGAACAGGATTATCATTTTAAGGTGCTTTTTCTCATCCTTAAAAAACTTGGTTTTCAATGGGCGGAAAGTCTATATCATTTGAGTTACGGCATGGTCGACCTACCCAGCGGAAAAATGAAGAGTAGGGAAGGTACGGTGGTAGACGCCGATGACCTGATGAATGACATGACCCAAACCGCCGCTGAAATTTCGGAAGAACTAGGCAAACTGGAAGGCTATTCCGAAACCGAAAAGCTTGACTTATACAAAATGATAGGTATGGGCGCGCTAAAATATTACATTCTTAAAGTAGATCCCAAAAAACGTATCCTCTTCAACCCAGAAGAGTCGGTGGACTTCCAAGGGAATACCGGGCCGTTTATTCAGTATACCTATGCTCGAATTCAGTCCATATTACGAAAGGCCGAGGAGTTGAACCTCCAAGGCGATGTCCTGAGCCCATCGAAAGATGTGGTTGCCGTAGGCGAACTTCCTGGTATTGTGAACGCGGAATTACACCCCAAAGAAAAAGAACTCATCAAACAGCTACAGCTCTTCCCCGATATCATTCAACTAGCTGCGGAAAATTTGAGTCCAGCTTTGATTGCCAATTATACCTACGATTTGGTAAAGGAATTCAACTCCTTCTACCAGCAGGTATCTATTTTGGGAGAGGAGGACGAGCGGAAAAAGTCGCTACGGGTACAGCTATCGAAAAAGGTCGGGGAGGTAATCCAATCGGCGTTTAGACTTCTAGGCATCGAAGTGCCGGAGCGAATGTAAAAGATCTGTATCGAAAATATTATCTTATTTATTATTCGCAATTGGACAATTGATTTTTACCGATAGAATGGAAGGTCCACTTCATGATTCGGAACTTTTTAGTATATAACTCTGTTGAAATCTAAATTCTGGAGGCCTTGGACTTGGTCAAAGGGACGGATTATTTCGGCAAAGTGTTTTTTAAGGGGAATCCGTTCAACGATACTTTTTTGCCCTTCGACGGAGTGTATGCGGATTACCGAAAATCATGTGTTGTTCAACGATTTACGACCCTGCTCAGTTCGATATACAGCGTTCTATTTATATAAAACGCATGTCATGAAAACTATCGCAACTTTAATCTTTGTTCTTTTTATCGGAGTTATCTCACAGGCTCAGACCGCAGATGAAACAGTAAGGGTAGATGCAGTAGAAATGACTGGCAATGTTGATACTATTTTTGAAGAGGCTACTTTAGAATCTACTACTGAAGTAGCTCGTTTATACAAGCGTATCAACACTAGGGTCAAAAAAGAACTTACTTTTTCTACGAAGGCCAACCGTCCCAAAACGGTTTAAGGTACTCATTTAAATAACTTACAATAGATTTCATCCTTTATTTGAACAATTAGAATCTAAGTTTCAGCTCAGTTCTCTTTTAGTTGCGGATTTTTATCTATTAGACTTTTCCATTTCGTATAAATCAAGGCTACACTCTCTCCAATATTTTTTTTTCGATTCGCCTAATGCTGAGTTAGTGTTATGCCGCTTTTTATTTATCAATTTTATACAAGAGTAAGTCATTAGTATCGTTTGGAAGTCTTGTTGTACCTATCATTTCTAAACCTAATTTTTCTAAAAGGCGTTGAGAAGAGATATTTTCTTTTGCCGTAATCGCTTTAATCTCCTCAATTTCGAAATCTTCGAATGCAGCTCTCATTAATCTGTATGCTGACTCATAAGCATATCCCATTCCTTCATATTGAGGTAACAGACCAAAACCGATATCAATTCCATCTACTCCATCTCTATTATAAAGTCCACAGGTACCGACTTTTGAACCATCAGCTTTTGTAATTATAGAATAACTTGAATATCCAAGAGTACTTAATTGTGGCAGCATTTGGGTTTTAATATATTGTTCAGCAACTTGAATTGAATGTATTTGTCTATCGCCAACAAATTTGAGAAACTTCGGAGTGTTCAATAATTCATAGATTAATTCGGCATCTTTTTCCGAAGTTGGTCTGATCAATAGCCTTTCTGTTTCAAAAGTTTTGTAAGGTTTCATTTAGTTTACTTGGTTTTAATTTGATACCCTCTGAGCTCGTAAGTAATTCTATCGCTGCATTAGGGTGCCAAAGCCGAAATTCTCGGTTCCAAACAATAAGTTTAAATCACTTCAATACACAATCAGCTTCTGTTTCAATTAACCAATCGGGGTCAATAAACCCCTTGACTTCCACAAAAGTGCAGGCAGGTCGAATTTCCGAGAAATACTCTCCATGGGCAATTGCAGCCTTTTCCCATTCCTTTACATTTTTTAAATAAATTCGGGTTCTTGATACGTTTTCTATTGTCCCGCCAGCATCTTCAATCGCCTTCTTCATAATCTCTATGCAAGTTTTAGTCTGATTATATAGATCATTTGGAAATGCGGTGGTTCCATCTTTGGCAATTGGTGCTGTTCCAGATACCGAAATACTATTTCCAATTCTTACGGCTCTAGAAAATCCAATGGTTTTTTCAAAATAAGAATCTGATGATACATTTTTTCTATCCATTTTAATAACTTTATATTTGTACGCGAGAATCGGATTCAATCCTTTATGTGAACTTTGGTTCCGTATCCACGTTCGAAGTCAATTCTTTTTCATTTTTTGCCTCTAAGACAAACTTATTTCCAGTTCGTTTTGAAAGGCCTTTCTCAGATGATTTTGGACAAACCCCTTTGGTCGTGTTGTTCAATTAAGACATAATTCATTATAATTTTGATTTTTTGATTCCGTTCTTATTCCTTTACATCCGGCATTGGAGTGAAGGGTTGGATACCAAAAGCAGGATACACCTCACTTGGATAATAGAAAGTTCCACCACGGGATACCATTGAAATTGTTTTAATTGCTTTAATATCCTCTACTGGATTTCCAGGAACTAAGAAGAAATCGGCCAGTTTGCCAGGGGCAATGCTTCCAAGGTCGGTATCCCCTAAATATTGGGCCATATCGTAGGTGGCGAGTTTGACCAGCTCCGCGGGGGTATACCCCAATTGTTGGTACAGCTCCAATTCCCGGTGATAGAAAAAAGCACCTCCCAGATCGGTGCCTGGTACTATAAAGATTCCTTTATCCTTCATCATTTTCAAGGTCTCCACAATTTTTTCATAACCCTCGCGATAGGCTTTGTCGTCTTCCGGCGAAGCCACATCGGCCAGGGCCACTTTAAACCCACGTTGGGAATTTGGGGGCATATGGTCTATAATATCTTTGGTGCCTTCCCAAACTTGTCCGTTTCTAGATTTCATCAACACTTCATGGATAGCCAAGGTGGGGTCTATTGCAGTCTTGTTCTTTACAAATAACTCCATGGTTTCCTGCACTTTGGGACTGTTTAGGTCTAAATCCGGAAATCGTTTCAAAGCCGTAAGCCGAAGTAAGGTGCGTGTATCTTCCTCGGGCTTCAAGACCCACCCCAACATGGTTTGATTGATATGCGTCATTTCGTCAAAACCAGCCCGTAGCATGGCGTTGGCGTTGGAGAATGCCGGAACATGCCCACATACGAACATCCCGTACTCATGTGCTTTTTTAACGATAGCCGGTGCCCAATCCCCATTCATAGAATTGTATAGTTTCACCCCATAGAAGCCCATGTCATGATAGCTGTCCACTGCCGCCAAGGCCTCTTCTTCACTGGAAACCAAAATTCCATTATTTGCGCTGTACTCACTTTGTCCTTCAATAAATCCTAAACGATGAACCCTTGGTCCGGCCAAAACCCCTGAGTTAATTTTTTCAGTCAATTCGTCCAATACGGCGTTATCGTTCCCCATATCCCGAAAGGAAGTAATTCCCGCCAATACATTCAGTAAGGCGCCTTCATCCCCGGCATGGGCATGCATTTCGTACATTCCGGCCACCAAAGTGCCACCAGCTCCATCAATGACCACTTCATCTTCGCCCATGGTTTCAGGGGCGTCAATACTTACGATATGCTCACCATCTACCAATACCGATGAAAGCGGCGTGAGCGACAATGTATTAGGGTCGAATAGTTGCACGTTGGTAATGCGCACCTTTTTTCCATAGTTATGCGCGTATTTTTTTTGTAGGGATTCAAAGCGCTGGGTTGAATATTTTTCCGCATACTCCCTAAGTTCTTTTTCTTGATCTTCAAACCCTTCACGGAGGATAACAAACGATGGGCTGATTACCGCAAACAAACGTTGATCATTGTCGGCAATAAAATAAGAGGGATTTAAGTCCGCTCCCGACATTGCGTAAGTAGTAAGGTCAACGGTAATGGAATCAACGGTGATGCTCGTTTTTTCCATCTCCGTAAGCTGCAGTGTACCTGCTGGTATCACATCCCCAGAATTATCAGGAGATTTTAATAAGCTACGTGCCGTAAGAATCTCCGAATACGGACTCCCGGATTGATTTACGTACCATAAAGCACTTTCCACGGTAATGCTATCACTACCGGTAGCATCGGTCCATGAAGCGACTGTTCCATCCAATGTATAATGTTCATCAACGCTGTTCCCAAAAGTCGTGTTCCCGGTAATATCCCATTGCACCGGAAAACCATCCTTGTTTAACACGATGGTTTCTTTCATGGTGGGTCCGCGACCATTGTTTTTATAATCGTAGTCTACTTGAATGGTGTCTCCAACGGTATTGGTCTTAAGGCGCCCTACAACGGTACCACCAAAAATGACGGAATAGGTTTCATCTCCCTGATACTGGTTCAAAGAGGATAATTTGGTAGCATCTTGGTTACAGGAAATCAGCAACCATGTGACAAAGGGCAGGAAGAGTAATACTTTCATATTCGGTCGATTATTAGTATGGTATCAAGATAGCAATTAAAATGTTAGCGGCAACTGTTGCAGTTGATAGGGTAGTGGATTGAGTACCTGGTTTTTCATGGTAGGAACCCGTACGCTATTCCCGTGCGCCAGTCATTACCAATTTTGGTAATATAAATATGTATCGTTGCATGTATTTTATTCTTCTCGCAGTTTTGAAATAATAGTCGCTACATCCCGATCCTCAAATTTCCCAATCACTTTTAGAATAAAACGTAGCAAACTGGATTGGGGAGATGAAATCCGTTCGCTTAGCTTCAATACTATTAAATCCATTCCTTTAATGGCATCATCTTGGTTATTGGCTCCCAACGCCCAAAGTAAATTTGCATTGTTCCATGCTTGTTCCCTAGCCTTCCTCATACTGAAGTCGATTACTTTTTCATCTGAATTTTTTCCTATTAGGTCCAATAGAAACATCAAACGTGATACCCTACCAATCCGGTCCTGCATTTCATTGACGATATTAAAAAGGATATCGTTTACTTTATTAAAATCGCTTTCAATGTCGACCAACTCCTTCCCGTTCATCGTAGAACTGGAAGCAATAGCCAGATCAAGGTTAATATGTGCATTCATTCCCATAATAATATGCTGTAAAATAGTTAAGGGCCTATTTTTATTAACAAAGGCAAATTCCCAAGATTTAGGGATTTTCATGTTATTTTGATGGTTGTTATAGGCATCGAGATAAAGATTGGCAAAAAACACATCGATATGCGCCATTCGATCGTTGTCTTCAAAATTTTTTAATTGTATTTCTTTCAATATTTCGGCCGTAGTTCTTCTGTAGACAAAGGCAAATAAGCCTAGTCGATCATTGGATGAAATGGAATCTTCAATAATAATATCCAATTGATCAAGTACTTCCTGAATGGTGGTTGGACGACCCATATTTGGTTATTGCTTTATGTAAATAGTGGATGCAGACGTTGAGGTATTTAGCTTCTTCTGACAATTAGTATCCCCTATCTAAACTTTTAGGGGACTGGACTATTTCTTTTTAAAAGAGACATTATTAACTCTTGTTTTTTCCGCACAGATTTTCCAAAATGATACTATTCTTTTTGATAGTCCGTCATTTTGAACTCAATACTTCTAGCCTTCAGATATTTCCAAATCTCCATGGTATTTCCTGCTTGCGACAATTGTGAAAAATCCTTTTGTGACATGCAAAAAGTAAGAAACCCATCAATATTAGTTTCGGGAATATCAAAATTTTCAGATATTGCCGTCTTTGAAAATTTAGCTATGATTTCCTTTTCAAGCTCCATGTCTTCATCGCGGGCGACCATATCCTCGAAGGATTTGGTTCTGCCAGAAACCTTGTTCATTATTTTATGTGTGTTTATTACTATGGCAGTAAGATAAAAATAAGCATATTTTCCTCTATCTGCCTCTAAAAGTAATCGTTCACTTTGGGTCATAACTTCCAGACCCGCATTTGGCAAACCCATTGATGATGTAGTAACAGCGGGTTCAATGCCAAGTCTATCAAGGTCAAGATTTAGCTTTCCTGTTAGGTTGTATGGTGTAACAATAACTTCGCTTAAATTGATAACGTTCTCGACCAAATTCACTTCGACCGAATTTTGGTTTAAAATTGTGTCGGAACAATAATTTCTTTTGGTAAATATTGAATTGCTGTGAATTTGATCGAATCTCTCAACTCAGCCTCAATTCTGAACAAGCCCAGAGAATCTGAAATAGCGGACCTGTTAGAGTTTAAGTTGATTATTAAGACATCTGAGACATCATTGTTAAGACTTTTAACTCTACCATGTATAAGTTCAGCGTTCTTTTGACCAAAAAGGGTGCAGGATGTCAAAATAACAAGCAACGGCACTAAAAATTTTAAATCTTTCTGCAATTTTTAGATTTTTAAATCTTTGTGTATTGTTACTTTAAAATAAGAGATATCAATTGGATATGCGTACAGGCACGAAAATTTTTATTTTGCAATTTATCCAATATGATGACTTTTCTCAATTCAATTTTTTTTAGGGTTCTATTTCATCGTTTATATGAACTTTCAACCTGATGATTTTATCCTTTTAGCTGTTTCAACCTATTTATTGCATTTTCATTTGCTGGATTGAGTTCAAGCGATTTTTCAAAATTCTCGATGGCGTTTTTCTTATCATCCAAGAAAAGATAACCCTCTGCAAGACTATCGAACAAATTTGCCGATTCTGGATATATCAGTACCGCAAGATGTAAAATCGCTATTCCATATCTGGATTTGTTGGGGCGGGTTACCAATTGGAGGCCAAGGGTATTTAGTTTTCCCTCTTCCAAGGTGAATGAAGGATTATCTAGTTTAATAGACCTATATAAACTAGGTAGATTTTCATAGTCCCTTTCTATTGCCAAACCGTTAAAATCCTCGAATGTGAATTTTTTCTTTACCGGTCGTTTTGAACTTATGGAAATAATTCCCGGTGGCACTCCATTTTTATCTGGTGCACTTTTTAAAAAATCCTATGACCCTGCATTGTCGTTTAAATACGCATCCAAAAACATCAAGGCGTAGTGGGACATCCACTGGTATGATTCCATTATTACACTATCGGATTTATCCTGGCGCGGATCCCGAGGTTCAAACATAACTCCTAGCGTTGAAAAATTGGAATGCGTTAAATTATTAAAACGCAGACTATAGGCTTCGC
>RCMY010002328.1_pt1 | contig 17270 bp, 16 predicted proteins | sample 2041341 | NCBI WGS metagenome assembly RCMY01 (sample SAMN09708234, study PRJNA481090) | Marine sediment metagenome, whole genome shotgun sequencing project. | reverse complement strand
CAACGGGTCTACGAGGCATCGCAGGCACCCGAACTCCGGGGAATGGGTACCACGTTGGTCGTCGCGACGTTCGATCCGGAATCGTCGGTCATCAGCATTGCGAACATCGGCGACAGCCGCGGGTACCTCTTCCGCGACGGCCAGTACGAACAGGTCACCCTCGACCATTCACTGGTCGAGGAGCTGCTGCGCCAGGGCCGCCTGACCGCCGACGAGGCCCGTAATCACCCGCAGCGAAACATGGTCACTCGAGCGCTCGGGATCGCGTCCGAGATCGACGTCGACGTCTTCAACATCGTCGCCGAACCCGGCGATCGATTTCTTCTCTGCAGCGACGGCCTGAGCAATGAGGTCGACGACGAAGCGGTGACGGCCATCCTGCTCGAGCATCCCGATGCCGATGACGCCGCCCAGGCTCTGGTCGATGCTGCCGTTGCGAACGGGGGACGAGACAACGTCACGGTGGTGATTCTCCAGTTCGCAGAAGAGGTGCCGGCACCGGTAACGCTCGTCGAGGCCAACCACGACATCGGTGATGACGCTGACGATGACGAACAGCATGACGACGGCGAACCCGTCGACGGGTCAACCGAGATCGATGACGACCAGGCAGCTGCCCGACGAGATCTGTCGGCCGACCCTCTCGCCGACACCCAGCGGCCAGCGAAGCGGCGCCGCTTGCCCTTTCGCGGGATTCTTTATGTTGGCTCCATTCTGAGCGTGGTCGCTATCGCAGCAGTCGCAACGTACGTCTATGACCGATCCGCGTGGTATGTCGACGCAGTCGACGGTGAGGTGGCCATCTTCCGTGGCCGACCCGGTGGTGGAGTGATCTTCGATCCCGTCGTCGTCGAGCAGACCGACACCAAATTCGATGATCTCGCGGCGTCCTCTCAGCAGCGGATCGAGGAGCGGTCGGTCTTCTCGTCGATCGAAGCGGCCGAGAAGCTCGTCGAAGAACTCGAGCCGGCGCCGGCGCCGATCCCGCCGGTGAAAGACCCGATAACAACAACCACAACGTCGACAACAACGACCTCGCCGACCTCGACGACAACCAGCGGCGGCTGAGATGCGGCCCCGTACCGTCGAACTCGGGCTGCTCGTTCTGGCCAGCATCATCACCGTCGCGGCCTACGGGTTGACCAGCCTTGGACGTGCTGCGTCGCTACCGACGAATATCGTGCCTTTCCTTGGCGTCGTTGTTGCCCTCTTGATGCTCGGCCATCTGCTGGTTCGCTTCTTTGCGCCGCAAGCCGACGGACTGCTGCTGCCGGTCGCCGCCCTGCTGAACGGGTTCGGCTACGTGATGATCGCTCGGCTCAATCCTGACCTCGCCGACAGTCAGTCGGCGTGGACCTTTCTTGGTCTGCTGGCGTTCGGTCTGACACTGATGGTGCTCGACGACCCTCGTCGCCTGCAGCCATACCGCTATTCGCTCGCGCTGGCGGGTGTCATCCTGTTGCTGCTACCGCTACTGCCGTTCCTTGGTGTCGAGATCAACGGCGCCAGAATCTGGCTTCACATTGGTCCGTTCAGCATCCAGCCGGGTGAGTTCGCAAAGATTCTCTTCGCCGCGTTTCTCGCTGGTTATCTGGTCGACAAACGTGAGTTGCTCATGGTGTCGAACCGGCGCCTGGGGCCGCTTCACATCCCTGACTTCAAGCATTTCGGACCCCTCCTTCTCGCATGGGGTGTCGCCCTCCTGGTGATGGTTGCCCAGCGAGATCTCGGCTCGTCGCTCCTGTTCTTCACGCTGTTCGTCGTGATGGTGTACCTGGCAACGAGCCGCGTCGCCTACGTGCTCACCGGGATCGTGATGTTCGGCTTCGGGGCAAGCGTCGCCTATCGAATGTTCGATCACGTGCAGCGGCGAGTCGAGATCTGGATCGATCCCTTTGCCGATTCGAAAGATCGTGGCTTCCAGATCGTCGAGGCTGCCTTTGCTCTGGCCGACGGCGGGCTGACCGGAACCGGTCTTGGCCGGGGAACGCCGGGCAAGATCCCCTACGCCTCGACCGACATGATCTTCGCTGCCTTCGGTGAGGAACTCGGCCTGGTCGGGGCAACCGCCATCCTCATCTTGTTCCTCTTCCTCGTCGCCGCCGGTTTCAGGGTCGCCACTCAGGCGGTCAGCCCGTTCGAGCAGCTCCTGGCGGGCGGGCTCACTGCGCTTCTCGGATTCCAAGCTTTCGTGATCATCGGTGGTGTCTTGCGGGTGCTCCCCCTCACCGGTGTCGCCCTGCCGTTCGTCTCCTACGGAGGATCGTCGCTCATCTCGAACTACGTCATCCTCGGGATTCTCGTTCGCATCTCGCAGCGTTCCAATGCGATGCCGCGAACTCAGCCCGTCGACACCGAAATGGTCGCCGCGTGATCAATCGATCGTTGCGCCACGTCCTTGCGGTGCTGATGCTGTGTTTCGTCGCCCTGTTCGTGCAGCTCAACCGAATCCAGTACTTCCAGGCCGACGAGCTGCGACAACACCCCGACAACACCCGCACGATCCAGCGAGACTTCGCCCGCGAGCGAGGTCCGATTTCGACCCGCGACGGCCAGGTCGTTGCGGTATCGACCCCGGTGGCCGGTCCGTTGGAACGTCAACGCAACTATCCCGAGGGCGACCTCTACGCCCACACCGTGGGGTACCTGTCGTTCAACCTGGGAGCCCAGGGAGTCGAGCGGGTCTACAGCGATGATCTCATCGGGCGATCGAACGCCTTCCAGATCAGCAACCTTTCCGGCATGTTGAGCGGGCAGGAACCGATCGGTGAGGTGGTCCTCACGATGCGTCACGATCTCCAAACGACGGCGAAGGCGCAGTTGGGGGAGCGTAAGGGCTCCGTCGTTGCGCTCGACCCTCGGACTGGTGAGGTCCTCGCGCTCTGGAGTTATCCGAGCTTCGACCCGAACCTGCTTTCCGGGGTTGACGGCACCGAAGTCAACGCCAACTACCAAGCGCTGGTCAACGAAGAAGGCAACCCGCTCCGAGCCAAGGCCTACCGTGACATCTTTTTTCCCGGCTCGACCTTCAAGGTCGTGACCGCAGCAGCTGCGCTGGCCACGAACACCGCAACCCTCAGCGAACCGGTCTTTCTCGCCGCGTCGAGCTACACCGCACCCCTCACCACGCGGCCGCTGCGAAACTTCGGGGGCAGCACCTGCGGCGGCGACCTCCTCGAGATGCTCCGGGTGTCGTGCAACACCGCCTTCGCCCAACTCGGCGCCGAGCTGCTCGGACCGGATCGGCTGAGCTCGACAGCGCAAGACTTCGGCTTCAATCTGGTGCCACCGTTCGACCTCCCAGGCGTTGTCGCCAGCAGGTTCCCGACCGACTACGGCGAACAGTTGCAGGGTCCAACCGCCGAGATTCCGGCTGGTGTCTACGAGAACACGCCGCTGCTCGCCCAAACTTCGATTGGGCAGAACGACGTTTCGGCTACCCCGCTGCAGATGGCGTTGGTGGCGGCCGGTATCGCGAACAACGGTGAAATCATGGCTCCCCATGTGGTTGCCGAGGTGAAAGACCGGACCGGTTCGGTTGTCTCGTCGATCGAGCCCGAACGCTGGCAACGAGCGGTGAGTCCCGCGGTTGCCCTCGATTTGCGAGATGCGATGGTGAACATCGTCGAGGCAGGTACCGCGGGTTCGGCCGGCGTGCAGGGTATCGAGGTTGGAGCAAAGACGGGGACGGCCCAGCTCGGTACCGATCCGCCGAAGTCCCATGCGTGGATGATCGCGTTCGCCGGGCCACCTGGCCGCACGCCCGAGATCGCAATCGCGGTACTGCTCGAGGGAACCGATGGCGCATCGGAACAAACCGGTGGCAGAGTGGCGGGGCCGATCGTGCGGGCAATGATCGAGGCGTATTTCCAACGATGAGGATGCTGTCGTGAAGAACAAAACCGCACGAGGTCAAAGGCCAACTCCGGCCCGACCGTCGAACCACTCCGAGACCTCACTAGCCTTTGCATGCTGTGAGTGAATCGTCGACAACGCGCCCAATTCTGAATGGACGCTACGAACTCCATCGTCGTTTGGCCCGTGGTGGCATGGCCGATGTCTTCTTGGCCCGTGACCAACTCCTCGACCGCCCCGTCGCCGTCAAGGTGCTCTTCCCGCAATTCGCCGCCGAGCCCTCGTTCGTCGAGCGGTTCCGTCGTGAAGCGCAGGCTGCTGCCAATCTGAATCACCCGAGCATCGTCGCGGTCTACGACTGGGGCGAGCACGACAACACCTACTTCATCGTGATGGAGTACGTCGAAGGTCGAAGCCTCGCCGAGATCATCAAGGCCGAAGGCACACTGCATCCTGATCGAGCGGCCGAGATCGCCGCCGATACCGCCGACGCGCTCGGGTTCGCTCACCGCAACGGCACGGTGCATCGAGATGTGAAGGGTGGCAACATCCTCATCACGCCGTCGGGCCAGGTGAAGGTCACCGACTTCGGTATCGCCCGAGCGTTCGGGGGCGGCGACGAACTGACCCAGACCGGTTCGGTCATGGGAACCGCAACCTACTTCTCGCCTGAGCAGGCGCAGGGCAAGCCGGTCGATCCCCGCAGCGATCTCTACTCTCTCGGTGTCGTCCTGTTCGAGATGGTCACCGGTCGGCCGCCGTTCGTTGGTGAGTCTCCGGTTGCGATTGCCTACAAGCACGTTCAGGAGATGCCGCCGCGGCCAACGTCGCTGAATCCGGCCATCCCCAAGCCGCTCGAGGTCATCATCGCTCGTCTGCTGGCCAAGAATCCCGACCAGCGGTATCCCTCGGCGGAAGAAGTCCGTGCCGATCTTCGACGCTTCCGCGAAGGCCAACCGCTGATGGCGATGGGCGGCGGAGCCGGACCCGTCGCGGCTGCTGCCCCCTTGCAACAGCCGACTCCCGAGCCGACGCAAAATCGCGCCGTGATCGACGCCACCCGTGCCATTCCGGTAACGGCCGCTGCTTCGACCACGCCACAGCACGAGCCCGAGGAGTACTACGATCCGCCCCGGCGCAATGGACTGTTCCTGGTGGCCCTGGGTGTGCTGATTCTCTCGCTTGCCGGCCTGTTCGTCTATATCGCGAATCAGCTGAGTGACCCTGGGACCGAAGCCACCGGTGAAATGATCGATGTTCCTTCGGTCATCAACGAGACGACCGAAAACGCGAGCCGGATTCTCACCGATCTCGGGCTCGTTCCCGATCCCCAGTTCGAGCTGAACGAGGAGGTCGAGCCTGGCCTGGTCTTTGCCCAGACGCCAGGAAAAGGCGAACAGGCCGAGGAAGGGTCCACGGTGACGCTCACCATCTCACAGGCGGCCGAGACCGTCCTCCTGCCGAACGTCGTTGGTAGCACCGAAGACGAGGCGAAGGCGGTCCTCGGAGCTCTCGGCCTGCGGGTTGTTCCCAAGGTGGAGGCCAGCGACGACGTACCGGAGGGTGTCGTCATCTCGATGACGCCCGACCCCGATCAAGAGGTCAACAAGGAAACCCTCGTCACGATCACGGTGTCAACCGGCGCAGCCCAGGTCGAGGTCCCGGTCCTTGCCGGCCTCCCGATCGAGGAAGCATCCAACCAACTCGGGCAGCGCAAGTTGCCCAACCCCGATGTCCGGTTCGAGCCGTCGTCGGAGTTCGCAGACGGCCAAGTCATCCGCTCGGATCCGCCGGCTGGTACCCCGGTGTCGATCGATCGTCGGGTCACGCTGTACGTCTCGAACGGGCCGGAGACCGCTCAGGTGCCGCCAGTGATCGGCCTCACCCAAGGCGCCGCTGAGCAAGCCCTGCTCAACAAGGGCTTCATTCCTGTTCCCGAATTGATCGACGTCGAGGCGGGTTCCAGCGACGACGGCAAAGTGATCGCCCAAGACCCGGGAGCGAATGCCAAGGAACTGAAGGGTTCCGAGGTCAAGATCCGGATCGGTCGAGCGGTTGCCGCGACAACAACGACGACGGCTCCGCCGACGACCACCACCACCGTGGCAACGACGACCACCACCACCGAAGCCTGACGAGTTCGTCGTCACGACGCGCTCGCTGACCGCTCAGGAGTTGTCGCAGCGCCTCAGAAAGTTCGCCAGGAGGTCCATGCCCGCCATGGTGAGGACCGACTCGGGATGGAACTGGACCCCTTCGACGTCGAGGGAGCGGTGCCGCAATCCCATGACCAGGCCCTCGCGGGTCTCGGCGGTGATCTCGAGCGTGTCGGGTAGCGACGATCGCTCGACCATGAGCGAGTGGTAGCGGGTGGCTTCGAGTGGGCTTGGCAGTCCGGCGAAGACGCCATCGCCTTGATGTAGCATCATCGAGGTCTTGCCGTGCATCAGTTCGGGAGCACGGACGACCTCGCCTCCGTACAGCTGCCCGATGCATTGAAAACCAAGGCAGATCCCCAGCACCGGAACCCGACCGGCGAACGCCTCGATGATCTGGAGTGACAGCCCTGCTTGATCGGGGGTGCCCGGTCCGGGCGAGATCAGTACGCCGTCGGGCTCCAAGGCGACGAGTTCGTCGACCGTTCGCTCGTCGTTGCGGACAACGATCGGCTCGGCTCCGAGCTGACCCAGGTACTGGACCTGGATATAGACGAACGAGTCGTAGTTGTCGATGACCAGGATCCTTGCGCCCACAGGGGTCAGGCTACCGGGGCGCCGGCCCCGCACTCTTCCCATTAGGCTCACCATCCATGGCACGCCACGATCCGAAACGAAGTCGAGTCACGCCAAAGGGCACCCAGACCACGCCACCCAAGAGCGACGACGCGTATCGGGCGCCCCACCCGCTGAACAAAGATGGCATTCCTGTTTCGGCGCCCGGTCCCTCTCCAACATGGGTGCCGGTCGTGATGTTCGGGTTGCTCGGCCTCGGCGTGATGATGATTCTGCTGAACTATCTGAGTGTGCTCCCCGCGGCACCGACCAACTGGTACCTGCTCGGCGGTCTCGGTCTGGTGCTCGGTGGCATCTTCACCGCCACCCAATACCGCTAGCGCTCCGGCCTCGCCTGCGTCAGCCGATGCCCTGTTGCCGAGATGGACTGTCGTCGATGCAGTATCAGAGTTCGTCGACGGAGGTCATGAGATCCATCTCGTCGGCACAGTGGCGGGGTGGTTGGGGGACCTGGTCGTTGGCGAGCGTCATGCGGAGTTCGGCGCCACATGAGGAGCACCGGTAGACAAGTTTGACCTTGCGTAGCTCGCCCGGTGGGGGAGGTTCGGGGATGGGGCGAGCGAAGGCGCCGAGAACGGCGATCCCAACTCGGAGGATCAGATAGAAGCTCAACATGGCAATGACGACCCGTACCGGTTCGAGACCGAAACCGATGAGCCCGGCGCTGAGCCCGATGACGAGAAGAAAGAGTGCGTTGCGGCGGCGACGCTGAATCGCCTCGTCTCGTGTGGCGGCGCTCGACTGGATCGGTCGATCATCGGTTTCGATCGATTCAGGGAAGTCTGTTTGTGGTTCGAAGTCCGTCATGGCGATGCCTGCCTGCTCGATCGTCGACCGGTGGAGAGGTCAGCGATCGCTCCAGCGTACGCCGCTGCGCTCGGGGACACAGGATCGGTCAGCCAAGCGGTCGGCGATATCGTGCCGTCGTGGGCACCTGGTCGGTCGTTCGAAGCTCGGCTGAGGCCGCTCGCAAGCTCGCTGTCGTTGCGATCGTCGGCTTCGTGTTGGCCGCATGTTCCTCCGAAAGCGATCGGCTCTCCGGCGATCTGGTCATGCCGACCCAACTGCTGGTCGCCGATCGTGCCGCCGCAGCTTCGGTCGATCTCGGCGAAGCCGATGCCGAATGTGTTGCCCGCCGTTTGACCGATGAACAGGCCAATGCTTTGGCGAGCGCGATCGACGACCCGGGGCTGTCGAGTGATCTGTCGAAGACGCTGTCCCACGCGATACTCGATTGTGTCGACGCCGATCGGCTGATTCGTTCCGCGTCGGCGCCCTTCACGATCGGCGCGAGCGAGGCGTCGATCGATTGCGTCGCAGGCAAACTCAACGCCGCACTCACCGAACGTCTCATTGCGGCGAATCTCGAGGGAATCGGATTGCCGGCCGCACATGTCGAGCTCGAACTGGCTTCCGCGCTCGGGCTTTGTCTCGAGCCTGAGGAGCTTCTCGATCGAGGCTGAAGACGACCCGATTCAGGCGGAAGCTTGTCGGCTGCTCACCGATTCTTCCACTCGACCGGCTCACCGGCGAGGAAGCTCGTCATTGCGGCTCGAGAGTCCTCGGTTCCCGAGCTGAGGATCTGGGTCCGGTTCTCGAGGTCGATGCCGGCGTGGAGTGACCCGACTTCCAGATTCGACCACATCACTTCCTTGGTCATCCAGACGCCGAACGGGCTATTGCCTGCGATGAGTCGGGCCGTTTCGAATGCAGACTCGAGCAACTGGTCGGGATCGACGACTCGAGTCACGAGGCCGAGGTCGTCAGCCTCTGCCGCGTCGAAGACTCGGCCGGTGAGCAGGAGTTCGTGGGATCGTGACGCGCCGATCAGTCGGGGCAGCAGCCACGAGACCCCGATATCGCAGCCCGACAGTCCGAGTCGGATGAACGACGTTGCGAACTTCGCGGTGTCGGAACAGATGCGGATGTCGCTGGCCAGCGCAAGCGCAAACCCACCGCCCGCGGCCGCGCCGTTGATGGCGGCGATGATCGGCTGACGGGTCGCTCGGAAATGAGGCACCAGCTTGGCGATGAACTGCTGTACCGCCATTCCCTGCTGCGGCCTTCCCAGTTCCTCGGTGCCCGGGATCGAGCCGAACCCGGTCAAGTCGAGACCGGCGCAGAACCCTCGCCCTGCTCCGGTGAGCACGATCGCTCGGCAGCTCTGGTCAGCGTGCACTGCGTCGAGCGCGTGATGCAGTTCCTCCACCATTTCGTAGGTGAGCGCGTTCAACCGCTCGGGTCGGTTGAGGGTCAGTTGCGTGATGCCCGGCTCGGGCTGGGAGATGTCGACGATGGCCATGACCGAGAACGTAGTGGGGTGATCGCTGTCACCACGACTTTCCGGCTGGCGCCCCGATCTCGGAGCTGATGGGGACCGCTTGCTCAGTAGCCGAGGGTTCGATCCACCACGTTCTGCAGGGGCCGATCCGATTCGAGTGCGTCGAGGTTCGAGGCCAGGGTCTGCGCCCAACGCGACACGTAGGTTCGGCTGTTGCCCGCAGCATGCGGGGTCAGCAACAGGTTTGGCACGTCCCACAGCGGCGACGACGATGGGAGCGGCTCGGGCTCGAACACGTCGATGGCAGCACCCGAGAGTTGACCGGATGCCAGTGCCGCGACGACTGCGTCGATGTCGCTCACGCCGCCTCGTGACACATCGACCATGGTTGCTCGGGGTGCCAGTGCTGCCAGCTCATCGGGACCGATCAACCCGCGAGTTTCGTCGGTCAACGGCGCGACGACCACGAGCACGTTGGCACCGGTGATGGCGTCGATGCGCTCGTCCATCGTCACCACCTTGCTGACCCCCTCGACCGGGGCACCGGATCGGCGAACACCCGTCACCCGCATTCCGAGGGCAGCTGCCCGGGTGGCGATGGCCGTTCCGATGGTGCCGAGTCCGACGACGCACATGGTCGATCCTTCGAGCGCACGGGGCATGCGCTGTTTCCAGACCTTCTCCCGTTGCTGATCGACGTAGTCGGGGAGCCGGTAGGCCAGCGCGAACATGGTGGCGATCGCGAACTCGGCCATCTCGGGTTCGTGACTGCCACTAGCGTTGGTGACAACGACCGAGTCGGCAAGACCGGAGGCGGGAAGGAGGCCGTCGACACCGGCGCCACCAACCTGGATGAGACGCAGCTTGGTTGCCGGACTCCAGTCGATCAGTTCCTTGCCGAGGTGGACGAGGACCTCGATGTCGGGGAGCGACGGTTCCAGCTCGTCGAGGAAGATGACTTCGCGATCGGGAAACACCTCGACGATTGGTGTGAGATAGTCCTTGGCGGTGCTGGGATAGACGTGGACTCGCGAGATCGTCATGTGCGTTGGAACCTTCCTGGTTCGACCTCGACGGCCTCACCTCGTTTGAGCATTCGGGCCAGATGGAGGTCGGCAGTGCGACGTTCGACCGAGAGCAGAAACGTGCTCTCTACGTGCGGCCGGTAGACGAAACGATGATCGACCATGTCGTCGATCGAGTGCGGTTCGGTGAGGAAGTCGAGCATGGCGTCGTGTCGTTTGCCGATCACGGAATGGAACGTGTCGAGAAGCTCGAGAAACGCCGCTCGCCCCTCGATGATGCCCTTGTGGTGGAAGGTGACGTAGTACTCCGCCTCCTCGTCTCGCACCACCCGCAACGATTCCTCGAAGTCTTCCAGATCAGACCAGACATCGCCGTAGTAGGGGCCAAAGCCGGTCAGGTCGATGTCGGACAGGAAGAACACCCCACCATCGATACGGAAGCCACTATGGCCCCGAGTGTGCCCGGGAAGGTGCACCGCCTCGACGGTGGCGCCACCGAGTTCGAACCGATGCCCGTCGGTGAAACCGTTGGCATCGGGCCGGGGCGTGTAGTTGAAGTGCTCGATCACCTCATTGGAGAAGTCGATACGTGGTTGCCCCTGCAAACCGTAGATATCCATCAATCCATCGATGCTGACGGCACCTTGCAGGTCGGCCTCGTGAATGTGGACCTTGGCGTCGGTGAACAGCCCGTTGCCCGGCATGTGATCTTCGTGACCGTGCGAATTGATGACAGCGTCGATCGGAACCGGGGCGCCCCCCAACTCGACGACGGTCACCGAGGGATCGATGATCACCGACTCGGCGTCGCCGCGAACCACCACCGAGTTGCCCGAGGGATACTTGCCGTTGTCGGGACCGACCAGGACCGACACCCGGTTGGTCAGTTTGCGTTCGTTCTCTCCCCAAGTTGCGATCATGGCGGCGAGACTACATCCGAACCGGAAATGCGCGAAGGTGGGTTCGGTGTCTGAGCTGATTTGGAATGATCGACCCGCCCTGCGGCGGCCACTGCTTCTCATTGCGTTCGAGGGGCTCTTCGACGCTGCCGAGGCGGCAACCGACGCTCTCGGTTGGATCCGGGAGCGCAACGACTCTGTTCAGGTCGCCGAGGTCGACGGCGAGGGTTTCTACAACTTCACCGAGACACGCCCGATTGTGCGGATCGGACCATCGGGCGGACGGGTGATCGACTGGCCCGGTGCGAAGGTGTGGGCATGTCAGACCAACTCGGTTCGAGATCTATTGGTGATGACCGGCACCGAGCCCCACTTGCGGTGGAGCACCTTCGCCGATCTCATTCTCGACGTTGCCAGGCAAACCGGTGCCGAGATGGCAGTCACCGTTGGGTCGATGGTGTCGATGGTCCCGCACACCCGGCCGTTCACCATCACCGGTAGCGCGGCGAACGCCGAGCTTGCCCGCCGTCTGAACCTGGATCGGCCGAGCTACGAGGGCCCGACGGGAATCGCCGGTGTGATCAACGAACGACTCGACCGATCCGGCCTGCCTGTCATGTCGGTTCGAGTCGCCGTTCCGCACTACGTCCCGTCGCCCCCGAATCCCAAGGCCACTCGGGCGTTGTTGCGGAGCATCCAGAAGACCACCGGTGTCCCGACCGGCTACGAAGAGCTCGATGGTGCGGTCACCGAGTGGGTGAAGCGGGTCGACCAGGCCGTCGGCTCCGACGACGAGACCACCAGCTACGTGTCGCGGCTGGAACGCCAGGTCGACTCCAACGAAGACACCCTGCCCTCGGGTGACGACCTTGCCGCCGAACTCGAAGCCTTCCTCCGCGACAACCAGTCCAACCCAGACTCCTCTGGCGACGACCAGCCCGACTGATCGGTCCCTAACGAGGGAGCAGCTCGATTGCTTGCTGCCGTAGGGTGTGATCGGCGATCACGAGTAGCGCCATCGCCTCGACCAGCGGTACGGCCCGTGGCAGTACGCAGGGGTCGTGGCGGCCCTTGGCGGCCAGTGTGGTGAGTTCGTTGTCGGTGGTGACGGTCTTCTGTTCTGACGAGATGGTGGCGGTCGGCTTGAAGGCCACTCGGCCGATGATCGTTGCCCCGGTGGTCATGCCGCCCTGCACCCCACCGGAGTTGTTGGTGGTCGTGATGGGCTGACCGTTCGGACCGGGCTCGAACGGATCGTTGTGTGCCAAACCAGTGAGCCGGGTACCGGCGAAACCGCTGCCGATCTCGAAGCCTTTCGCCGCCGGTAGTGAGATCATCGCCTTGGCCAGGTCGGCGTCGATCTTGTCGAAGACTGGCTCCCCGAGGCCGGCTGGCACGTTTCGGGCGACGAAGGTGACAACGCCACCGAGCGAATCGCCGTCTCGACGAGCCTGTTCGATGGCGGCGGTCATTGCGGCCGCCGCTTCAGGATCGGGACAACGAGTGGGATCGGACTCGATGTCGGCCAGTGACACGGTGTCGGGGTCGACGTCGGCCTCGATGGTGTGGACCGAGCTGACCCAGGCCAGCACCTCGATGCCTGCGGTGACGGACAGCAGTTTGCGAGCAACGGCCCCTGCGGCAACTCTGGCGATCGTTTCGCGAGCCGATGCCCGGCCGCCGCCCTGATGATCACGTATACCGAACTTGGCGTCGTAGGTGAAATCGGCGTGGCTGGGCCGATAGACGTCTTTGAGGTGGTCGTAGGCGCCGGGATTCTGGTCTTTGTTGCGGACCATCATGGCGAGCGCAGTTCCGGTGGTCTTGCCCTCGAAGACACCCGACAAGATCTCGACCTGATCGGCCTCGGACCGCTGGGTGACGAGGCGGCTCTGGCCGGGCCGACGACGATCGAGATCGAACTGGATTTCTTCAGCACTGATCTCGAGTCGCGCCGGACAACCGTCGAGAATTACACCGACGGCGGGACCGTGCGACTCGCCGAATGTCGAGATGTTGAAGAGATGTCCGAAGCGGCTGCTCACCCGGCCGAGGCTATCGACCGCGTGCGGCCGAGGGCCTCATGTTGGGGTGAGGTGGTAGGTGAGCGCCATGGTCACGCACTGCCTGACTTCGTTCTCCGGCACTTCGGCACCGAGCGAGAACGCCAGGGCGCGGTTGGCGTCGTAGGTGAAGACATCGCCGAACATCGCCCGAAAACGCTCGACCAGGTTGGTGTTGCAGATGAAGAACATGGCGTAGTCGCCGTCGGACCCTGGCTTGGTCGGGGCAAGTCGAATGGTGCTTCCACTCTTGGTCTGGCCCGTGAGGTAGCTCGGCTGGCCCCACTTCAGCGTCTCATCGATGTCTCCCACTCCGCTGGTCTCCGCCGCGGTCTCCAGGATGAGCTGTCGCAGAGCCAGCAACCCTGTGCGAACGTCTGTGGCATAGGACTCGAAGGTGTCCGCAACTTCCGGGGCCATGGCCAGGTTGGTGGCGTTCGGGAGGGTCATGAGAGGTCTTCTTCTGCATCGATTGGAAAGTGGATTTCGGTGAGAAGGTCGGCTTCGTCGACCTGGTCTGGGCTATTGAGGTAGACCTCTCGATGGGGGCCGACAATCCGGTGGCCCCGTTCGTGGATCCACGCAGACACCGTGGCGTAGGACTCACCCATGTCGTCGTAGCCGCCTTGGTGCACCACCGAAGCGGTCACAGTCGGGGCGAACTCGATCAGTTCAACGTCACCGCCGGCGTCCACCTCCATCGAGATCGGTACGCACATGGCGATGTCGCCTTCGCTCTCGGCGTCGGGGGCTTGGTGGTAAAGGGTGAAGGGGATTCCGGCCGGGTCGACGTTCTCGTTGCCGAGAAACGCCATGACCTTGCCGAAACCGGCTGGGATGTCGGAGAAGATTCTCGAGTAGGTGGTCGGGGTCCGGTGGGCCGCTGCGATCAGAGCAGGCTGGGCCTTGATCGTGACATCGCTTGACATGGTGTACTCCTTGAGGTGGATTCGGCGCCGCAGTTGTTGCGACATCCGGTCGAGCTCGTCACGTTGTCGTTCCAACGTGGCGAGGTGTGATGTCAACACCCGATCAGAGTCAGTGCCGTCGAGGATTTCTACGATCTTCGACAGCGGCATGTCGACCATCCGCAACGAGCGAATGGCGTCAGCTCGTGCGAGCTGCTCGAGCCGGTAGTACCGATAGCCCGACGACGGATCGATCAACGCAGCAGGGAGTAGCCCCGACTGGTCGTAGTTTCGTAGCGATTTCACCGAGAGCCTGGAGGCCCTGGCGAATCTTCCGATCGGCATCAACATCACGGACTGAGCGTCGTGTCTCCCCATGGGGGAGAGTCAAGCGGAAATCTCCGGGAAGCGGTGTAAGAACGACGAACGGCAAGCGGAGCGTGGGATGTTGTGAGCGCCAGCGAGCAACTCCGGAAGTGAACGAAGCGAACGGCTGTCACACCCCGGAACTATTGTTCTGTTTATGAGTTCTGCTGAGATCCAGCAACTGGAAACAATCCTATCGAGCGCACATAACGCGCTCGACAAACTGGCTGCGGCCGGGCTCACACCTTCAAATGCTGAAGCGGGTGTCGCCATGGTCCGTACCGTCGAACGTCTCGGCACCCGCATCGACGCCCTCCAAACCAGCCTGTATCGCACCATCACCGATTCCGGCGTGCATCGCACCGATGCGTTCACCCCCAAAACGTTCATCCGCCACTACGCCAACACCTCCGACCGCGAAGCCGCCACCCGGCAACGAACCAGCCGAGCACTCACCGACCTCACCGGGTTCGCAGCCGCCTACGAAGCCGGCGAACTCTCGACCGACACGGTGCGCCGGGTCGCCCAGGCGTACACGAACCGGCGGGTCCGGGCCGCCCTCATCGAGGGCGAAGCCGACATCCTCCAACACGCCCTCGACGCTGATTACCGGACCTTCGATCAGTTCCTCTCTCAATGGACCCGCCTGGCTGACGAGGATGGCACCTGCGAACGTAATCAACGCAGCCACGAGTCCCGTAATGCCAGACTCCATCAAGACTTTGATCTGTCGTTCAGCCTCGACGGCAACTTCGCTGCCCTGCAGGGCAGCGAGATCGACACCGTGTTCAAAGCGTTCATCGACATCGAGTTCCGGGTCGACTGGGACATCGCCAAAACAGAACACGGCGATGCAACCAACCAGGCACATCTCGGCCGAACCGATTCCCAACGGCGGGCCGATGCGCTCCACAAGATCTTCCTCGCGGCGAATGTGAACGGTTCGGGTAAGCCGATCACCATCAACAACGTGGTGATCGATCAGGAAACGTTCCAACGTTGGACCCGTAAACATGCCGGGGTCGAGGTCGAGCCCGATGATCCGTCTCGGCCGTCGTACCGGTGTTCCACGATCGATGGTGACCCGCTCGAACCGGGTGAGGTTGTCGCTAACGCGCTCAATGGCGAGCTTCGTCGGGTGCTCGTTGATTCGAAGTCGGTGGTGATCGATCTCGGCCGTAAGACCCGACTGTTCACCGGCAACGCCAGACTGGCTGCCCAGATCCCTGACCAGGCCTGCACCTGGGTTGGTTGTCACGTGCGGATGAGTGCCTGTCAGATCGACCACAGTCACCCGTGGAACCCGGCCGATGGCGGCCCAGGCGGCTGCACCTGCCCAGAGAACGCAGCAGGCATGTGTGGGCGTCATAACCGGCACAAACAACACGGCTACCAAACCCACCGTGGTCCCGACGGGAACTGGGTCATCATCCGACCCGACGGCACCCAACTCGAATGACCCTCGGCCAGTCTCGGATCACCCAGACAATGACGAACGGACCGCTTCGACGCGCCCGCTGTGACCACCACACGCCGATCATCATCGTCTAGTCGACGAGCATGTCGGCGTGTTCGGGTTCGAGGTCATGGAACATATCGGTCGTGATGGGCTCGGCTGGTTCGGCCAGTGCGTTGATCCGCATGATCAGCTGATTGAGTCTGGCGAAGCTGCGGTCGTTGAAGCGGAACGCGATGCGCGGCAGGTGGACGTGGTCGTCAGATTCGATCTCTGACTGGGTCACCTCGATTGCTTCGATGGTGCCCTCGAGCACGATGTCGTCGAACTCCTCGTTGAGTGTTGCCAGGACCGAGTCAGTGATCGCGCTGACGGTGCGGATGACCAATCGGCGACCGACGTAGCGCATCGAGTGGAAGCACGAGTAGTAGTTCGCGATGTAGTCGGCTGCTTCGTCGGGGTCGTGGGTGTGGAAGAACAGCGATGTATCGACATCGCCGATCATGCCGTTGGCCAAGAGCCCTTCTTCGATGAACGTGATCAGCGACGACCAATAGGTCGAGCCGGGGTGATCGAGCATGACGACCGGGGCCGGGTACGACTTGCCGGTCTGGATGAGCGTGATGAGCTCGAACGTCTCGTCGAGCGTGCCGAAGCCGCCAGGCAACAGCACGAAGCCGTCGCTCTCCTTGGTGAAGAACAGCTTCCGGGTGAAGAAGTACCGAAAGGTTGCCAGCTTGGGATCGCCGTCGATGATCTCGTTGGCTCGTTGCTCGAACGGCAACACGATGTTGACCCCGAAACTGTTTTCGACACCGGCACCTTCGATGCACGCGGTCATGATGCCCGGCCCGGCGCCGCTGATGATCATCCAATCCCGGGCTGCGATTTTCTCGCCGAACGACCGTGCGAGTTCGTAGTCGGGGTGATCGCTCGGCGTGCGGGCCGAACCGAAGATCGTGCACTTGGCCCGGCCGCGATACGGGGAGAAGACCCGCCACGCGTTGAGCATCTCGACCAGCGACTGCGACGCGATCTTGAGTTCGAGCCGGTCGACCTCGGCGGCATCCATGTCCAGCGCGGTGACCATGAGACGGCGTATGAGATCGTCGTTGCTGTCCTGTCCGACAGCGGCGGTGATCTCGGTCAGCAATCGATCGACCTGCCCGTCACCAAAGGTGCTGCGGGCTCGGGGAGCGGTCATGGATAGGGCCTCCGTGTCTCGGGTCGGAGAGAAGAGTATGTCAGCTGTCGTCGTGCGGAGGGACGGAGCACGCATCGAGCGTGTGAGCCCGTGCTGCGGGCGTCGTCGTGCGGAGGGACGGAGCACGCATCGAGCGTGTGAGTCGGATGGGCGGCGCCCGTGCTGCGGAGCGGCACACAGCAGTGGAGTCTCAGACCGGCTCATAGAGGGTGGTGCGCTGTACGAGTCGACGCCCGAGGGGCTCGACCATTGCTCGGAAGTCTTCGACACCGACGTCGGTCCCGTGGGCTGCGCCTGCCGCTCGCGAGATGTTCTCGTCCATGAGCGTGCCGCCGACGTCGTTGCATCCTGCCTGGAGGAGTTGGCTCACGGCATCGAAGCCGATCTTCACCCAGCCCGACTGAATGTTGGGGATGTCGGA
>RCMY010002325.1_pt1 | contig 17280 bp, 18 predicted proteins | sample 2041341 | NCBI WGS metagenome assembly RCMY01 (sample SAMN09708234, study PRJNA481090) | Marine sediment metagenome, whole genome shotgun sequencing project. | reverse complement strand
GGAAACCGATCGTCATCACGGTCAACGCGCCGATCTCCATGCCGCCGGTGGCGATAGCCACGAGGTGCGAGGAGAGACGGTTGAGTTCCATGAGTAGGACCCGCATGACCGAGGCCTTCTCGGGGATGTCGTCCTCGATGTCGAGCAGCCGCTCCACGCCCAGGGCGTAGGTCGCTTCGTTGAAGAAGGGGCTGAGGTAGTCCATCCGGGTGCAGAAGGTGGTGCCCTGCACCCAGGTGCGGAACTCCATGTTCTTCTCGATGCCGGTGTGGAGGTAGCCGATGCCACAGCGAGCCTCGGTGACCGTTTCCCCGTCGAGTTCGAGGATCAGGCGCAGCACGCCGTGGGTCGAGGGGTGCTGGGGACCCATGTTGACGACGATGCGTTCGTCGCCCTCTTCGGCGAGGCCTTCGAGGATCTGGTCCCAGTCCTGACCGGAGACGGTGAAGACCCGTCCCTCGGACGTCTCACTGCTACCTGCGTAGAGGTCGTCGGTGGCAGTCATCAGGCGTGCCCTCCAAGGTTCGTCACCGTCGGGGTCCCCGCGGAGTTGTTCGCGGAAGGAGCGGAGCGGAGGGAGCGAAGAAGTTCGTGGGGTGACATCAGTTATAGCTCCTGCGCTGGTCCGGGGGCGGGATGGTGCCGCCCTTGTACTCGACCGGGATGCCACCGAGCGGGTAGTCCTTGCGCTGGGGGTGGCCGGGCCAGTCGTCGGGCATCAGGATCCGGGTGAGGGCCAGGTGGCCGTCGAAGATGATCCCGAACATGTCGTAGGTCTCGCGCTCGTGCCAGTCGCAGGTCGGGTAGATGTCAGTGACCGAAGGCAGATGCGGATCGGAGTCCGGGGCGGTGACCTCGATCCGGATCCGACGGTTGTAGGTCATCGAGAGGAAGTGGTAGACCGCGTGCAGTTCGCGGCCGGTGTCCTCGGGGTAGTGCACGCCGCTGACGCCGGAGCAGAATTCGAAGCGCAGCGTCGGGTCGTCGCGCAACCGTTGCACGGTCTCGCGCAACTTCTCCCGCTGGACGTGGAAGGTGATCTCGTTGCGGTGGATCACGACGTCACCCAGGGAACCGATCGCCTCCAGCGCCGCAGCGACCTCGTCGTACCAGCCGCCGAACGGGGCCCGGGCCGGCGCCGGGAAGGTGATGGGGGCCACCAGGCCGCCGTACCCGCTGGTGTCGCCGGAGCCGCTGGCTCCGAACATGCCGGTGCGGACACCGACCTGCTGAACCTCGGGGTCGTTCTTCGCCGGGACGTTGGCGTCCTTGGCGGGATCCTGGCTCTCACTCACCGCAGAAGTCCCTTCATCTCCGAGGTCGGCAGCGCGTTCAGCGCAGCCGTCTCGAGTTCTTCGATCTCCGCGACGCGGTTGGCACCCATCTTGGTCGCCTGCACCTGGTCGTGAAGCTTGAGGATCGCGTCGATGAGCATCTCCGGACGGGGCGGGCAGCCGGGGAGGTACATGTCGACGGGGACAATGTGGTCAACGCCCTGGACGATGGCGTAGTTGTTGAACATGCCGCCGCTGCTGGCGCAGACACCCATGGCCAGGACGTACTTCGGCTCCGCCATCTGGTCGTAGATCTGACGCAGGACGGGAGCCATCTTCTGACTGACTCGTCCAGCCACGATCATCAGGTCAGCCTGGCGGGGGCTGGCTCGGAAGACCTCCATGCCGAAGCGGGCCAGGTCGTACTTCGGCCCGCCCGAGGTCATCATCTCGATCGCGCAGCAGGCGAGACCGAACGTGGCCGGCCAGAAGCTCGCCTTGCGCATGTAGCCGGCGAGACCTTCGACCGAGGTCAGGAGTACGCCGCTGGGGAGCTTGTCCTCGATGCCCATCAGATGGTTCCTGTCAGTTCAAAAAGCAGATTGCGGCTAGCGCTCGGAGAGGTGTGAGTTTCGTGGGATGCCAAGGCCGAGGAGGGAGGCGGCCCGGGGTTGGCCGTCGACCAACGAGAACGCAGGCAGCGTGCGGAGATCACGCCTCTCAGTCCCATTCCAGGCCGCCGCGTCGCCATACGTAGGCGTAGGCGATGAAGACGGTGCCGATGAACAGGACCATCTCGATGAGGCCGAAGAGCGCCATCTCCTCGAAGTGCACGGCCCAGGGATAGAGGAAGATGATCTCGATATCGAAGATGATGAAGAGCATCGCGGTGATGTAGTACTTCACCGGAAAGTGCCCGCCGCCGAGCGGTTGGGGCGTGGGCTCGATGCCGCACTCGTAGGAGTCGTACTTCGCCCGGTTGTAGCGGCCCGGTCCGACCAGCACGCTGGTGACCAGCGAGCCGACGACGAAGAGCGTGGCCAACCCCCCGAGGAAGAGCACCGGTGTGTAGAGCTCCATCGCGCGTTCCTTTCCCTGCTCGATGCGCCGGCGGTGGCAACCGGATTGTGTTCTTGTGAAAACGGTCACTAGGTGGCGCGGGACACATACTGCCATTGCCCACCCCTGGTTGCACCCCTGGGTGGCGCCCACCCAGGCCGCTCGACCGGACCCTCCCCGAGGAGATTTAGGGCACGCGATTGTGTGCGAATTGCCGTTGCCCCCGTGGCGACCGGACCCTCGGAGCACCTGGGCGATAGTTTCCGCTCGTGCCCTCACCCCAGAGCGACCTCACGACGCTAGTCCCGCCCCCTTCGTCGACTCATCTCGTGGACGGCGCATCTCGGCTGGACGGACTCGCGATCCCCGTGGGTGCTCTGGCCCGACTCGGCGATCTTGGCGTCTGGCTCTGCGCGGCGCAGGGCTGCGTTCCGCCTCGCCCCCTGGATCGGGTGGCGGCGGTGGTCTTCGCCGGAGATCACGGAGTGGCAGCCCACGGCACGTCGGCCTACCCCGCTGCCGTAACCCCCGCCATGGTGCGAGCTGTCGCGATGGGGCAGGCCGGCGTGAGCGTGCTCGCCCGCCAACACGGCGTACGCCTCCGCGTCCTCGACGTGGCGGTGGATCGGGACCCGTCGTACGTCGAGGACCTACCGAACGGTGAGGCCCTGACCGCCCACCGGGTACGCCGCGGCTCGGGAGCGATCCATCTCGAGGACGCCATGACCTCCGAGGAGGTCCTCGCGTCGCTGGCCCTCGGCGCCGACCTGGCCCACGAGGAGATCGCCGCCGGCGTCGACCTGCTGATCAGCGGCGACCTCGGGATCGGCAACACCACCGTGGCTGCCGCCCTGATCGCGGCCGCGCTGGACCTCCCTGCGGAGGTGGTGACGGGTCGGGGCACCGGACTGGACGACGCGGGTCTGGCGCGGAAGGTGCAGGTGGTCGACGCCGCGGTCACGCGAGCCGGGGACGTCAGCAACGCCCTGGATCTGTTGCGAGCGCTGGGCGGGGCTGACTTGGCCGCGACGGTGGGCTTCCAAGTGGCAGCAGCCCGAGCAGGGGTTCCGATCATGCTGGACGGGGTGATCTCCGTGGCGGCAGCGCTGGTGGCCGAACGACACGCCCCCGGAACAGCCGCCTGGATGATCGCTGGGCACCGCTCCCCCGAGCCGGCCCAAGCCTTCGCGCTCGAATCGCTCGGACTCGAGCCGCTGCTGGATCTCGGGTTGCGACTGGGTGAGGGCAGCGGCGCGATGGCGGCCGTCCCGCTTCTCCGGTCGGCAGCGCTGCTGCTGGGTGAGGTCGCCTCGCTGGCGGAGGTGCTGGCATGAGGGCTGTGGACGTCATGCGTTTCAGCGTCGGGACCTTGACCGCGATTCCCGTCAAGCCTCCCCGGACGGTCGACCGTGAGATCACCGTGCCGGGCATCTTGCTGGCCCCGGTGTTCGTGCTGCCACTGGGCTTGGCCGTGGGTTTGGTGCTCTGGATCGGTCGCGAGGCCGGCCTGGCACCCATCGCGGTGGCCGCCGCTGCCGTCGCTCTACTGGCGCTCGGCAGTCGCGCCTTCCACCTCGACGGACTCGCCGACACCGCCGATGCGCTGACGTGCGGCTACGACCCGGAACGCTCGCTGGAGATCATGAAGCGCGGCGACGCCGGGCCGGCCGGCGCGTCCGCGATCGCACTGGTGCTGGCTATCCAGATCGGAGCCCTCACGGCGTTGCAGTCCAGCCACTGGGGACCGCTCGTGGCCGTGGTGATCGTCTGCGTGGCCCGCGGAGTGGCTTCAGTGATGTCGTTGCGTGGCGTCCCTGCCGCTCGGAGCAGCGGTTTGGCGTCGACGTACGTCTCCACGATGTCACCCGGCGTCGTCTCGGCGATCTGGCTCGTGTGGATCACGTTGCTGACCGGGGTGCTGATGCTCAACGACCGACCGTGGTGGTTGGGACTCGTATGCGCGGCCGGAGCGTTGTCGGTCGCGGCCTGGCTGATCCGTCGCTCGATCCGACGTCTGGGCGGGGTGGCCGGAGACGTCTACGGCGCCGCGGTGGAGATCTCGCTCGCCGTGATGCTGCTTCTGGCGAGCTAGGTCTGGAGCGGCCGCTGACGCCAGCGGCTCAGGCGGTAGCGCGGTGCAGGGCGACGATGCCGCCGGTGAGGTTGCGCCACTCGGGCTTGGTCCAGCCGGCTTCGCCGATCATGGCGGCCAGACCAGCCTGGTCGGGCCACGCGCGAATCGACTCGGCGAGGTAGACGTAGGCGTCCGGCGAGGAGGAGACCGCGCGGGCGATCGACGGCAGCGCCTTCATCAAGTACTCGATGTAGACGGTTCGGAACGGCGACCAGGTGGGAGCGCTGAACTCGCACACGACCAGGCGCCCTCCGGGTCGAGTCACCCGGCGCATCTCCTTGAGCCCGGCCAAGGGGTCGACAATGTTGCGCAGACCGAACGAGATCGTGACCGCGTCGAAGGTGTCGTCAGCGAAGGGGAGCCTGGTGCCATCGCCGGCGGTGAACGGGAGGTGCGGCTTGGCCTGCTTGCCGACACGCAGCATCCCGATCGAGAAGTCGCACGGCACGACGTACGCGCCACGATCCTCGAAGGGCTGGCTGGATGTCCCGGTCCCCGCGGCTAGGTCGAGCACGCGATCGCCGAACTGGGGGTCGACCGCTTCGATCACGTCGCGCCGCCACCGCCGGTCCTGCCCCAGGGACAGGACGTCGTTGGTGATGTCGTAGCGCTTGGCGACCTGGTCGAACATCTGCTGGACGTCGGTCGGTTGCTTGTCTAGCTCTGCACGGGCCACGCGGGAAAGGGTACGGCTCAGGCGTCGAGGTGGCCTCGGCGCATCCCGTCGGTGGCGCGTGTCATCACGGATCGGTCTCGCTGTGGCCGCTCCCTACCCCCGGATGGAGGCCCTGTTCGACCAGGTCAGCCTGGGCGACACGGTGGTGGTCTACCGGTCCTGGCCCTCGCCCGGGGGCCGCGCCGTGGGACACAGGCGTATTCTGGCGGCCGTGACGACCTCCCCGACCGCTGGCGCGCAATCCATGCCCGCCACGCTGGTTTGCCGGACGGTGCCCATCGACCTGGACCCGCAGGTCGACCTCGCCACGCTCCTCCCCACCGATCACCCCGTCGCCTGGGTACGCCGCGGCGAAGGACTCGTCGGCTGGGGAGTCGCCGCCACCATCGAGACGAAGGGCCCCGACCGATTCTCGGAGGCCAACAGTTGGTGGAACGAGGTGACCTCTCACGCGGTCATCCGCGACGAGGTCCGCCAACCCGGCACGGGACTGGTCGCCTTCGGCACCTTCGGGTTCGCCGATGAGCCCGGTGACTCGATGTTGGTCGTCCCCGAGGTCATCGTGGGACGTCGCGGCGACACCACCTGGGTGACGACTGTGTCCGCGGGCGGCCTGGACCGGTTGGACCACCAGATCACCCCCGCGGAACCACCGTCAGCCCCCGCGAACGTCACCTTCACCGACGGCGCTCTCGACAGTGAGCGATGGATGTCGTCGGTCTCCGACGCCGTGTGCCGCATCAACGCCGGTCACCTTGAGAAGGTCGTCCTAGCCCGGGACCTGATCGCCACCGCCGACGAACCCGTCGACGCACGCTGGCCCCTGCAGCGATTGGTGGAGTCCTACCCGATGTGCTGGAACTTCCACGTCGACGGCTTGTTCGGCGCGACTCCCGAGATGCTCGTGCGCCGCGAGCGCGGGCTGGTCACCTCGCGCGTGCTCGCCGGAACCATCCGGCGTACCGGCGACGACGAGGCTGACCTTGCGCTGGCCGCCACCCTGGCCCGATCCTCCAAGGACCTCGAGGAGCATGAGTACGCCGTTCGCTCGGTCGCCGAGTCCCTGGACCCACACTGCTCCTCGATGAACGTTCCCGAGACCCCGTTCGTCCTCCACCTGCCCAACGTGATGCACCTGGCCAGCGACGTCGCTGGGGTGGTCCACGACGCGGAGACGGTCTCCTCACTTCTGCTCGCCGAGGCGCTGCACCCCTCGGCCGCTGTCGGCGGGACCCCCACCACGGTGGCCACCGACCTGATCACCGAACTCGAGGGCATGGACCGGGGTCGGTACGCCGGACCGGTCGGTTGGATCGACGCCACGGGCGACGGCGAGTGGGGTATCGCTCTGCGCTCGGCTCAGATCATCGGCGACTCGGTGCGGCTGTTCGCCGGCTGCGGCATCGTCGGGGACTCCGACCCCGAGGCCGAGTTGGCCGAGTCGCAGGCCAAGTTCGTGCCTGTGCGGGACGCGCTGAGCGACTGAGTCGGCGTACGCGCCAACGCTGGTTTCGGGTCGTGTGCCTAAGGCCTATCTCTGGACCGCGCTCGGGCACACAACCCGGCTGACGGTCCTCAGAGGTCCTCGCCGTCGCCCAGCCGCAAGAACTCCTGATCGGCGGGTAACAGGTTGCCCATGTGCATATCGACCATGCCCAACGCCAGGTCGGAGTAGACCTTGTCGTGGATGCCGAGCGACTTGGGCGCTGCGACCTCGCGCACGAAGTCGACGGCCTCCCCGATCTTCAGCCACGGTGCCGAGATCGGCGCAAGCAACAGGTCGATCGGCTCACCCGGGCCGGTGAGCGCATCACCGGGGTGGAAGATCTTGTAGCCCTCGACGTCCAAGAGGTAGCCGCTGTTGGCGATGCGCGGGTAGTCGTCGTGGATCACGGCGTGTAGGTCGCCCACCGCTCGGACGGCGATGCCGGCGTCGAAGGGGTCTCCTGGGGTTACGACCGTGATCCGAGCCGCCAGGTCGGGCGCCTCTTCACGGATCTTCGCCGCCACCGCCGCGACCGTGAAGATCGGCGCTTCGGTCCGAGCGAGATGCTCCGGGGAGTAGTGATCGGCGTGTTCGTGGGTGATGAGCACCGCGGTCGCACCATCGACGGCGTCGGGTTCGGTGAAGGCACCCGGGTCGATGACGACCGCAAAACCGTCGTGCTCGATCCGAACGCAGGCGTGGCCGAACTTGGTGATCCTCATGCGCCGCACGATATCGGCTCGGCCCGCGATTCCGGGGTCACTCGGGCTGGGCCGGCCACCGGGACCCCACTAGCTCCCGGGCCATCGAACACGGTCCAATAGAACATGCCCACACGCCTCGATCTGTCCGACCCGAGTTTCGACACCACCTCCGAGGAGGTGCACCGGGCGCGTGAGGCGGATTGGTACGCCGAGACCACCTGGGGTTGGGCGATCCTGAGGTACGACGAGGCCGCGGCGGTGCTGCGCGACCGTCGCTTCCGGCAGGGCAACGCCCGTTGGCCGGAACAGAACGGCATCCACTCCGGCCTCTTCGCCGACTGGTGGGGAGAGACCCTCCTCTCCTTGGAGGGCGACGACCACGCGCGGATCCGGCGGTTGCTGATGCCCGCCTTCCGCAACAAGACCATCGCTGCAATGGCGCCGCGTTTCCAGGAGCTGGCCAACGAACTGATCGACGACTTCGCCCCCACCGGCGAGGTGGAGTTCATCAGTCAGTTCGCCGAGCCGTACGCCGCCCGCATCATCTGCCTGCTCCTCGGTCTCCCCGAGGAGGACTGGGCGCAAATCGCCCACTGGGCCGACGACCTCGGCGCGTCCTTCTCGATCGACGTCGCCCAGCAGGTCCCCCGGATCGAGGCGGCTCTGACCGGTCTTCACTCCTACCTCGACAAGGTGATCGAGGACCGTCGCCGGTCCCCCACCGACGATCTGATCAGCACCCTGGTGCGCACCTCGGACGAGGATGGCGACCGTCTCTCACCCCACGAACTCGGCGTCGCGCTGGTCTTCCTTGCCTTCGCCGGCATGGAGACCACCCGCAACCAGCTCGGGCTTGCACTCCAGACCTTGCTCGCCCAGCCGGACCAGTGGCGTCTGCTCGGGGAGCGCCCCGACCTCGGCGGGAACGCGGTGGAGGAGGTGATGCGGGTCAACCCGACGGTGACCTGGGTGACGCGCGAAGCCCTCGAGGACGTCGTACTCAACGGTTTGGAGATCCCCGCCGGCGGCATCGTCCAGACGATCTCCCACTCCGCGGGCACCGACCCCCGCGCCATGCCGGACCCGTCGTTCGACATCACCGCGACCCGTCCGCCGCACCAAGGCTTCGGGGCCGGTATGCACCACTGTCTGGGGCACTTCGTTGCGCGCACCGACATGGCGGTCGCGTTGCCGCTGCTCGCTCGCAGGATGCCCGATGCCACCCCCGACGGCTCGGGTCAGTGGCTGCCGGTCTCGGGCAACACCGGGGCCGTGCGCTTCCCGATCACTTTCACCCCCTCCTGAGTCGGCGCTACTTGACGCTGATTAACCCGCGAGTCGGCGTTAGTTGACGCTCGGGAGGGCGCGAGTCGGCGCTACTTCAACAAGACGCGCCGACTCAGCGGCCGACCTGACTCACTGACCGTCGCTCAACGCGCGGATCCGGGCGTCGAGGTCGCGTCGATCCGAGCGACCGACGACCGCTTCGATGACCTCGACCCCGCCGTTGGGATTGGCCAACGCCTGCTCCAACTCGAGCAACGAGGTGGCGCGCCAATGGGGGGTGCGGCTGGCCGCGCAGAGTGAGGCGAGGTCGGTGTTGTGCGGGGTGGCGAAGAGACGCTCGAAGGAGTCGGCGTACGCCGGGCCGCCCTGTTCGAGGACGCTGAAGATCGAACCCCCGTCGTCGTTGACGACCACGATGGTGAGGTCGGGCCGTGGTTCGTCCGGGCCGAGCAGGAGCCCGTTGCTGTCGTGCAGGAAGGTCACGTCGCCCATCAGTGCCAGGTTGCGACTTCCCTGGTCGGTCGGGAACCGCAGGGAGCGTCCCAGCGCCGCGCCCAGCGCCGTCGAGACGGTGCCGTCGATCCCGGACAGACCCCGGTTGGCCAACACGAAGCGTCGCTCGCCGACGGGGTAGGCGCGCGCCATGAGGTCCAGGTCGCGGATGGAGTTGGAGGCGCCGACCATGAGGAGACCCCCGGCGGGTACGGCGCGGCTGACTGCTCCAGCGACCTCCTGCGGAGTGAGGGCTGACTCCTCGGCGAGCAGACGATCCAGGGCCCGCCCGATCGCGCGGTCGGCTTCCACCCAGGCGTCCAGCCACTGCGCCGGGTCCGGGTGAGCGGGGTGGACGGGGACGCCGCTGAGCAAGGTCGCCGGGTGCGAGGGCGCGTTCCAGACCCCGGCAGCGGGAGCGACCAGCACCTCAACGTCGTCGCGGGACAGGAGTCGACTGATCGGGCGCGAGAGCGTGGCGTGACCGACCACAACGACCCGTTCGATGGATTGCGCCAACTCCGTGTCGAGAAGCAACCGGTAGCAACGAAGCGCGTTCGCGCCGGTACGCGCCCCGCTCGAGGGCTCCGCGAACAGCGGCCATCCGGCGGCTTCGGCCAACTGGCGCGCGGCTGGGCCCGCGTCGTCCCCGGCGACCACGACCGTCCGTGGTCCCAGCGGGAGTGGGTCACTGATCAGTCGCTCCCGCCGCGGGAGGGGTTTCGTCGGAGCGGCGGCCGGTGGCACCCAAGGCTCGGTCGGGGTTAACGGGTCGTCGAAGCGGACATTCCAGTGGGTGGGGCCCTGCGTTCGAGCCTGCGACAGCGGCGGCGGGTCACTCACCTCCACGGTGGGCACCAGCGGTCCGAAGATCCCCACCTGGTCGGTGGTCTGGTTGGCGTTGGTCCCACGCCACCGCTCGGGGCGGTCGGCGGTGATGACCACTAGGGGCACTGCGCTGTGGGCTGCTTCCAGCACGGCCGGATGCAGGTTGGCGACCGCGGTGCCCGACGTACACATCACCGCGGCACGCGAGCCCCCGCGGGTCAGACCCACCGCGAGGAATCCGGCGCTGCGCTCATCGATCCGGGTGTGCAGGCGCAGCAGCCCGGCCTGCGCCGCGTCGTACGCCGCGAAGGAGAGGGGAGCGTTGCGCGAGCCCGGGGAGATCACGACTTCCCGGACACCGGCCTCGACGAGGGCCAGGACGACGGCGCGGGCGCGGTCGGTAGAGGGGTTGCTCACGAGCGACCACGGTAGTCGCGGATCTCGGCCAACCGATCCTCCCAGTGGCGCACCCGGTCAGGAGAGGGCTGTAGCCGGCTTAGTGCTCCTTCGTCGACCTGCGGTCGTTGCACCGGAAGAGCGCCTGCGACCGGCAGCGCGCTCGGGGTGGCGACGTCGTCGGTGAGCAGTTGGACCGTGGCCAGGCCGCACGCGTAGGGCAGGTCGGGCAGGGCCGCGGCCAGGGCGATCCCGGCGGCGATTCCGACCGAGGTCTCCAAAGCCGAGGAGACCACCACGGGCAGGCCGATGTCTTCGGCGATGCGCAGGCAGGCGCGCACCCCACCGAGGGGTTGGACCTTGAGGACGGCGATGTCGGCCGCCTCGAGGTCGCGCACCCGGTAGGGGTCGGCCGCCCGACGGATCGACTCGTCGGCGGCGATGGGTACGTCGACGCGGCGGCGTCCCCGAGCCAGATCCTCGACGGCGGCGCAGGGTTGCTCGGCGTACTCGAGCCCACCAGCGGCCCGATCCAGCGCAATGATGGAGTCGATGGCGGTGTCGACATCCCAGCCCCCGTTGGCGTCCACCCGCACGGACCCATCCGGGCCGAGAGCATCGCGGACCGCCTCCAACCGTGCCTCGTCGTCGGCCAACGACTGGCCGGGCTCGGCGACCTTGACCTTGGCGGTCGTGCAGCCGCCGCGAGTGACGATGCCGTGGGCGGTCTCGGGGTCGACGGCGGGGACGGTCACGTTGACCGGGATGGATTCGCGCAGCGGGGCCGGCCAGTCACCGGCCGCGGCTTCCTCTGCACAGCGCAGCCACGGTTCGGCAACGGCTGCGTCGTACTCCAAGAAGGGGCTCCACTCCCCCCAACCGTGCTCGCCGCGCAAGAGGACTCCTTCGCGGACCGTGATCCCGCGGAACCTGGTCCGCAACGGGATCGCGAAGACCCGAAACTCGGTCATCGTGCCTCCTGCGCCAGAGCCCGCAGGGCTACGCGGTCGGGTTTCCCGTTGTCCAAGCGAGGCAGGGCATCGACCGTGACAACCTGTCGCGGCGCCCAGGAGCGCGGGTGCGCTTGAGCGACCCAGTCGCGGGCGGCAGGCAGGTCGAGCTCCCCCTCGATGATGGCGACCAGTCGGTTGCCCCACTCGTCGTCGGGTACGCCGACCACTTCGGCATCGTTGACCGCTCCGTGTTCGCGTAGCCGTAGCGCGACCGCGGGGCCCGGCACGTTGAGACCACCGGTGACGACGACGTCATCGGTCCGACCCAGGACCTGCAGCTGGCCGTCCTGGAGTTGACCGAGATCGGAGGTGTGGAACCACCCGTCGTGCAGCGCCTCGGAGGTGAGAGCCGGGTCGTCGAGGTAGCCCTCGAACAGGGTGGGCCCACCGATCCGGATCCGTCCGTCCGGTGCGATGTCGAGTCGGACGCCGGACAGTGGACGACCGTTGTAGACGCATCCGCCAGCGGTCTCGGCCGAGCCGTACGTCGCCACCACGTTGACCCCCGCCTCGGCGGCCCGCACCCGCAGGCTCGGATCTATCGGGCCCCCTCCAAGCAAAATGGTGTGGGCCCGAGCCAGGGCCGTTGCGCTGGCCGGGTCGGCGAGCATCCTCCCGAGCTGGGTCGGGACCAGCGAACAGAACCAGGGGGCTGCGTTCCCTTCGCCCGTCGGCCAAGCGTCCGCGCCGAGGACGGGATCGTGCCCGGCGACCAGCGATCGCACGATCACCTGGATGCCCGCGATGTACGTCGGCGGCACCGCCAACACCCAACGACCGGTCTCCCCCAGTCGCTCCGCCGTGGCCTCGACCGAAGCCAGCACGGCTTCACGGGTCAGCACGACCTGCTTCGGTTGCCCGGTGGAGCCGGAGGTCGAGACGACCAGTGGCCGGCCCTGGGGGCCAGCCAACCAGTCGCGCAGCATGGCCACCACCTGCTGCGGCGTACCCACCGGCTGAACGCTGTTGCGCGCGGCGTCGTCTCGGGAAGGCATGCCCGAGAACTTACTGGGGAGCGGCGTACTGCTTGAATCGACTCTCGTGGCCACCCGAACAGAATGGATCGCCGGCGCTCGTCTCCGGACCCTCCCCGCAGCCGTCGCGCCCGTGCTCGTCGGCACCGGTGTCGCGGCGTACGCCGACGGCCTGGTCGTGTGGAAGGCGCTGCTCGCCCTGGTGGTGAGTCTGGCGCTGCAGGTGGCGGTGAACTACGCCAACGACTACTCCGACGGCGTGCGCGGCACCGACGACGATCGGGTCGGCCCGATGCGGCTCGTCGGATCCGGCGCCGCTTCGGCCAGTGCCGTGAAGCGCGCGGCCTTCCTGTCCTTCGGCGTGGCAGGGGTGGCCGGGATCGTGCTGGCCGCCACGACGGCCTGGTGGCTGGTGGCCGTGGGCGCGGTGTGTGTTGCCGCCGCCTGGTTCTACACCGGCGGCGACAAGCCCTACGGCTACCTCGGCCTCGGTGAGGTGATGGTCTTCGTGTTCTTCGGCCTGGTCGCGGTAATCGGCACGACGTACGTGCAGACCGAGACGTGGGAGTGGGCGGCGCTGTACGCCGGCGTCGGCGTCGGCGCCCTGGCCTGCGCGATCCTGGTCGTGAACAACCTGCGAGACATCCCGACCGACACCTTGGCCGACAAACGCACCCTCGCCGTACGCCTCGGGGAGGAACGCACGCGGTCGCTCTACCTCCTGCTGGTTCTGGCCGCCGCGTTCGCGGTCGTCGCGGTCGCCGTGGCATCGACCTGGTGGACCCTGGCTGGGCTGGGCTTCCTGGTGGTGGCGATCCCGGCCGTCCGCATCGTCCGCAGTACCGCCTCCGGACCCGCCCTGATCCCGGTCCTGCAACAGACCGGCCTCGCCGAGCTCACCTGGGCCGCCCTCGTCGCAGTCCCCCTCTTCCTCCTCTAGCTCTCCCCCTCTCCCCCACGAAGTTCGCCTGATGGGGACGCGAAGTTCGCCTCGTGGGGCGTCGAAGTTCGCCTGATGGGGATGCGGGGCTGGTAGTTGGGGCAGAACTCGTACGCCTACCCCCGCAGCCTTCGAGTGGCCCCGGCCCTCATCGGCGTAGGGTCGCCGCATGTGGTTCTTTCTCTTCCTGGCCGTCATCGCGGTCTTCTTCGTGGCTTATCGCCTACGCGTGCCGTTGCTGGCCAAGTTGCTCGGTCAATCGGAATCCCGGGTCAACCGACGGATCAACCGCAAGCCCTAGCTTGCGCCTGACTCCCCACGAGACGAACTTCGCATCCCCAACAGGCGAACTTCGCGTCCCCAACAGGCGAACTTCGTGGGTCAGTCGGAGGAGTCTTCGCGGGCGCGACGCTCGTCGAAGGCTGCCGTGGCCTTGCCGGCGCGGGCCTCGACGCGGCGAGCGAAGGCCTCACGCGGAGCGTTGAGCACGAAGAACGAACCGATTCCGCTCAGTACGAAAGCGACGACGACGACCCAGAACAGGGGCACCTCGTCGGCAAAGATCGACCAGATCCCGAACACGACTCCAACCGAAGCCACCAACAGGACCAGACGCAGGGCGGTGTAGACCACAAACTCCTTCACGGTCCTAGCGTAGAGGGCCGCAGGTTGAAGGCGTACGCCGGATTGGGCCGCCCCGGGCGCGGTCACCATTCGCCCTCTACATTGGAGGAGTGCTGAAGTTCTTGCTGGTCGTCATCCTCTTCGCGGTCGCGACGTATTTCTTGGTGCGCGCGTTGCAGGGAAGCGGCAGCCTCCCGGGCAGCGGCGGTGGCGGCACCCGTCCCCCACGCGCGCCCCGCGGCCCTCGGACACCGCCGCGGATCATCGCCCCGGACGACGACGAGGACTTCCTGCGCGACCTCGACCGCAAGCGCAAACACCCCGAGGACCCCGAGAGCTGATCAGCCAGCGGTAGGGCCCTCGATGATCGTGGCCGGGGCACTCACGCCCACCGCAGGCGCGGCGTACGAGTGCTGACTGGTCGTCGAGAAGTAGTTGATCCCGATGAAGTTGAACCACAGCGTCGCTGTGCCCACCAGGGCCAGGATGGCGGCGTTGCGCCCCTTCCATCCGGCGGTCGCGCGAGCGTGGAGGTAGCCGGCGTAAACGACCCAGGTGATGAAGGCCCAGACCTCCTTCGGGTCCCAGTTCCAGTACGACGCCCACGCCTCGTGGGCCCAGATCGGACCGGTGATGAGGACCGCGAAGGTCCAGACCGGGAAGCCGAAGGCATGGATCCGGTAGGACACCCGGTCCAACACCGCCAGGGACGGCACCCGAGCCCACGGCCCGGTCGCGCTGGCGGACTCCCCGCGACGCAGTTTGAGCAGGTAGACCGCGGAGAGCAGCCCACCGAGGGTGAAAGCTCCGGTGGCGATCACCGCGGCGACGACGTGGATGACCAGCCAGTAGGAGTTGAGGGCCTCGGTGAGCGGCGAGACCGAGGTGTGCAGCCAGATGACCGCCACCATGAGGGTCGCGAGCACGAAGGTCAGCACCAGGGGCGCCATCCAAGCCATCCCGAAACGCTTGTTCAAGATGAGATACATCAGCGCCACGAAGAAACTGCCCGAGACGGTGAACTCGTACATGTTGCCCCAAGGCACCCGGTTCGGGTCCGCGGCCATGCCACGGCCCAGGAGAGAGACGAAGTGGATCGCCACCGCCAGGATCGTCAGCAACACACCCACGCGGCCCAGGAAGGCCACGCGGCGCCCGGCCGTCTGAACTTCGGCGGCCTGGGAGGTCGAGCCCCCTGTTGAGACCGCCACGCTGCCGGTTGTCGCGGCGCCGGACTCCGCGGCCACGACCGCCTGCGCGACCTTCGGCTCGCGCAAGGCGGCCCACTCCATGAGGTGTGCCAGGAGGGCGAAGAAGTAGACGATCCCGGCGGCGGCCACCGTCCGGTCGCTGAGGGCTTCCCAGGCTACGTCGGTCACGCTGTTCCCTTCGGTCGTTCACTGTGAGCATGCGGTGTTTCGGCGGCGCGCAAGTCGGCCACCACATCGTCGAGTACGTCGGCGACGTCCCCTCCGTTGGTCCTGTCCAGCGCAGCGATCTCCACCAGTGTGCCTTCCCCTTCGCGACGAGCTCGCACCCAGACCCGGCGGGGACGGATGAACAGGGATCCCAGGAGACCCAGCAGGGCCAGAACCACGCCCGCCAGGGCAATCCGCTTCCCAGGGCTTTGGCTCAACTGGACCCGCGTCCACGGCTCCACCCCGTCGAAGGTAACCGAACCGAGGCCGTCGGGCAGTTCGATGGTCTGACCCACCGATAGGTCCAGACGGAACGGCGTCCCGTCCTCGGGCTTCATGATCTGGTCAGCCTTGGACTTGTCCAGGACGTAGACCGACTGAGAGCCGCCCGAGTTCATCGACAGATCACCGGTGTAGGCCAGCATCGAGAGCTTGGGGTTCAGAGCCTCCCCCACCAGCGTCAGCGGGTCGCCCTCGATCAGAGCGAAGGTGGGGTAGAAGAAACCTTCAAGGCCGATTTGCGACGGCTTGGAGTCGGGGGCCTTGATGACGCCGAACGAGAGGAAGGACGGGTCCTGGGGCAGGAAGACGACGGGGCCCGAGGAAGACACGTTGCCCTCGCCGTCACGGACGGTAACCATCGGCGCGTAGCCGTGACCCACGAGGAACACCTCGGTCGAGCCGATAGCCAGCGGGTGGTTGACCCGCAGGTCGTAGGTCTTCTCCTCCGCTCCGGGTGACTCCTGGTAGGTCAGTCCGGCGTTGAACTTCCGCGCCGTACCGAGCGCTGGGCCGTCCCTCAGCCACTCGACGTCGAAAGAGTCGACGGTGAAGGAGAAGGGTTCCATCGACTCGGAACTGAACAGGCTGCCGGGCACGAAGTCGTCGTACTGTCCCGGGTCGTTGGCGAAGCCGCGTCCCTCCACGAGGATCACGCCACCCTTGTAGCCGAACAGGCTTCCCATCGCGAAGCCGACCAGCACCACGATCACCGAGAGGTGGAAGACCAGGTTCCCGGCTTCGCGCAGGTAGCCGCGCTCGGCGCTGACGTAGTCGTCGCCCTCCGTTCCCTTTCGCACGCGGTAGCCACGCGACTTCAGGACCAGACGTGCCCGGTTGAGTACGTCGTCGCGCTCGTCGGGAGTCTCATAGGTTTGGTGGTCGGCCAACCGGGTCAGGTGTCGCGGCGCCTTCGGCGGCTCAGCGCGCATCGCGCGGGCGTAGACCATCGTGCGCGGGATGATGCAGCCGATCAGCGAGACCATCAGCAGGATGTAGATGGCCGAGAACCACGGTGAGTTGTAGACCGAGAAGAGGCCCAGGGTGTCGTAGATCGGGGTAAGCGTGGGGTGGTCCTCGCGCCAGCGTGAGGCGGCCAGGGCGTCGACGCCCTCCTGCGGCACCACCGATCCCGGGATGGCCGCCAGGGCAAGGAGCAACAGCAGCAGCAGGGCGGTGCGCATTGAGGTGAGTTGACGCCAGGCCCACCGCGCGAGTTCGCGGGCGTTCAGTTCGCCGGGGCGCCGCTGCGGGGGCGGTTCGCTGCCGGGGTTGAGTCTGCCGGGACTCTTCAGGGTGCTCATACAGGAACCGTCGTCTCACTGATCAGGTTGACTTGCAGCCAGGCCACTGCGTTGTCCCACACGCCGGTCACGAGGGCCAGGCCCACTGCGACGAGCATCAGCCCACCTGCCCGCATCACGAAGGTCTGGTGGCGGCGTACGAACGCGAAGGCACCGAGTGCCTTGGTGTAGGCGACGCCGGCCAATATGAAGGGGAGTCCTAGCCCGGCGGCGTAGAAGGCCGAAAGCAGGGCGCCCCGAGAAGCCGTCGCCTCGTTGAGGGACAGGGTGGTGATCGCGGCAAGGGTGGGGCCGATGCAGGGGGTCCAGCCCAAGCCGAAGAGGAAGCCGAGGAGCGGCGCTGCCCCCAACCCGACGGCAGGGATCTTGTGCACCCGCCACTCGCGCTGGAA
>RCMY010002324.1_pt1 | contig 17282 bp, 13 predicted proteins | sample 2041341 | NCBI WGS metagenome assembly RCMY01 (sample SAMN09708234, study PRJNA481090) | Marine sediment metagenome, whole genome shotgun sequencing project. | reverse complement strand
TTGGCAAAGAACCCCGCCCAAAAGATTCGCGGGGTAAGTTCCTTCACGAAATAACCATCTTGTAAAAAGCACAAGATGGTTATTTCTAAGTCACTAAAAAAAAACGCAATCCCATAGTAATGAAATTGCGTTTTTAAGTCGTTTAATAAACCAAGGTCACATAGGTACTATCAATTTATTCGTCTCTTCATTCCAGGTAACAATCAGGTACCAGAGTACCATTGCAGCACCTATTATCAAAAGAGTAGGACCGTAACCAAGCGCGTCCGGCATATAGACATATGAACCAAGAACACCATCGGCCTCAAATTCCTGATCTTTGAACCATGCAGTCATTATGGATGACGTTATAGAGAAAAAAGGAACGACCATAATAAGTTTAACCTGTCCTTCACCTACACGCCAGAGCGTTCCAGAGCCACAACCACCGGCAAACATTGCCCCTAGACCAAAGATAAAGCCGCCGACGATCCCACCCCAGCCAAACGTTCCACGTACATAGTTTGCGGCGGCCAGTACGGGCTCCCCATCTGCCCGAACCGGTACAGCATATTTCAACACTGCGGCACCTATGGCAACAATAAAAATAGAAAGCATGACTGATTTAGCCAGGGTACAGTCACCGGTCATGTGCGGCTCACGAAAGCCCTGTACCATACACCAGCGTCCGCGCTGCATAGTATAGCCAAGACAGGCGGCAATAATGATGACACCACTGAGAGAGGCCATGTAATCACTGTCTTCATTGGCTGCATAGGCATATGAGGCCCAGACAACTCCAACAATTCCAACAATTCCAAGCACATATACAACAACAGGAGGAAAGCTAAAAGTTTTTGATCCGCCGTCACCCCAGGTTATGTGTTCCATCTCAAGGTAAAGCAGTTTTAAACCAAGAATGACGCCAAAAACCAGACCAAACATCATGGTAAATCCGTTAGCGGCAAGATTGCCAATGGCATTGTAGAAACCACCGACATTACAACCTCCGGCCAGGGTGGCACCTATTCCCATAAGAATTCCAGCAATGACGGCTTTAAGCATTTCCCTGTATGGAGGCACCCTTAAAGCAAAATCTTTGCCAAGACAAGCAGAGATGAAAGCCCCCACTACAAAACCAATCCCTATTACCGAGCCGGAATCTACAAAAATAGATCGAGGGGCTTCATCAAAATACTGAAATACGCCGGCATCGGTTCCAAGCAGGTTCGCCGCACCGTACATTATCCAATCCCCCCAATTACGAATGGCGCCAACAGCCCCCCATGGCCTCCACCACGCCATCATCAAAACTGAGAAAAAAGCGACAATAACTCCGGTTACATAAGGATTCCATTCTTTCGCACACAAAAGAATGTAGAGCTCCTTCACCTTATTTTTAAAAACAGACTCTTCACTCATGATTCATTTCTCCCTGTTGAATAAACTTCGACATAGACCCTTCAATATTAAGTGATTTTTTTACACAGCCCTTATTTTTTTGTCAAGACCAACTACAGAGACGTCAATGCCCCCCACATCGTAGCTGATTGGTTTTATTGTATCTTTCTAAACAGTTATGGATGAAAAATTTTCATTTCTTGACAGAATTGCGATGCTACGGTAAAAGTCAGTCTTGTAAAAAAAATTTAAGGAGTAAAATAGAGGTCATCTATTGCGGATATATGCCCATAAACTATTTAATTTTATTTCAGGAGAACAACAATGAGTGATCAGAAAACGGCACCAGCTGATATTCAACCCAAAAGTGTCCTTGACGCTAAAGGATTAAGCTGTCCAATGCCTCTTCTTCGTACCAAAAAAGAAATAGGAAAACTCGCCGTCGGCGAAATTCTTCAAGTCGATGGTACCGATCCAGGCTCCAGAAACGATATTCCAGGCTGGTGCGAACGTTCCGGTCATGAATATCTGGGTGAGAAGGAAGGATCCGGTTTTATCAGCTTTTTCATCAAGAAAGGTTAATTTATTCTGCTGTTCCATTTACGGTACACAGTAAAAAAAAGAATCTATTGTAGATACAAACAATATTCTAATTCGTTTGTATCTACATTTTTTTTAGACACATCAAATACATTAAATATAGCCACCATTATTTTCTGGAGGAAGTTAACATGGCAAAAAGTTTAGGTATATTTGTAACTTCACCTGACAGCCTGCGACATGCCATAGGTGTTACCAAGGCTGCCAAGGCAAAAGGTTCGAAAGTTAAAGTATTTTTCACCTGGAAAGCAACCACCCTATCCAAAGATCCCGCTTTCAAGGGGCTTTGTGATTTAGCTGACGATGTATCTATCTGTGTCGACAGTTATACGAAGCAGGGTTTTAAGGTCGATGATGTTCCTGCCGGTCTGACTGCCAAGAAAATGGCTACCCAGGCTCAGCATGGTATTATGATAGAAGATTATGACTGTTATCTTAGTCTGTAAGGAGATATTGGTATGGAATATAAAAAAGTGTGTTTGATGTACCGCCACAAGGATTACGCCGTTGACGGAATTAGATCAGCGCTTGGCCTTGCTGTTGAAAATATGTATGCCTATGGCGTTGTTATGGATACAGAAATACCAAAGCTTGATGAACTCAATCAGGAAAGCATCGAAATGTTGCGTGACATGGAAGGAGAAGTCTATTCCACAGTTCCAGCAAATGTCGAGATAAATGGTTTTGAGCCTATCACCATCGAAGAATTAGGTGAAAAACTTCGCGACATGACGCATATCGTGCCATACGGTATAAAATAACCTTGCCAGGAGTAAATCCATGAAGATATTAAACGTTTACAGATCCGAGCCGGATACAACCGTAAAAAAACTGGTTGAAATTGTCACCCGTGACAGAGAATCCGACACCTTTAATCTTAATACCGAAACCCCGGATTATGATGCACTGGTTGATAAAATTTTTGCAGCTGATCAGACCATCTGCTGGTGGTGATTTCCGGTAGGAAAAAAAGAAATCTTACAAAAAACCCGTATGAACGTAAAGTTCATACGGGTTTTTGTTATGAAGACCTTATGAAAGACCTCCTTGGTTTTTTATAAGGAGAGCATTTGGCTGCAGGTACTTATCCCCGCACAGCACGGGGACTGATAAAAGTACCCATCAAGCAAGTACTAAAAAGAGTCCCCGACAAGCGCGCATTAAACAAAATCCCGGCTTATTTTCCGTGCATCGGGATTAAATATTCCATAATTGTGTCGTGAAGAAGCGGCCTTACTTTTTTTATAGCAACAAGGTCATCACCATAAAAAACCCGATTTGTAAAAAAGACTATGGCTATTTCCCTCTGCAGGTCGATCCAGAAAGATGTTCCTGTAAAACCAAGATGTCCAATACTGTCATCAGAAAAATATTTACCGCTACTGGATAAAAAAGCCGATGGCATATCAAAACCAAACCTCCAGTTTCCTTTGCTACTATTCAATGCTGTTCTGAGATTTTCCGAACTGTAGGAAGAAGACTGGCGCCTTCCCTTATACTGCAGCAATATATTTTCACACAAAGCTAATACCGCTTTTGCCGTGCCAAAAAGTCCGGCATGCCCGGCCACTCCTCCCAAAGCCCTGCAATTATCGTCGTGAACGACACCAGAAAGCCTTGTTTTTGACCAATTACACTCCCCTGTCCCCGCATATACTCGAAACCCTTTTTTTTGTGTACTGGCAAAAAACAGATCATTATCGAGATCAAGAGGAAGAGCAATATTTCGACGCCAATAATCATCAAGAGAGTATCCGGAAACTTTTTCTACTATTCGACCAAGAAGCATAAAACCAAGATCGCTGTATATATTTTGCGTACCGGGCTTATACATGAGATCTTCACTCAGGATCGAGGAAATGAGGGTATCCATCCTCTTGTCGCTGGACACAGATAACAGTTTTTTATAAAAGAGACGATGTGCAGGTAAACCGGAGGAGTGGGTCAAAAGATGGAATATTTTTATTTTTTTGTGTTCCGGCACACGGACTTTTAAAAAGGTATCTATATTTTCCTCAATTTTAATTTTTTTTTCTTCTATGAGAGTAAGGAGACTAAGGGAAGTGGCCAAAGGTTTTGTAAGCGAAGCAAGATCAAAAACTGTCCGTTCATCAACCGCAGATGTGTTCTTTCCTTCTCCAGTATATCCATAATGTAAAAGAGCACCTTCCTTCACCTTTTCATTTATCCTGATGTAACCAACGGAACAACCCGTAAAAACTCGGTTTTTCAAGGCCAAAGTAAGAAGCATATCAAGTCTTTCATGGCAAATATCAGCTGTTCTTTTTTCCATTTCTTATTTTCATTATTCTATTGAAATTTTTAGCTATTTTTACTAGATTACAGCCCAGTGAAAAGGCTATCAAACCTTTAATTTTTCGTTAAAATTTGATATTCTCATAAAGACAGATTTATCTCTTTCAACACCGTTTTCAACAGACATTACACAGTCTATTGTTCATTGTTTATGGAAAAGGTGTTTACAGTACTGTTCATAACTTTTTATCAACAGAAAAAAAAAGAAATAACCCTTTTCGTTGTTTAAATAATTTTCATATATTCTAGTCTATTAGATACCATATAAACATCTTAGTCATCTTAATAATAATAAATATAAATATATACTAAGGATATGCCAAAAGGAGTTCCTTAATGTCACTTAACTGTACAATAAGCAAAACCGACCTGCTTGAAGGTCTCAATAGTCTGCAAAATATAACCAATAAGAAGGGAACGTTAGCCATTCTATCCAACGTTCTTATCAGTACTGTAAATGGTGGCCTCAGCCTGACCGGAACAGATCTGGAAGTTGGTTTGCGGCTCTTTGTTCCAGCGGAGATCCGCGATGAAGGTTCTTTAACCTTACCTTCCAAGAAAATTTTCGAAATAGTGAGGGAATCCGGATCTGAGTCCATAAGTATTGAAGAGACCGAAAATAGCTGGGTCATTATTAAGGCCGGATTGAGTACCTATAATCTTGCCGGCATGCCCAACGATGAATTTCCCGAATTTCCCGATTATGAAGAAGATGCATTTGTCTCTTTTCAAAGTTACATTTTTCTAGAGCTGATAGAAAAAGTTATCTATTCAATAGCCAACGAGCAGGAGAACATCTACTCGCTCACCTCAGTTCTCTTTGAAAAGGAAAAAATTGGCGAAACCTCTTTTCTTAAAATGGTCTCGTCTGATGGACATAGACTCTCTATTATGAAAAAAGATGTGGCTGTAGATCTGGAACAGCTTCATCTCAATGAGGTAACCCTCATTCCTAAAAAAGGGATTCAGGAATGGAAAAAATTCTGTGAAGGAAGAGACAATATTGAGGTTTCTTTTGAAGCAAAACAGCTGGTGCTTCGTGATGATCAAGCGGTTATGGTTATTCGTCTGAAAAACGGTGAATTTCCACAATATTCTGCCATTATCGATTCTATTCAACTGACTCATTGTCTGAAAATAAATAGAATTCCTTTTCTGGAGTCTCTGAAAAGGATCAATTTATTCACAGAAGATATTTTTCATACCATCCAGCTGAAAATAGAATCAGACAAAATGATTCTGTCATCACAAAATGCCGATCTGGGTAATGCCAAAGATGAACAGAATATAGTGTACAGCGGCGAACCGCTTATTCTAGGCTTTAACTGTCGATACTTTATTGAAACCCTGCAGGTGATGGAATGTGAGACAGTTGAGGCTTACATAAATTCAAACAGCAGTCCTTGCCTCATGAAATCAGAGGAAGATAAAGGGTTTATCAGTATAATCATGCCGATGCAGTTATAATATCCGCTCATATGTTGAGTTCTCACGTAAAGTTAACTTGTAAAAAATCAAAGTGAACCACAGAGATGGCTAGGTAAAAAGCTTGCTATGCAAGACGTAGATTTCTGATTGGTTTCCGACTATACAAGTAGTATGTTAGGATCCAGTCAAAAAATACGCCTTTAAGGATTTGCCTTTTTTGTACAACGAAGGAAATTAACTTTTTACGACGCCGTCATATAAAAGGAATGAGTGTGACAGAAACAAATAATAGTTACGATGCACAACAGATACAGGTTCTGGATGGTCTTGAGGCAGTACGCAAAAGACCTTCTATGTATATTGGAAATACAGGTGAAGAGGGTCTGCACCATCTCATCTGGGAAATTGTTGATAATAGTATAGATGAAGCTTTAGCAGGCTATTGCAGCCGGATAACAGTCACTATTCATGAGGATAATTCCGTTTCCGTCGAAGACGATGGACGTGGAATTCCAGTAGATAAGCATCCGACCGAGAATATGACGGCTCTTGAACTGGTCATGACTACTTTGCACGCCGGTGGTAAGTTTGACCATTCAAGTTATAAGGTCTCCGGTGGTCTCCATGGGGTTGGTGTCTCGGTGGTAAACGCACTGTCGGTTGAAACAATAGCGGAAATACGCCGAAATGGAAAAATATATCAACAAACCTATAAATACGGTGATAGAACCGGTGAGTTGCAGATAACCGGGGAAAGTGAGAAAACCGGCACAAAAATCACTTTTACAGCGGACCCTGGTATATTTACTGAAACAGTCTCTTACAACTATGAAACTGTAAAAAGTAGATTGCGTGAACTCAGTTTTCTCAATAAAGGACTGCGTATCTATTTAAAAGACGAGCGGAGTGGTGAAGAGGATAAATTTCATGCTTCTGGAGGTATTGTTTCTTATGTGGAATACCTCAATCGTAAAAGAACAACCGTCTTTGATCCACCTATTTTTATCGCTGCTGCCAAGGATGGTGTGGAGGTGGAAATATCTCTGCAACACTATGATGGATACTCAGAAAGACTTTATTCTTTTGTCAATAACATTAATACCCGTGAAGGCGGCAGCCATGTTGCCGGGTTTAGAGCAGCGTTGACCAGATGTATCAATAAGTACGCCAACGATGATATGATCCCGAAAAATATGCGGGAAAAAATGGGTGGAGACGATGTACGGGAAGGCCTTACCTGTGTCATTTCTGTTCGGGTACCTAACCCACAATTTGAAGGACAGACTAAAACCAAACTTGGCAACAGTGAAGTAAAATCGATTGTTGAATCGGTCTGTACTGAAAAATTGACGCTCTTTCTGGAACAAAATCCTGGAGTGGCCAAGAAAATTCTGTCCAAGGTAGTCGATGCCGCAAGAGCCAGAGAAGCCGCGAAGAGAGCCAGGGATTTGTCGCGAAAAAAAGGCTCAACAAGCATGATGATGGCGGGAAAACTTGCTGAATGTCAGGAAAAAGATCCGGCAAAGCGAGAAATATTCATCGTCGAGGGGGATTCGGCTGGTGGTTCGGCTAAACAGGGTAGAGATAGATCTAACCAAGCCATTTTGCCGCTTCGAGGAAAAATTCTTAATGTCGAAAAAGCCAGATTTGATCGCATTCTCGGTAGTGAAGAAATAAAACATCTTATTGGTGCCCTTGGCTGCGGTATAGGCAAAGATGAATTTTCCCTGGAAAAACTAAGATACCATAAAATTATAATAATGACCGATGCCGATGTTGATGGTGCTCATATCCGGACTCTGTTGCTCACTTTTTTGTACCGGCAGATGGCACCTCTGGTCGAAGGTGGCTTCGTTTATATAGGTCAACCTCCCCTGTTCCGTTTGGGAAAAGGCAAAAAAGAACAGTATTTTCTCAACGAAAATAATCTCAACAGCCATCTTTTTACCCAGGCTAGTCAAAATTTAAAATTAGAGCTGTCCGACGCGGAAAAAAGTTCCATTGAAGGTCCCTTATTTATAGAATTGCTGGAAAAATTGTCTATATACCAAAGGATTATGTTGTTCATGCATAGAATGGACATATGGGAGGATATGCTTTATTTTCTCCTCGACAACGCTATAAAATCAGCAGATCAGTTTAAAGATGAATCCTTTGTCAGAAATCTGAAACAAAAACTCCCTGAAGACAAATTCATTCTCGGTGATATCCGTTCATGCCGATGGCGACCTGACTGTTATGAATTTGATATTGCTGTACGTGGCCAGGTCCAGATAATGATGACCCTTGGCCCGCAGATACCGCTCATCAGTGAATACAGGGCTGCTCTGAATCTTTTTCCGACCATTCATCAGTATCTTCAAACCGGTTTCACTATTATCTATACCGGGGCAGCCAAACAGGAAAAAGAGATTCCAGCTGCTAACTGGAGCGAGATGCTGAAAATAATTAGAGATGAATCTTTTAAAGGAAGTCATCTTCAACGTTACAAAGGCCTTGGTGAAATGAACCCGGAACAGCTCTGGGATACCACCATGAATCCTGAAAACAGGACACTCATGCAGGTGACAATCGACGATGCTGAGCAGGCTGACGATATTTTTACTACATTGATGGGTGATAAGGTAGAACCCAGACGGGAATTTATCCAAACCCATGCATTGGAAGTGACCGACCTGGATATCTAATCCAGGTAATGGAGAGCAAGCCGGGATACGCACCTGCTATAAATTATTTTCCTGCGATAAACACGAAAATAACAGCTAAGGTAGTAGCAGCCTACAAGGGGGTATACGTGCTTTTCGCAGATTATTTTTCTTGTTTTTTATGAACGAAAATAATCTGTAAGGCACTAACCTGATACATGGGTCATATAATGGTGCCCATTTCCAATCAAGTTAATAAAAAAGCAGACATTCACTTATGAGTACAGATACTGAAAAAAGCGGTGAGCAATTTACGACAATTTCCATAGAAAAAGAGTTACAGAAATCCTATCTCGAATATGCCATGAGTGTCATCGTCGGCCGTGCTCTGCCAGACGTTCGCGATGGTTTGAAACCGGTACATAGACGAGCTCTTTTTGCCATGCGGGAACTGGGAGTCCATTTTAATCGTCCCTACGTCAAATCGGCCAGAATTGTCGGTGATGTTATAGGTAAGTACCATCCCCATGGTGATACCGCCGCCTATGACACTATAGTGCGAATGGCTCAGGATTTTTCTCTCAGGTATCCGCTCGTTGATGGACAGGGCAACTTCGGTTCAATGGACGGTGATTCTCCTGCGGCTATGCGATATACCGAAGCGAGAATGACCAGAATAGACCGGGAAATAATCAACGATCTCGACAAAGAAACGGTTGACTGGATTCCTAACTACGACAACTCCCTGAACGAACCAGCGGTCATGCCGAGTAAGATCCCTAATTTATTAATTAATGGATCTTCGGGCATTGCTGTAGGCATGGCGACAAATATTCCGCCGCATAACATAACCGAGGTTTTAGATGCCCTTCTCACCATGGTTGATGATACGAATATTACTGTCCATGAGATAATGTCCATCATCACCGGTCCTGATTTTCCCACCGGCGGCCAGATTTGCGGCAGGGCCGGAATCAGAGAGGCTTATGAGACAGGTAAAGGCATCATTGTTATACGGGCACTCACCCATATAGAAAAGATAAAAGAGGGCAAAAGAGAAGCCATCATTGTCACGGAAGTGCCCTACCAGGTAAATAAAGCTAACCTGGTCGAAAAGATTGCTGAGTTGGTTAAAGACAAAAAAATAAATTCCATCTCCGAAGTCCGTGATGAATCGGACCGGCATGGTCTGCGTATTGTTATTGAACTGAAAAAGGATGAGATTGCCGACATAGTTATCAACCAGCTCAATTCGATGACCCAGATGCAGAAGTCATTCGGCATCATCTTACTGGCAATCGTCAATAACAAGCCTGAAATACTCAATATAAAACAGATACTTGAACATTTTATTGTCCATCGAAAAGTTGTCATTTATCGCCGAACCGCCTTTGAACTGAGAAAAGCCCAAGAGAAAGCTCATATCCTGGAAGGGCTAAAAATAGCCCTGGACAATCTCGATGATGTGGTCGCCCTTATCAGGGCTTCGAATAGTCCGCAGGAAGCTAAAGACGAATTAATTCGGCGATATTCCCTCAGTGAGATCCAGGCGCAGACAATTCTCGATATGCGATTGCAGAGATTGACCGGACTGGAAAGGGAAAAAATTGTCCGGGATTATGAAGAAATAATGGAGGAAATTAAAAAATTAACAGAGATTCTTGCTGACCAACATCTGGTTATGCAGATCATCAAGGATGAATTTACCGAGCTAAAGGAACAATATGGCGATGATCGTCGCACGGAAATAATTGACGCTACCGATGAAATTCTTCCTGAAGATATGATTACTCCTGAAGATATGGCGGTTACTGTAACCCACTCAGGGTATATCAAAAGAAATCCGGTCTCGCTCTATCGCTCACAGAACAGGGGGGGGAAAGGAGTCACCGGGGTTAAAAACACTGAAGAGGATTTTGTTTCCGATCTGTATGTTGCCTCGACCCTGGATATTTTTCTGTTTTTCACCAACCAGGGTAAGGTCTTCTGGAGAAAGGTGTATATGTTGCCGTCTGCTAGCAGAACAGCCAGAGGAAAGGCAATAGTCAATCTGCTCAACTTGGCAGAAGACGAAAAACTTGCCGCAATTCTGCCTATTGTCAGCTTTGATGATGAATCAAATGAAAAAACTATCCTTATGGTCACTAAATCGGGCCGAATTAAGAAGACCAGTTTGCAGGAATTCAGCCGGCCGCTGCGCAAAGGTAAAAGGGCCCTGACGATAAACGAGGGGGATGAAATAATAGCTGCCCATGTTCTTCATGGTGATGATACTATCCTGCTCGTTACCAAAAAAGGTATGTGTATTCACTTTGCAGAATCCGATATACGGACAATGGGCAGAACCGCAGCCGGGGTAAGGGGTATCAGGCTTGGTGCTGATGACATTGTGGTCAGCGCGATCGTCATTAATTCGAATAACTCGGTTCTTATCGCTACTGAAAACGGCTTTGGCAAAAGAAGTCCAATAGAAGAATATCGGCTACAGAAACGTGGTGGTAAGGGAGTAAGAGGAATTAAGAGAAGTGAGAGAAACGGCGATGTAATTGCCGCCAAGCAAGTAGATGACGAGGAAGAGGTCATTCTCATTGCTGATTCCGGTAAAATGATCCGCATGGACCTGAGTACAATCAGGGTTATTGGCCGAAGTACCCAGGGAGTAAAACTTATTAATCTAGAAGAAAATGAAAGGGTTGTTAGTCTCGACAGTGTAGCCAAGGACACCAGCAGTTATGAGGATGAAGAATTAGTCGATGATGAAAACATTACCGAATTAAGTAAAAGTGATGAAATAGAACCAGGTACTGATGAAGAATAATTTTACTGGCGCTAAAATTGCTGTAATAGGAGCAGGTTCCTGGGGTACCGCACTGGCGGTGCTCCTGGCCGGGAAAGGGTCTGCCGTTTATTTATGGGGGCATAACAACGAACATGTAGACAAACTTATCAGCGACAGGGAAAATAAAAAATACCTGCCTGGTAGTGTTTTTCCAGCAAATCTCCTACCGGTGCACCAGTTACAGCAGGCAGTAGAAAATGCCCCCATAATTGTCATGGCGGTACCTTCTCATGCGTATCGCCGGGTATTTGAGCTAATGGTGCCTTTTCTCAGCCGGAATTGCCGAATTCTTTCTGCAGTAAAAGGCATAGAAAACACAACGCTTATGACCATGACCCAAGTCATGGCCGAAATATTAGTTGAACATAAACAAGAGGAAAAAAATATCCAGCTGGGTGTTTTATCCGGACCTTCATTTGCGAAGGAAGTGGCAGTAAAAGTGCCGACTGCGGTTACTATTGGCTTCGATGATTTAGCTGTCGCAAAAGAAATGCAACAGGTATTTGTAACTGACTTTTTTCGGGTGTACGCCAGTCGCGATATTATTGGTCTTGAAATAAGTGCGGCTCTTAAAAATATAATAGCCATAGCAGCGGGAGTATGCGACGGACTTGGCTATGGGCTGAACACCCGGGCAGCACTAATAACCCGAGGACTGGCAGAAATACAAAGACTTGGAGCAGCTATGCATGCCGAGGCCGCAACTTTTGCCGGTTTAAGCGGGCTCGGTGATCTCCTGCTCACCTGTACTGGTGATCTCAGCAGAAACAGAACTGTTGGATTAAAACTCGGTAAAGGCCAAAGTCTCGATCAGATTACCAGCGAGATGGAAATGGTAGCTGAAGGAATAAAATCCACCCGTTCGGCATATCATCTCGCCCAGAAAATGAAAATAGAAATGCCCATTCTTGAGCAGGTCTATAACATACTCTACCAGGGAAAGAACTGTTCAGAAGCGGTAAAAGACCTCTTAGCCAGGGAATTAAAAGTGGAGTGACGGCTTTTTACTTTTAGTACCTTATTCAGTACAAATTTGCAGGGAATAAGGTACTCTTTTTCTTCCCGTCTGCCGGGGTTTATCTGCTACATCTCATCCGACCAATCTTTATTTTCAAACTGACTATGATCCGGTTTTGCAGGCTTTTCTTCCCGCAAGCGCTGATCCAGCCATTTCTTGATCATTTCTGCTTCGGCTTTGACTTCGGCTAAAGCTTTGCCCCGATGGCTTATTTTATTCTTTTCAGCCATAGACAGTTCGGCAAAAGTTTTGTCCAGTTCTTCAAAATAGAAGAGTGGATCATAGCCAAAACCGTTGTCTCCCCTCTTCTCATCAATGATGACTCCGTCGCATCTTCCCTCATACGTCAAAGCCGGTCCGGAAGGTACTGCGATAGAAAGGACGCATTGAAAATGAGCCCGCCTGTTCTTCTGCCCTTGCAGGGCCTTTATTAGTTTTTCGCAATTCTCATCGTCGGTGGCATTTTCTCCGGCATATCGAGCTGAATAAACACCAGGTTCCCCCTTGAGGGCTTCGACAACCAGACCTGAATCGTCAGCTATTGCCGGAAGACCAAGGACCTTGGCTGTATGAATGGCTTTTTTATAGGCATTTTCATCAAAGGAATCGCCATCTTCGATAGCCTCAGGTATCGGCCCAAAATCATCGAGAGAGCGTATTTCAAGCTGGAGATCTTTGAGTATTTCACGAAATTCACGAAGTTTATTCTTGTTGCGAGTAGCAACAACCAAAATGGGAAGCATAAATATTACCTCATAACCGGAAAAATAAAATCAGCCTTTGCGTAGGCTTTTATCGTAACGTTCCTGTTCACTGTAAACACAACCACAGTACGGTTGTCGATACATCTCGCGTTCTTTCGATTCGTCGATACCGTACTGCCATCCTTCTCTAAAATCTTTATAATAAAACGAAATGTTATATTTGGCCGACAATTGTTCACATAAAGATATTATTTTGGAATGTCCCTGATATTTGCTATAGAGTAAGGTTGTCGTAAAAGCATCGAATCCTTTATCCCGTGCGAGTGATGCCGTTTGTTCAAGGCGCATGCTATAGCAGATGGAGCATCTTTGTTGTTCATAAAAGGCAACTTTGCGCACGAATTCAATAAGACCATACTTGTTCTCGACTATAAGCGGAAGTTTGGTCTCTTTGGCGTAGTCCTGCAAGGTTACAAGTCGGCGCCGAAATTCCTTAAAAGGATGGATGTTTGGATTAAAAAAATGGCCTGTTACCGAGGCACCCTCTTCACGTAATACGGTGAGAGGATAAATGGTACAGGGACCGCAGCAAACATGGAGTAATACACGCATTGGCTTCAGATTTTATAATTTTTTGGGTCAATATTATATTGGTGAATTTTGTAATTGATAATTCGCAAACTCGTGTCCATATCTTTGGCTGTCTTGGTTTGATTGCCTTTGTTTCGTTTTAACCCTTCTATAATGAGTTCTTTTTCAAAATTTTCAACTGCCACCGTCAAAGAATAAGGATTTTCTCTCTTCGACAATTCCGAGGTCTGAAGGGTTGGCGGGAGATGGATTCCCTTTATAGTATCTCCGTCACAGATTATAACCGCACGTTCAATGCAGTTCTGCAATTCCCGGACATTGCCGGGCCAATGATACTGAATGAGCATATCAATTGCAGAAGTAGATATCCTTCTAATATTTTTTTTATTCTCCCTGGCATATTTGTCCAGAAAAAACTCTGCTATAAGTAGAATATCGGTTCGTCGTTCGCGGAGCGGAGGCATATAGACAGGGAATACATTCAGGCGGTAATACAAGTCTTCACGAAAACTTTTGTCGGCAACGGCATTTTCAAGATCCCTGTTCGTTGCGGCAACGAGACGAACATCACAGGTAAGTTGTTTGGTTGACCCTAACCGCTGGAACGTTCTTTCCTGAACGACGTTAAGTAATTTTACCTGCACTGAATTACTTATCTCGCCAATTTCATCAAGAAAGAGAGTTCCCCCTTCTGCCTGCTCGAACCGGCCTATTTTTCGATCAGTTGCCCCGGTAAAAGCGCCTCTTTCATGGCCAAACAGCTCGGATTCCAGCAATGTTTCTGGAAGTGCCGAACAGTTGACTACCACAAAAGGTTTTGCTCTTCTTTTTCCATTATAGTGCAAGGCTTTAGCCACAAGGGTTTTACCCGTTCCTGATTCTCCACGGAGAAGAACAGTCGCATTGGAATCAACCACCCTATGGATCATCTCGTAAACATCCTGCATCCGGCTCGAATTGCCTATGATATCGTTTATTTTGTTCTTTTCAGAAAGCTCTCTTTTTAGTTTTAGATTTTCCGTATACAGTTCTTCAGTTTCTCTGTTAACCTTCTGGATCCGAACCACCGTCTGGGCAATAATACTGGAAAGAACCGTCAGATATTGCAGATCTGTATTTGCCTGTTCACCTATGCCATCTTGGTAATATCGATCTATACTGAGTGCTCCTATCACATTATGACCATCTTGGACGGGCACACAAAGAAAAGACCGCTTTTGTTCTGAGACATTTCCCCGAGCTCTTGTCCTGTTCAAAAAAAGTGGCTCTTCAGATATTTGCGGAACGATGATAGGTTGTCCGGAAGAAACTACCCTGCCGGTTATTCCTTCACCTATCTTGTATTTTCCTCTATTTCGACCTTCAGCAGTCAAGCCATGAGCCACTTCTATCTCCAATTTTCCGGTGGACGGATTAACTATTGTTACAGTTCCGTTTTCCATTGCTTTCATTTCGGAGAGTATCTGCATTGTTTTTTCGAGACAATCGCGAAGATCCAGGGAAGAAGCAAGCTGTTTGGTAATTTCGTAGAGGGCAGTTAGATCTTCTAACTGTCTTGTAATATCACGAGTAGGAGGCATATTAATATAGAAAATTGTTGGGTAGATAGGTACGTTGACAACTATTTTTGCAGGATAATAACAAAACAAAAGTAATTTATCGAATCTTTATTACAAAAATGTGTAAAACAGCAGGCAAGATCATTTTTTCGAATGCATATTGTTGACATAAATATATGCAAATGGTACAAAGTGCTCCACGGAGGAATGGCCGAGTGGTTTAAGGCGGCGGTCTTGAAAACCGTTGTACGAAAGTACCGTGGGTTCGAATCCTACTTCCTCCGCCATAAAATGTTAATTGCGGAGAGGTGACCGAGAGGCCGATGGTGCTCGCCTGCTAAGCGAGTGTGGGGGTAAGACTCCACCGAGGGTTCGAATCCCTCCCTCTCCGCCATTAATAACGTCAAGTTTTAAACTTCCTCTATGTTTGTTTTCGTTTTATCCCCTCACAAAAACTATCAACCAGAAAAAGTCGCTTAACATAATTAAAAGCATATCCTATTTTCCGGTTTTTTTCTCTCAAGGGCCAATAGGTCTGTTGCTGTCTTCTTTCTATGTATCGGTTTTTCGGCGAGCAATCTAAATAATCTTTCCCCCGCTTTACCTTGTCCTCTGTTTTCTTCGATGTAAGATACGAGTAAGTACTCGCCTGTACACTTCCCTATTGAACTTATACCAACAGATTCAGACAGAGAATAAAAGAGCATGGATGATTGATCCAACAAAACTGATGGACATGTAGTTAAGACATGCTTTGAAAGTCTGGCACATTTTCACCACCGGAAATGCGTTGCGGTTATCTTTGAGGGATTTATATCTCATTTCGACGATCTGCTGATGATGGTCATAGCCTTTTTTAGAAGATCTTTCTCCATTTCTGCATTTTTAAGCTTTTTTCAAGCTCACTCATTCCATCCTGCTCTCGCGTAAGAGCCATTATAAAATGTCCTATAAAGGCAATATGAGCACTGTCACGCCGTTTTCGTCACTATAGATAGAGCAGGGCCTCTATTGCTTGCTAATACTCTGAGCTGCATGAATTTTCCTGCGGTCTGGCTCTTCTGTAAGCAATTCCACATTCTTTTTAAGTTATGGATCGTACTTTCGGCTTTGTAGAACAGGCATATGTTCCTCCTCACATTTTTAAGGAAGTATCAGTCGGTTCTTTTCTCCTAAGTTCCGAGGATCGCGGTGTACGGATTGAATTCTTGAAGGAGGTAGGCTCCCGCCGCCTTTGTTTCTTGAGTGTTAGGCCTTAATATATTAATCTTTTTTATTATTATTAAGGCGGTTGGTATGTTGATATTTACTGTAATTAACTAATATTAATTGATATATTGTAAACAAAAAGGAAGTTCATATATACGTATTTCTGTTGATAAAGAGTTATGAACACTCTTGTTAACACATTATCCATAACCTTTTAACAATCGTGTGTTGAATGGCTGTTGATAACTCTGTTCACAAGTGATGAAAATAATTAACTCACATCAAATTTTAACGTAATAACATAGACATGTTTTCATCGTAATCTGCTAAGCATAGTAGTATGCAAAACTATTTGAAATTCTTCGCATGACTAATTTATCGACATTTTGATTACCTCCTGACACGATCAAGGATTTCATGATAGACTTGAGGCCTTCTTAGGACCTTTGCATTTGAATTTCCAGAAAAATTTACAACCCTTGCGGCACCAGTGGACAAAGGGGTCCCGGCTTGGTTGTGCTAACCTAAAATTGACCAGCAAACGGGGGTAGTGATTACCGAATATTGACCACCCTGAACAATCAATCTCCTGTTAGAATGTCCTATTTTTGACATTCAGCCAGGAGGTGAGGAGTTGCTCAAGATGAATCAATACGAATACATCAGGACGGCCCAACGGGTCTATGGCACGAACATCAGCGAACTGGCGAGACAGACGGGTCATTCGCGAAACACAATCAAAAAAGCCCTTCGAGGAGAAGCGTGGGGATACAGTGAGCGAGAACAGCAACTGTATCCTGTATTGGGGCCGTATCGCACGATTATCGAAGAATGGCTGCAGAAGGACAAGGATCAGCCAAAGAAGCAACGGCACACAGCTCGGCGGGTATACATCCGATTAAGAACAGAGCAGGGTTACCAAGGCAGCGAATCGAATGTTCGTCGTTATGTGCGGATGCTACAAATGGAATTAGGGCTTGATCTTGCCGGCCA
>RCMY010002323.1_pt1 | contig 17287 bp, 18 predicted proteins | sample 2041341 | NCBI WGS metagenome assembly RCMY01 (sample SAMN09708234, study PRJNA481090) | Marine sediment metagenome, whole genome shotgun sequencing project. | reverse complement strand
ACATAAAAGCGACAGACGGAATGCTAAGTCATGCCGTAGCCCATTGGCGCGACTACCTGGAAATCACCAAACCCAAGGTCGTCCTGCTGTTGGTATTCACAGCCCTGGTAGGTATGGCGCTGGCGGTGCCTCTCTGGTTACCGTTGCAGGAAAGCGTGTTCGGTCTGCTGGGAATTGGGCTAGCCGCAGGGTCGGCTGCTGCCATCAATCACGTGATCGATCAGCGTACCGATGCGATCATGAAACGCACGGAAAACCGGCCGTTGCCGGCCGGCGCCTTGTCCACTCGGCAGTGTCTGATATTCGCACTGACGCTTGGCGCCGTTGCCATGCTCATGCTCGTTTTTCTGGTAAACACGCTGACGGCCATTTTGACGTTCTTGTCTTTGATTGGCTATGCCATCGTGTATACGGTCTATCTGAAACGAGCCACTCCGCAAAACATCGTTATTGGCGGTGCTGCTGGCGCCATGCCTCCTGTTCTGGGCTGGGCTGCTGTCACGGGTGAGGTTAATGCTTACGCACTGTTATTGTTTCTGATTGTGTTCATCTGGACGCCACCGCATTTCTGGGCGCTGGCCATTCATCGCCGTGATGACTACGCCAAGGTAGACATCCCGATGTTGCCGGTGACGCATGGTATTCCGTTTACCCGGATACAAATTTTTCTGTACACCATTCTGCTGGTTATCGTCACGATTTTTCCCTACCTGATCAGAATGAGTGGCCCCTTGTACCTGGCGGGTGCTCTGATCCTCGGTGGCATGTTCTTGTACCACGCCTGGAAACTCTTTGACGATACCGCGACGAGCCAGCCGATTCGTACCTTCGTATTTTCCATTAACTACCTGATGTGGCTATTCGGCATCATGCTGGTGGATCATTATGTCCCATTGGTACTCAGGCTATTTAACTGAGTCTGATTGAGGGACTTCCACTGCTGGTTGGATTGGCATGGCGGCCGGGGTATGTGGATCGCTGGATGGGTACCAGTCTGCTGACGGTCTTTGTGGTCTGTTCCGGCGCTGCTGATTCGATAACCTGGTTCTGCACGAAATTAAGGAATCGATCATGCGTCACCTGAACTATAACCATCTCCTGTACTTCCACAGCGTGGCACGTGAAGGCAGTATCGCCAAGGCTGCCAAAGTCCTGCACCTGACGCCGCAGACTGTCAGTGGACAGATAAAGCTGCTTGAGGAAGCCATTGGTGAGCCCTTGTTTTTACGGGTGGGGCGTGGTCTGACCCTGTCTGATACCGGGCGGGTTGTACAGACCTATGCTGACGAAATATTTTCTGTCGGAACCGCGCTTGCCCAGCGTCTGCAGAGTTCAGGACAGGGCACTCTGCGCGCGCTGAGAGTCGGTATCGTTGATTCATTTCCCAAGCTGATCGCCTGTCGACTGCTGGGCGTGACTCTCGCCGATGAGGAGCCGGCCCGGCTATCCTGTTCGGAAGGCAAGCTGGAATCGTTGCTGGCAGATCTGTCGGTACACAAGCTTGATCTCATTTTGTCCGATCGACCGGTACCCACTCGTCTGAATGTGCGAGCCTACAATCACGTGCTGGGGTCAAGCAACATGGCATTTTTCGCCCCCAATGGCTGGGTCGAGAGGCTTTCGTCCAACTTTCCGCAATCTCTGGCGGATGTGCCGGTATTGCTGCCAGATGCGTCCAGTGCCCTGCGGCGCAGTCTCGATCACTGGTTCGATGAGATGGAGATTGTGCCCCGGGTGGTGGCTGAGTTTGACGACGGTGCGCTGATGAAAACCTTCGGTGGAGCGGGACTGGGTGTTTTTCCGGCGCCGAGCGTCATTGCATCTGATCTGTCTCGCAGTTTCCAGGCGAGCCCCATCGGTTTCATCTCTGGCGTCACCGAGACCTTTATCGCTATTTCGCCTCAGCGTCGTTTACGTCATCCGTCGGTTTTGCGCATTGCTGATCACGCTCCACAGGTGCTCCCACCGCTGTCTGAGGGTGCATCCGATGACGCTCAGACGGGAGTTCATACGAAAGCGTAATCTACCTGCAAGGGGTCGGACAGGTTGATCCCTGATATTGCTGGTGAGTATGAGTAGATATTCCACGCGTTCTCTTGCCAGGCGTTGGTTATTTTCGTGCTGACCGGAGGTTTTCTCTTGAAAAGCCGATAATGATCGTCTGCCTGGACAGTTGCGCCAGATTGATTACCTGCACGGAGACCCGATGCACATCTTGTTGGTAGAGGACGACAGTCACACTGCGGATTATGCCGCTCGTGGATTCAGGGAAGCGGGACATGTGGTTGACGTACTGGATAATGGACGTGAAGCGATGATCCAGTGTCTGCAAACAGACTACGATGTTCTGGTTGTCGATCGCATGTTGCCGGGCATGGATGGGCTGACTCTGGTAAAGAGCCTTCGTGCATCGGGTAACAAGTCGCCAGTGATATTTCTGACTGCCGTGTCAGGTGTGGATGATCGTGTTGCAGGTCTGGAGGCAGGCGCCGACGATTACCTGACGAAACCCTTCGCGTTCTCAGAGCTGATGGCGAGGGTCAACGCGCTGGCCAGACGCCCGGCGACGTCGGTCGAAACCACGCAATTGCAGGTGGCGGATCTGCGTCTGGACTTGCTGGCGCGGACAGCGAAGCGCGATGGTCAGGACATTGACCTGCAGCCTCGCGAATTTACCTTGCTGGAAGTGTTGATGCGCAATGAAGGTCGTGTCGTTAGTCGAACCATGCTTCTGGAACAGGTATGGGATTTTCATTTCGACCCCAAGACCAGTGTGGTGGAAACCCATATCAGCAGGCTTCGCAGCAAAATCGACAAGCCTTTTTCCGAACCGTTGCTGCATACGGTGCGCAACTTTGGCTATAGCCTGCATGCTCCGCGCTAGTCGTTTGGCTGGCAAGACTAGCAAGCAACCAGTCAATTATCTTTCCGGATCCGATTGATGGTCACACCCTCTGACAACTTCACTTTGCTCGACCGAGAAGCGCGCCCGGAGCGTTGCTGTGTAGGGCGGGGCATTACCAGTCCGGTAGACGAACAGGTTGCAGACACCGTTCCGGTTGACTCCATGGGTGGACGGATCCGCAAGCGATTGTTCGACCGTTTTGTGGTGCTTCGCAGCACCGCGTTTCGCATAGCCATTCTGTTCTGGCTGTTGTTTACCGCCTGTTTTGGTGCGGGATCCTATTTCGTCTACCAGACTCTGCAGGGACGCGTGCTGCAGCGTCTGGATGAGAGCATTGTGCAGCGTTTTGATGAGATGCAGTCTATTTACAGCAAAGAAGGCATAGAGGCGATCATCTGGATCGGTGAATCCCGTAATCAATCGCCCATGGACTCGTCCATTGGTTTTCACCTTTCAACACCTGATGGTGAACGTATTGCGGGTAATGTCCCGGTGTGCCCGACCATAATGGGCTGGGATGTTCTGCAAGGCAAAGACCTGGGTCTGGAGGGTGATGAAAGTTACTATCGCTTCTATGCAGGCGAGATTGGTGGCAACGTACTGTCTCTGGGGCGCAGTCTTGATGATCTTGTTGATTTGCGCAAGATTGCTCTGTCTAGTCTGATGTGGACCACCCTGGTCGCTACATTACTGGCTTTCCTTGCTGCCGGTTACTTCGCTCGTCGCACGCATATACGCGTGGCGGGCGTTTCCAGGGCGCTGGACGGTGTCGGTCAGGGCAATCTGAACGCACGCTTGCCAGTAGGGTGTGCCGGTGATGATATTGACAGGCTCTCAACCAAGATCAACACCTCACTGGAACGACTCGAACACACCGTCAACGGCATGCGCCAGGTCAGTACCGACATTGCCCATGACCTGAAAACCCCCCTCAATCGCCTGTATATCACCATCGATGAAGCGGCCAGCAAAAGTCGTCAAGGGTTATGCGTGGGAGATGATCTGGAAGGGGCTCTGGATGAGGCACAGGCCATTAACGGTACCTTCGAAGCGTTGCTGCGTATTGCACAAATCGAAGCGGGGGCTCGCAGATCACAGTTCAAACACTTTGATTTATCAACTGTGCTGGAAACAGCTGCCGAGGTGTACGGGCCGGTGGTGGACGAACAGGGCCAGCAATTGGTGGTCGAATTGCCAGCTGGACAGTCTCTGCCGATGCTGGGTGATCGGCATCTGGTCCTGCAACTGATGGTCAATTTGATAGAGAATGCCGTCAATCACTGCTCGGAAAGTACAGTCATTACGCTCAGTGCCGGTGAAGATGAAAACGCCGTGTGGTTCGCAGTGGCAGACTCAGGTCTGGGCATACCTGACAAGGAGCGGGAGAAAGTGTTCCAACGGTTATATCGGCTGGAGCGCAGCCGGACTACCAAGGGCACTGGTCTCGGATTGAGTCTGGTCAAGGCTATTGCCGATCTGCACTGCGGCGCTGTCACGTTGCTGGACAATAATCCCGGCCTTGCCGTCACCATCAAATTCGAGCGTAACTGCCCCCTTAAGGGTTCGTGAAACAATCTCCGATGTCGTAACTGGCCTTGATAGTGACCGGGAAGTTAAGCGATCTTGCAATGAAACAGTACTGGTGTATCTGCCCATGCACCGCATCGGCTCGCGCTTGATCCATCTCTGGAGCCAGGGTAATTCTGGGTTGTAGAGTAACCGACACAAATCTGCCGGCACCGTTGGAACTGAGCTCGCCCGTGCCTACGGGGTCGTCCACATATCCCACCACCACGACTCCAGCAGTACTGGCAAGATGCAGATACCACAACATGTGGCAGGAAGATACCGAGGCTATCAGAAGGTCCTCCGGATTGTGCAGGGCTGCATCACCGCCAAGCAGAGGATCGTTCGAGCAGTGCACAACCGGCTTGCCAGCTGCTGTTATATCCCAGGTGCGCAGGTAGTCACGATAGTTCAGCGTGCCTTTTCCGGTATTGCCTGTCCAGGCTACACGCGTAGTGTAGTCATGCCGAGAGGGTGTTGCTGTGTTGCGACTTTCCATTGAGCCAACCCCTGAAAATTGTCACTAGTAGCAACCATATAGGAAAGCCGTGCGCCGCGGTAACTGATTCTTCAGGCAAAAAAAAGCCGCTCCCGACAAACGCTCGGGAACGGCTTGCTGACAACTCGGCGCTACGCAGCAACCGGTTATCTCAACGATACCAGTACTGTCAGATCAGGCAGCCATCATCAGATGCGACTTGATCTTCTTCATCGCCGCTTTTTCAATCTGGCGGATCCGCTCGGCGGATACGCCGTACTCGTCCGCTAGCTCGTGCAGTGTCGATTTTTCGTCCTCCAACCATCGACGTTGCAAAATGGTACGGCTACGGTCATCCAGAATCTCAAAACCTGCCGCCAGGCCGTCCAGAGAGTTGCTGCGACCATCTTCTCGCTCCAGAATCATGGATGGATCATCCTGTTCCTGAAATAATGACTCCGAGGGCGAAAGGCTGACTCGATCTTCGCTGGCGCCTGGAGGTGCATCGAAGGCGCTGTCATGCCCATGCATCCTGGATTCCATTTCAACCACGACTTTGGTATCGACTCCCAAATCCGCAGCAACGGCCTCAACTTCTTCCTGGCTAAACCAGTTGAGCTGCTTTTTGGCGCTACGCAATTTAAAAAACAGTTTACGTTGCGATTTGGTAGTCGCTACCTTGACGATTCGCCAGTTGCGAATGACATATTCGTGAATTTCAGCGCGAATCCAGTGAACAGCAAAGGAGATCAGGCGCACACCAACGTCAGGATCAAATCGCTTGACCGCCTTCATCAGACCTATGTTGCCTTCTTGCACCAGATCGGCCATCGGCAGACCATACCCCTTGTAGGTTCGCGCAATATGCACCACAAACCGTAACTGGGACATAACCAGCTGCCGGGCTGCATCCAGATCCTCGTCATTGCGCAAACGACGCGCCAGCTTTTGCTCTTCTTCAACAGTCAGAAGATCAATGTTGGCAATCTTGGCCAGATAGCTGTTCAGGTCATCAGTGATGACCGGAATCGGCATGGTATTTTTTTCAGCAGTCAGGGCATTACTCATTCAGGTTTCTCCAACAACCGTCGGGACGGTGTTATTTTAGCACTCACTACTAGAGAGTGCTAAATAGCGGCAAAGTTCCGGCCAGATTTACAATATCCGAGCGGTTATTCCTACATTGCCTTGATTTAATATGTCTTACGAAAACAGTAACTTGCTGGATTACTAAGCACTTGTTCCGCGGTGTGTTAGATGCTGTGAAGGACGGTACAGGCTTGACAGCGCTCCGAGCAGCCCCAATGTAATAGATACAGTGAGTACAATACCTATTTGTGAGGGTGTGGGCAGGGTCAACTGGAAGGAACTCTCATACAACGAAGAAAGGGCATCGGCTGGCTGACGTATCGCATTGAACGCCAATAGGGCAATGATGCTGGCGACTACGCCCCCCAGAAGCCCATATAGTGCGCCGATATACAGAATCGGTCGATTCATGAAGTAACTTCCAGCGCCCAGAAGGCTGGCAACCTCCATTTCACTGCGGCGGCGCAGTAATTCCAGACGAATGGTATTGCCGATGACCAGTAATGCCGTCAGGGTCAGAAAACCGGCTAGCAGGCCGCCCACGAGCTGAACCAGGGACACTATTGCCTGCAAACGTTTAACCCACCGTAGATCGAATTGAACGCGTTCCACCGCCCCTGAACTCCGTAGTTTCTTGGCGAGTTCATCGATTCTTCCCGAACGCAGCGTGTTGCTGTCGGGAAACACCATTATGGCGCCGGGCAGGGGGTTGATGCCCAGTGCGTCGATAGCAGGGCCGATATCGCTGTTTTGCTGAAACAGACTCAGCGCTTCGTCGCGACTGATATAGCGTGTACTTCGAATGCCTTCCTGAGTCGTCCATTTCTCCGCCAATGCAGCGCCGTCAAGATCACTGACGCTGTTCTGCAGGTAGGCGGTCAGACTCTCGCCTTCCAGACTACGCGAACTCAGCTGCTGCAGCGCGCTACTGGCAAACAGCAGCATGACGGGCAGGGCGAGCGTGATGCCCAGCACCAGCAATGTAATCAGGCTGGCAAACTTGTGCCGTTTAAGCTGTCGCAGACTCTGCGCAAGGGCGTAACCGCGTTTGCCATATGTCCAGCGCGGTCCGGCAGCGGAGGCAGGCTCTTCAGGTGTCATGATCGATGATCTGGTTCCAGGTCTGTTATTGTCGGCATCGCTCAGTGAGCGGTGGCCCGACCGGGTGGAGTCCCTGCCGCGGAATCCGAATCCAGCGGCGCACCTGTCAGGCGACCCTGGTTCAACTGCAATCTGGGATAGCCGAATGTGTCGAGCAGGCTTTGATCGTGGGTGGCAAACAGCACGGTAACGCCCGAGGCATTGAATTGCATGAATAATTGCATGATTTCAGAGCTGATGTCAGGATCAAGATTGCCAGTGGGCTCATCCGCCAGCAGTAGCTTTGGCCGTGCCACCACGGCTCTGGCAATGCCTATTCGCTGTTGCTCACCGCCGGAGAGGACCTGTGGGTTCTCGAATGCCTTGTCACTGAGACCTACCCGTTTGAGGGCGGCGCTGACACGCGTCTTGATGTCAGTGTAGCGGTATCCACCGATGATCAGTGGGAAGGCGACATTGTCAAAAACACTGCGATCCAGCAGCAGCTGATTGTCCTGGAATACGATGCCCATCTGTTGTCGCAGGGCCGGTTCCTGACGTGGTTTGAGTTGGTTGTACACAATGTTGCCAACCTGGATTTCGCCATGACTGGGACGCTCCAGACGTGCCACGAGTCTCAGCAGAGAGCTCTTGCCAGCGCCGGAGTGACCTGTCAGGAAGGTAAAGGAGCCTGCATTAAGCGTGAAACTGACATCCTCCAGTGCATAGCGACCCGGCAAGTACTCCAGACTGACCCGATCGAATATGATCACGAGCCGCTGACCAGGGCGTTGACATAGCGCTCGGCTTCAAATACTTCCAGATCTTCCACTTTTTCACCCACGCCAATGAAGCGGATAGGAAGCCCCAGATGTTCTGCAATGGCGAAAATAACGCCACCCTTGGCCGTGCCATCCAGCTTGGTGACCACCATGCCGGTCAGCTGCATGGCCTCGTGAAACTGGCGAGCCTGATTCAGGGCATTCTGACCGGTGCCACCATCCAGCACGATCAGGGTTTCATGGGGGGCGGTCGGGTCTACCTTGCCAATCACGCGCTTGACCTTCTGCAGTTCCTCCATCAGGTTGTTCTGTGTGTGGAGGCGGCCGGCGGTATCTGCTATCAGCACATCAATACCGCGGGCCTTGGCTGACTGCACGGCATCGTAGATGACCGAGGCCGAATCTGCGCCAGAGCCCTGAGAAATCACGGTGACGTTGTTGCGCTCGCCCCATGCCTGCAATTGTTCGACGGCGGCCGCCCGAAATGTATCACCCGCCGCAAGCATAACGCTCTTGCCACCGTCCTGCAGTTGTTTGGCGAGCTTGCCGATGGTTGTCGTCTTGCCAGAGCCATTCACGCCAACGACCAGAATCACGAAGGGTGAATCGCTGTCCGGAATCTCAAGCGGTTGCTCGACCGGTGTCAGTAACTTGACCAGTTCTTGCTGCAACGCCTCGCGCAGAGCGTTCGAATCACCGACTTCGGAGCGGTTAACCTGTCGGTTCAATGCTGACATGACCCGCGCGGTGGCGTCGATGCCCACATCCGCCATGATCAGCTGGTTTTCCAGCTCCTCCAGCAAATCCGCATCGATCGGCTTGTTGCCGAGCATGAAGTCGAGCAGATTGTCACGAAATTTCGATCGCGTGCGCGAAAGCTTCGCATCCAGTGGCGCGGTGGTGTCCGGCGCCTCTTCGCGTTGCGTCTTTTGCCGTTTTAAAAAGCTGAATATGCCCATCGGTGCTTTGCTGATGTTCCTGAAGTGTGGATTGACATTGTGTTTGAATGTCCCGAGACGCTTGCGCGTCGGTATCATGGCCAGTCTCTGGCTAGCGCAACATCCTACCACCGTGTCTCCACCATCAAACCGTAGTAGAAACCACCAGCAGGGCAAGCTCAAAAGTGTACGCAACCGTAATACGGCAGGCCAAGTGCGTATCATTGCCGGTCAGTGGCGCGGACGCAAGCTGGCTGTGGCAGATGTGCCCGGATTACGCCCAACAGGGGATCGGGTGCGAGAGACCCTGTTTAACTGGCTGCAGGCAGATATTGCCGGCAGCCATTGCCTGGATCTCTTTGCCGGTTCAGGTGCGCTTGGATTCGAAGCATTATCCCGACACGCCGCCTCCAGCACTTTTATCGAGCCTGATTCACACGCTTTTGCGACATTACAAGCGTCAGTCGACGGGCTGGGGCTGGCCGGGGACGGGCGTGCCAGGCTTCTGCAATCCACGGCTAGTCAGTTTCTCGCCGGCAATCGGCGGCCCTTCGATATCGTTTTCGTAGATCCACCCTTTGGTGAAAACCTGCAATGGGCAACGATTGCCGCTCTGGCGTCTGATCATTTGACGCAAAATTCAATGGTGTATGTCGAATCGCCAGCCGACCAGATTGTGCCGAATCAGTGGCCCGAGGGCTTATGTGTCCTCAAGGAAAAACAATTTGGCGACGTTCATGCTCGATTATTGATCAGATCAAGCCCAAAATGACGTCTGTGCGAGGAGATGGGATTGCACCACGGGTTTTTTTGCCTCACACTCTTTTTTCTGATCCGTAGGGGCACTGTTGATGCGAGTTACTGCCGTATATCCTGGCACGTTCGATCCGATGACCGTTGGCCACATCGATGTTGCCCGTCGTGCGAGCGGTATGTTCGACGATCTGGTGGTAGCCGTGGCCGCCAGCACCTCAAAGAGTCCCTTCTTTTCGCTGGAAGAAAGGGTCGATATGGCAACCACAATTCTTTCTGATCTGGACAACGTTACCGTCCAGTCATTTGGTGGCCTGCTTGTCGATTACGCAACCGAGCTAGGCAGCAAGGTCATCGTACGGGGATTGCGCGCCATTTCGGATTTCGAATATGAAGTGCAGATTGCAGGCGTAAACCGGCACCTGGCACCGGATATAGAAACTGTGTTCATTGCCGCTTCTCAGCAATACACCTTTCTGTCGTCCAGCATCGTGCGGGAAATTGCCCGCATGCAGGGCGACGTCAGTGAATTTGTTCATCCGCTTGTCATCGAGGCCTTTGCCAAGCGTCATCAGCGTGCCTTGCACGAGGGTAATTCCTGATGGCGTTGCTGATCACTGATGAATGCATCAATTGCGATGTTTGTGAGCCCGAGTGTCCTAATGACGCCATTTATATGGGCGAGGAAATTTACGAGATCCATTTCCACTTGTGTACTGAATGCGTTGGACACTTCGATGAATCCCAATGTGTGGTGGTCTGCCCGGTGGAATGCATTATCGTGGATACCAGCAAAGTCGAGTCAACCGCAGATCTTCGTTTGAAGTACGAAGGTCTCATGCGATCCGTCGCCGCTAATTGACTATCATCCATGAGCGCTGAAACAGCGTTGTTCATTGATGGATGCCGAACTGCTGCAGCTCGTCAGTTGTCAACCCAGGGTAGAAATCCATGACAGGCCATATATTCGGTCGTTCAACTCGCAACCAGCCGTTGACTGCTGTTCTCGGGGACGGCTGCTATCTGATTGATGAATCTGGCAAACGATACTTGGACGGTTCTGGAGGGGCGGCAGTTTCTTGCCTGGGACATTCAGATCCGGATGTTCGCGCAGCGATGCACCGGCAACTGGATATGCTGGCCTTCGCCCACACAGGTTTCTTTACGACCGAACCGGCAGAGACCCTCGCTGATGCGCTGATTTCTCAGGCTCCTGCGGGATTGGAGCGTGTATACCTGGTATCTGGCGGCTCCGAGGCTGTTGAAGCTGCTCTCAAGCTTGCCCGCCAGTACTTTCTGGAAATTGGTGAACCCTCAAGGCATCGCGTTATTGCCCGTCGGCAAAGCTATCACGGCAATACACTGGGGGCTCTGGCTGCTGGCGGCAACGAATGGCGCCGATCGCAGTTTTCGCCTTTGCTGGTAGAGACGAGCCATATCGCGCCGTGTTATGAGTATCGAGATCGCCTACCTGAGGAGAGCCAGGAGGCCTATGGCAAGCGCGTGGCGGATGAACTCGAACAGGAAATCCTGCGACTTGGCGCCGAGAACGTGATGGCTTTCATGTGTGAGCCGGTGGTGGGCGCCACCGCCGGCGCAGTGCCCGCGGTTCCAGGCTACCTTCGCCGGGTGCGCGAAATTTGCGATAAATACGGTGTGCTGCTGATCTTTGATGAAGTGATGTGTGGCATGGGCCGAACCGGTCATCTGTTTGCCTGCGATGAGGACGGTGTTGCGCCGGACATGATGACTGTTGCCAAAGGGTTGGGTGCTGGCTACCAGCCCATCGGCGCGCTGCTATGCTCTGCCACCATTTACAGCGCTATTGATCAAGGCTCAGGCTTCTTCCAGCATGGTCACACCTATATGGGTCATGCCATGGCAGCAGCGGCCTCTCTGGCAGTATTGACGGCTATACAAGAGCGCGGATTGCTGGCGCGAGTGCTTGAACAGGGCGAAAAACTGGACCAGGCGTTGCGCACAGAATTCAGCGATTTGCCGCAGATCGGGGATATTCGCGGTCGAGGACTGTTCAGGGGCATCGAGATTGTTGAAAACCCGGAAACCAAGGCGCCTTTTGAACCTTCACTCGGGATTCATCGGCGCATCAAGGCAAAGGCATTCGAAGCGGGGCTTATCTGTTATCCGATGGGCGGCACCATTGATGGTGTGCGTGGCGATCATGTGCTGCTGGCCCCACCGTTCATTATCGAAGATGCACAGATTGATGAATTGGTGAGCAAGCTGTCTGGCGCTGTGCGTGGCGCATTGGCATGAGGCCGTTGCCCACCATCATGGTTGCCCCTAACGGGGCCCGCCGTACAAAGCAGGATCACCCAGCACTACCGATGACTATCGCGGAGATAGTCCAGTGCGCTGCGGACTGTCATGCAGCAGGTGCCACAGGCCTTCATGCGCACGTACGTGATGGCAAAGGGCAGCACGTACTGGACGCGGGCTTGTATGGCGAACTCCTGTCTGAACTTGGCCGTGTCGTGCCACAACTGCAAGTGCAGATCACGACCGAGGCGGTAGGCCGCTATACGCCGGCTGAACAGCGTGCGCTGGTTGAATCGTTACGGCCTGCCTCAGTATCCATTGCGCTGCGTGAGATCCTGCAGGAACCCGATGTCGCCATTACTCGTCGATTTTTTGCGTTCTGCGTGGAAGCCGATATAGCGGTTCAACACATCCTTTATGACGCGGATGACGTGGACACACTGGCAGCTCAAATCGACGCTGGAGTCATTTCGAAAACAGACCTGCAGATTCTGCACGTACTGGGGCGCTATACGCCAGGCCAGGTGTCCAGCCCTGCGGATCTTGATCTGCCGCTTGCGCGCCAGGCATCAGCAGGCCTGGAGGCCGACTGGGCAATCTGCGCGTTTGGCGCTGGTGAGACAGCCTGTCTGGCACAGGCAGTGTTGCAAGGCGGGAAAGCCCGGATCGGTTTTGAAAATAATCTGTTGGGCGCAGATGGACAGCCGGCACGGGATAACGCGGCGAGAGTAGTAGAACTGTTCGCTCATCTGCAAGCGACGACTAGCTTCAACGACACCTGAACCTGCAGCGCCTACTTCTGGCAAACGCTGCAATAGAACGTCGACCGTTGCCCGATAAGCCGCTGCTTGATGGGTGTCCTGCACTTACGACATGGCTTGCCCGTCCGCCCATACACCTGTAGAGACTGGGCGAAATATCCTGGATTGCCGTCGCTGTTGGTGAAATCACGAAGGGTTGTGCCGCCCTGCGTGATTGATCGTTGCAACACCAGTTTGATAGCCTCGACCAGTGCGCCTGCCTCCTTTCTCGTCAGGCTGCGAGCTGCACGGCCAGGTCGGACTCCGGCCATGAACAGTGATTCGCTGGCGTAAATGTTTCCGACACCCACCACGACATGGCTGTTCATGACGAAATTCTTGATGGCAATCTGTCGTTTACGGCTGGCCTTGAAGAGATATTCAGCATTGAATTCGGATGACAGAGGTTCGGGCCCTAGTTCGGCCAGCAACTTGTGTGGTTGCTCCCCGGCAGCCAGCCACAGGAAGCAGCCAAAACGTCGTGGATCATGAAATCGCAGAATGTCCCCCGATTCAAGTACCAGTTCCACGTGATCATGTTTGCGCCGTGGTTCATCTGCCGGACTGATGCGCAGACTGCCCGACATCCCCAGGTGCACGATGGCGGTGCCAGCGGGAATGTCCACCAGCAGGTATTTTCCGCGCCGGGTGACGGATTCCACCATGGCGCCTTCCAGCGCCTTGATGGCGGTGGGTACCGGCCAGCGCAGATTGGGATTATGCACCGTCACACGCTGAATGGTCTTGCCAACCAGGTAAGGCTTGATGCCGCGACGGGTCGTTTCAACTTCTGGCAATTCAGGCATCAGGGCAGGGTGATGTCAGGGAGTGAGGAGGCTGGTAACAGGTAGGCACAATCGGCATTTTCATAGCGTAGTGCCGCATAACGGGTATAGAGCTGCAGTGTCAGCTTCAGTTCCTGGTCGCGCATTTTTGCGACCAATGTACGTGAGTCTGTGGCGGGCTCGGAATCCTGTAGGGGCCAGGTAACAATCTGTTGCGCTTGCAGTGCTTGCCATTCTGGTAGCGCAGCTGCCTGTACTGATAACGACGCAGACTCTGAGCCCTGGTCTGCCTGTACAACAAGCTCATCCAGCATCTGCGGGAATACGTCCAGCGATGCCAGGGCTGACAAGCCGCCGTTTATCAGAGATAGAATCCATTCGGGAACAAATTCGACACGTTCTCCGCGTTGCAGATATCGGCGTTCTCCGGATAAATCGGTGATGCCCAGTGCAAGTACTTGATCATTCATGATGATGACCGCTTCCGGATGCAGTAGTCCGGCGGCTTCCAGATCGACATCGACCGCGGCATAGCTGTGGGCTACTGGCGCCAGAGCATCCAGCAAGGGTTGCAGTCGCTGAGAGTTGATCGGTAGCACGCAAGGGTCGCTCATGCTCCATTGCCCGTCGGTGTTTGCTTGCAGGACCATGTCGGGAAAGCCCGGGCGTTGAATCCGGATAAGCTGCACGTCAGACTGGGCTTGCAGTGCGGGTGTAGCGTTGCGGGCATCTGTCCACAGTACGCCGCCCACGACACCCATCAAAGCAACAAACAGCAGGCTGGCAGCGATGACAAGCCGACGAATCTTCTGCGAGTGTGTCAGCTGATGCCCAGTCATTGTGTGCGACTCATGCCAGCGGTGTCTTCCGCGTTAGAACAGGTGAAGGCCTTATTTTATCATCTACGTCGTCGCCAGCGTACCAGCCCGGCAGTAATCAGCAACAGTGCCGGAATGCCGGCCAGATAGACAGCGGTCAGTGCGATGACCGTCCTGTTGTCGAGTAACAGTTCGCTGTCGACCGCCTTTTGAGTGACAAAACCCAGCGCGTCTGATTCGCCAGTCAACCACAGCATCAGTGATTCGACAAACGCCTTGTTGGCACCGTTGTCGATGAACTGAGAGGCACCGAAGTCCGCATCTCCGATGACGGCGAAGCGTTGTGGCACTGTGGCTGTCTGGCGTTCGATGGTGATGCCAAGCAGCAGAGGTCCGGCGACTTCTGAGGTGTCCTGATCGAACTGAATGGCGCCGCTCAACGCACCGGATTCAGTCCAGCTGGATTCCGGTGTTTGCAGTAGCGGCAGAACTTCCTGTCCTGCCAGTGGCGTGACCGCCAGGGCGGATGCCTGAGGGAGCAGAATGGGGCTGGTCAGTCTGGTGGTCACCGGGTGGACCGGAAAGCGGTCCAGCAGCACGAAATCGGGCGACTCAGCTTTCAGCGCCTGGCTCGCTGTGTCGATAACAGTGCCTTCAAGTGTGTCGACGCCCAGGTTGTCGGAGATTAACTGCAAGCCCGGCCCTGTGGGCATATTGCTGGCTGTCTCACTCATCCATAGCAGGTTGCCGCCCCGTCGCAGGTAATCATCAATGCTGGCGATTTCACCCGGAAAGTAGGGGCGACGCGGTGCTGCCAACACCACCAGGGCGATACTGTCGTCCAGGTAGGGTTCACTGACCAGGCTGACTTCGCGACTGACCAGGCCGATACCTGCCAGCTCTGCTGCAATACGGTGCCAGTCGTCATTACTGGTACGAACCGGGCTTCTCTCATCATGACCGGTGATGAAAACGATAGTGCGATCACCCTCTCGGTCCAGCAGCCTGAAACTGTTGACGAGTGTTCTTTCCGACAGGTTTTGCAGGCGCTGTTCTCGTCCGGCGGCCTTGAGGATGACCTCTCCGCCGGGGGCAGCGTTCAGAGCCCGGGCAGCAGCTGGGTCGGTTTCCGGATTGATGAATCGCAATAGCACATCTGGCTTGACGCTCTGGAAGCGGGATATCAGTGCCTCAACCCCCTCGCGTTGCTGCGGGTTGTCACCCAGCACTGCAATCATTTCTACCGGTGAATCCATGCTCTCCAGCACCTCAATGGTGGTGGGCGTCAGGCTGTGTCTGTCATTGGCGGTTATGTCCAGGGAGGCGCTGAAACGCTGTGTCAACCAGCCGGTTGCCAGAACGATGCCTGCCAGCAACACTGAGAGCAGAGTGTGAAGAGTCGCCGAACGCCTGCTCGCTGTGCGCCCGCTCATCGACCCGATTGCCTCAGTGAGTCGAGGCGGATAATGGTCAGACCTAGAAACAATGATGTCATCAACAGGAAAAAGGCGATGTCCTGCGTTTGCACATAACCTTGAAAGAATCCGTTCAGGTGTGTGGCGATGGACAAGCTGGTTAGCAGGTGCAGTGGCAAAACTCCAGCCGTGGCGCTGCCGAGCATCCACGAGGTAAACAGCAGGGCAAGGCTTGCGATGATGGCAACCAGTGCATGTTGTGTCAGGGAAGAAAAGTAGAGACCACAAGCCGTGCAGGCAGCCGTGCACAGCGACAGTCCCAAAAAGCTGGACAGCAGTAGCGGCCAGTCAATAGGCGTAAGCCATTGCATCACGGCGAGTGTGCTGATGGCCAGGAGCACTAGTGCCAGTAACACCAGAAACACACCCAGAAACTTGCCGAGTGCCAACGCTGCGGTACTGACCGGCGAGGATTGCCACAGTGCATAGGTTTGTTGTCTGAATTCGTCGCTGAAACTGCGCATGGCAAACAAAGGGGCAACCATCGTGAAAGCCAGCGCCAGCGGCTCCAGATAACGCACACTCATGAATCCGGTCAATCCAACGGGATGATCCTGGGCGGCCAGTTGCGTCTGGATGGCAATGAACGCTTCCAGCTGTTTGAGAAATTGGAAACCGAACAGACCTGCCAGTAAAGCCGCAATGATCCAGGTTTGCATGCTGCGCAACAAAGTAGCGCCTTCATGTCGGGCGATGATGCCGATCACGAAGTGGCTGCCTGAAACAGCTGCTGAAGATTATCCCCGGCGGCGGGACGGTTTGCCACCAGTTTGCCGCCATGAATGATGGCGACGCGGTTGCAAGTGGCCGTGGCTTCGGACAGCAGGTGTGTTGAAAACAGGATGGCCTGCTGCTCTCCAATCTGACGAATGAGGGTGCGCATGCCTTCCATTTGTTGTGGGTCCAGGCCATTGGCTGGTTCGTCCAGCAAGACGACTGCCGGTTCGTGAATCAGTGCCTGAGCCAGGCCGATTCTCTGGCGAAAGCCCTTCGACAGGGTGCCAATGATCTTGCGCTGGACATCGCCCAATGCGCACTGCTCGATAACCAGTGCCTGTCGATCTATCAGTCGTTTACCACTTAGAGCGCGAATACGGCCAGTCAGAGACAGATACTCACACACACGCATATCATCGTACAGGGGAGGCTGATCTGGCAGATATCCGACCTGAGCACGGGCTTGCAACGGATTGTCGGCCATGGATAGGCCATTGACGATGACAGAACCTTCATCGGGTACCAATACGCCACAGAGCATTCTCAGTGTCGTTGATTTGCCAGCACCGTTGAGTCCCAGTAAACCGACAATGTCGCCTCGTTGCAGGCTCAGGGAAATATCGCGGACACCGCCTTCAGCACCCAGCCGAACGCACAGTCCTCGGGCTTCCAGCAGGGACGTGCCCGTACCGGCATCGTTAATGTCAGCCGCATCGGCAATGTCGGTGGTATGCAGAGCCATGTCCTTATCAAGTTATGGAGTCGAGAGTATAGAGCAGTGATGGAGCAGGCTTGCCCTTTGCAGCAGTTGTGCCGACCTG
>RCMY010002791.1_pt1 | contig 17291 bp, 12 predicted proteins | sample 2041341 | NCBI WGS metagenome assembly RCMY01 (sample SAMN09708234, study PRJNA481090) | Marine sediment metagenome, whole genome shotgun sequencing project. | reverse complement strand
GATGAAAAAAGCTGACAACACCATATATATTCAATGGCCCCAAAAAGCTTGTTTATGAAGAGGGGCCACTGAACATATACTTAATGTTGACAAACATTATAATGAAGCCTCTAGCATATAACATACTTTTTCTTCTTCTAGCTTGGAGTAGTTGCTTGTTTTCGCAAAAAGTAACTTACAACCACATTGTGGACTCGACTAATATCGAGACTAAAAAAGTAATGCAACTATTTGAAAATTATTTAGGCTCTAACCCATCGGATTTAAAAACCAGCGAACATTGGAATTCAAGCGAACTGAAAAATCACAAGAAGTTTGACTTTCTGGAAAGTGAATTTGAACCCTCATTGTATATGGGCTTTCCAGTCCATGTTTTAAGCATAAAATCAATTAATGGACTTTTTGAAATCAAAGCTCAATTTTCTTACTGCAAAGAAAATGGAACACCTTATATTTTAGCAATTGTGAATTATTATGCAAAAAAAGAAAACGGCGAATTCAAATTACACAATGCCTTATCAATTAATAAAACGGACTGGACTTGTACTAACATCGGAATAGTGGATTTTTACTATCCAAAGTATCATCAATTCGACATTGAAAAAGCTAGAAAATTAAATAAATTCATACATGAAACCTGTAAAAATTTAGATGTTGACCCAAAATCATTTGAATATTATATGGCCGACGATTATGACGAGATCCAATCCTTAAAAGGAATAGACTATTATCTTGGAATGGGAGGAGAATCAAAACCCAGAGGCAAAGCATCCGACGATAAAGCTTACTGTGGCGGACTTGGAGAAAATTATTTTCATGAAGTATTTCACGTTCAAATTGACGAAAGTTATCCTAACAAACATTTTTGGGTTTCAGAAGGTTTAGCGACATTCTTGGGCGGTAGTCGTGGAAAAGATTTGAAATGGCACTTAAAAAAGTTAGACGACCATTTGACAAAACATCCTGAAATAAATCTGAACAATATACTTGAACTTGTGAATTTGGACGAGTTTACGAGCTATCATTATGTGATTGGTGGACTTATTGCGAAGAACATATATGAAAAAGGCGGTTGGACAATGATTAAAGACTTTATGAATAGTGGTAAAACGGACAACGACTATTATGGAGCAATCGAAAAATATCTGGGAATAAAGCAAACGGAATTGAATGAATATTTACGGAAAGAGATTAAAGTTAGTTTGCGGAAATAACGTTTGTCAACAATGGTAACCGTTGCACAAGCCTATGATTCCCGGAAAATCGACCGGATATAAGCTCTTTTAATGGGCTTTGTCCTTTATTTCTCAGCTATACCAAGCTATTTTTCGGTGGTCTGTACCGACACGGAACAGGTCTGCAACGATATTGTTGACGAATGTGAGCAGAGCAATTGCACTTGCCCCGCTTTTCACCCTTTTTCGCTCGAATTTCATATACTTTTTCAAGTTATACGCTATCGCTGAGAGGTGCATCACCTTGTTCGCCTGTCCGATACCGATGGTATTTATTTTCCGCAGGCCCATGAACTGGGTGAGCGTGCCGAAAACGGGTTCCACCGTACTTTGCCGCTTGCCCTTCATATAACGGCTCTCCACGCGTTCGATGTTCCGCTCGTATTCGGCCCGATAGTAGGTTACCGAGAACTGCTTCTCGTTGACCTTCCCCAAACATGTTGTCCGAAGCGGGCAGCCCTTGCAGATCTTGCTCGATGCTCGGCCGCCCCTTGTCCATCGCGCTTATCGCACGGACCTTGCGCAGATGTTCGTCCAGTTCCTCTTCCGGCAATTTCAGCTCCAAGGTGTCCATCGAGGCGTTCGCCTTGACCGGGGCCGAATCGATCGCCCGGGTATGGCCGGATACCTTGGAACGGCATTCCTTGATGACCCATTGGATGCCCGCTGCGGTAAGCGGCCCTACCGCCCCGTTCTTTGTGACCCGGCCGTTGAAAACGTGCTTTACGGGGTTTTCGGTGCTGAAATAGGCTTTCAGGCCCCGGGCAAGGTGCGGGCTCAAGGGAACATAACGGTCCACCTTTCCCTTCCGCTTTTTTACGAAGACCGTTTTTCTATCGAAATCTATATCGGCCCGTAACAGGTTACAGAGTTCATAACTGCGCAGTCCGCAACCGTAGAGCATGGCAAGCATCAACCGGTGCTTCAGGTATTTGGGGGCGTTCAACAGCTCCCGCACCTCCCTTTTGTTGAGCACCACGGGAAGGTCGTTCTGCCTTTTGATCTGTGGCAGCCGGATGCGCTTTCCATCCATTCCCAGAACCTTGTAGGCGGCGCGGAGCCCGAAGACGGTATGTTTGAAAAAACTCTCGGAGCGCGTATCGTGGAGGTTTTGGCAATGGTAGAGGTAGTCGTCTATCCGCTCCTCGTCGAGAAGCTCCGGACTACATTTGCAATGGAGCGCCAAGTGGGCCAGACACCGCAGGTAGTTCCTAAGCGTGCTGGCGGCCTTGCCGTTGATGGCAAAGCTCCTTTCAAGGGTCAGGGCAAGTTCTTTAAATCCGGGTACCTGTTCCGAGGCCGTCTCCAAGATCGTCCCCCGTTTTTTTTAAATACATATTCGTAAGGTTTTTATGAACCCATCAAGATAATGTATTTTTACAAGTCGCTAAAAACTTCCGAGGTACGAGGATTAGTTCAACAACATATAAAAAAATAAGGCAAGTAAGTGCCATATCCTTTGGCTTTGGCTTGTTTACGGGGTCGCCAAATCTTTTAATTCGGCAATTGAGAAAAAATATAGTCACAGAATGCAAAAGCCTTGGCCTAGAGCGAGGCAGAGAGTACATCGCCTGTTATCTGTCCTACTTTTCTTATCCGATACCTTGTACAAAGATTAAAATGAACATATCAATAGTATGAATACTGATTATTCTGGAACTCCAATACACACCTCAAAAAAACTTGAAAAATTGATTAAAAATTTAATTCAAGCTGACTTTAATGGAAAATGCGGACTTTTGGGAAAATGGAATGCAACCGTTTTTTATGTGGACCGAAAAAAGTGTTGGCTGATTTCCAATGCAAAAACTCAATATCTAGTTATCTTAACAGACATTAAAACCGCGGATTTAAAAAATATTGATGAAATATTCAAAAATACGTTTTATGGACAATTAGTATTTGACGGAATACTAACGGATTTTGAAGTGCTAAGCGCAGCGATTGGCAGACTTGACTTTCTGCCAACCGACAATGACCGAAAAACAACAGGATTCCTAAATCATCGACTTAGAGACTTGAACTGGTGGAAGTACGAATTCGCAAGTATAGAAAATATGCCGATTAAAGAATTAACGGGGCGAATGAACACAAGTCCCATACATATCGGAAAAGGACATAAAAGATCAGACTATACGGATGCGATTAAAGAAATGAAAAAACTACTGAGAAACAACTTAAATTTTATTTAATGAAACAGACATTTACAACGGTACTATTCTTATTCGTCATAGTTCAATTCACCAATGGCCAAGTAAAATCGAACCTAGAACTTATTGACATATTTAATATGGAATATGTGTCAGATCCACAAATTTCACCAGATGGTTCTAAAGTGGTTTATGTTCGGAATTTTAAGGATATAATGACGGATAAAAATTTATCAAATCTCTGGATTGTGAATTTTAACGGTTCCAATAATAGACCACTCACAACCGGAAATCAAAACGACAATTATCCCAGATGGTCACATGACGGAAAAAAAATAATTTTTAAATCGAATATGGCCGATGATAAGGTGAAGCTTTATATGATGTGGATGAATACGAAGGAATCTGTCGCATTGACAAACACAACAGAAGTGCCTAAAGATGTTTCATGGTCTTATGACGACAAAGCTTTGGCATTTAACATGTTTGTTCCCAAAGAGCATGAATCGATTGTAAAGATGCCGAACAAACCGGAGGGTGCTATCTGGAACACCCCACCGACCTATATCGACGATGTGAACTACCGTGGCGATGGCCAAGGATACTTAAAAAGTGGTAACATGCAATTATTCACTTTGCCAATCGAAGGAGGTACACCAAGACAATTGACCTTTACTAAATTTAATCACGGCGGACCGATTTGGTCAAAAAACAATGCACTTCTTTACTTCAGCGCCAATTTTCACAAACCAGAAGAAATGGAACCCCTCGATGGAGAAATTCATCAGATAAATATTAATGATTTAACGATTAGGCCTTTAACGAAACGTTATGGACCTGATAGTAATCCCGTTTTATCACCAAATGGAACGAAAATCGCCTATTTAGGTTTTGACGATAAACACCAAGGATATCAAATCACGAATCTTTATATCATGAATGTAGATGGGACCAATTCTAAATTGATTTCTAACGATTTTGACAGAGATATTCAGAATATTAATTGGAGTAATGACGGTAAGGGTATTTACTTTCAATATGATGATAAAGGGGATACCAAATTAGCATACATCACATTAGCTGGCAAGGTATCCGTAATAACTGAAAACCTAGGTGGCCTTTCGCTTGGTAGACCCTATAATTCAGCCAGTTACACCGCGTCAAACGCGAATAAATTTGCTTATACACTTGGTGGATCAAATCATCCGGCAGACCTCGGGGTTTCCGATTCGAAGTCCGTTAATCGATTAACCGCACTTAATGATGATCTGTTCTCTTTTAGGAACCTGGGTAATGTAGAAGAAATATGGTGGGATTCTTCATTTGATCAACGCAAAATACAAGGATGGATAGTTACTCCGCCAAATTTTGATGCCAGTAAAAAGTATCCCATGATTTTAGAAATTCATGGGGGTCCATTTGCAAGTTATGGCTCAGTATATTCTGCCGAAATACAGGCATTTGCCGCTGCAGGCTATGTGGTACTATATGCTAATCCAAGAGGCAGTACAGGCTACGGCGCAGAGTTTGGAAACTTAATACATCACGATTACCCAAACCATGACTATGATGATCTTATGTCAGGGGTGGACGCGGTCATTAAAAAGGGATTCATTGATGATGAAAATTTGTTTGTAACCGGTGGAAGTGGGGGTGGATTACTTACAGCATGGATTGTTGGTAAGACGGACCGGTTTAAAGCTGCAGTTTCTGCCAAACCGGTTATTAATTGGTATAGTTTTGTATTGTATGCGGATGGCGTTCAATTCTTTTCAAAATATTGGTTTGGTAAAAAGCCATGGGAAGATCCAGAAAGCTACCTAAAACGCTCACCATTGTCCTATGTTGGAAATGTGAATACCCCAACTATGGTACTAACTGGTGAACAGGATTTCAGAACACCGATAGCGGAATCAGAACAGTTCTATGCTGCATTGAAGTTGGAAAACGTTGAAACGGCCATGGTTAGAATACCAGGTGCTTCACATGGCATTGCTGACAAGCCCAGTAACTTGGTTGCCAAAATCGCAAGTATTTTGGCTTGGTTTGAAAAATATAAAGATAAGGATAGGGAATAGTCACTTTGTAAAGAAGTACAATTTTAAGGAAGGCTACAACACCATAGATGAACAAACTGCAAGTAGAAATACGGGAATACCTTCATACGCGCGAAGCCCGAAGGCTTGAGCAAATTTTGAAAAAGAAAACAGGTATTAGTTATGTATCGATTTCAGGTTCGGGCGTAATGCTAGTGGAGTGGGATTCCAATCAAACGGTTCAGTCTGACATTATTGAATCCATTAAAAAATTAGGTTTACAAATTGTCAAGGTGAAAAATACCAACGGGCCTTCACACCATGACGACAGTGACCATAGCCACACTAATCTCAATATTTTAGGCGAAAATACCGAATTATATTTCGCAATAATTAGTGGCACATTTTGGGTTGTAGGAATTATCTTAACTTTTATCTCCAGTGTTTCTGAAAACATAGCAACCACCCTTTTTATTATTGGGGCTATTTTCGGAGGCGTTTTCACCTTCATATCCGCAGGTAAAGACTTATTAAGAGGAAAGTTTGAAATAGATTTTCTGATGCTATTTGCAGCAATAGGTGCTGCGATTTTGGGTAAGTGGGGAGAAAGCGCCCTGCTACTCTTTTTGTTTAGTTTGGGACATGCTTTGGAGCATTATGCCATGAAACGAGCGCGGAAATCTATTTCAGCCCTTTCTGACTTAGCTCCTCCAACCGCTCTCGTCAAACACAATGGCGAATTGAAAGAAGTTCATATCGAAGAATTGAAAGTAGGCGATATTGTTGTTGTAAAACCGAATTCTAAAATAGCTGCAGACGGTGTTGTTTCGAAAGGAACAAGCCCTGTAAATCAAGCATCGATAACAGGCGAAAGTATGCCTGTCACGAAACGCCCCAGCCTCAACTGGCAAAAAGAAATAGATATTAAAAAGCTTGTTCCGGAGCACCGGGTCTTTGCGGGTACCATAAATGGCAACGGAGCACTGGAAATTAAAGTATTAAAGGAAGCAAAGGACAGTACGCTTGCTCGATTAATTTATCTGGTAAAGGAAGCCGAAACACAAAAATCGCCAACACAACACCTCACGGATAAGTTTGAAAAATACTATGTTCCTTCTGTTTTGGTTTCAGTAATCATCTTATTATTCGCCTTTCTCGTTATTGACGAAACCTTTCAGCAGAGTTTTTACAGAGCTATGTCCGTACTAATTGCTGCTTCGCCTTGCGCATTGGCTATTTCAACGCCGAGTGCAGTGTTGGCAGGAATTGCACGGTCGGCCCGTCAAGGCGTATTGGTTAAAGGTGGTCGTCCACTCGAAGATTTGGGTGGAATAAGCGCTATAGCTTTTGACAAGACAGGCACGCTAACCGAAGGCAGACCCACCTTGACCCACGCCATTCCATTTGGTGCAATTACCAAATCACATTTATTAAAAGTTGCCGTTGCCGTAGAAGCATTGAGTGACCATCCTTTGGCTGCAGCTATTGTAGTCGGAGGTAGAAAAGAATTGGGAGATATCGATATTCCTGAGGCAGAAAATTTAAAGGCATTGATCGCAAGGGGCATCCAAGCCGATTGGAATGGAAGCATTGTTCATATCGGTAACCGAAGACTTTTTGAAGAGTTGACGGGAGCATCCGTTCCCAATGAAATTGACCTGAAAATGTCAGAACTCGAATCAGGTGGCCACACTGCTATGATTGTACATCAAGATGATGAATATTTGGGCATTATTTCCGCTATGGATGTCGCTCGTCCCGAAGCCATTTCAACCCTGGCCGCTTTGAAGAAAATGGGTATTAAGCGGATGATTATGCTCACAGGAGATAACCAACTAGTGGCCAATGCAATTGCAAAAAATATAGGGATAACCGACCCGATGGGTAGTTTGCTTCCAGAAGATAAAGTAAAAGCAATAGAACAGCTAATAAAACAAGAAGGCGGTGTCGCCATGGTTGGTGATGGTGTAAATGATGCACCTGCAATGGCAAAAAGCACAGTGGGCATCGCAATGGGGGCAGCAGGTTCAGACGTTGCATTAGAAACAGCGGATATCGCATTGATGGCTGATAAATTAGACAATCTTCCGTTCGCTATCGGTCTAAGTAGAAAGGCAAAACTCATTATAAAGCAAAACTTAATAATCAGTCTGGGGATGGTAGCTATTTTGGTTCCTTTAACCATCATGGGCACCATAGCAATTGGTCCAGCCGTGGTGGGCCATGAAGGTTCTACCGTGATCGTGGTTCTAAATGCTTTGAGGCTGTTGAAGTATGAATTGTAAAAAATACGGTGGTCGCAAAACCTGCCTGCCGGCGGGCAAATGCAAAAGCTGAGCCTATTTGCTTAGACGGTAAAGCCAGCTCCTCTTGACCGCCTTACACACCATATGAGTCGAGACGTGATTAGTAAGTTAAATCGAATCGAAATATGAAAATTACAAGTATCCTACTAACAATATCATCCTGTTTGTCAGGATTGACTACAATGATTTTTGCCCAAGAGAATCCACAACCCAATGTTATTATTATCATGACTGATGATCAGGGTTACGGCGACCTCGGTATAACAGGAAATCCACATGTGAAAACTCCCGTAATTGACCAATTCGGGAGCGAAAGTATCCGTTTTAATAACTTCTATGTGTCCCCTGTATGTGCCCCAACGCGTTCAAGTGTGTTGACTGGACGTTATTCATTACGCACTGGCGTAAGAGACACATATAATGGTGGAGCGATAATGGCATCAAATGAGGTGACCATTGCCGAAATGCTAAAGCAGGCAGATTATAAAACGGGAGTTTTTGGAAAATGGCATCTAGGCGATAATTATCCGAGCCGGCCTAGCGATCAAGGTTTTGATGAATCATTGATCCATCTTTCTGGCGGGATGGGCCAAGTTGGAGATATTACAACCTATTTCAAAGGGGATAAGAGCTATTTTGACCCTGTACTATGGCACAATAATAAAAAGGAGGCCTACGAAGGTTATTGCTCGGATATTTTCACCGAACAGGCTATAAAATTTATTGAGAAAAATAAAGAAGCACCCTTTTTCTGTTATCTCGCATTTAATGCTCCACATACTCCTTTGCAGGTTCCGGAAAAATATTATCAACAATATAAGGACATTGATCCTGCATCTGGATTCGAGAACGACGACAGGCCCTTTACGGAAATGACAGAGAAAGATAAAGAGGATGCACGAAAAGTGTATGCAATGGTAACAAACATCGATGACAATCTAGGTAAACTACTACAGAAACTGGATGAATTAAATATTGCAAATAAAACCCTCATTATTTTTATGACCGATAATGGCCCGCAACAAACGAGATATGTAAATGGCATGCGAGGTCGCAAAGGAAGTGTTTATCAAGGGGGTGTTCGGGTGCCATTTTTTATTAGATATCCTTCATCTTTCGAGAAGAATAAAGATGTTGAAACCATGGCAGCCCATATTGATATCTTGCCGACACTTGCACAAGTATGTAATGTTGAATTACCTAAGGAAAGAATAATTGATGGGAAAAGCCTGGTGCCCCTGATTAAGGGAAAAGAGGTAGATTGGACTGACAGATCCTTATTTTTTTATTGGTCACGAGGTTATCCAGAACTTTACTATAATATGGCATTGCGAAAAGGAAATTACAAACTGGTTGGAAAAACCGATTATAATGCCAAGATTAACGATTTTGAATTGTATAACCTTGAAAAGGATCAATACGAACAAGAAAATATTATAATAAAAAATGATAGTATTGCAAATAAACTCAAAGAAGAACTCGATGAAACGTATAATGAATTGATAACTTCTGAAAACCTCGTTCATCAACCTCGTATTGTTGTCGGAAGTACATACGAAAACCCTGTTATCTTAAACAGGAATGATGCTGGGGGACAACGCGGAATTTGGGATCAAGAAGAAATATATGGCAAGTGGAGAGTTAGCATAGAGAAGGGATTTTATGACCTAAAAGTTAAATTCATCAAGCCAGTTAAAGCAAAGGGCAGATTGTATTTAGAAACAAATACATGGGTAAAACAAGTATTAAATGAAAAAGAGAATACAGATATCATTGAGATGAAGAACGTCTTCTTTCCGAAAATGCATTGCGATTTGATACCATTCTATGCTATTGGCTCAAAAAATATATTCCCATTTTGGATTGAAATGAAAAAGATTAAATAACGCCCGCTTATCCCATTCTTGCGAATAGACTAACTCCCAATCTCCCCTGCCAACCGCAACATTTTCTCGCTCAACGAAAACAACCATTGCATTTGCTCCGTTACTAGATGTGCTTCCTGACGGTTTCGTATGGTGGCATCGGCAGCGCTGGAGTGCTGCTCGTACTTTTGCTGCCATATTTTGGTAGTTTCGGTCGAAATCAATCCATCCTCTGGAATATGGTGCGATGCGCTGGATTTTTCACCCCTGAGAAAGCGAAGTACCTGCTCCAAATTATCTGCGATTTTCTGTGCGCCTGAGCTAAAAGTTTCGGAAGCTTCGGTGGTATTGTGGTGCTGAATGTAGGTGCTTAGCGAAGCCAGCGATGATAAAAAGGTATGGTTAATAACGACCAGTTCGTAAATCTTCTCTAAATTTTTCTGTTTGGATCGAGGCTCCTGTGCCATGCGCTGAAAGGCGGCACTCAGATTCGAAGTCTCCAAAAAAGCTTCTTTACGAGATATTTTGTAGTTGGTGGTCACTTTTCCTTTTTGCTGATAATATTCGACGATACAGTGTAGAAAAGCTTTGTTGGCCTTAATGCTGTTCTCGATACTTTCCTTAATTTCCATAAAGCCCCAGGCAGGCCATAAAAAGCGTAGGGCTAGAAACGACAAGACCGCCCCGATCAACGTATCCAATATGCGGAATTGGATGACGGTCATTACATCTGGACGCATGATGGCATATATGAAAACCACACTCAGGGTGATAAAGGTGGCCGATGCCTTGTAGTTTCTTTGTATCATGGAAAAGGCAACCACCAGGGAGGCCACGCCCAAAGCCCCGTACACATAAGGATCGTGGATTAAAAACACCATCCCGGATGCGATGGCACCGCCGATTAACGTGCCGATAATCCTGTCTTTTGTGCGGGTTTTGGTCAGGCCATAACTAGGCCTCATGATTACGATGATGGTCAGTAATATCCAATACGGGTTCTGAAAATCGAAATAGGTACCTACGCTATATCCGACCATGACGGTTACGGCCAATCGCAAGGCATGCTTGAAGATGGTGGATTTAAAACTGAGGTTGCGCAACAAGAGTTTGGGGTCATAATCTTGATCTACGACAAAACGTTTTGAAATCTCTTTATCGATGAAATTCAAGTCTTCTTTGTCGGGATCCCCCAATAGCCATATTATCCGTTTTAGCTTTTCGAATTGCTTTTCTTGGTATTCGTATAGGTTTTGCAGTATCAGATAGGCCCGATAATCCGTATGCGATTGGTCCTCTTTGAAGGCCTCTAAATGGCGCCTTACATTTTCAAAGCATGCCGTTAAGTTTTCATTGGATGGATATTTCCGTGAATCTCGCCCTGCCTTGGCAATCGTATGCAGTTGCCGGGCTATTTCGAAAATCAGGTCTTGAAAGCTTTTGATGTACTCGGGATATTTTTCGAGCAGGGCATCCATCTTATCATATTCCACGGGATTGGCCATTGCCGTTTCGAGAATGTCGACCATTTCGACGAAGACCAACAACCGCTTGCCCTGATAGTACGATCTACCGGAACTCCTTCGGGATACGATCAAAATTTCCCGAAGGGTTTCATGGGTATCGTTTAACTCGCCCTGCAAGATCAACAATCGGGCCTGTAACTTTTGTCGGTCTGCTTGCGGCCCTACTAATTTGCCACGTATTTCGAGATATTCTGCGGTAAGCGAAAATGTTTCCGACAAGATTTCTTCGGTCTGTGCTTTGGGGTTCAAACGAAACCAAAGTGTGGATAGCAGCAAATACCAGAGCCCCCCTACCCCAATCAAAAGGGCATACTGATAAATTTCAAGTGTTTCGACGGTATGTGCAAAACCCAGTACAAGCGCCAGCAGACCTGAAAAACTGATCAGTGATGCCCTAAAGCCGTACACTGCAAGAAAGGAAATGATAAAAACGAGAATACCCAGAACAGGCAACAGTAATAGGGTTTCAAAATGCAGATAACCACCAATAAAAGTAACGACCATAGCTAAAAGGGCGGAAAAGAGAATTCCGTACTTCTTATGTCGGTAACTGCCACTCACATCGCTGGGAGAACTCCAAAACGCACCGAAGCAGATAGCCAGCCCGATTTCGAAATGATCTAACCATATACCCACTACAATGGGTATTGTTACGGCGATACCGATCAGAATGGCCTTTGAAAAATTGGTGCTCTTCAAGAACTGCAACAGCCCTTTAAAATTTGCGGAAAGCGTGTCGGCCGTTCGTTTCAAAATGGTTTTGTTGAAAAAGGTTTATCGGGCACCCGCCGCGAGCAACGCCTGCTCGATTTTATTGAAACCGCGTTTACGGGCATGGACCAATGGGCTAATACCATCGTTGTCGGCTATATTGACATCCGCTCCGGCATCGATCAACAGCTGCACGATATGTTGGTGAACGGGTCCGCCATCGCTCAAGATAACAGCTTCTAACAGGGCGGTCCATCCCAATGTGTTAACATGATCGATAGGATAATTCTCGGTGTTTGCCAATAGTGCCACTACCTCAACGTGGCCTTTTTCCGCAGCGGGAATCAGTGCCGTTCCGCCATAACGGTTCACCACATGGTAATTGGCGTTGTGGGAGATTCCAAGTTTTACTATTTCCAATTGTCCGCTAGCACCCGCGTATAGAAAAGGACTGTTGCGCATATCGTCAAGCGCATTTACGTCTGCCCCTGCTTCTATCAAGATTCGTGATGCAGCGATATGCTTCTCGTAAACTGCAAGCATCAAAGGCGTTCTTTGCTTCCCATCTTTTGTTTCTAGGTCGATACCCGTGGCGATCATATCTTTAAGCGCAAGGGTGTCATTATCCTTCGCGGACTTCATGAATAATTTTTCATTTTCGGAATCTTGTACCATAGGTGATTCAAACATCGAAATCCCGTTGAAAAAAACTACTGTGATTGCTAGCGAAGCGAACGTTTTTATCATTTATTAATAGGATTTATCGAACATTAAAAATAACTGCAAACATAAACCCTGAGCTACTTCATGATTCGGGTGAGCTGAAAATAACGTTTGTAATTTTCGGGGATGTTATTGATGTCCAACAAAGAGCCTTCCTCCATATACGGATAGATCTCGTCATAGGTTTGTACGTTATACATGCCTACACGTTTGCTAATATGGCTACGATCGAGTTCATCGGGACTGTTGAGTCCTGCAGCGGCCACCAGTTCTAAAAAGCTATGGATAGTCGCCTCATGGAAATTCTTCACCCGTTCCGCCTTGTCTTCGACAATGAGACCTCTTACCAGCGCTTTGTTCTGCGTGGCAACACCGGTCGGGCAGGTATTCATATTACATTGCAAAGCTTGAATGCAGCCTATAGCCAGCATCATGGCCCGAGCACTGTTACAGCCATCGGCGCCCAGCGCGATGGCACGCGCTATATGGAAGCCCGTAATTATCTTGCCAGCTACGATTATCTTAATATCTTTTCGTAAGCCGAAACCCACTAGAGTATCATGTACAAAAATAAGGCCCTCGCGCAGGGGCATACCCATGGTGTTCGAAAATTCAACCGGTGAGGCACCGGTACCCCCTTCACCACCGTCTATGGTGATAAAATCGGGTGAGATTTCCGTATAGATCATCGCCTCGCAGAAATCCATAAATTCCTGTTTTCTGCCCACACAAAGTTTGAAGCCGACCGGTTTACCGTCAGAAAGATCGCGCAGTTTTTTAATGAAATACATGAATTGTATCGGATCGGCAAATGCGGAATGGGAAGGCGGCGAGTGCACCGCTACCCCAGGTTTGATATGCCTGACCCTCGCGATTTCCTCTGTGTTTTTTATTGCCGGCAAAATACCGCCATGACCGGGCTTTGCACCCTGTGACAATTTGATTTCGATCATTTTCACCTCTGGGCGCGTGGCATTTTCGCGAAAGGTTTCATCATTGAACGTACCATCGTCGTTGCGACATCCAAAGTAACCGGTTCCGATTTGCCAAATTAAGTCCCCACCATACTTCAAATGATAATCGCTGATACCGCCTTCACCTGTATTATGTGCAAAATTTGCCATTTTGGCGCCTTTGTTCATAGATAAAATAGCGCGGTCGCTCAACGAACCGAAACTCATGGCCGAAATGTTTAATAGGCTTGAAGAATAGGGCTGCAAACAGTCTTTACCTCCGATTTTCAATCGCGGAAATTCCCCGATTTCCTTGGGATTGTTCTTGGCATACATCGAATGCTCCATCCACTCATAACCAGAATGGTAGAGATCCATCTGCGTACCGAATGGCTCGGTATCGGTCAATCCCTTGGCTCGGCGATAGACCAAGGATCGCAGTATACGATTCAACGGCCGGCCCTCGGTATCGGTCTCCACAAAATACTGTTGGATCTCAGGGCGAATAGATTCCAGTATATAGCGGAACCTGCCAATCAACGGGAAATTTCGTCGGATGGCGTGTTTCTTCTGGACAATATCGACGGTACCCATTACAATCAATGGACCTATAATAATAAAGAACAACAATACCGGTGGCCATACCATAGCAATACCTACGATAAGCAAAACTGATATAATAGAACTTAAGATAAAATATTTACGGACTTTCATAGCATGACTTTTGTTGAATACGACAAAGGTAAGAATAGGTTCTATATTTTACCATACTTCCAATACTTTAATGGAATTCTAAGAATTCGCTATTTATCGGTCCAACTTCATTTCACTGATGGTCGCCTTGACTGATTTCTTTCCCTCACTCGAAATGTACAGCGTACCATCGGGACTAAAGGTAATGCCCTCCGGCTGTGGAAAGAGGCTTTTATCCAAACCATAGGCATTCTTTAGGTTTCCGTCGGCATCCATAATCAACAGCTTGGGTCGCGTACCCTCGAGGAAATAAATATCCCCGTTCGTAGGGTTAATCGCCATATCGGAAGGCCGAAAGGTCTTGTGCAGCTCATTTTTTCGAAATCGTTTTAGGATTTTATCCGTCATGCTTATTTTATAAATGGGATCGCGGTGCATTTCCTTGGTATCCAATGAAAAAGCATAGATGCCTTTATATTGGTCCGAATTTTGATCAAACGCCTTCGGTACGATCAGCAAACGGTTGCCGTCGGTATCCCACTCCAAGCTTTCCATATCTTGTTCTGCGGTAAAAAAAGTCTTGTAACTTGTAACCGCCCTGTCAGCATGCCTAAAATCGGTGACTTCAAAAATAACACCGTCGCTGCGCAGCACGTAAGCATCCTTAGTATTGACGGCAATGCCCTCGTAATCACCAGGGCCGCCGAACTCGATTTTTTCCTCGATTTTTTTATCCTTCAAGTTATAAATGAAGATAATGCCTTCCTCATCTTGAACAGCGACCATTTTATCATCTTCCAACCAGTCGATTCCAGAAATTTCAAGTAGATGCGAGGGAAGTTCCCATCGTTGGGAAATCGTATAGTGAATATCGCTTCGGATTCTCTCGGGCACCATATTAGTAAAGGCTACCACAATCACCATAAATCCGACGGCAAGGCCTATTACGGTCCATAATTTAGTTTTATTCATCGGTGTGTTCTTTATTTGAGGTTTACTAATGTTAAGTTAGCTATTTTCACGGTGCTATGCTAACGTACCAAACTGGCGCATGTTCTCGATCATTTGCGGGGCGACTTCAATAATCAGGATTTTCATGGTACCCAAAATTTACGACAACCATATAACGGAATTCTAGAAATAAGTTGAAATTTAAGACCGTTAAGGAATCTCCGTGGGTACTCGTCTGTGACGATTTCCAACAAACCCCCTCCCTAGTACTCATCTGCGACGACTTCCGATAAACTTCACCCGCCAAATTAGCCGGTTCACCTCCCAATTTTGTCGTTTCACTTAGAAAGTCCCGATTTTAGGGGTAAGGCGCCCGTATATTTGTACCAGAAATTGAAACGAAGTATTACAACATAAAAATATAATTATGAAAAATGCAACAACATATTTTGGCATTGCCCTTTTGGGAACGCTACTAATGTCCTTTACCGCAACCCCCCAGTGCAAGACCAACTGCGAACCGCTACCGTTCGAAGAAATAACCTTCATCGAACCGACGGATGATGTCGAGTTAAACTTTGATACGGCGCAATATCTGCCTGAAGGCTTCGATGCCTATAAAGGCATGGATGCAGATATATCGGAAGTCGTCTTTATAGAAAAAGAGGAAGAAATCGACCTCGGATTCAATACAGCAGCTTATTTGCCTATCGGCTTTGATGCTTACAAGGGTATGGAAATCGATCTTAATGAGGTAATTTATATCGAAGAAGAGGAAGACATTGAACTGGATTTTAACGTTCAGAACTTCCTTCCGGAGAATTTTAATGCCTATTCCAGATAAATCCGGATTATGGTTAGAATATTTAGTAAGCCCTCAAATCAAATTTGGGGGCTTATTTGTTTATGGCAAACCATTCCTTTGAATTCTACCACCCAAAACATCCCCTGAAATTTAGTGTACATTTGATACTTCCTTTTAAAAACATTTTTGCATGGCCTTAACGAAAGTCAAAAAATCTACGATCATCAAGCTAGCCGTACTTATCGCCATCTTGGCATCCCTACCAAAGACCATTTTTTTATATGAAATGATAATCGAGGGCAACATGGGGTTTTCCACGATTTGGGTTATGGATATGCTCTATCGCCTGGTTTTCTTCTTTTTGTTCTCTTGGGCCATATTGGAACTGAACGCTAATATCGGCTATGCCAAGTACAAATTGTCGACCAAAATGAGAATGGCCATTTTGGTGTTAGTGAACATTGCGATCCTGATGGCGGCCCTTGTATTGTTCAAGTTTTTGTATCCTATGCTACTTGGTATTGAAATTTCGGCCCGTGACAAAGGTTTTTTAAACTTTACCTATGTCAACCTGCTGATCGCCCTGTTTTTTATAGGGAGGATTTTACGCCTGCAGACTGATAAGCAAGAGAGTCGTATAGAAAACGAGCGGCTCAAACAGCAAAGTTTGCAGAACGAACTCATGGCCTTGAAGAACCAGGTCGATCCTCATTTTCTGTTCAACTCCCTGAATTCATTGACCTCCTTGATACGTGAGAACGAAAAGGCTACAAAATTCGTGAAGAAATTATCGCACATGTATCGATATATCCTGCAAAGTGGTGAAAGCGATCTGGTAAGCGTCAGGGACGAGCTGAAATTCACGGCAAGTTATACGCACTTGATACGCGCTCGATACCGAGATCGATTTTCGATCGATATTCAAATCGATGTGCGTTTATTAGATTATGAAATCCCCCCATTGGCCTTACAATTATTAGTAGAAAATGCCGTGAAACACAACGAAATCTCTACAAGTAACCCTTTAACGGTCCGTATTTACTCAAAGGAATGCTCGCTTTATGTAGAAAATAAGATACAGCCACGTACTGTATTGAAAGAGGGTACCAAAAACGGATTATTGAACCTGAAAAAAAGATACGTGCTACTGCTTAAAAAAGAAGTCAAGGTACGAACCGAAAATAATATCTTTGCCGTAGAACTGCCTTTGGTCAAGCGATCCTGTTAAAAGATTAAAAGTCTCGGCCTTAGACAAATTGTCCATCCAACATCCGTAGTACTATGAAAGTCTTGATTGTAGAAGACGAATTAGCGGCCAGTGACAACCTCACCTATTT
>RCMY010002321.1_pt1 | contig 17291 bp, 13 predicted proteins | sample 2041341 | NCBI WGS metagenome assembly RCMY01 (sample SAMN09708234, study PRJNA481090) | Marine sediment metagenome, whole genome shotgun sequencing project. | reverse complement strand
GATATCGGCACATCGCTCAGCCATGTGCCTGACGAAATTCCTTCCCTTGATGGATTTGGTCCTGTTACCGGCAACCCCGGCAGTAAAAATGAATACGTGGTTCGAGATAGCCTGATTGATCGAGCTGTTTTATTAGCACTCACTATATATAAAGCATCAACCAACTTTAAATCATGAACATTAATACTGTCGAAAAGAATTTTCAAGTTGATGAGGATAAAAAGTGTGCTGTTTCAAAGCGTGGCATGGTATCCACCGCATTTCCAGAAGCAACTAATGCGGGCGTAGAAATGCTCGAATTAGGCGGTAACGCCGTTGATGCCGCCTGCGCAGCAGCTTTCGCGTTGTGTGTATGCGAACCACAAGCCAGTGGTATCGGCGGTCAATCCATGGCACTCATGCACATCAATGGCAAAACGATTGCCATTGATGGCTCAAGCCGGGTGCCTTCCTTGACACACATGGACAGTATCGAGAAGCCAGAGCGATTTACTGGATATCGAGCCACAACGGTTCCCAGCACACCTGCTGTTCTTGGCCATTTACACTTCCGCTACGGAAAATTAAGATGGAATACCATTCTAGAGCCGGCTATCCGCATCGCAAGAATAGGCTACAACATTACCCCACTCCAACATACACTTCAGAAACGCGAGATGGAAGCGTTTCATAGCGTTGAGTCAAAATCTGGCGCGGATTATTTTCTCAAGAATGGTCAGCCTTATGATGAAGGTGACTTGTTTCAGCAAGAGGACTTGGCAAACCTGCTTGATTGTATTGCAAATGAAGGTGTTCACCCATTTTATCTGGGAGAAATCGCAAAAAAAATTGATGAAGATATGCGCGACCATGATGGGTTTTTACGTGCAGATGACTTAGCGTTTATCCCCTGGCCCGTTGAACGCAAACCGTTGAAAAGAAAATATCGCAACACACAAGTACTTACTTGTCCACCACCAACTTCAGGAAGAACGTTGCTGTTAGTATTGTTGATGTTAAATAATCTCCCTTCCAAGTTTCTCAAACAAGCGACACCGGAATCTTTTCATTTCTTGGCAGAGACTTTCAGAAAAGCATTAATCAACAGAAAAGAGCGACCTTTTGATCCCAACACCTACCCACAAACACTCGATGAGAAGAAAATTCTGAGCAGAGAATATGCCAAAGCACTTTCCTCATCCATCCGTGATCAAATTGACCCAACGCTTCCCATGGTTGACCCCTACCCAGCAGAAAGTGACACCACCCATCTATCCGTAATGGACAAGGATGGCAATGCCGTGGGTATCACCCAATCAATTGAGCGTGTGTATGGATCCAGATCCGCAGCGCGTGGACTTGGTTTTCTCTACAACAATTACATGAGTGCATTGGAAACCAAAGACCCTTCCCATCCTTATTATCTTCGCCCCAACGCCATTCCTTGGAGTTCGGTATCGCCGGCGCTTATTTTTCACAAAGATAAACCTTGGCTAATTGTCGGAAGCCCTGGTAGTGAACGGATCTTTTCTGCCATAAGCCAATTCCTTTCGCATATCATTGATGCCGATCTTCCTATAGATCAAGCCATGCTCCGTCCTCGACTACATTGTTCCATCGGTGGAACCCTAAGCCTTGAAGCTGATCGTTTTGACCCTGAGGTGGTTTCCTACCTTGAAAAGGTCGGTTATCATATAGCCCGAAAAGAACCCTATTCTTTTTATCTGGGTGCGATTCATGCTGTTTTGAGATGTCAAACCACTGGTGACTTCCAAGGTGTGGCCGAGATACGTAGGGATGGAACGGCTGCTGGACCGCGATGACAAAACTGCCTGTGTTGATTTCCGTTCCACATGGCGGCGATAAAACGCCGACGGAAATCAGTGAACAAGTTTGCTTGTCCCCGAAAGACTTGCTAGCCGACAGTGATGCTTTTACACGTGAAATTTACGGAATATCGGAATCCGTTGCAGCCTTTGTTGATACGCCCTGTGCCAGAGCTTTTATTGATCTCAATCGAGATACAAATGACCTCCCACCCACAAATCCTGATGGCGTAGTTAAGACAGCGACCTGTCATGGAAAAGCTATTTATACCCCAGGCAATGAATTGTCCCCAAAAAACATAGCCCTGCTACTTGATAAATATTACCGCCCCTATCATCATAAAATTCGGCAAATACTGGTAGAACAACCGGAAATTCAACTTGCGCTAGATTGTCACAGCATGGAAGCCATCGGCCCTGCAATCTCTCCTGATCGAGGACAAAAAAGACCTTCTATTTGTCTCGGCACCAATCAAGGACAAAGTTGTTCGCTCAATACAGCAGAAAAACTCGCTAGATGTTTCCAAATTGCATTTGAACTAAATCCCACAGAAATCACAATCGACATGCCTTTTTCTGGTGGGTTCATAACGAGAACTTACGGCAACCAATCAACTCCCTGGGTACAAATTGAAATGAGCAGAAATTTATATTTGGCCGAGCCATGGTTTGATAAGAGCCAATTAAGTATGCAAAAAATGCGATTAAATATACTCCGAGAACAGTTTCAAAAAGCCTTGATGCTTTTTTTCGATATAAAAATGTAGCCACAAATAATTATTTTTAAAACTAATGAGCACAACAAGCATTCAGGAGAAACTATGCGTAAGACTCTATTTCTCGTTACACTATTAATGATGTCAACAACAAGCCAGGCGACAAATACTATTCGACCTGGATTATGGGAAATCACCACAACATCGAATTTACTGGCAATGGTGCCGCATATTCCAGCACAACAAATGCAACAAATAACCAGTCTGGTCGAACAGTATGGTCTGCAAATGCCACAAATTAGAAATGACGCCGTCATCTCAAATGTATGCATTACCCAACAGATGGCTGACCAGGAAGTTCCCACACATTTTTACGAAAGCCAATCAGGTTGCAGCGTCAAAAATGTCATCAAGACAGGAAGCCACTACAAAGTGGATCTTTCTTGCACCAATGCTCAATTTCAGGGGGTTGGAGTTGCTGAAGGTTATTTCTCAAATCCTGAGCATTTCACTGGACAAACTGAATTTGATAGTGTCGTACAAGGTATGCCCGTCTTTGCAACAGCTGAAACTAGCGGTCGCTGGATTGAAGAAACTTGCACAGTAGCGCAGTAGTTTGCAAACGTGAGATCTCAGTTCAACAGCCTTACATGTCATTTATATAGCCGCGTTTTGCAAAGATCCCAGTATTCCCCAGAATAGTTTCATCAACCGAACTTCCTGGCGTCATAACCGCTTTTTTATGAACATACAAAATAAGACGGTCATTAGAAATAGGTTTCTTCAATACTATCGTTTATTTTTATAATCCCAAGCTGAAGCTCATCAATAAATTCGTGCAGCTTTCCCTGATCAAATTCCTCTAGCTTGGCATCTAGTAGATTTTTTTGTAGCTTAACGAGTAGCTTTAATGTCTTTTCACTGCGCGGCAGATTATTTAAGCAGCTGCTTGCCTGACATAAAGCATGATAGAACGAACGTGGGAAATGTTCTTCCTGAAACAAAAACCTCAGTACGTCTTTGCGCCGAATGCGTTGTCGTACTTGACGGCGGTACATCTGGTAAGCCGTGAGTGACTTGAGCACACTGACCCATTGTAAATTTTCAAATGGCGACAAATCTTCCGACATGTCCGGCAACAATGAAGCAGAACGCACGTCAATAATACGCGTCGTCATGTCAGCACGTTCCAGGTTACGTCCCAGGCGCAAAAACTCATACCCTTCATCATGGGTCATAGAACCTGCCAACATACCATTTACGGTTTGCACACCAGTAATGATTGAGCGCAAATAATCGTAGCGGTGCCGCTGCGTTGTTACACTTCTAGCATCGGCTTTTGAGTTCAAATACAGCGTATTGACTTGTTCCCATACCTCGCGCGGAATGATATCTCGAATAGTACGTGTATTCTCACGCGCCATATTTAGCGTACTTAGCATGGAATCAGGGTTACGCATGTCAGTGACCATGAAACGAATCACACTGTTTTCATCGGCTTCTTCATACAAGCTATAAAAATGACCCCGTTGGCTGGTAATATCTATAATCGGCTCCCAACCCAACCGCACTCGCTTAGGCAAATCAAGTAACAAGTGCGTATTGACGTTGATGATACGTGCCGTATTTTCAGCCCGTTCCAGGTAACGTGCCATCCAATTAATTTTGTTAGCAACGCGAGAAAGCATGCTCATAACGCCTCCATGTCAACAACCCACGTATCTTTACTACCACCACCTTGAGAGGAGTTCACCACAGTGGAACCCTTACGCAAAGCCACGCGTGTTAAGCCACCGGTAGTCACAACGGTTTGTTCTCCACTCAGGATAAAAGGACGCAAATCCAGGTGACGCGGTTCCACACGATTACCCACCAAAGTTGGTGCGGTGGAAAGCGTCAACATAGGTTGGGCAACATAATTACGCGGATCACGACGGATTAGGCGCACAAACTTTTCGCACTCTTTCTTGCTAGCCTGTGGCCCAATGAGCATGCCATAACCGCCTGACTCGTTGGCTGGTTTGACGACCAATTCGTGGATATGTTCAACAACATATTGGCGCTCTTTTTTGTTTACGCACTTGTATGTCGGCACATTAGGCAAAATAGCATCCTGATCAAGGTAATATTTAATCATGTCGGGCACAAAGGCATAGACTACTTTGTCATCCGCGACACCCGCTCCCGGCGCATTGGCCAGTGCAACATTGCCCGCCTTCCAGGCACGCATTAACCCAGGTACGCCAAGTGTTGATTCGGGATCAAACACTTCAGGATCCAGGAATAAATCATCGACACGGCGATAGATGACATCAACACGTGTCAATCCTTCAATAGTACGCATGTGCACTACATCGTTTTTATCGACGGTCAAGTCACCACCTTCAACCAGTTCCGCACCCATTTGTTGCGCCAGGTAAGCGTGTTCAAAATAGGCAGAATTATAAATACCAGGTGTCAAAACAACGATTTCAGGCTGGTCTCCCGGACGCGGAGACAAGGCCGCCAACGTATCATACAACTGCGAGGGATAGTCATCGACTGGCAGAATATTGTATTGTTCAAACATTTCGGGAAACAGTCGTTTCATTACCAGACGATTTTCCAGCATATAAGAAACACCGGAAGGCACGCGCAGATTATCTTCGAGGACATAAAATGTACCGTCTTTATCGCGCACCAGGTCAGAGCCACAAATATGTGCCCAGATTCCTAACGGTGGGTTGGCACCAACACACTCTGGACGGAAATTTTTTGAATCTTCCAACAATTCAGCAGGAAAAACCTTGTCCTTGACGATGCGCTGCTTATGATACAAATCATCAATAAAAAGATTCAAAGCCTGCGCACGTTGCTTAAGGCCTGCTTCGACATGCTGCCATTCTTTTTTATCAATAATGCGCGGAATAATGTCAAACGGCCAAGCACGATCAATGGAACCTTCTTCTTCGGTATACACCGTAAAACTAACACCCATCACATGTATAGCAGATTCAGCGCCCATTTTATATTCTTCAATCTCACTATCTTTTAATGACCGCAAATAATTTGACAGCGCCAAAGCAGCTGGACGTGGACGTCCGCTGGCGCGCAACATTTCATCATAAAGATCTTTTACTTTGTAGCTTCCCCAACGAATTGTCATTATGTTCTCGTAAGTTAATTATTACCACATCGAAATACTGTGGATCTTGAGTTTCATCATTATTTTATACTCTTCATGCTCAAGAGTACCCTATAAGTAAAGCACTCTAAATGGGGTATTCTTGAACATGAAAAGTATATTGTCGTCACAGTTTGACGGATTTGACTGTTTTAATGATCCTAGCCGCTATTTTGTATGGATCACCGTTGGAAGCAGGTCTTCTGTCTTCTAACCAACCTTTCCAACCGTTCTGTACGGTAATAATAGGTATTCTAATAGACGCTCTCCTATCGGAAACACCAAAACTAAAGTCATGTATCGATGCGGTTTCATGCTTACCCGTTAAGCGTTGCTCATTAAATTCTCCGTAAACAGCTAAGTGTTCCTCGGTAACCGGTCTAAATGCTTCACAAATTTTTTCATAAATCTCTTTAGAGCCACAAGTTCTTAGTACGGTATTTGAAAAATTGGCATGCATGCCCGAACCATTCCAATCCCCTTTGACGGGTTTTGGGTGATATTCAATATAGTAGCCATATTTTTCTGTTAATCGATCCATCAAATATCGGGCGACCCAAATCTCGTCCCCTGCTTTTCTAGCGCCTTGGGCAAATAGTTGATATTCCCATTGTCCACTGGCCACTTCTTGATTAATGCCTTCGAAATTAAGTCCGGCATTAATACACAAATCCGCATGCTCTTCTACAAAACTTCTTCCGTGCGTATTCTTTCCACCAACAGAACAGTAATACATGCCTTGTGGTCCCGGATAACCACCAACGGGAAATCCTAAAGGCAGTTGCGTATGTCTATCCATAATGAAATATTCTTGCTCAAAACCAAACCAGAAATCATCATCAGCATCTTCATCAATTCTTGCCCTGAAGTTAGATTCGTGTGGCGTTCCGTCAGCATTTAAAACTTCGTTCATGACCAAGTAACCATTGGTTCTGTCAGGATCTGGAAAAATAGAGATAGGTTTTAGCAAACAATCCGAAGAACCTACAACCGCCTGCTTAGTAGAACCGCCGTCAAAAGACCATATTTGACAATCTTCCAACTTGCCGCTGAAATTATCCACGACTTTTGTTTTGCTTCTTAAGTTAGCGGTTGGTTCATAGCCATCTAACCAAATGTATTCTAATTTAGATTTACTCATGGTATATTTTTGATATTAATAAAGAAAAACAGAAAAGGGAAGCATTGTCGGCCTTGTGAGCGTATGCTTTTGCGCTGATTTAGCCACTGATAGATCAGATCTCTCGTCCCATTTTTTAGCAAATAAAACTATTTTATATCAATCTATTACGTTATTTGCGATTGATTTGTATACACGAAACAGAAAAAACAAGCAGTAAAACAGTAACAGGTCAAATGGCGAAAAAAGAATGTAGCGATTTTTAACCTTGAGAGCACAAAGAAACGTTAGATGGCAAGAAAAGTTAACGTCCTTTAATTTAAAATACTAGAAGTGACATTGGCTGTCAAACACACTCATAGTTCACATAAAATCACTGATTCATTCTTAATTAACACGAATTACCGTTAATAATGTAGACTTCCTATCAATTACAGTAGCAAAAAATGCCGAGGCTGAGGCTTACGATTTAATCTAGTACTCCTCCAACTTTAAGTTAAAGTTCTCCCGCCGTGTTTTTCAAGTTTGGGGGTTCAAAACTAACAGGCGTCTTTAGCAAAACCCTCGCAATCCCCACAAATTCTGAGTAAGGTTTACTAATGAGATTGCAAATACACCACACAACGCGATACCTCTATGATGATTCCGTTTTTCTTGAGCCTCACTACCTTAATTTTTACCCTCAACAGCGTTCATACATACAAGTTGAAGCTTTCGACCTTAAGGTAGATCCCGCACCAAGCGGACTGTTTCCCTTACTGAATATTGAAAATACATTACAATATCAATGCTGGTTCGATAAAAAAGTAAAGTGCCTTGAGATTAGTGCATCTATTAAAGTTCATTCTACTGAATTTAATCCCTTTGGTTTTTTCATAGACATGAATGTACTGGAAATAAATAGCCAAGAACACTTTGGTTACTTGACTATTAAACAGCCTATTTCTCCAGAAATGCAAGCAATGTTGCTGCCATACACGTCGTTACCCTCTAACGAGCTGTTGACCCCAGTCAATGAAATTCTTCAATTGATCAACAAAGATTGGGATTATGCCGCCAGATATTCTAATGACATACATGAGCCTTCCGATTGTTTCAAAAGAAAAAACGGATCTTGTCGGGACTTGTCATGGATGATGATTATCATGCTTAGGTACCTTGGAATACCCGCACGTTTTGTTAGTGGATATGCCTTCAATCCGGAATTGGGAGAAGGGCATGAACTACATGCTTGGGTGGAATTTATGGCACCGGGTGCAGGATGGATTGGTGTAGACCCAAGTGCCGGTATTTTTACCAATGAAGCCTATATCCCTGTCGCCGCAAGCAAAGACCCGAAGAAGACTCTACCTGTATATGGTTCTTATCGAGGCAACGTTAGCTCAAGATTAGAAACAGAAGTAAAAATAACCGAACAAAAATGACTTATTGCGTCGCTATCAGCGTTAATAAAGGGATCGTGTTCGCCTCCGACTCGAGGACTAACGCGGGGGTTGATTATGTAACAACTTATAGCAAAATGAACACTTTTGTTTGGCCTGATGAACGTATTTGTGTTTTATTAACAGCCGGGAATCTTGCAACATCGCAAGCCGTGGTGAACAACATCAGGAGCGATCTTGCAGAATCAAAAGCCAAAATGAGTCTGCGTAAAGGCAAATATCTACATGAAGTGGCGCGTTACATAGGCCAACTCAGCCAGAAGGAACAACGTCAACATGCTGATGCTTTGGAAAAAAGTGATAGTGGCGGTGCCACAGCGAGTTTCATTCTGGGCGGGCAAATTGCAGGGCAACCACCAGAAATCTATCTAATCTATCCGCAAGGAAATTATATCAGCGCTTCTCCAGAAACACCTTTTTTACAGATTGGTGAAAACAAATATGGCAAGCCTATTTTGGATCGAATCATCACACCAACTACTTCGCTTGAAGATGCCGCACGTTGCGCGTTGGTATCTTTGGAATCAACCATTCGCAGTAATATCTCTGTGGGCCCACCAGTAGAACTGGCGATGCATACCAACGATGCTATTAAAGAACCTTATCACCTAACGTTGTCGCTCAATTCTCCAATGTACAAATCGATGCAAAAACAATGGAATGAAGGCCTGCGTCGCGCTTTTAGTCGCTTGCCACGTTTTGAATGGGAAGATAAGTAGCTAGTGTTTGGCTGCTGGCTTCAGAAATAATATTGTGTATATATTGGAGTTTCTTTAACGCGATATCGGAAATCACAAATGGGTAAGCATCGTCCATACCCATGCTACGATTAAGCGAATTTAGTGCTACAGACAATCGACACCAATCATCGAACAACTCTTCAAATGAAACCGGCGTTACATAACCACTTGCCATCTGCATATCTGTCGGCTCAAGCGCAGGCTCAGAAACAATATGGCCATGAATCCTAAAACTAAAATCATGCGCTGTTTCTACAGTATCAACCATGTGTAAGAAATGCGCCCAAGTCTCCGCCCAGTCTTCCCAGGCATGCATGCTGGCATAGGCGCTGATCCATATGTCTTGCCAGCGTGGTGGCGGCCCTTGATCGTAGTAGGTCTTTAATGATTGCTGATAGTCTAGCCGCTCATCACCAAATAGCTCTCGGAAACCTGTGATTCTGTCTGTACCTTTAATTAGGCAGTCCCAATAATAATGTCCTGATTCATGCCTAAAGTGACCTAATAATGTACGGTAGCTTTCATTCATTTTATCCCGCATTTTCAGCCGCGACGCGTGCTCGGCTTCAAGCAGGTTAATAGTAATCATGCCTGAATTATGTCCGGTTGCTACGCTTTGCTTAATATATAACTCATTATTAAACTCATCCTGTATTACTTCGTCTTGCAGGAAATCAAAACCCATTCCATTGGAAGGATCCTGCTGTCGACTGACGACAGGCAAATTTAAACCATACAATGTATATAGCAAACGACGTTTAGCCAACTCAATGCGATACCATAGTGTGAGATTCTGCGCTTCATCAAGATTCGGAATTGTTTGGTTAAGGCGGCAAGAAACACACAACGTTTCGTCATCACCCACAGCCACCATCCAATTACAGACATTGTAATCAGAAAAATTTTTGCACTGACGATATTGCTGGTTATTTAATAAGGCTGTCCAGTTGCCATCCTCAATCGACTCTAGTGCACTTAACTGCTGTTCATCAGGCAAATAAGCAACCATCCGCTTACACGAAAAGCATTGGCTATTCTCAAAATGCAAGCCATTTCCACAATGACACTTAAAGGTCTTCAATACATTATCCCTTGATTGATCATTAACACAATTAGGTTGCAGTATATACTCAATAACTGTGTTTTTCTGTACACTTTTTTCAAAAGCAACGAACAAAATACGACTATAAACCTAACAGGCTAAACATATAATGTTTTAAATTAATATACAGACACTTAACGAGAAGTTTCTTGCCATTTTTTAGTAGTTGGCATCTAATGGCGATAGAAATCGTTATAGATGGCAACCTTCCTACGGAGGACTTTCACACCAATAGCTCGCGCCATACAGGGCATACACAAGATAATTAACAACACAAAAATAAAAAAACAGAAAATGCGTACGCCAAAATGAAACCAGAGAAATTAATTGACTATCAAAAAATACTTTCTGAAGTAACTGCTGAATGTCGGCAGATTGATGATATCGGCAATGTCGCTTCTTATATACCCGAGTTATGTAACATCGACCCAAACAAATTTGGCATTCACCTGACAACTTTAGATAATCAGAACTTTAGCTTCGGTGACTCCACCGAAAAATTTTCTATTCAAAGCATCTCGAAAGTTTTAGCACTGACATTAGCCCTTAAGTTGGAGGGTGGCAATTTATGGAGTAGAGTTGGCGTTGAACCTTCGGGAACAGCTTTCAATTCATTAGTTCAGTTAGAATATGAAAATGGTATTCCTCGTAATCCACTCATAAATGCAGGTGCTCTGGTTATTTGTGATATTTTAATTAGTCACCTGAAAAAACCGAAATATGATTTTCTTGAATTCACCAGAAACATTTCAGAAAACCCAAATCTTAATTATAGCTCCAGGGTTGCCGAATCAGAAAAATTGATGGGCTTTAGAAACACATCCCTCATTAATCTAATGAAATCATACGGTAATATCAACAACGATATTGATATTGTTTTAGACTTTTATTTTAATCTTTGTTCACTTGAAATGTCTTGTCAAGACCTAGCTCATGAGTTCTTATTTCTTGCCTCAAATGGCACCAATCCAATCACTAACCAAAAAATTATTAGTTCGCGCAGATCAAAACGTATCAATGCAATAATGCAACTGTGCGGGTTCTATGACGAAGCAGGCGAATTCTCCTTTAAAGTTGGATTGCCCGGGAAAAGTGGCGTCGGCGGCGGCATTATAGCCATTCACCCTGGGAATTACAGTATTGCAGTCTGGAGTCCAAAATTAAATGAAAAAGGGAATTCTTATAAAGGAATGAAAATTCTTGAATTATTAACCACCAAAGCCAAGTCATCCATATTTTAGGCAAAATCACCGAACTTTTTTAAACTGGGTATGCTTACGCGCAGAAACACCATTATTCTGCGATGCATACCCGTGCCACTTCAAAATGCATGTTTCAGCAAGGCGAGAAGCCAGAAAGCCTGCATTTTGAAGTGGCACGGGTATAGGCGTACGCTTATAATAGAAAATAGGTAGCCAGACCCAGAAAACTCATAAACCCAATAACATCGGTGACTGTCGTCAAAACAACGGCACCAGATAAGGCCGGATCTATATTTAGACGCTGTAAAATCAGAGGAATAACGACACCAGACGCCGCCGCCGCAATCAGATTAATAAAAATGGCGGCAGCAATAACCAGGCTGATACCGAGGTCCTGAAACCACAACCAGGCAACAAATGCCACCACCAATGCCCACAGCAAACCGTTTATGATGCCAACTAGAATTTCTTTACGTGCTAACCAAACACTATTGCCTGTGGTGATTTGATCTAGGGCCAACCCTCTTATCGTTAGTGTCAATGTTTGGCTACCGGCAATCCCTCCCATACTGGCAACAACTGGCATTAGCACTGCCAGGGCAACAATTTTATCCAATGTATCGGCATAAATACCGATGACCCAGGCTGCCAAAAAAGCCGTGGCCAAGTTAATGGCCAGCCATACGGTGCGGCGTTTTGTACTGCTAATCACTGGCGCAAATAAATCTACTTCTTCATCCAAACCGTCTCTGCCCATCAGCGCATGGTCCGACTCGGCACGAAGAATATGTATGACATCGTCCATTGTTATGCGACCTAATAAACAATTATTCCCATCAACTACTGGCGCCGAAACAAAATGGTATTGTTCAAAAAAATGGGCGATTTCGTGTTCATCAGTAGTTGCTAGAATAGGTTCATGCTGAGTATTCATGACATCCTTAACCAACGTATTCTCATCATGCGTCAATACTTTATTTAATAACAACTTGCCCTGATAAAAGCCATTTCTATCAATCACCATCAAACCTTCGGTATATTCCGGCAGGTCTTCATGTAGTTGCAAATAGCGCCGCACTACTGCAAGCGTGACATCATTTCTGACGGTAATTACGTCCAGACTCATTAAACGACCGGCTGTGCCTTCCTCGAAAGATAGATTGGTTTCTAGATGTTCCCGAATTTCATCAGATAAGCTTTCCTCAACGGATTGTCTGATATCTCCCGGTAATTCTTCAATCATATCGGCCAGATCGTTGGTATCCATCTGCTCGGCGGCAGCAACCAACTCTTCGGTAGGCATATCAACAATCAGGCTATTTCGAACTTCATCATTCAGGAGTGTCAGCGTCTCAGCTTCCAGAGATTCCGGCATCAAATCCCATAGCTGTTTACGTTTTTTGTGTGGCATAGCCTCGAAAATATCTGCCAGTTCCCCAGGATGCGCGCGACTAAATAACAGCCGCAACCGATCATCATCTTGTTGCTCCAGAAGAATAAAGACCTGATCCAAAGAAAGTTTCAAGGTTTCATTGGGTGTTTTTTTCTGTTCTGTCATTTTTTGCTGTATTCCTGCTGTTTAATTAGAAACTTGTGTATATCAGGTTACTTTATCTTCGAAGTATGATCCTAAAATTCTCAGTTGACCGCTATAGTAATAACTAACCCAATGAAAATAAGGCTAATATTTTCCATATGGCACTCACCTTAAGGATAAGTTACGTTATGATACTTATAGCACGCTGTTGTTGCTTTTTTACTGTATTGTAATTCGTTGTGAACTCGTTATTACCGTCTCATTGCGCCTTGCCTAAAAGTAACAACAACGCACTCTAAACACCATCCAACTGAGGGTTTTAGGATGATGAATAAGTTAGAAGCTAAAGGTAGCGGTTTTTTAATATCAAGCTTGTTTTTTTAGTGCTAGGGTCGTAGGAAGCTAAGCGCCTATTAAAATAGGCTAACTTACAACGGCCAAACAATAAGAATCATCGGAACTGCCACCAGCGCAACGATCACTTCAAGTGGCAAGCCCATGCGCCAATAGTCACCAAAGGCATAGCCGCCAGGTCCCATGATTAGCGCGTTGTTCTTGTGCCCTATCGGGGTGAGAAAAGCGCAGCTTGCACCGACGGCAACCGCCATCAAAAACGGGTCAGGATTGACTCCCAATTGCGTGGACATACTGATACTGACAGGCGCCATGACGACAGCTGTCGCGGTATTATTCATGACGTCTGATAATGTCATGGTAACAACTAGCAAAGCTGCAAGTACCACTACGGGCGACCAGCCATCGGCCAGTTGCAAAATGCTATCTGCAATCAGGGTAGTTGCACCTGTGGTTTCTAATGCACCGCCAACTGGAATCATTGCACCGACCAATACAATCACTGGCCAATCAATCGATTCATACAGATCTCTTAGGGGGACAATACCCGACAACACCATAAGCAGTGCCGCTAGCGCCAGTGCGATTGTCAAACTCATGGCACCAACAGCAGCCAGCACCACAGCGCTTGCCATAAACCCTACTGCCAGCCAGGCATGGCCCCGTTTTCCCATCTGCAGACCGCGTCCGGCTAGTGGCAATAACCCAAGGTGTGGCAAATTGGTAGAGATGGCATCTTCATCAGCTTGCAAAAGCAGCACATCGCCTGAACGGAAATCAATTTTGTGCAATCGAGTACGAATAGTCTTGCCTTGACGTGATAGTCCCAAAAGATTAAGCCCATAACGGGATTTCAATCGCAAATCACCGATGACGCGCCCAATCAGGCGACTGTCGGAAGAGACAACCGTTTCGATCAACAATACATCATCTGAACTGAATAATGCTCGGGATTTTTCAGTGCCACCTTTAATCATGAGTCCCAATTTTTCAACGAACTTATCCAATTCTTTGGGACCCGCTTTCAGGATCAAAATATCTTTTGCTTCGATTAGTGTGTGTCGCGCGGGTTCTAAAATACGCTGGTTGTTACGGATCAGACCAGCTATGCGCAACTCACATTTATCAGCGACATCTTCAAGCTCAATAATATTTTTCCCGATTGCGGTTGATGTCTTGGGCACTACCACCTCTGCTACATAAGCATCGATTTCGAGCAATTCATCAATTGGCGATGCTGTTTGGCGTTCTTTTGGAATCAGTTTCCAACCAAATAGGGCCAGAAACAACACACCTGCGGCCGCAACCACCAGTCCAACTGGTGCAAAATCAAACATTTGGTAAGGCGCACCCAGTGCCTGTTCACGATAACTGGCGATGATGATATTGGGCGGCGTGCCAATCAACGTTATCATTCCCCCAAGAATAGAGCCAAATGATAAGGGCATTAACAATAGCGAAGGTGAGCGCCCTACTTTCTTGGCCGCATCAATGGTTGCAGGCATCAACAGCGCCAATGCTCCCACATTGTTCATAATCGCAGACAATGCAGCTGCGAAGCCAGATAGGCTTGAAATTTGCAGTGCCAAACTCTTAACTTGTGGGACGACAATATGAGTGATACGGTCAATGGCGCCGGATGCACTAAGACCTCTACTGACAACCAATACGGCAGCTACTGTGATAACGGCTGAACTGGAAAAGCCTGCAAAGGCATTTGACGCGGGCACTAGATCTAATAAAACAGCAGCTATCAGTGCTGCAAAAGCAACCAGATCATATCGCCAACGTCCCCAAATAAATAACCCCATGACGCAAAACAGCAGCAGAAACACCGTTATTTGATCAGCGTTCATAGCCCACCCAAGTTAAGTATGTAAGCATCATAATGATCATACAGATTTTCCGCTGATATTTGCCTCTATGCCAATTCTTGCAAGCGCCTCGAGAACAATTTATAAGATCTTTGTATTTTTATTAGAATTCTAGAGTGAAGTTCGGCACTTGAACTCTTAAAACAATTAAACAATTGGAATTTCTCCATCGAATTCCAATTCTGGAGAAATATCGTCCTGAAACATTTCAATATGCTCAGCCACTTCTCGATTATCTTCAAACTGTGCAATATGGTAGATTGCTTCGCCTTCATGAACCAACGGTAATTCTGAACGACCGATAATTAAACCGTTACAGGGAGAAATAACCGGTACTTCTAGAACCGAAACTGGGTCATTAATTACGCCCAACGCATCATTGCGTTTAACTTTTCCACCTAAAGATTTCGCCGCTCTAAAAATACCACTACTGGGCGCTCTAACCCATTGGCTGGAACGCGCTACGAATGGTTCAGTCGTGTTAGGTTTACGCGATTTTCTGGTTGCCAGCATACCCAAATGCCGCATGGCTCCTAAAATTCCTTGAAGCCCGGCACGAATAGAGTGCTCATCAAACCTCAATGCTTCACCCGCTTCATACAGCAACATAGGAATACCTAACCCTGCAGCGGACTCACGCATTGATCCATCACGTAAATTAGAATTGAGCAACACTGGCACATTAAAAGATTTGGCTAAGGATAAGGTTTCGGCATCATCCAAATTAGCGCGTATTTGCGGCAAATTACTGCGATGAATCGCCCCCGTATGCAAATCAATGCCATGGGTACATTTCCTCACAATCTCCGTCATAAATAAGTCCGCCAATCTTGCAGCAAGAGAACCTTTTTTTGATCCCGGAAAGGAGCGATTCAAGTCACGTCGATCAGGCAAATATCTTGAATGATGAATGATGCCATAAACATTCACCATCGGTATTGCAATAAGATCACCGCGCAACTTATTTAGTGCTGGTTGCTTCAACAATCGTCGGATAATCTCGACGCCATTCAACTCATCACCATGAATTGCGGCGCTGACAAATAATCTCGGGCCCGGTTTTTTACCGCGTATGACATGAATGGGCATTGTCATCAACGCATGTGTATAAAGCCGAGGTAACGGCAAATCAATCACCACATTACAGCCTGGCTCAATGATTTGATCATTGATAATCAACTCTGCGGCCATTAATTATTATCCTTTGCCACGTGTTTTAGATCGATCCGGCTTACTCTCAAGCGATTTGTGTCTCTTTTCGATAAATTGAATAACAAGCGATGCGATATCTTTATTACTGGCGGTTTCAATCCCTTGCAAACCCGGCGATGAATTAACTTCCATAACGACCGGCCCATGATTAGAACGCAACAGATCTACACCACAGACATTAAGTCCCATAATTTTCGCCGCCCTGACCGCCGTTGAGCGTTCTTCGGGTGTCAGCCGAACCAGTGAAGCATGCCCACCACGATGTAAGTTGGAACGAAATTCACCTTCCGCCCCCTGACGTTTCATTGCGGCAACGACTTTATCATCAACTACCAGACAGCGAATATCACTACCTCCGGCCTCTTTAATAAATTCTTGCACCATAATATTGGCATTCAATCCCATGAATGCCTGAATAACACTTTCTGCAGCCTTATGTGTTTCAGCCAGCACCACGCCGATTCCCTGTGTTCCCTCTAACAGTTTAATGACTAGAGGCGCGCCACCCACTGCAGAAATAAGATCCTCAATGTCATCTGGATTATGCGCAAACCCGGTGATCGGTAGGCCAATCCCTTTTCTTGCCAGCAATTGCACTGATCTTAATTTATCACGCGAACGCGTGATAGCAACTGATTCGTTTAACGGAAAAACATTCATCATTTCGAATTGCCGCAACACAGCAGTACCATAAAATGTAACTGAGGCACCTATCCGCGGTATGACCGCATCAATGCCTTCTATCACTTCTCCTCGATAATGAATTTTAGGATTATGCGAGGTAATATTCATATAACAACGCAGAACATCCAACACCCTAACTTCATGCCCTCGTTCTGTCGCCGCATCAACTAGCCGTTTGGTGGAATAAAGTTTAGGATTACGAGATAGAATTACTATTTTCATGGTATTTTCCTTAGCTGTTATAAAAATCTTGAATTCAATATTTAATCTACTACTTAAGCCGCCCATGCAAATATGAGGCGTTAGAATCAACCAGAAAACGACCGTTAATGGCTGTGCG